>Ga0123353_10010195_pt1 | contig 13074 bp, 11 predicted proteins | sample TergutLab28metaG_3_FD_92763 | JGI IMG/M metagenome (GOLD analysis project Ga0123353, IMG submission 92763) | Labiotermes labralis P3 segment gut microbial communities from Petit-Saut dam, French Guiana - Lab288 P3 | ecosystem: Host-associated > Arthropoda: Insects > Digestive system > Gut ...
AAAAAGACGATCAATAATTCAAACACCGCACCCTTGAAAAAATCAAGATCCATCAAGGTGTGGTTCCGTCGATGAAATATTCATATCTCCAATTGTAGTATTTTTTTTCGACATCATATGGTGCCTCGGGGAATTCTTTTCTCTTGTCCCCTTTAGTTGCATCAGACATGATTTTGCTCCAGAGTGCTGCTGCGGCAGATGAGCCTTCTGAGAGCTCGATATTAATATCATTTCCGATCCATAGAGCGGCGGTATATTTTGGTGTAGACCCGACAAACCAGGCATCGTAATTATCTGATGTCGTTCCGGTTTTGCCTGCGACGGGCTGACCTGCAATGGAGGCTCTCCCGGCAATACCGTTGGTCACGGTTGTTCTCAGAATATCATTCATTATAAAAGCAGTCCCCACATCCATGGCTCTTCTCGTCTCAGGATTACATTCCAATACCAGTAGATCTTTTTTTGTCCGAACTTCAGTATATGGTTTTGGCTCTACATAGATACCGTTATTCGGAAAAGCTGCATATGCCCCGGCCATTTCGATCGGGCTGATTCCACGAACCATTCCCCCGAGAGCAAGCGCCGCAGGTTTTATATCGTTTCGGGTGTTCTTGTTCTTTACAATACTTGTAATGCCCAAATTTTCGAGAAATGCAACTGATGTGCTCTTGCCGATGTTATCATACACCTTTACGGCGATGGTATTTACGGACTGTTCACAAGCTTTTCTCAAACTCATGCTTCCTCTGTACCCGGAGTACCAGTTCCTGGGCCAGACCTTTCCCTGATATGTCATGTATTCGTCTCTTACGATACTTGCGGCTGTCCAATACTTCCCATAAGAAGCTGCGCCTCTTTTAATTTCCTTGAGTTTAGCTCCGGAATCGATTGCAGGGGCATACACGGAGATCGGCTTGATCGAAGATCCGGGTTGCCTTGCACCCGTTGCACGATTATAGTTCATCTTGCCTTCAATATTCCGGCCGCCGATCATGGCTTTTATCTGACCATTGCTGTGATTCAGAATTACTATTGAAGCCTGTGACTGTTGAACCTGCTGCTTCAAAGAATAACTTGCCTTGGGGAAAACTATTTTCTTTTTCTTTACTTTCATAAATTCCGGAAATCTGTCATCATAAAGAAAGTTTTTATCTATTATGAGGTTCCCGTCAGGATCAAGTTTTTTATACTCTCCCGGTATCTTGATAAAGCCTCCGTCTATTGAATAAAATGCCTCACTATTGCTCTGATAAAGAGGTCTGAATTCGATGTTTATCTCTTCTCCGGTTTCAGATTCTGTTTTCACAAATATCAGTCTTTTTCCTTTTTGTAAAAGTATGTCACCGTTTTCCAGTTTCGAAAATTCATCTTCACTGAGGGTAAAAATACCTTTTTCATCAAAATAATTACTGTATTCATAAAGAATAATCGTCTTGTCATCGTTAAGTATATTTCCGTTTTTGTCTTTGCTCAGGTTAGCGACTCTGGGGAAATTGCTTCCAACCTTAAACTGTTCCTCTGCAGCATTTTGCATTTTTCGGCTCAGAGTAGTATATATTTTCAATCCGCCTGAATACACCATCTGAGTGGCCTCCTGCTCGGTCAGGTTGTATTCTTCCGCCAGGTCTTTGCTTAAAACTTTAATTGTATAATCAACAAAGAACTGTGCCTCATTTGTCTTTTCGGAGACATCAGGATTGATCTTGCTTTTGAGTTTATCCACATTTACTTTCTCATGCTGCTCCCGGGTTATATAGCCCTGCTGATCCATTAATGTGAGAACGGTCTTGACCCTGTCTTCAGCTCTGTCGTTGTAAAGATAAATATTGGTCTTACTGGTTTTTATTATTCTCGAATCATCCTTTGATACTTCATCTGCAGCAACCGTTTTTATATATGAATAGGCACTCGGTGCTTTCGCCAGACTTGCAAGCGCAGCACATTCCAGCAGATCCAAATTTTTCACATCTTTGGAAAAATATTTCTGTGATGCCGATTGAACACCCAGTGTATTCTGACCCAGTGCTATCGTATTAAGATATGCTTCTATGATCTCTTCCTTACTCAGATGCCGTTCGAGTTGAATGCCGTAGTATGCTTCTTTTATTTTTCTTATCATAGATCTTTCGGATTTGCTCTCGGACAGCCACAGATTTCGTGCCAGCTGCTGAGTTATCGTACTGGTGCCTGCTATTTGTCCGTCGCTGTTAAACGCTTCCCAAATTGCGCCGGCCATTCTGATAAAATTAAACCCATGGTGTTCCCAAAAGGTTTTATCTTCAATGGAAACAAAGGCATTTAACAAATCTTCGGGCATTTCCTTGTAATCAGAAATAACCCTGTTCCCCGATCCCGAATAAATACTTTCGATTTCTTTTCCCTTGTCATCGTATATCACAGAAGCTTCCGACAGATAATCATAGATATTGTTCCATTTGATATTTTGCGTATCCTGAAGGATGAAAGCAATCATGATTATCCCTGCGATCATAGAAATACCGATCAGCCCGAAGAAGCTCTTTGCAAAAATATGCTTTCTCTTCTTCCGATGCTTTTTCGGCTTCTTTGACTTGATATCCCGTTCATTGTAGCCGAACAGATCCTCAAGGTCGGTGATCGCTTCTTCGTTTCTCTTATTTCTGTCTTTTCTCATACTTATATTTCTGCCTTGATAAAACTTCAATATTATGAATCGAACCGTACTATTGATTATACCCCAAAAGGAAACGACCGTGACAGTTGAGACAAGCAATGAAAAACACATGTAATATTATTTTTATTTATGTAACTTTATAAAACCCGGAAAAGTGGTATAATGTTTCCAGATTGGTTCTCATTGCAAAATATGCCATTTTCGTATACTATCAAGCAATGGCTCCAAATTTAAGTTAGTACTATTGATTGATTGAGAGGTAATTATGAGCAAAGATAAAACTAAAAAAGTATCCATCTTTACAATTTTGATATTTATATTGTGTGGATTTTTATTCGTATACTGGGTATTGTCGGTATTCAGTGTGACATCCTATATCAAGGAAATGTTTGATTATGGTACCATAACACTTAAAGGAAACTTTTTTGATATTCTAAGTTATTACATGACCAATTGTTGTATTTATCTGATTTACATTGCTATACTGTTGTCGATCTGGTGGACAAGATGCAGATGCGGAGAATCGGTTTCATCGGATGAAGCTGAGAATACAGCAAAAGAAGAAGTCAAGGTCGCAGCAGACGACAGTATCAAAGGCGATACCCCAGCCATAGAAACAGTCGCAACCGATAACATCAAAGGCGATGCCCCGGCCATAGAAACGGTCGTAACTGATAAGCCTGCAGCAGCAATCGATGAGAAAAAAGACACCGATCTGAACCCAAAGGATGATGCGGCTTATTCATTCAATGCCAACGAGGAAAAGAAGGATTTCTGATTTTAAAACCAGGGGGGGACGGTTCCTAGGAACCGTCCCCTATTTTACAACAATTTTAAACGTTTTTAACAGCGATTTCATAGGTGATATCCAGATCATTTGCACAATCAAGATAGTAATCTACCTGTTCATCGGTCAGCATATCGGAAGATATCAACCCATGCTGTGTAAACTTGTCGTTTACAAACATCTTTGTGAACAGATAACCACTTTGCCCTGTAATATACATTTCCGCACTGATGCCGAATCTGTCAAATGAATCAATAAGTCCGGGTGCGAATACATGAGTATCGATCATGACATCTTTCCCGTCCTTCTTTCCGAGGCACTCAATGACAAAAGCCCCTGTATCCGATATCACTCCCTCTTCGATTATTTCTCTGACTTCCTCGCTTGTCCTCGGGGCATGAGGCAATAGAGACAGAACCAGATCAAAAGGTATGACCTCACAACCGTCGATTTTTACTGGGTCATGAGATAACAGGCCTGCTCTGAAAAGAGGCTTTGAAAAGTCTATCCCGACACCTCCGTATTTAAAATAAATATTCTTTGCACCTTTGAAAAATTTATCGCTGTTTAATCCCATATAAACAGGTTCATCGTGTGCATGTTCAACCATAGTGACTTCCACGTCATCCATTTCCTGGAATTTTCTTGTAAAAGGCCGGCTGAATGGCTCAGTCCTTATGATTTCGCCGTTTTCAAACGCATAGGCATCTTCTGACATATCTGATAATGCTACGAGATGTGACCACCAAAACGGAAGGAATCTCTTTGATTCTATTCCTTCATATACAAGCATATTGATAGTGTCGCATGTGTCGAGTTCCCTTACTGCTCTCCTTGATACTACGCAGACCAGTCCGGGGGCAGAACCTGTACCGATTATTGCAGTTTTGCCGATATCTTCGAATTTTTTGCTGTAGTCGGTCAGCATGAACTTGATCCCGTCGATCCAGTCCTGATATGGGTCGCCCGTATCAACGATGTTTTCCGCCGCCGCGAAATCCTGATAATTCGCCTTTACTTCCAATGCAGCATCAAGTACATTTTTGCCAAAATCAAGAGGCATCGCATTTACTATCAAATCCACACCCTGTGCAGCTTTAACAATATTTTCTTTTTTACTGCCGTCAACTAGTAACCCTCTGCCTTTTTTCAGGACTTTTACAAGACTGTCAACAGCTTCCTGACTGTAGTCCGCACAAATTATCTCACTGACATTGGGTTCCTCGTCAAGCTTCATAGCTACTGTGGAACCCTGTGCGCCAACCCCAAGTACCAGAATTTTTTTCATAAGACTTCCCTCCTCCTACAAGCAACACCTGTACTACAAGTGCCACCTTTAAGCACCACCTACAAGTACCGCCTTTAAGCGCCTCCTACAAGCAACACCTACAAGCAATATAATGCTAATTTATTGTGACAAATAAGATACCTGATCCTCATCCCATTGATCGATTATTTCGGGAATTATTTTTTTCAGATCACCGCATACTGCATAGTCCGCCAGCTGCATCATCGGGGCATCAGGATCTTTGTTGATTGCAATGATTATGTCCGATTCCTGCATACCTGCCAGATGCTGGATAGCACCTGAAATCCCACATGCAAAATATATCTTAGGTTTGACGGTGGTTCCGGTCTGCCCTACCTGATGAGTATTATCGATCCAACCCGAATCGACTGCAGCACGGGATGCTCCCACGACTCCACCGACTTTTTTTGCAAATTTTTCGATGAGGGCAAATCCTGATGCATCACCCAATCCTCTTCCGCCTGAGCAGATGATCTGTGCATCCGTCAATGATACTATTTCTTTTGCTTCCTTTATGACTTTCAGAATCTCGATATGGATATCATCTTCGGAAAGATTTGCCTGATACTTAATGAGCCCGCCTTCTACTCCTTCTTTTTTGTCAAGCATATCCATAACTCCGGGACGGACTGTTGCCATCTGAGGTCTGTTATCCGGTGTCGTGATCGTAGCCATCAGATTCCCCCCGAACGCAGGTCTAGTCTGTTTCAGCCATGTCCCACTGTCATCTTCTTCAAGCCCGGCAAGACTGCAGGTTGTATAGGTATCCAGGTAATTTATATAGTCCTTCATTTTGATATCCAATCTCGTGCAGTCTGCAGTAAGTCCTGTATCAAGTCTTGCCGCAACTCTCGGAGCAAGATCCCTGCCGATATGAGTCGCGCCGAATAAAACTATCTCAGGCTTATATTCATTTATGGCATCAGTTAAAACCTTGGCATATCCATCTGTATTATAGTGTTCAAGCAATTCGTCATCTATTTGGATGACATCCTCTGCTCCGTAGGAAAAGAGTTCATCTATCAGGTGGTCTGTATTATGGCCTATCAGTACAGCACAAACTTTTGTACCTTTATCTATATCATGAGCCAGCCTGTTTCCTTCGCCGAGCAGTTCCAAAGCGACATTCATCAGCTTTCCTTCTCGTTGTTCGGTATACACCCAAACATTTTTGTATTCTTTAAAATCAGTCATGGTATATCCCTCCTATATTATATGTTTCTTCTTCATGTCGGAAAGCAAAGAGGTAGCCTTTTCCTTGGGGTTATCGCCCTCAACAGATATTCCCTTGCCTTTAGGTTTTGGCGTAAACGAACGGAAAACCTTCGTTGGAGATGCTTTCAGACCTACTGTCTCCTTTGAAACATCAATATCCTCCGCACCCCATACCGGGATTTCAGCTTGTGTGGCTCTCAGAATCTCCTTGATTGACATATATCTCGGCTCATTCAACTCCTTGATAGCAGTTAACAAGCAAGGGAGTTTTACCTTTATTTCCTCATGTCCGTTTTCCATTGCTCTATGAACTACTGCTTCGCCATCTTGCATTTCAAATTTCTTTACATAGGTAACCTGAGGTAGATTCATCTTTTCCGCGATCTGTGGTCCGACCTGAGCAGTATCACCGTCTATCGCCTGACGGCCTGCAAGAACAAGATCAAAATCTCCTATTTTCCTGATGCCGGCTGCGATCGCATTGGATGTAGCCCATGTATCCGACCCTCCGAGAGCCCGATCTGAAAGCAGGATCGCGCGGTCTGCTCCCATTGCCAGACACTCCTGTAGCATCGCCTTCGCCTGGGGAGGTCCCATGGAAAGCACTGTCACCTCTGTAGCGGGATCATCGTCTTTTATTGAAAGTGCGAGTTCCATTGCATTTGCATCATCATGATTAAGAATGCTCGGAACACCTTCCCGTATCAAAGTCCCTGTTTCGGGGTTGATTTTGATTTCATTTGTATTCGGTACTTGTTTTACGCATACTATTATTTTCATATTCTGTCACCCCCCTACTTAAAGACATCGCCGGAAATGACCATCTTCATGACTTCCGATGTTCCTTCGTATATTTCTGTGATCTTTGCGTCTCTCATCCTGCGTTCTATTCCGTAGTCCTTTATATATCCGTAACCTCCGTGGAATTGAACGGCCTTTGTAGTCACATACATTGCAGTCTCCGAGCATTTAAGTTTTGCCTGAGCTGCTTCGATCGTACTGGGAAGGCCCTGATCACGTCTGCTACAGGCATTGTATAAAAGCCATCGTGCGGAATCTATCTCTGTTCTCATATGCGCCATCTCAAAAGAAAGCGCCTGAAATTTATCCAAACTCCGTCCGAATTGTTTCCTCTGTTTCATATAGATAACAGTATCATCAAATGCCCCTTGTGCTATGCCGAGAGCCTGTGCCGCTACACCTAGCCTTCCGACGTCCAGTGAAGTCATTGCAACTTTAAAGCCCTTACCTAGCTTACCGAGAAGATTTTCCTTAGGTACTATACAATCTTCGAATATGAGCTCACATGCATTGGAACCTCTTATCCCCATTTTATTTTCTTTTTTGCCGATGGAAAATCCGGGGAAATCCTTTTCGATAATAAATGCACTGATTCCCCTTGTCCCCTGGGTCTTATCGGTCATTGCCATGATCACATAGACTTCAGCTATGCCACCACCGGAGATAAAAACTTTGCTTCCGTTGAGCAACCAGTGGTCACCCATATCTTTAGCAGTAGTCTGCTGCATTGCGGCATCTGTGCCTGCATTGGGTTCTGTCAATCCGAAAGCACCCAACTTTGCTCCTGAAAGCAGAGTCGGAAGATATTTTCTTTTTTGTTCGTCGCTGCCGTAGGTAAAAATCGGCCAGCAACACAAACCGTTGTGTGTTTGTACGATAATTCCGTGTGATGCATCAGCCTTTGATATCTCCTCGACAGCTATGATGTATGTCAGATAATCACTACCGGCCCCTCCGTATTCCTCCGGAAAAGGCATCCCCATAATTCCGAGTTTGCCGAGTTTTGCAATAGTATCATACGGGTAACTTGCGGTCTCATCCATCTCCTCTGCAATCGGCTTGATTTCATTCTCGCCGAATTCTTCGAGCATGCTTTTTACCAGTTCCTGCTCTCTTGTATAACTAAAATCCATGCAACCCTCCTTGCTTGTCCTTATTTCCCTATGAACTTTGGATTTCCCTTTTCTTTGTTCTTATCAAGGAAGTGTTTCATCCCAATGATTCTGTCCTCAGAGGAGAAACAACTTACGGCAAGTTCCTTTTCGAGAGTTATTCCGTTTTTCTTATCTACATCTGTTCCCTTGTTGACTGCATCAATAGACACGTTTACTCCGATAGGAGATTTTGTCATTATCAGTTTTGCGAACTTGACCGCTTCGTCCATCAGTTCCTCAGCAGGAAAAACTCTTTCAACTAAACCTATCCTCATTGCTTCGCCGGCATCTATCATCTCAGCACTGCATATAAGATACTTCGCCATGCCGTTACCGACTAATCTGGGTAACCTCTGGGTTCCGCCGAAGAACGGAGGTATCCCCAGATTAACTTCAGGTTGTCCAAACTTGGCTTTCTCCGAAGCGAATCTGAAATCACATGCCATTGCCAGTTCGTTTCCGCCTCCCAGTGCAAATCCGTTGACAGCGGCAATTACTACCTTATCAATATCTTCAATCAGATTCATGACAGCCTGACCTTTTTCCGCAAGCCTTCTCATTTCCTGAGTTGATAATCCGACCATCTGTGCTATATCCGCACCGGCAACGAATGCTCTGCCTTCTCCGGTCATGATAACTGTTTTTACTTCGTCATCATTTTTGATTTCCGTGTAAAGCTCATACAATTCACCGAGCAGTTCACCGTTCAACGCATTCAATGCTTCCGGTCTGTTGATCGTCACAAATCCGATACCTTCTTTTTTTTCAAACTTAACGTTCTTATAACTCATTTGTTTCTCCCTTCGTGTTTATGCAAGCATTTTCAATTCAATACATTCTATCACGAAAACTATCACGAAAAAATCTATCTTTAAGTTTTTTTTGCGTTTATTACATATTAAAAACCCACAATGAAATATTGTGGGTTTTCAACACACGCTCTTCCCACCTGGGGTTCTCTCCGCCTAGTGGGGGTTGTAATCTTATGTTACCCGAAAATACAAAATTTAATCATATTTTCCGCCACAGGTCAGCCAGCGAATCTGTCTCTTCTTTACTGTTCTTGACATCCTCGAGTTCGTTTGCGCAAATAGATTTATCTATAACCAGATCCCATTCCATGTACTCACCGATGCATTGGAATTGCCTGCTGATGAGCTCATATTGAGGACCGTCCAGAGTATCCTGGCCTATTGCAATAATACCGATCTTCTTTTCTTTTTTACCCGGTTTGCTGATTAGAGCATAGCATCTGTCGATGGCCGCTTTGATTTGTGCCGTGACACCCCACCAGTAAACAGGGGTCCCGAAAATCATTACATCGGCATCTCTTACTTTTTCCAGGATTTCCGCCATATCATCCCTGTGAACGCAAATCCCATCATGTGTTTCACAGTAGTCACATCCGTCACAGTAATTGATTTTTTTGTCCGCAACATCTATTATCTCCGTTTCGGCACCGCTGATATTTTCATCTACACCTTTCTTAACGGTCTTCATTGCGAATTTCGTATTGCCGTCTCTCGGGCTTCCGTTGAATATTAGTACTTTCATATTTCTCCCTCCTTATTTGTTGATTTAAGAGTATTATATCAGTTTTAAATTTTAGATGGGAAGAAATCATAAAAAATATGATACAATAGGCTGCATGAAAAAGGAAATCATCTCGACATTTTTACTCTTTATTGCCGCTCTTTGCTGGGGGACAAGTTATACCGCAAGAAAACTTGGGATCGTATACGTTACCCCTTTATTCTTTAACGGCTTGAGGTTTTTACTGGGTTGCCTATTTATCTTCATGATATATTTTGTGGTTCAAAAAGGTAGGCTCGACCCGAGCAAATCGAACCGCGATATCGAGTTGTTTCCTGTAAAAACGCAGATGGCAGGCGCTTCATTGATGGGTCTGTTTCTCGCTTTGGGAGCCGTATTCCAGCAGGAGGCTCTCGTTTACGGTTCCGTGGGCAAGATCGCATTTTTTACTGCTCTATATACCATAATGGTACCGATGATCAGTGCGATTTTTCTAAGGACAAAGATTCCGTTTAAGGTGTGGGGCGGAGCGGTTATCGCTGTCATAGGCATTTACCTGATTGGCGGAGGCGGTAATTTTTCCATGACGGTCAGTGATGTACTTGCTCTTTCATGTGCTCTGACTTTTGCTTTTCAGATACTTCTCACCGGCAAATATGCATCAAAATCGAACAGCATTTTTCTAAGCATGATACAGACACTCGTTGCAGGAACCGTGAATCTGATATTGAGCTTGATATTCGAATCCGGTAACACGTTTCAGGATGTCATGCATGTATTTTGGCCCTTGATGGTATCGGCCTTCATTGCCATTACAATTCCCTACTCCCTTCAAATCATCGCACAGAGAAATGCACCGCCGTCTATCGCTGCAATAGTGCTGAGCCTCGAATCTGTATTCGGTGCCATGTTCGGTGCTATTATACTGAGAGAAAGGATGTCTGTTATACAAATTACCGGGTGTGTACTGATTTTCTCTGCGATCATCATTTCCCAAATCAGATTCAGAAAGAAATAATACCTTTTTCATGGCACATCATAGCACAATAACACCTTGTTATAGTGATTGAACGGTTATATAATCAGCTTAAGAAACATTCTGCGGTTAAAAAGAATGGAGATAAGCATGGACGATTTCAATAGGATCAGTGCCTTTCTGGATGAAAAAAAAGGTGACATGATCGCTCATCTCATAGAAATTACACGAATACCGAGTATTTCCGACGACTTAACTGAAGTTAAACGAAGCCTTCGTTACATCTTGGATCTAGCGATCGAAATGGGATTTTCAGCTCGTTCTGTTCTGGATGAAAGAATCGGAATAATTGAATTCGGTGATGGACCGGAAACTCTCGGAATCCTTGCACATGTCGACGTCGTTGAACCCGGTTCTCTTGAAGATTGGGACATACCTCCGTTTGAACCTGCACTCAAAGATAACAAAGTCTGGGGACGTGGCACTCTTGACGACAAAGGTGCGGTTATTATGTCACTGTACGCACTTCTTGCCGTACGCGAACTGGGGCTGAATTTCCAAAAGAAAGTTCAGATCATCATAGGAACCAGAGAAGAGGTGGAATGGACTGATATCGATGACTATGTGAAAGAATATCCTCTGCCGGATTACGGATTTACACCTGACGGGGAATTCCCTTTGTGCAATATCGAAAAGGGGTTTGGAGGAGTCGATCTTTCTTTTCCGCTTGAATCAATAAAATATCATGATGATATTCGGGCAGAAGACCTATGCGGAAAATATAGTTTGCTGTCGATCGATACACATACAGCCATGAACATAATTCCCTCAAGCTGTACTGCCATATTATTGAAACACGGCGCGACCGAAGAAGAGAGTAAAGAAATCAAACTTACTGCCGGCGGTTATTCGGTTCATGCGTGCATGCCCGAAAAAGGTGATAATGCCATTATCAACATGTGTAATGTGCTCAAATCCCTGCCCCTTACCGGGGAACATACTCTCATGTTATTAAACTTTATCATCGATAAACTCGCCGGTCCCTATTGTGAATCCCTCTCTCTCGGAGAACGGTCCGAATTCTATAACGGTGAATTCATTCACAAAAATTGTATGTCACCTACAGTAATCAATACAAAAAATAACAGGATAGAGATCTACATGGATATGAGGATAGCCTACGGTACAACCATCGATGAACTTGTAAAAGGATTTGAAAAACTCGTACCCTTGGTCAATGGCAAAGTAATCGGAAATACTTTGGTTGCCCCGACATATATTTCAAAGGAACTTCCCTTCATGAAAGAATTTGCCGACTCATATGAGAAAGCCTGTGGCATAAAGAATGAATTTATGCTTGCGTATGGCGGCTCTTACGCGAAGGCCATGCCCAATATAGTATCATGGGGGCCGATCTTCCCGGGAGAAGAGGACACCTGTCATGAACCGAACGAATTTATCAGTGTAAACAGCATGATGATAACATCTAAGATTTACGCTGAGGCAATCAGGCGCATTGCGCTGTCTGATGACAGCTTTATATAATTTTATGCGAAACGGAATTATCATTATCAGTTTTTAGGTAGTATTTGTTAATTTAAAAGGAGGGAAACATATGGAAGGTTCATACGGAATTATTAGCCTTATCCCCATCACAGTCATTATTGTATCCGCACTTATCACGAAAAGAACTGTCGAATCAATTTTCTTCGGTGTTATCATTGCATTTCTGATACTCGCACACGGAAACCCGATCGGAACATTCAACGGATTTCTGGATGCACTTTATGCAGTAATGACCGATGAAGACAGCGTTTGGGTTTTTCTTGTAATCGTACTGTTCGGAAGCCTGATTGCGTTGATGGAAGAAGGAGGCGGAATGCTTGGTTTCTCCAAGCTCACATCAAAGATCGTCAAAGGCAGGAAATCCTCGTTGATCGCAACATGGGTACTGGGAATCATCGTCTATGTGGATGATTATCTCAATTGTCTTGCCATAGGTTCTGCTATGCGAAGCATTACGGATAATTATAAAGTATCGAGAGAAATGCTGGCTTACATTATAAACTCCATGGGTGTTACCATCTGTGCGATCGTCCCGTTTTCCACATGGGGTGCTTTCATGGGCGGGCTGATGCTCAAAAATGGAATCGGAGCTGAAGGGACAACAGCCACGAATATCTACTTTAGCGTAGTGCCGTTCGTTGTCTACGGCTGGCTCGCAGTTATTGCCGTCCCGTTTTTCCTGTTGAAGATAATACCCCTCTACGGACCGATGAAAAAAGCAGAGCAGCGGGCACTTGAGACAGGAGAGGTATTTTCGGCAATATCGAAAAAAGCATTGCCTGAAGATGCATTTAAGGAACCTCCCGTTCCGGAAGAAAAAAGACGTGCCCTTAACTTTATCATTCCTATAATCATCGTTGCGGTTTTCACAGTATGGATGGATGACATCCTCTACGGATTGTTCGCTGCAATATTTACCTGTCTGATTTTATATCTGGTTCAGAGAATAATGAACCTCTATGATGTCTTTTCGGCAGCAGTAAAAGGAATTATGGATATGGCGCCTGTCCTTGTCATCATCGTACTTGCATACTCTCTCGGAGAAGCAAATTAAGATCTGGGATTGACTGATTTCGTTAT
>Ga0123353_10010196_pt1 | contig 13074 bp, 3 predicted proteins | sample TergutLab28metaG_3_FD_92763 | JGI IMG/M metagenome (GOLD analysis project Ga0123353, IMG submission 92763) | Labiotermes labralis P3 segment gut microbial communities from Petit-Saut dam, French Guiana - Lab288 P3 | ecosystem: Host-associated > Arthropoda: Insects > Digestive system > Gut ...
AAGTTTATGAATCTCCAAGCAAATTGTTCTACCCCCTGCTTTAATCAGTTCTGCCGGTATTCGTTCAGTACCTGGCGATTTGTGACTTTTTAGCTTATCAATAGCCAGTACGAGCTCAGAGGCACTTGACTCAGGTACTAGTGGTTCCGCTGTGTGTATTTCTGTCTGCCCAACATCCTTATCCTCACGCATGTTGAATAGCTGGGAGAAATAGTTCCTCCACCTGGCCACAATACTGTGGGAGTCTGCCACCAAGTCACATTTCTCATCCTTTACTATATTACATCTAGGCTGATACCCATTCTTAAAGTCATTGATGCCCCTATACAAGTCCCTAATGTTTTTAATCTTATTGTTAGTTTCAAGTTCCTCAATATTAGCTCTCAGATATGCCTTCTTTTTGTTCCTGAAATGTCTGCTAACCCACGTTTTACATTGTTCAGATTATTGGATATTTTCCTACAGTACAAGAAAATTCCTCTGAAACGTGTTGCACCATATTAAATAAATTTGAACCAGGATAAACATCATAATATCGGTGTTTATGGAGACTCTCTGCCTGGTTAAAAAAAACAGGTTTTATGATTTACATAGGAAAACCACGTCTATGTTGTGTAAATTTAAAATATTTACAAAAAAAATAGCAGTCAATAAAAATCCCGAAGTGCATTTAAATGCGTGTATATTTTTTTATTGCAGTACGTTAATGTTTGATATGTGTGAAAGTGTTGTGACATGAAATATGCAACATGAAGTCAAAGACATGTAGATATTGTCATGACACAGGCAGTTGTGTTATGAATAATTTCATCGATAGTTTATTTGAGGATTTCAATAGCCTAATTTTTTTATTCCTTCCACGGGAATGCCAGGATTTACATTAAAGTACACCACAATTAATTAAGACTAAATTACTAAGTATATAATCGTACTTTCGTCAACTTCAAACAAGAACACCACATGCAGTCGACAAATTTTTTTGCCTTGAATCATGACAATGCCACCAAACCAGGTTGTACTGGAGGGTGTAAACAGTTTTTGCCAGAAGTATGACCATAAGTTGCTTCGCGTTTGTTACTGTCAGTTTAAATTTAACAAATTCCAAAACAAAGCGTTCCTCTAAAAATTTGGTAGTGACTCCGCTGGTCAAGAAATTCTCAGGGCCTTCGAAAAGCGAATTCTGGACAGTGTTCGACAATATCGTTTAACTTAACCTGTGGTGTAGCAATTCAATATAGCCACATTTTGACACCGTTCCACTATCTTTCTTTATGAACTGCAATATTATTTTACCTACAAACTATGCCAGTCTCCGAAGCCCTCTCCGCCATCAAGCATTCACAAAGATGATGATGATTTGTGAACGTTTTTCATTCTGTTCGTCACCCCTCCTGGTCTAAAGCAAACCATTACCAATAAGTGAAGATTCGTAGTTCTAAATCACATCATATGTAATTTTATTCGCACTGGTGTTCATCTTGTTCTCAAAACAGTCCATCAATACCATGCCCTGAAGCAAAATCAATAACCCTCCCTTATTTGAAAGACCAAGTTTCATGCCCATGCAAAGTACTCGGTAAATTTTAAGTTTAAATCATGACACCTTAAACCTATTTTCAGGCAAGACACAAAAAGAGCAAAATACTGCGATCCTCAGTTTAATCTTCCAAGACTCCTACAATTTTTTCATAGGCACGGTACAAAATTATAATAAGGCACAAAATTATAATAAGGCATTGCTTCGGAAACACACTTTACTTGTCTCTAACTTTGCAAATACGCCCATATGTATTCATTTCTGCATGACAACGGACGATATAAAGGATTGTTGTTATCGTCGAAGTCACATATTACTGATTCTTAAACTTCCAAAGTTTTCTTTCATGGTGACTGAAATTTACATAATTTCATCTCAGCGGCACTTTGCATGGCGCTGTTACATGGGGTTCTAAAACTGCATTCATGGGACATAGTAAGGAGTTTCGGGCAGAAATCCTACCCTATAGGCCTCCAGTCGAGGTGTAAATGCAGCGTTACAGTCCAAAAGCATAAACAAATTTAGGTTATATGTTAGATCGCTCATATCATCAGCAGAAGGGGCAGGATCGAATGCCATTCCAATCAACATTCCTTTGCTTCTTACATATCTAAGCTGGCATATGTCTTATTGGCCTGCAAGGCATTGGTGGTGGTGGTTGTGGTGGTGGTGGTGGTGTTGGTTTAAGCGGTAGTAATGTTTTATGGTAGCAGAAGTAAGCACTTTTAGTAGCGGTAGTATTAATTCATAACATTTACAGTATCCGTCCTTCCGTTACGCTCTTTGTTTAGCAAACCAATGACAGTGTAAAGTGTAAGCACCAAAGGATCTGTGCTGGAGAAGGGACAATCGAAGAAACTGTTAACTTCGCTGCCTCATTCACGGGTTCCAGTACAAGTCAGTTTATCTTTCCCCGCTGTGTTAGGCAATTTGTCTCACTCTCGGAGATTATGTAAACCAGCACTACTGTTAACACACGGAGAAATTCCATTCAGAAAATCCCACTTTACGGGGGAATCCAAAGTAGAGGCTTGCGAGGTACAGGAACCCTGCACAGACAATTTCTGTCACGCTCGACGAATCACTAAGCTTGATTAAGGCATCGTTGATACGATACAAGAAGACAAAATCTGCATGGCAGAGTTACTTCTTATATTATTATTATTATTATTATATTTGTTATCATTTTATGCAGGGTATTTACAATTATATACTTGAAACAAATTATATTTTAGGGTGTATAATTCTGCAGCTGTTCTATATTTACAAATTGTGCTACACGTAATGTTATTTCGCACTGAAAAATGTTTATTATTATTATTATTTGCATTTTTAAAATAAACTAAGATTCTGATACTTTCGTTCCGATTATTATTATTAGTACATTAAGTTTTCAGAAATATCCTCAAAACTTTGCACCGTTGCCATACTTGTCAATCTTGACTTCACGTATTTAACAAATACTTTTTAAATTTGCGTATATTCCACATTTATAGAAACGTGCACACTCCTAGCTAACAAACTTCTTCAGTTGTCGCTGTTAAAATGAAAGTCAAAGAACAAATTCTGCCCGGCTGCTGTGTTGCAGCGCCACACTCTGCTAACCAGAGCTCTGTAACGAAGTCGAACACATTCTTATTTTCGCTGATAGGAAATAAAATACAAGGTTGAGGTGGTCTCCACTCGTATCAAATTTAATGGAAGTTAGCCACTTGTTGTGGAACTTAAAATTAGGGGGCACACAGGAAATATGAAGCTCAGTTGCACCAGTTAGGAATGAAATGGGTTAAAAATACGTGGTTTTTATAACAGTTTCGAAATGTTTGTAAAAACTGTAATAAGCGGTAAATTGTTTCAGAGTTGTACTGGGATTAAAGGGTGTTTCATAAGTAGTTATCTAAAAACCCATTTCTTCCTATTATTAAAGGAAAGCAGATTGAAGACAAATCACACGATTCCATATACGTGACACTAGAACAATATTTGGAAAACTATTTTGCGTTGCGAAAAGTGGGGTTATGTCAAGAAAACGAAGATGCAATCAACAATCAAAGACGTGGGCCTTTATTTCTTCAGTTTACAACAATTATTAAAATACATACTGAAATGCGTTGTAAAAATGTGAACAGGACTGAAGAAAAACTCAAAACGACAGCTATGGTGTTAAACTTATTACCAAACAATCATGAGTGTTCAAGTTAATCAAATCTATACAAATTTAAAAGCCTACAAGAAAAGACTTCCCACACACAGACTTAGTAAACATCATACACGATTTACCTCCGGACGTCAAAGGAAATACAGGCAATTAAACGAATGCGTGAACTGCCATAAGTTGCCGTCTAGATTGACCCGAAAGTGGTCAGAACCCTCTGATGATTGCACGCCCAAGCAGCACAATAGAACTATGTATCCCTGCCATAATTTTCAAGGTAGCGCTCATTGACAGTTTTGAGGTATGATTCCAACAATTTTTACGTTTACACATGAATAAGCCCGAGGAAACTTGGCTCACACGCGCCGTCGCCAGACTGAGAATTGAATTTGGGAGCTGCCGGATACAAAGGGGGGAGTCTAAACTGTGAAATTCGGTACGATCAGCTTCCCACGCACTTCGACCACGTAATATCTCAAACAGCAATGTTCTGTAACCTTATAACTATGCATGGATTCATTCTAACCACTGACACAAACCACAACATACAAGAATGCAAACGATGTAGTCTCCGACGCTGTAAACAGAATTTACCAAAACAATCTGTCCTTTCAAAATGTAGTACCAATGTAATGAACACGCGTAAAAAGGGGTCGTTTTCTTTTATATTTTTTTCACGGCTTTCACTGATGCTCAACAGACAGTCCTACGTGCAGATCGTTTTCAGCCGATTTTTATCCGCATAGGTAAGAAAGTGTGCAATAAATACGAACAGAAATTCAACAATATAAACAGCCAACTAAATGCAACAATAATAATTTTATTAATAATTAAAATCAGCTCAACGTGTTTCGGGAGATAATTTCGCCCATCCTCAGGAGCACTAGACTGTGTTTACAGCTTGTGGTATAAAGCACCGACGATGCTGCCTGCAGGCAGCATCTAGTTGGCTGTTTATGTTATTATATCAATGATGCACGGTCACACAAATATCAAATTGAACAGAAATTCATTAAGGCCTCAAAACAAAGTACGGATTTCTGTGGGCTGGGCGGTATGTGCAGATGTGTTACACCGAATTTTACGAAAATCGGATAACAAATGTGGAAAGCAGGCGCAAGTCAAGTCCCCCTGATCGGCCTGAATAAAGTACGTTTTCGCTATGCAGTTTTCCACGAAACTCGCAACTGCTCGGCCAAGATAAATATCAGAACTGTTTATGAAACATCAGGAGTTCGTTGTGGTTCTGATTCACGGTCGCTATGTTTTCACTGTAGGCACCCTAGCCCTGGGATTAATGCACAACTGTAAATGTCGTGTAATCATTTAATTTACTTTTATAATTAGTATTTAGCATGAACAAGGCTGCTATGAACTGCCCACGGTCACATAAACAGTACACGTGTTCCACCTTGCAATGAACAAGCCATTTACTGTTACACTAGCCAGCCATTTGTTACGAGCATCCAGATATCCATTTCGCCTGATGAACAGTTCTGTTGCATCTTAAGGAAACCAATACAAAATAAATATAAAAATGAAAATGTATACGACTCCATTGTGTTCATGTCCAACTATAGAGAATATTCAGGAAGACTCTGGGGACATTTGAAGATATTTTAAATTTCCTGTCACTAATCCATATTTGAGATATTTATACACAACTTTCAAAATATTCATATTATAGTTACAACCAATAAAACATTTAGAAATGTAATACTTAAAAGTTTATTTAACAACAAATTAATAAGCGGTTCAAAATGAAATTATGGAGAAAATAATGTAGAAAATTATTAGTACTATTTACGTCAGTAATTCAAATTCCACCTGCTGCTCTAAACACTACACTTAATCCTGCAAGTATCAGGTTACAGGTTCACCGTACCTGTGCATCGTGCCTTGAAAGCACTTAGCGGGAGTGATCGCAATCTTAAAGATTCTGGATCTCGGGCACAGACACCGTTGGTTGCTTAGCTTCACGGTTCAATTAAATTACCTTGATGAAAAGAGAGGCTCATGTATGTGTTAGTGAGCAGTGTGAGACTGTCGCGTGTCGACAGTGACGGCGAGAATTTGGAGGTTGGATTGGATTCGAACCCTCAGGATCTATTCCACATTTAGTCTGATTGTAAAATGTCATATTGAAAAAAATGCGTAAGCAAAAAACAACATTGATTAAAGCTATCATGTCTCAAAATCGAAAAAGCATAACGCCGTCAAAGAAGGAAGTAGCATAACTAGCAATTATACATGAAGTCAATAACACAATTATTTTTAATTAGATGCTATATTCTAAGTCAAAAGACTACATGTTTCGGCCGGTAGTGGCCATCATCAGGTCTTTGTCATTCGACACACTTCATATTATTCATATAATTGTGCGGCGGCTTGTTTGATGAGATCTCTACATCAAGGCCTTTGTTGTGTTCTTGACTTCATACCTACTTGCTAGTTTATACTACACAACGGGGATGGCACAATTCAGAGTTAAAACAGCATAATTTCAGGCACATATCTTGCACAGCATGTTCTTCAATTCCCATGCATATCTTTGGAATTCAGATACGGCTATGCAGACACACATAAACTGCCTCATCCTATATATGTTTTAGTGCTTCTACACAAATTAAACACTAGTGTATTGAGAAAACACTAAGAATTAATTTTACACGACCGCCAGTCACTGGCCGCTAGAGTTTCATCTCTGTGCGCGATCCTCGGCTCAAACTCTGACTTCGTTAGCATTTATCAAGCCGCCTGCTCACTTGGGTTTGCAATATCAAATGTCTAAGCAGCCATGGCACTTCCTAACGAACAATGTAGTGTTAAGAAATGTCTGTCATGTGACTGCCACACAAGAAAAGAAACACGTTTCGGGAAGAATATAGCACTTATACTTGCCCGAAAAGTATGATAATACCTTGGGTTAATAGCTGGTAATCAACTGGAATGTAAACTAGCTACTAGATTCACTTTTGTGAGCAATAAATGCTTCTCTTCCATTTATCAGGCAAGCAACTTTCTTCCATTCAACTTGCGGGCTGTGAAACTATTTACTGTTTTAAACCTTCGTAAATTTTATTGCAACTTCATCGTTGATGTTTCCGTTGTTCCTTGACTTCTGAGAAAAATCTGTTGCTAAAAACGTCGCTAGGGTGACAAATGTAAATTACCTCGTTGTATTACACACATGTCCAGCACACAGCAAATTTATTTTGCTTCCTTAGCAGTGCTAGATGACTAGAAGTTACAAAAGTGTTCACCTTTATGTAATAGCTAGTATGTGCACTCACTTTTTTTACCTTAATCTTCAAATACATTCGTGGGAACTCAGTTTCGAAATAAGTGTAATTTAGATTTTCTGAACATAAGGAAATATTTTAGACCAGTATACAAAACAACAGCCTATCCACTGGCTGCGCCGTCCCAGGCGTGAGTCTGCGGGCACTCGTTTGCCAGAATTGTGGGTTCGAATCTCTCCGAGGGTATGGAAGTTTGTCGCTTGTGAGTTTTTTATTATTATTACACGACATATCGGCTCTTAATTATAGTAACACCTAGTCTTAAGACTAACAAACTATTTTGCTCTGACTTAGAATGCTAAATGAATATTAACTTCAGGTGTCGCCCAGCGGTTCTACCTCTTTGGATCGCTTGTGAGTGTTTTGTGTTGTCAGGTAGAGGTCTCTGTGTCGGGCTGATCACTCGTCCAGAGGAGTCCTACCGAGTGGGGTGTGTATAACTGAGTGTGATCGTGAAGCTTCGATTATGAGGAGGCCGTGGCCCATTGGAGGCTGTAACAAACAGTTATAACGGTTCAGATAAATATACATCTTTTGAGAATCAGACAACAGCCTGGCCCATTGTTTGTGTGTCAGTATCTGTAAACACTTGCAGCAAACCTATCCTAAAACTGCATCGATCGGGGAGGAGTGAAAACATGTCCACAAATATATAAACATAATGTGCCGCTCTTTTAAGGAATCATTCAAGTACTGTGTGTGTGTTTTTTTTTTTGCGGCAACCATTGGGAACTGCATTTAATGTTAGTTTTAAAACAAAGACTATCTACGTTACGTTTATAAATCAAGTGGAAGATTTATGTTGCCATTTCTTATATAAAAGTACAAAAATTATTCTCCTTGAAGGACGAGAAAGGTCGGTAAAGTCTATAAAATTGCACGTTTAGTTCAATAAAGGACACGCACACGGCGGAACGCATCGAGCTGAAAGGAAGTTTCCTAGAGTCAAAATATGTTTATTGTTTGCGCGTATTTCTTCTTATTTCCGGGCAAGTTCTGATTTCAGCTACGTGCACGTTGTCGATTGGAAAGCAACGTGAGCAATTTGGAAGTGGAAATGAACATTACGAGTTCATTGACTGAGAAAGAACGAAAGAACCAAATGAAAAGACAGATATTCTATGCGCCTCATGTCAGCACGAGAGGAATGTTGCATAGCGAATTTCTTTACATTCAGACTAAGTAGAAGACAACGTTTTGTTCTCGAATAAGTTATCGAAATTTTGTGACTCTTGTGAGTGTGTTGAATCAAATCTATCAAGAGAAATTACGTCATTTAGAGAAGAAACGTATCAGTGATTCATCATTACTCACGGGCTGGACGAAACAAGATCGTCGCCAGAAAACTTTGAAGACAGTGTTTCGCATTTTTTTTTAGAGAAGTGACGTAGATCAGATGTAATGGAACTGTCGAACACGCTTCGTCACGTGCCGATCTGTGCGCAATACCACGTTAAGTGATAATGTGAAGAAAGCCCGCGATCTGTCAGTTTCAGCCCAGTGTGCGCCCACCCTAACTGTGGCAAGTACGTAACTCCCAGTTTCCTTCCAAGATGTGAGGTACGTTATTAATCCACAGTGACACTTGTTTTGGCAACTCGACTCTTCTGAGTGTCTGTCAGAACAAATTCCAAATACTGAGGTTTAAACAGAAACCCTAGACCTGCAGTGCCATGCTGCTTTATTCTTGATTGGCACAGTACACAGTGACTATCCGTCAAATAGAACCATTTCTTGTTAGTTGTTACTGTAATGAACACGACCTATTTCGAACCGCTTGCTTTATCCTCCAGCATAATCAATCTGAAGGACATTGCTGAAGGTTTACAGTATTTGGATGCAACACGATAACCATAATTATGAAAATTAAGAGATTTAAGCTATCCTCGGTCTATTAAGTGTCTAAATGTCGAACCCTTGCGAAAGAACCACTGGCGCAATGGAAGGAGTTATCAACTGCTAAAAAAACGTATTTGACTGAAGGCTATCGTCGATTAATGAACACATTGCTATCCAAAATCAATGTTCTCATATCTACGACTTTAACATGCAACATAAAAACGCACTACAAATATGGCAGCACGTGTATTTCGCAGCAAGTCGCAAGTACTATTCACATGCGCAAACACAAATTTAGCGCTGGTCGCTTGGTATGTTGATCATCTAAGTAGCCCGAAAAAAAACATAATTCACACATCATGAATCAGCGTTATGCAAACAGAAATTCAGTTTCTTTCAATGTCTGTGTCGCTGTGACCCACAGCGACATAACTAGCGCGTTACACGGAAATTGCCAACCAAGTAGAGTTCTATCAGGGACAGTCAAAAGCATGTAAGGTAAAGTGCAAAGTTCGGCTGCTCTATTCTTGAAATCAGTCCCAAAATAATGTTGCATTATTTGCATTCCTTTAATGTGGTGAGATTTCTAGTACGTTTTCATTCGTTCAGATAAATATTAGTGTCTGTGTCTACTTGTGCGACCTCGTTCAAACTTTGAAGCAGATCTCAGATTTTTACGAAACTCCTGTAAATGCCACGTTACTCTCTTTAACCTCTGTAGTAGCTGTCAGTGTCCTGCATTTAGTAAAAACCATAAGCAAACGCCCACATTTGTACAGCTGGATTGCCACTAGCGCCAATTACGATGACGCGCTAATAAGATGCAAATCGATAAGATGTCGAATAAGTTTGGGAGTTTTTTAAATCTTTCTTTTGCACCATAGAAGAAAGCACAATATCGGCTGCATTAAGTGTGTATTGCATTCACTTCTTGGTTTCATGACAATGATTACAGCAACCTGGAAAGTGGCCCGTTAAATGTAGAGAGAGAAAGTTCATACCGCGAACACGAATGTACCTGCAAACTAATCAACAATCACAAAAGTGGAAACGGTGCGAAATTTCAACCTTTTATCCGATCAATTGAAAGTAAATAAAACCTTTAATGGAATATTAAGTTGTCAAGAAAATGTATTAACAATAAAAATAACAATAACAATAAACCACTACATACAGATTTGCCAAACAATAACCTCATTCAACAACGTAACACGTTTAATATTAAGACACCCATAAAGTTTTCAAAACTATTGTAAAGCAAGGTTAAGGAACGTCACAATTACAGCTAAGGATACAATAAATACAGCGTTTAAAATTAACATTTTCCCTGGGTACAAATCTCGTTTAAATAATGCGGTTTTATTTCCGCAAACCACTAATGTCATATTTGTCGCAAGTTGTGCATGTCAAATATTATGGACTTCGCTTAGTTTCAAGACTTTACTTGAGACAGTTTTCGGCACTGTAACATTGTAACGATGCTTAGAACGCAATAACGCCCACCTCTGCAAACTGTATATCGTTAGTTTCACCAGCTTATTAACAAGGTATCTTTATTTGTTATGAATAAGCATGTAGACTCACCACGTAAACACAAACACTAAATGTGCATTCAGAAAATATGAACACACTCAGTTGGTGTTCAAACTTGCTGTATTGTTGGACACACTCTGAATTGTGCAGTTGGACACACTTTGGATTGTGCAGTTGTACACACTCTGGATTGTGCAGTTGTACACACTCTGGATTGTGCAGTTGGACACAATCTGGATTGTGCAGTTTTACGCACTCTGGATTGTGCAGTTGTACACACTCTGGATTGTGCAGTTGGACACAATCTGGATTGTGCAGTTGGACACACACTGGATTGTGCAGTTGTACACACTCTGGATTGTGCAGTTGTACACACTCTGGATTGTGCAGTTGGACACAATCTGGATTGTGCAGTTGGACACACTCTGGATTGTGCAGTTGTACACACTCTGGATTGTGCAGTTGGACACACTCTGGATTGTACAGTTGTACACACTCTGGATTGTGCAGTTGTACACACTCTGGATTGTGCAGTTGGACACACTCTGGATTGTGCAGTTGTACACAATCTGGATTGTTTAAGTTTATCCTGCAAATCTTCCGACGCTTTTCTACCCAGAGGTATTTTTAAATTTTTAAATCTGTTAATGCACTTCACTGTCATTACAAATATAGAAGCCAGAATTTCCTCAGTTGCAACCGAAGCCTTTTTTTCTGTCCATTTGCCTTTTCACGGTGATTGGAACTAAAAGCATTGCGGCAAGACATCAAGTTTCTATCGGCGTCACACAAACCGAGGAATGGCGTCTGATAGACGAAGTTGAGCACAACTATTACTTGAGAGAGGACAGTTTCTGCGTGTATACTGTCGCCATTTTACGGACAAGAAATTGGATGGACCACAAATATGAGATGTGAAAATTGGATGTGATCACAACGACAATGATAAAACTACATAAATCCACGGAGCAGATCCCTTCTTAAGAAGATTAATGCTCCTCGGTTAGTAGAAAAATTCCGCGCATTTTATCGACCTGGAAAGTTCATTAGCGCATTCGCAACAGTCCGCTAGTTTTCCTCGTCCTGAGCCAGATTAATCCATGTTACTGAATGTTACATAAGGCCTCCGACTGGGTAGGATTCTTCAGAACTACCAGATAAATCGAATGTTAGTTAACCAACCCTGCATTGGCCCCTATTGGCCCCAAACCCGGATATCTGGTGAAACATTCTATGCTAACGATTCCTCCCCAGACCCTTGCACGGAACACATGCCGCTTCCTTTCAACGTTCTGGTTCAAAATGCTGATGATGTGGAAGAACGTGACGAACATAAAAGGCCAAGGAGTGAAAGGGAGAAAGCAAAAACGGAGTACGAAGAAACGCAAAAATAACTTTACTGCCAAATGATGATACACAATACGTTTCCTTGTTTATTTATTTATTTATTTTTGGCGCCACAGCCCCCAGTGGGCCAGGGTCTCCTGATTCACGACGTTTCTAGATCAAACACAACGACGCAACCCATTCGGTAGGACTCCTCTGGACGAGTGATTGGCTCGTCACAGAGACCTCTACCTGACAACACACAACACTCACAACAGACAAACGTCCATTCCCCCGGTGGGATTCGAACCCACAACCCCAATAGGCGAGCGGCCGCAGACCTACGCCTCAGATCGCGCGGCCAATGGGACCGGCCACTTATTTATTTACTTTGGTTTATTTAACGACGCACTCATTTGCACAGATTAGATACAGTCCAATGAAATCGTGGACGTGTAACGAACTGTAAGAATTCCAAAAAGAAAGATGGTAGTTAATTTAAGGTATTATAGAGAACTTTTTGTTGGAAGGACTGAGGAATACCATAATTTAGGGTAGTTTTCTGAGACAGATTTAAACCTGGCACCTCCAGAGGAAGAGTCCTATCAGCTTGACGGCATCATTCGAAGATGTCTAAGTCACACACTAACAGCAGACGTAAATGTTAAGTCCGTCATATGCACTCCATAAAGTTGTATGAGCGAGTGGAGACATAATCCGATTTTAACATCGGCACTAAATATAGATGAGTGGTCAGCTTCATTCCTCGGAGGCCGGAGCCAGTCTTGCCTTTTAGAAAAATACGTCTCATGTTTCTGCTGCACATCGAACCACGAATCCTCTGAAGACCTTCGCATATCGAAGTCAAATAGCTACTGCGTAAAAGAGTGTTTCTACTTCGTTATGTTCTGAAACGTCCGAGAGCCCTGAGTTGCCGTCCGCCATACAATGAAATATGAAGCTTATAAATAGTTCTGAAGATGGCTGCGAGGAGGAGGAAGAAGAACGCTCTAAATCGAATGTTGCGAAAAGGTACGAATTTGAAAAAACAGCTTTTCCGAACTTAAAAAATTGTCGACTGCTATGGAGCCTTGTGACAGCTGCACACACTTGAAATACAAGAAAATTTATAATGCACTTTCGTTGATTAACATCTGTACGGTGGAATAGCCGCAAAATTCAAGCTCAACAATACTTAGTGAATCGTATGTTTATCGGACCGTGCATCATTATGACAGCTGAAGAATAAAAGACCAACTTGAAGTCACTTGTTATTTTATTTCACTTCTTATGTGCTCAACATGTTTCGGACATTAATATATCCATCATCAGGAGCTTTCGACTATTCTGTTGAATTACCACATTGGTCGTATTGTTCTTGG
>Ga0123353_10010197_pt1 | contig 13073 bp, 6 predicted proteins | sample TergutLab28metaG_3_FD_92763 | JGI IMG/M metagenome (GOLD analysis project Ga0123353, IMG submission 92763) | Labiotermes labralis P3 segment gut microbial communities from Petit-Saut dam, French Guiana - Lab288 P3 | ecosystem: Host-associated > Arthropoda: Insects > Digestive system > Gut ...
GTGCCAACTTTTGCGGATAGAGGGGTGTCACGTGGTCAGCGCAACGGGTCCCCACAGCCGTTAATCTCTGTTTTCTAGACCTGGAGCCGCTACTTTTTTCATTCAAGTAGCTTCTCAATTGACTTCACGAGCTGAGTGGACCCCGTTCCAGACCCACTACTACTCAGAAAATCTGGTAGCGCCGGGATCGAACTCGGGACCTCTGTATCTGTAGCCAGAAACTCTGACCACTAGACCACAGAGGCGGTCTTTTTACTTTGTGAAGAATGCCTAAAATGAAAACAAAAAACATGCAGTGAAACATACGTATGACAAGGTACTAAATTTTTTTTTCCGTTACAGGCAGGTTCCGTTACGTATGGGTACTTGAATTTTGGACCCTGAGGACTCCAAATACTGGGGACTGTGAAAGTTTTCTGCTCAAGACAGTTTCCGTTATGTCCATGCTTCGTTTCAGACAGGTTTCAGAGTATAAATACATTCTGGCAGGCGAAAGACCGAAATACAAAAAATTCAACAATAGAGAGCTGTAGAAGATACAACAAAGAACTTAATATGTAGAGAAAACAAAAGAATTAAGCGCATATGATAAAATAAGGGTAAATGAAGTCTAAAAGAAATGTTCGTAAATAAATTTGCTGAAGAAGAACTGAGCAAAAGGGAAAGTACTGAATGGAACGTAGACAAAAAATCAATAAAAAATACAAGATTAAAAACGAACTCAAAGAAAGAAATAATTGTGCATATGCGAAGATGTGGAAAAGGGAAGCATAAAAATATATTTAATAAATGGTGGCTTATAAGAAGGAGTACAAATACAGTGAGAGCTAACTGGTTAGATATTTTGGGCAGCAAAATGACAGTGTTCCTTCGGAATGTGTCTGCTTGCTAGATACATATATCAACACGAAATTTTCTAAGCATGCCTGATGAAACCGTTATTTTTATACCATCTTTAGAAATGGTACGTAGGTTAGAGATGCTTGTAGGAAACTACGCCTAAGTTATGTTACTAGCAGCAGTACAAATTACTGAAATATTACAGATGTTTCTGTGCGGTGCATGCAAGTTGGCAGTTGTGTGTTGACTTGTGAACGTAGTCACGCTTGTGAATCACTAATTATTGCAGTGTTCTGAGGCAAGTGAATTTGACTGACGCTCACGGAAAAACGACGCCGTGTCAAATTGTATGATCAACCATTCTCGAATGACGACTGAGATTTAATATTTTATTCGTTTGCAAAAATGTCATAACTTGTGAAATTCATATCTGTCTTTTCGTTTTAGACATTAAAATTTTCTACGTACCGAGTCGTGATAGTTTGGGGGGAGGGGGGGGGCGGAGACCAACAGCTTGATGGGGCACACTCTTGACGGCGAGATTTCTATTTCGACCGGGGAGGTTGCGATATTTTTGCATCAACACCACTCTTAGAATTATTCCCCAAATTTCTAGGAAACTGGTTTAAATCGTGCTTGTAAGTAGTTCACAAATTATAAATTCTCGCCTACCTATTTGTTCTGTCCTGTGTGCTGCAGCATGGACTGCAGTACGAGTACAGAAATTGTAATTGATGGTCGTTACTGAATTTGAAGCCAGGCGCTAGCACAAATTGTTCAACCGAAAAATTATAATCCTTTGTTTTATGTTCCTGACTTCTGCACGTGTGCCAGCAATTGTGGGGTATCGAATCCCTACCCTGCCCTTAGCATGCGTGAACGCTTTGAAACAGTTTCTAGCAATTCTGTAATTATAGCCACATTTAAGACACATGTGCCATGTTCGGGCATGCGTAAAGAGTTGCTGAATGAGGCTCGGGTCTGTCATTTTCTTCACAGGAATAAAACATGGTCCGCTGCACGCGATCACGTATAAGGGGTTAGAGATAGAGGTTGGTAGTGAAGAGGGCGGGGGGGTTGTGGTAGGCAGCTTGAAGCAGCAAGAAGGATCATAAAGCCAAGAGGAAAATAGAATTAAATCTTTATTGGGCGTAAACACAATTTCAGGAACAGATTTATATATGTACCTAATAAAACAAATCGGGCATTGTAGCTTCCATTACTCGTTATGCATTGTACATTGAGATCAGATATGTCTGTTGAGAGACTATTGTGTAATGGTGCAATTTCATTTCATTTGTAAATCTGCCTACATACTCTTTTCCAAATGCTTCTCTTGCAAATGCTCATTCCTCTTTGAACTTGATTGTCCCTTGTCATATGTGCAAGTTATTTTGTTGAAAAGCCAACAGAACTGATTCAGACCCAATTCGACTGGACTAGACGCGATATGATCAGGGTGTCGGCAACCTTTGGGTTCCATTTTGAAGCATTTTCGTGATCCAGATTCAATTCGACTGGACTAGACTCGATCAGATTCGTTTGTTCGCAGCGTATAAATTGTTTTATTCGAAGTAAAATGCAGGCTCATCTTTGAAAGGAAATGGATGATAATCTCCGACTGCTCATGTTTCTCCTTCACCTGTATACATCGCATCCCTCACCTTTATGCAACAAGACCCCATTTCCTTCCCTGTTAACCTTCCTACCGAAGAATTATAGGCACAAAAGAAATAAACGAATCTGAAGTGTAAGTGAAAGGGTCTCCACTGAGACAGACGGAATATTTTTGAATCTGCGGCCCTTGGTACAGCTGGTAAATATGCTGATATCGGTGAAATGGAGAGTTTTTGAAAGTCCGATTATATCTGGCAGGTCGAAGGTAGATGATTTTTCTGCATTATACAGAGAACTGAACCTCACCCATTCCTCTAATACGATTCCTGTATGCGACTCCCGTGCATGTGCTGTATACACTTAATTATATATAACATCCATTATTCATTCATTTAAACCTGTTTTCTGATATTGCTATTGATACCCAATTTAAGGAAAACCTGTTCGACCTCTATCTAGTTGTAGCATTCTTCCTTGTCACCTTGAGTCCTGTGTACAGTATTTGAAGGTGGGGTAGGCTCTATCAGGTGTCGCATTGCAGTGGCCTCAGGACAGACAAGATGCTTCTTTGGATGTTGTATTCAAATGTTATTTCGCTCTGTAATAAATTCGAGACGCCAGTTCATTAGTGTGCAGGGTCCACGAAGTGAGTATGTTTGTTTGAAATTCGGAAACCTGACGTGTCCGTGAATGCAGTGGATCATTTGATTTCATTCGACAGCAGGTGAAGGAAGTTGCTATATACCACAGTAATAACAAATGTACACAAAACTGTTATTATAAAGAAGGAGACCACTTTCTTGATCGGGTTGTGATTGGGGTACCAGTAAAACGAATCTCACTTATATAATACTAAATAGTGTACGTCAGCACAACTACCGTATTACTCAAGGTACTTACATAGGCTACCTGCTTCGACTATAGATTAGTCATCATCAGGCCTATTTTTGTCATTTGAGTCACAAGATGCTATGCACACTTTGAGATCCCCTCTTGCTTACATCCATGGAATACATAAAATTAAATCATTTGTCTCAAAGTTTGTGACGTGTAAATTGTGTTTACAATAATGAGATACATAAAATTGGATCATTTGTCTTGTAAAATGTTTTATACAAATTGTGTAATAAAAAGTAGAAATATAAAATTCTTAAAAAGGTGTGTTGATGTTAACCATTTTTACAAATGTAAGTCCCGTTACCATCTGGTTTTTTGGAGCTATGGGGTACCAGTGACTTTATGAGGACTTTGACGAACTTCTCGATTTAATAATATCAAGATTTTTTTGGCAGCAAGTGTATATTTTTCAGTATGTCACTAGGAAAGAAAATAGAAGGAAAGGGTGACACTTAAAAGACACAAAACCGCAAAATGAAGTTGTGGGCTATATTTTTATGATGCCTGCTTCCTTTTCCGTATTTAGAAGTGGTTAAAAATTTTGCGTTATGCTTATTTCTGGAAAGATTGCTGCATGCCATGGCAACAGATTTTAAGTCTGAGGCTTAAGTTGTACCGCTTTAGAAGTTATGTGCTCCTTATTGAAATTTCATTGGCAGGAGAGAAAGTGTTAGTAGTTTCCTGCTTACTCTGGCTTATAATCAAATGTCCAGTACATGTATAACGTCACTTCAGTCTCTACTACGAAGACATTAGTTTATCTGACAACTCCCATTACTTTTCCTTAAACAAGACATTTTGGCGTGACGGCCGACAGCCTATCGCTCTGCTGTATTGCATTTCGCCTTGAGTCAGGGGCAGCGCACTTTAGTTCAAGGTATTGCAGTTTCTATTAGGAGTTTACTCATCATGTTAAAATAAGGCGGTTGGAAATGCTTGTCTTCGGCTTGCAGTCACCCGCCAGACTTAAGGAACACATTTATTGCACGTCAAAGTTAAAAAAGCGTGCCTACAGGAAGTAAGTAATGGCTGTTGTTGGATAAAGTTATGCCCCTTTATTACCGCGATTTTTCACACGCATGTCGGAGTTCTTTCTTTACGGTCCTTCCAAGTTTATTTTGTTAGTGATTACTTAGCATTTCGTATGCATATGCAAATAGTCTGGAGACAATGTGCCGCATTCCATAATATAATACACAGAATCCTTAACAGTGTTCTTTGTAGTTGTTAAGCATACTTACGGCCCATCTTTATAACCATAAGCAAACTGAATTTTATTATGGCTCAGTTTGGCAGAATACTGAAATTTCCCAATTGTTAGCGGAACTCTTAACATGTCGAATTTAACAAAATGTTTAGAGTGTTTATGGGCTATAAGAACAAATCAATTCATGGCTTTTGCAAACTAGGCTTTTAGTGAATGTAGCTGAATACAGGCATTGCTTGACAAATATTAGTTTCAGTGCCTTGTGTTGAATATCAGTGGCACGATTTATGGTGTACATGTAAGCCCATTTATGTGTTATGAACGAGGTTTGTTTGTAGACCAGTAAGCCTGAAACTCGTAATGACGCAACCACTTTTGATGGAAGAATTCTGTATCCAGTTTCAACAAGAGCTGTGAAGTATGGCATGACTTTGTGTACACTAGCGATTATTCTAAGCTAATGCAGCTGAAAATTGTAATTTTCCCATGACTTTCAATTCAAGTAACTTGTGTCTCTTATGTTTATTGGACCGTGCATCATCTTGATAGTTGAATAAAGATAGACCAACTTGATGTCACTTGCTTTTTATTTCATTATTTAATGCTCAACATGTTTCGGATGTTAATACATCCATCCTCAGGAGCTTGCAACTTATTTATTGAGTTATTTCATGGGTTGTATTGCTCTGGTTCGATGCGTGTTGGTGTTACGTTGTGACTTGGTTGGGGTGGTGTGGTATCCGGATGCAGCTTGAAGCCTGCATAAGGATACCACACCACCCCAACCAAGCCACAACGTAACACCAACACGCATCGAACCAGAGCAATACAAACCCATGAAATAACTCAATAAATAAGTTGCAAGCTCCTGAGGATGGATGTATTAACATCCGAAACATGTTGAGCATTAAATAATTAAATAAAAAGCAAGTGACATCAAGTTGGTCTGTCTTTATTCAAGTAACTTGTGTCGATTTAAAAAGAGGGGCGTATTTTGCGGTGTTGGTTTACGTCACACACAGACAGACATAATCTCCACTGAATGATTTCTTTTTCATTTTATTAAAAAAGCCAAAACATTCATCTAGTGTGATCTAGAACATCGTTTTCTATGCATATAATTCACAATATAAACGCAGAACTATGTAGATTTCAGAATTGGCTTTGTTTTCTATTTTAGGTTAGAAGTCTGAGAGCATAAATTACGGAATCTATTGCATGAATTACTTCCTTGTTACTATTCTTTTCTAAGCCCATGCAAACCTTTCTGTAGAAAAATTTTCCGAATCCAGTAATGTGTATAAACACACATCCCCAAATTACAAGATCTTTGTTGTTTTCCGGTGTTTTGTGAAAATGGAAAATATCCGTTTTGTAAGAAATCTTTCAATTACATAATGAGCAGATTAAATTTCTCGGTATTGTTAAAGCTTTGAATTGTGTTTTATTAGCTTTATACTCATGGCATTGCCTTTCGTAATTATATTCCTTTTATAGTATAGCGTTTAAGGGCACAATAAGATAAATACCGATCCATGAAAGCCAAACAGTTCATTGCTCTCGCAAATTTTTGTGTGTGCTTTTGAGACGGTCTTTACAACGTGATGTGTCTTCTTCGTGTGCTCATTCTTCATCAGACATAGACCCTTGTCATTTTCTTAACGATCCCCACCCCATAGACACACTCAGTTTGGTAGACAGATGGACAGCGAAGATGAAGAAGCGTAGAAGGTGTCCGATTTCTCTCCCTAGTTTTGTTAGTTCTGACTGGTTTACACGGGCCATAGCTCCTCGGTAAAACATCTGATCTCAGTTCATGATGTTTTAGGATTAAGTCGTTGAGCCTCCCATTCTTGTGTAGTTCTTACACATGGTCAAGGTCAGGCGGGGGACTGTGACATAAATTGGACACCTGCGTCTAGTTATGTCATGATCCCAAAATAGTAGCCTTGTCTAGCAATCAGCATCAGTTCTTTGATAATATAAACAGCCAACTAGATTCAACAATAATGATTTTATTAATAATTTCAATCAGCTCAACATGTTTCGGGTGATGATTTCGCCCATCCTCAGGAGCACTAGACTTTGTTTACAGCTTGTGGTAAAAAGCACCGCAGCATCGTAGGTGCTTTATACCACAAGCCGTAAACACAGTCTAGTACTCCTGAGGATGGGCGAAATCATCACCCGAAACATGTTGAGCTAATTGAAATTATTAATAAAATCATTATTGTTGCATCTAGTTGGCTGTTTATATTATTGTATCAATGACGCATCGTCATACAAACATCAAATCAGTTCTTTGAAACTTGCTGCAGTCTTCTGAGATACCAAAATGCCTGGTTTCAAAATATTTGTTTGTAGTTTAATTAAATCCTGTGACATTTAACACTCACGTTTAACTATTTTTGTATCGCTTGAAATCAGTAGAATTTTGTTCGTTCTTTAAAGAATTACCTGTACAGAAGTGTTAGGTATGGATTTTGTGTTGCAAACACGCTGTTTGCAAGACATATACTCGGGAATAATGTAGTAAGGAAGTCCGCAAGTTCCCCACAATCGGATTAGCAGCAAAAGACGCAAAGAAGTGTAGCTCCTGAAACCGCCGCGAGTAAAAGTAAAGGAATACAGTTGCAGAATTTCTGAATGTTGATGTGATAAAGTATGGCAAAATGCTGCTAAGTAAAGGTGTTGCTTCGTTATGTCTGGGGCACGCGGTGGCTACAAGCCTACAGGTCGCGCGTTCGATTCCCAATGGTGTCACTGGAATTTTTTATTTTACATAATCTTCCCGGCCGCAATGTGGCCTTGGGGTTGACTCAGCCTGTTGCAGAAATGAGTATCAGGAATATTTCCTGGGGGTAAAGGCGGCCGATGCGTAAAGCTGACAACCTTGCCACCTTCATGTGCCGATTGTCTTGAAATCTGAGAGCCTCAAACTCCTAGAACCCTCAGGGCCTGTCAGGGCTGTAATGGGATTCCTTTAACTTCTACCTTCGTTATGGCTTCTAAGGGGAGTGGTTGTAATAAGGAAGCATGCTTTGTGTTCTAAATCTTGACGCTAGGTGTACGTGAGTGATTGGCTTCACTCTATGTACACCTTAACACAAGAAATGTTTGGGTGAGCCACTGAGTCGGTATGGATATGATGATGGCATAGCGAAGAAATCATTGCTCACATCCAGAATCGGAACCCAGCCGTCTTGCCCTGGGGCTGAGCCAGCCTCCTGTACAGTCGGCAACGGGTCTCAGAGCGATCGGGACGTGGCGTTGACCACCCATCTCCATCTAGCGCCGAGGTTAAAGAAAGAAGAGAGCTACTCCTGTACCCACCCCCGCTGGATCTTCGTGGCTTATTCTAGGGTGAAATTTACCGTTTTACCTTTACCATCCCATAGTGCGTTGAAGCACAGTACCTTGCACTTCGTATGAAACACAAGGCGCTGGCATCACGCAAGAGCGGTTAGGAAACAAAGTCTGAACAAAAGTGTTAAAACCGTTTAGACACCAGAGTGGGCCTGTAGTACGGAGAGAGAGGGAGATATAGATATCTATTATTGATTTATCCTTAGTTCTAAACCTTTTCTGAATTACCGTCTGTACAAAACAGTTTACACCGTATTCTTTTTTGTTGTGAAACAACCTTTACAAGAAAGAATTTTGGTACTGTACATGCGGTTGTGTGAGTGTAACTTTCGATATCTCGAAACTCAAATGACACGTTCCAATGGGGATTTAATCTAATTCAAATTACCTTAGTTCCCTAAACCCACACTATAGTTAAAAACATCCAGATAAAATTTTAAGAAAATTAACAGGGCTGGGTGGGGATGACCTGAATAAGGCTAAAGCAGAAACTGGGTGCAACAGAACGTAGTTTCCGACCCCAGCATTATCGAAGTACGTTTACCGTTGTGGTCTGTCGGCCTTATAGTTTCGCATTGTGCGTTTTTTGTACAAATTGCTTACCTAGAACGCATGATAGGGCGGTATATCCCTCTATCGTGCTTGTGGTTCATGAAATTCTCCAGACTTTATTGCTTGCTTGTTGAAGGTTCAGTAACTCGGTATTTTGGCCATAGCCTGGCCACGTCTGTCGAAACGAACCTCGAGATCAACGCACTTATGCTTTAAACGGTACGAGAAGTACTTTTGTTGAGATTGACGACTAATTCTAAGCCTCTCACCTCATAAAATGTTTAGCGTTGGAGGTAATGAAGAAGCGTTAAAAATTGAAGTTTCCCCTTTGCTGAATTAAGAGTCACTGCATGGAGACGCACTCGTACGTAACTATGTGGAAAGAGGCACCGCTACCCATTCAACAGGAGACTGGATAGGTCCAGCAGTCCGTCTGATGCACATGTGGAAAATTTGCCCCTGCTGTGAATCGGTTTCACGGTCTTAAGGCCGTGGACTGGGTAGTACAGATATGCGTCACTTAACGACGGGGATGCGTTCCGAGAAATGCGTCGTTAGGCGGTTTCGTCTTTGTGCGAACGAGTACTTACACAAACCTGGATATTACAGTATAGCCTACTACACACCTAGGCTCTATGGTATAGCCTATTGCTCCTAGGCTACAAACCTGTACAGCATGTACTGATTACTCTAGGCATTTGTAACACAATGATATAATATTGTATTATAATCATATAATATTATAAGATAATATCATGAACTTATGGTACCACCGTCGTATATGCGGTCCACCGTTGACAGAAACGTCGTTGTGCGACGCATACCTGTATTTAAACTAAGCTAACCGATCTGGTAAAAAGGCGCTGTTGGTTGCGTTAAAGCAAGGAAACTGTAGCACGGCACGGTATCTTGCTTTTGGGCCTGTGTCGAATGAGATGAGTTGGTAGGGATTTGGAGGCAGGCGACCGTGGCCTGCTGGCATTGTCTGGGTGATTTCTGGTTCATTTATCAACACTTTACTGTTGCTTAGATTGCGTATCGTCGAAGTCGGGGATATTTGTGAGTGGTGAATTAAGACATGTGAAGCAGGAAACGGTTGTGGGCTCTTGTAATGTGCCCTCCTGGCGTGTGCCAAGATGAAGGGAGCATAGTCGCCCCGCGGGTCAAGATTTGAATCGTAATTCTCCGGATGTGAAGCATAAGTGCTAGTTACTCGTTTTGCACGATGATCGATTGGCACTTCTTGAGATTCTGGTGGAAACTGAGGAAGAAGCCAGGTAAGACAGCTATTTATAATGTCGATTTTCGAAGCAAGTTCTCGGTGAATTCAGAATTTTGTGATTGTTGCGCCACTGGGGGCATACGTACATGGCGCTTCTTAATTTCGTACGCCTGGTAATAACAACACGAGTCATACACCAAATTCACAGGTAGTTTAGGGCCATGAAATTATTTACGGCACTGTGTTTTGAAAACAGGCGTCCTCTGTTAAGGAGTTGTATGCTTTGTGGGACGTAATGTAGCATTGGTGCAGTTCCTTTTTTTTTTGTTTTCGATTTTATGAAGATGACTAATATACCATTAGCTACACACGCTTTTACAAACTTAGTCACATTTTTGTGTGAAATATTTTAAGTCAACAATGACAAATATGACGACGGTGCGAATGTTTGTGTTTGTTTCCGATAAATATAACATCGACAGCTCTTGGATTCATTATTGAGTTCTTAATAAACATAAAAAGCACTAATTAGGATGATAATGATTATAGGCGTGTGTAACGAAAAATCTGTATAATAGGAAGAAAAAGTTTTCATGAGACGTACTAAGAACTGCTTGCTTATAAGTGTTCATTGTAGGTGAATTTATTTCGCTTCCTGTTTTGCACACACACTGCTGCAGATGTCAAAATGTAATCATGGAAAATTTTGTTGATGACAAATTCGTGAGTGCGAAGAAATTGTCATTCTCGAAGATTCCTTTCGCCTGGAAATCTTACGGCATTTAAACGTATTTAATTTTAATTACACATGGAGCCGGCGCTAGGGTTTTCGATATTCTAGGTGACCCCTTGAAACAGTGCGCATGTCTTTACCATAACGTGGAGTACGCGGTGGCGCAGTTGGTTGAGGCACTGCGCTACAAGACAGAAGGTCGCGGTTTCGATTCCCGATGGACCCATTGTCTTAATCCTTGCACCCGCACTCAGTCCCTGGGGTCGACTTAGCCTTTTAACAGAAATGAGTACCAGAGATATATCCTGGGGCGTAAAGGCAGCCGGTGCGCGAGGCTGACAACCTTATCACCTTCATGTGCCGATTGTCTAGAGATGCTGGGAGCTTGTCCATACCTGTACGGAGATAACTTAAGCTTACTACAATATTGTTCATAACGTCATGTAATTAGTTATTTCGTCTGGACAGACAGTTCTTATTCCATGTATTATTCATGGTATACACACACACACAATCCATATACAAGCTGATTCAAAAGTCACCATATATGGGGAAAATGGTCTCTTTATTTATAAAACGTGCTGTATATGGGCACCATTACACTGATAGCAAATGCGGATGGGCCTGTTTAACATATCTTGTGCTAACGCGCGCACATGCATCTCTAACACCTTCTTTCAGTTGGCCCGTATTTTGTTAATTCTTACGTATGGAGACTTCTGAATCACACTGTGTGTGTGTGTGTGTGTGTATATATATATATATATGTGTGTGTGTGTGTGTATATGCATATATATTATATATAATATATACACACATATATATACACATACATATATACATATATATGTGTGTGAGTGTGTGTGTGTGTATTTTCATGACTCGACAGCTCTAGTGGGCCAGGTCTTTCGAGATCACATTAGGACACACCACACTCGGTATGATTACTCTGAACGAATGATCGGCCCGTCGCAGAGACCTTTACCTGACAACACACAACACTCACAAGAGACAGGCGTCCATGCTTACGGCGGGATTCGAAACCACAATCCCAACAAGCGAGCGGCCGCAGACTCACGCCTTAGACCGCAAGGCCATCGGATCGGCAATGGTGTATATAGACACTTGCGTAAAGGTTAATTCTAAGTTTCTTAGTGATTAAGACAAATTTGTTGACTGAATGAAGAGTCCAGCAAATCGTTACTTTGTCATGGATTTGGGTAACTCTGTCGTTTTTGATCCGTTTTATTTTGGAAAACCTTCGCTCGCCGCTGGCCACAGACACGATTATTTAAGTGAATACGCAAGACAATAAATGCGTTTGGAACGCTAGCCGACAGTTTCTTGTGACTTATAAATTGTAAAATGCTCGTCAGTGATGCAGGCCTTCCTGCCTATTTCGCAGTGAACCGCAATTCCCTCTTCGAGTCTGCAGCGTCAGACTGTCATGACCACGCTGTAGAGCAGTGTTTCTCAACCGCCGGGCCGCGGCCCGGCACCGGGCCGTGGCCTCAATTATACCGGGCCGCGAGAGGTTTTCCTGGAATTTGTCATTTAATTTTCTAACAATTTTTCATGAATAAATGTTTTATAGTGGAAATATTCTGAGGAGAAAAATATTCGTGAATGTGTCGAAAAACTCAGACCCAGATGTTGGCCTGAGAACACTACAATATGCTACAAGATTTCATTAGTCCAGTGATTGATAACTAATTTAAATGTAATTTTATGTTTGTCAACAGGCCATACCGCATGCGTAAGTGTACTAATACTCTTTATGATATGCTGTAATTAATTATTAATACTTATGTTAGTTTAATGTATGAACTTAAAAAAATTGGAAAAGTATTTACGAGTAAATATGTTGGGACCGGGCCCTCGTCTTATGAAAAAATAATTTACCGGACCGCTGTCTTACAAAAATTGAGAAACACTGCTGTAGAGCTTGTTTACAGTTTTAAGCAGTGTTCCCTTGATTGCTCCTGTCTGCCTGCCTATTCGGGATGTCGTAACGGCAGCCTAACAGAGAGCATACATGACGCATGTACACCTGGCCTATGTGATTTCGTGCTCATCTGAATATTGCTGCATCCAACGGTGCAAAATAAATGTTAATTTAAACTTTTCTTGGGATTCTGAATTGGTTCGACATATACCTTGTGCGTGCAGTGCTATCGCCTGTACTTTATGTGGACTGGCTCTGCTTCCAATGCTGCTGACATGCTCAGCTACTCAGCAAATATCTGTGCATTTATGAATCGTATCTCAAATTCTGCCAATCCCCGGTGGCCGCGCGGTGTAAGTCGAAGACGCTCGCTTGCTGGGATGGTGGGTCCGAATTCCGTCGGGGGCATGGATGTCTGTCTCTTTGTGTGAGTTGTGAGTTGTCGGGTAGAGGTTTCTGCGTGGGGCTGATCAGTCGTCCAGAATAGTCCTGCCGAGTGTGGTGTGTCTGAGTGAGATCGCAAAGCTTCGGTAATAAGGAGGCCCTGTCACACAGTTTCAACTGTTGCGCCGAGGGGGGGGGGGGGGCCGTTTTGAAATTCCCACCAACCTTCAAATTTAAAAAAAGGTCCTTTTTTTTTTTTCACCAAAAAAAATAGGAAAGGAAAATTCAATTTTTTTTTTTAATTTTAAAA
>Ga0123353_10010198_pt1 | contig 13072 bp, 15 predicted proteins | sample TergutLab28metaG_3_FD_92763 | JGI IMG/M metagenome (GOLD analysis project Ga0123353, IMG submission 92763) | Labiotermes labralis P3 segment gut microbial communities from Petit-Saut dam, French Guiana - Lab288 P3 | ecosystem: Host-associated > Arthropoda: Insects > Digestive system > Gut ...
AAAACAATGCTTGTCGGGACGGGCGACTTTCCGCCAATTTTGTCATTTTATGAAAGTTGTGGATTTGTGAAATCGCATCGTATCAAGAATTTTTTTACCGATAATTATGACCATCCCATGTTTGAAGATGGGATACAACTTGTTGACATGGTTTATCTGAAGAAAGAATTATAAAATGAACAAAAAGGTTTATGAATACGAAGCGGTAATTCAATCCTCTATTATTGGCAGCGGAGGTGCATACGTGCCGTTCCCGTACGATGTTAGGGCGGAGTTCAACAAAGGGCGAGTGAAAGTTCACGCCACTTTTGACGGTGAGCCGTATGAAGGCAGTATTGTAAATATGGGCGTGAAAAATGCCGACGGCTCTGTGTGTTACATCATAGGTATTCTGAAGGATATACGAACTAAAATTGGCAAGCAGGTTGGGGATATGGTAAAAATAACGATACGTGAGAGAATGTAAAGTATAATCATAAAAAAATCGTATCTTTGTAGAGACAAATGTGACGATTATGGATAGAATTTATGTGGATACTTCTGTTTTTGGCGGCTACTTTGAAGTCGAATTTGAAGAATGGACAAGGCCATTCATAGAAAAATTCATGAATGGAACATACAAGCTGCTGTATTCACAGCTTACAGAGATTGAACTTAAAAGAGCGCCTGAGCAGGTGCGCAACTTAGTGCAATCAATCCCTGTGGAACGTATAGAATTTTTGCCCGTCAGTGATGCCGCAGTCCGTTTGGCAAATCAGTATATCGGGGAAAACGTTGTTGGAGAAACAAGCATTGAGGATTGTCGTCATATCGCCATAGCAACATTGAGCAATGCCGACATTTTAGCAAGCTGGAATTTTAAACATATTGTCAATCTTACGCGAATAAGAGGATACAATTCTGTAAATTACAAATACGGACACAAAATATTAGAAATCCGAACACCACGAGAAATAATAAGTTAAGCCCATGAACACTGTAGTTATCCCAAAAGAGCCCTCAGCCATAGAGAAGTTGCGTGAAATTCGTGATACCGTAAGCGCCGAAACACACAATATGACTTTTCAGGAGTTAAAAAGATATATCGAGAACCAATTGCAGGAGTCGCTATTCCCACAGTCGGTTTGGTCACAGTAAATTGTGGTACATCATGCACAGGTTTTGAGGTAATAAGTATGAGTTGCCAACTCTTCTCTCTCTTGTTCATCATGGGTGACGTGGATAATGGTTTGACCCGATTGGTTGATCTGCTTTAGAAAGGCGCGGGAGGCGCTTCGTAAAGAGGCGTCTAATGCCGACAATGGCTCGTCAAGGAGTAACAATCGGGGACGGACAATCAAGGTGCGCGCCAACGCTACCCGTTGGCGCTCGCCTCCAGAAAGGGTATCGGGGAAACGGTGCAGCAACGGTTCAATCTCAAACCCCTGCGCAAGGCTCCTCACTTGTTCTCTGATGGAGTTTTGGGGAACGTGCCTTATCCTGAGCGCATATCCGATATTTTGGAACACCGGTTTATGCGGGAACAGGGCGTAGTCCTGAAACAACAACCCGACGCTTCTGCCTGAGGGAGGGAGCGGGTCAATCCGCTCGCCGTCTAACCATATAGCGCCTCCCAAGGGTTTGCGCAAACCGGCAATCAACTCCAACAGCACCGACTTGCCTGAACCTGAAGGCCCAAGCAACATCGTATAACTCCCCTCCTCTACGCTCAGGTTTACGGGCGGCAAGGTGAAGTTCCCCACGGAATAGGTCAAATCTTTAATTTCAAGCATATTGTATATTCATATTTGTCAAGTTTTTCGGCCACAAACCGCACTATCTACCATGTTTTGGGCCATCAACCGCACTATTTGGTAAGTTTGCCCCTCCCTCCCAACAACCTCAGCCCAATGAACACCGCCAAACAAATCCCCACAAAGAGTACCGCCACAGGTCGGGCGTAGGCCAAGCCGAATAATTGGAAGCGGTCAAAAATCAATACCGGCGCAGTCATGGGGTGGTATGCCACAACCACCACGGCGCCAAACTCGCTCATTCCCCGCGCAAACATCAACACCAATCCCGACAGCACCGAGCGTTTGGCCAATGGAAGTGCCACTGTCCAAAACACCTTGATTGAGGAGGCGCCCAAGCACCGCGCCGCCTGCTCCAACCGCACAGGTACCGCCTCGAATCCATCCCTTGCCGCATTGATTAAAAACGGAATACTCACAAAAGCCATGGCCAAACCTATGGCAATGGGGTTGTCCACCAAGTTTATTCCCACACTTTGCGCCCATCCACCCAACACCGAATCTCTTGAAACTAACCCAAGCACCGCAATTCCGGCAGCAGAATGGGGGATCACAATCGGGAGGTCTATGATGCCCTGCACCAAACCCTTTCCCCAAAAGTCGTGCCGCGCCATGTAATAGGCTAAGGGCACCGCCACAACCACAGACAGGAGCGTGGTAAAAGCAGAGACAGAGAGACTCATCCATATTGCGCTGCGTACCTGAACGTCACGAGAGGTAGCAAAGATATCCGGGAAGTTGGTCGAGAGAAAAAGCCCCGCAATGGGTGCAATAATAAAGAGCAACGCCGCTCCCGCAAGGAGCAGAAACACTAAGTACGACAGCGAAAAACTATAACCTCTCTTCATATCTGCATAATTATTGCTCAATCGGAATCTCGTCCGTTCGCTCAATCGGAATCTGTCCCGTTCGCTCAATCGGAATCTCGTCCGTTCGCTCAATCGGAATCTCGTCCGTTCGTTCAATCGGAATCTCGTCCGTTTGCTCAATCGGAATCTGTCCCATTCGCTCCATAATGGCTAAGCCGCCGTGCGGGTCGGTGATAAAATCGGCAAATGCTTGGGCAACTCGGCGATTGGGGGCATTTTTGAGCACTGTAAAACTATACACCATGGGGGCGCCCTCCATGTAGAGGGAGTCGGCGGGGGTGTTGCCTCGAACCGTTACGCCCACAGAGGCGTAATGTTGCGCCAATGCCACGTTTGAGAGGTTGATGGAGTCGTTGAGCGGAACATAGTGCAGGCCGTGTTGAATCGCTACTGATTTGTAGAGGAAGATGTAATCGACGCTTCCCGTCTCCAACAGCGCTAAGAGGTCAACCTCTTTGGGACGCAAAAATTGGTTCTTTTTGGCTGTAATCTCCTCTTCGCAACGGGCTAACTTGAGTGTCAGGAGGGTGCGGTAGCCGCAAGGGTCGGCGTTGGGGTCTGCCCTGCCGATATAGACTTGGGGGCGCAGCAAAACCTCTCTCCAGTTGTGGGTGGTGATCTCGCGGGCAAACCGCGATTTGGAGGTATATACCAACGCCATTTCATTGCGGGCAAAGGGGACGTTCTTTTCGGCGTGGTTGGGGATAAGGAGCCGGTCGATCACTTCAACATCGGCAGAAGCCATGATGTCGCAGGGACGACGCAACTCCGTGATTTTTCGAGCGCAATCCAAACTACCCGCTGCTTCCGACAACACCTTGACCTTGGGATGAATCCGCATAAAAGTATCGGCCATCGCCTTGATAGGAAGCGAGAGGCTGCCGGCGTGAAAAATAATCAGGTTGCCGCTAAGAGGCGGGGGGTTCCGCGTTTCCGACAAGACGCCCTCCGTCTCTACTTTTTTTTTACCTCTTCGGGGGCGTGGAAGAGGCGGATTTTACTCAATCCCTTAATGGCACGATCGATCATCATGTCGCATCCGGCGAAGGTGGAGAAGCCTTCGCGGCCTTTCTCGCCCGTCTTGTCTCCATCATACATCAAAATCATCTCTGCCATATCGTTACGGTTCATAATCTCTGAAAAAGTGACGGCGGCGCGGTATCCGTCCAACCCCTCCACAGAGAAAACACCGGTACGCAAATTCTTGGGAGTAACCTCAAAATGGGGCGCCATCACCTCCGACAGCCACCAGCCCTTGTAACTTCCAAAACCTTTGTATCCCATTCCATGTCCATACATCACATTCACATACTCATATCTTGGTATCCGCTCCATGAGTTGTGCAAACTCAGGACTTTTGGCATCCAAAGTGACCGCACTTCCATCGGCCTGCTCAAAAATCAAGGAGTGAGAAGGATCTCTCATTTCTTGGTCCACTATATAATCGCCTTTAAGAGAGCGAATGGTGATGGTGGTAGGGGCTGATATGTTGCGTTCACTCAGGCGGTCGCTTCCCGCAACCAATTTTGTGGCAGCAGGCAACTTCCACAACTCGCCTGTTTTTCCGGGCTTGACCCGTGTAACGTACTTTGCAATAATGATGTTATACATGTTGGCAGCGTAAAAAATTTCGCCCCAACTAAATACCGCCGTCTCTCCTGCGTCGTTACGCACCTCTACGTAGAGGTCCCCCGGGGGATAGAAGTCTTCTTTACTCAACTTATCGACTTTAATGGCGCTCAAAATGTCGCAAAGGGCATAGCCATCGTAGCGAAACAACCCTTCAAAGACAACCCCTTCTTCATTTAGGCGTGCCTCGCGAACCCCCACCGAACGGTAAGGTATCCGCTTTAACTTCACCACCTGTTCGTATGGAACCTCTCCCAACACAGCAATGCGGTCGGGGCCTTTTAACTCCGCAGCCTCCTCTTGACTGTAGTAATTGTTTGAGCCTGATTGCCACTGCCAAGTAGCGCCGCTTATGGCGTCAGGCCACCAGCGACATGAGGTAAAAATACACATTCCCAACAAAATAGAGGTAAAAAAACATAACTTTTTATACATAGACACAAATATAAAGAAATAACTATTACAAATATCAACTTCTACCCACCCGAAACAAGGCGTATAATCATCAACTTCTACCCGCCTGAAACTAAGGTGTATAGTCATCAATTTCTACCCGCCCGAAACAAGGTGAATAATCATCAACTCATCCCCCTCTCTCACCAAAGTAGAAGCATAATCTCCCTTATCAATCAATGCCCCATTCAGTTTCACCACCAACAATTTAAACTGAAAAGACTTGCGTTGCATCACCTCGGCAATGGAGAGTTCATACGCATCAAACTCCTCCGGACGGTTGTTTAACAAAATATTCATTACTCTTTTATTTTATTTCAACGGTGTAAAGAGATAACCCCCTTTACCATTGGATTTCAAAGTTCCCATTCCCGGATAGGCAATATGCATACCACCAACGATATAACCATTCTCAACCAAATACGAAAGCATCTTTAGCCGAGACGCTACCGCCTTGCCGGAGTCGGAGTCGTAAGTTACCGCCACCTGCGGATAGGGCATCTGGAACGCCATGGCGTGGGTCATATCGCCCCAAATCGCCACATTATCAATGACGTAAATGGTATGTCCGGGCGTATGGCCATAGTTGGCCATGGCTTTTACCTCGTCAAAAACGGGTGCGGGTGCAGAGGCTTCCGGCTCGAAAGTTTCCAATTTGTACTCCGCCATCGCCTTGCGTGCACTTTCGTTGGCGCTCTGCGCTTCAAGGGTTGCCATCATCAGTTTCGCGTTGGGAAATGCCGCCTTACCATCCCGTAACAGTCCCCCGATATGATCTCCATGGAGATGCGTAATGAGAATGGCATCAATAGATTCGGGCGTTACCCCCACACTTTGCAGCCCCGAGAAGAGCTCCCGTCCATATCCGGCATCAATCAAGACACTCTTCCCGCTTCGGGTTCGAATCAAAAAAGCGTTGGTAGCGCTTGGATAGGTGTTGTTGGGCGCCACCCCAGCCACCATTTCGGGTGTAGCTCCAATTAAAATGTTCAGTCCACCCTCCCGTTGCCCTTCGGAGAGGAGAATCACCTCGGCAGTTGCCGTCTTGTAGGTGAACGTATTCTGCGCCACTTCAGAAACAGTATTCTGCGCCACTGCACAAACCGTTATAACCATAGATAAAAATGTTACTACTATTCTCATTATTGTAAAATATTTAGAATTGCTCAAGGATTCGAATCCGCTCCCCAATGGGCGGATGAGTAGCAAAAAGCGAGGAAATACCTCCCTTCTTCTGCAACGGATGCTCAATAAAGAGCTGTGCCACATCCTCATTTGTCAACGCCTGAATCTTTGATTCGCCCGAAATCTTACGCAAAGCAGAGGCGAGCGCAAGCGGATTGCTCGTCATTTGGGCCCCTCCCGCATCGGCCATATATTCGCGTTTTCGGGAGATGGCAAACTTGAGAAGCATCGAAAAGAAGTAGCCAATGATAATGGCAACCAACGCAATGAGCAACACCACACCGTTTCCGCCGCCTTTTTTACCGCCTCTTCCTGAGATCGCTCCAAACCTCAGGCTCCTCATGGCCACCTGAGCCGCAAAAGTGAAGATACCTACAAAGATAATCGAGACCACCAAGAGGCGCACGTCCCGATTACGGATATGGCTCAGTTCATGGGCGATTACCCCCTCCAACTCTTCGTCGTTCAGCCTCTGGATGATTCCGCGGGTAAGGGTGACGGTATAGGAGTGCGCATTGATTCCGCTTGCGTATGCATTCAACGCACTACTCTCAATTACGTTCACTTTTGGCATGGGCATATCCACAGCCATGCAAAGATTCTCCACCAAATTATAGACCCGCATATTGTCGCGCCGCTCAAGCGGTTTTGCATTAGTTGCATTCGCAATCATTTTTGAGTGAACGGAATAGGCAATTAAGAACCACAACAAAGTTGCACCCGACACAATGGGCACAAATGTGAAGAATGTATCGCGTATTGAATAGGTGTAGTACGGGTCAAAATCTTCCGGAGAAGAGAGAGACATTGCGGCACAAACCACCCACGTAATCCCCAGCAGCAATACCGGAAACATAATCAACAGCAAAATTGACTTGGCATTGTTTGCACTCTGCTGCCGGAGCAGCCCAACATATTTCATCTCTCAAAAATTGATTTTAACACTAAAAACTGACTTTTGGCGTTTGTTCATGAATAGCCCTTGATTCCCCCAAATCAAACATTTCAGCCTTTGTAAATCCAAACATACCGGCAAGGATATTGGCGGGAAATACCTGAATAGAATTGTTATACTCTTTTGTTGCAGAGTTAAAGAAGCGACGTACGGCAGCCAATTTGTTCTCAATATCGGCCATCTCTCCCTGAAGGTGCATGAAGTTCTGGTTCGCCTTCAGATCGGGATAGCGTTCAAGGGTAACATTCAATCCTGCCAATACGCCCGAAAGTTTATTTTCGGCGGCAATCTTTCCGTCAATGGTCGTAGCAGAGACTGCCTGATTTCGAAGCGCTACCACACGCGCCAGTGTTTCACTTTCATGTTTTGCATATCCCTTAACAACCTCAACAAGCTGAGGAATAAGGTCATAACGTTGTTTCAATTGAACATCAATGTTGGCAAAGGCGTTCTCGCGGTGGTTGCGAAGTTTTACAAATCGATTGTAGGCTCCAATACAGTAGAAGACCAGAAAAACGACAACTACAATGGTAATAATGAGTGCGATCATAATATAAATGTTATTTGGTTAATTCTGAGATAACCGGCAAATATAACAAATTTTTCAATTCAGGAGTTCAAGCACCACGTCCGCTTCCATGTTTGCTACCACCCCCACCCTCGGCGCCAAAGGAGGCATTTCCTCCGACACCTCTGTATTGCCGTCTCCGCACACAATCAGGTTACCCTGCCGCACAATCCGAATCTGATCCAACGCGCCATAACCCGCCAGACCCGAAGCGGCAACTAACGGAATTTCGGGCAATTGCCGAGTCATCTCCTCAATAAACCACGCCTTCTCCTCTGCCCTGTCCATCGCCTCCACCACCACATCACATTCACCAAACAGCGAACTTAGATTTTGGGGCGTCACCCGCACGGGATGGATGGAGATGGCAGCGTGTGGACGAATCCGAATGAGGTTTTCGTACAGAGCCTCCACTTTTTTCATCCCAATCTGATCTGCAAAGTAGAATTGACGGTTGAGGTTAGACTCAGAAACTACATCAAAATCGGCAAGGATTAACCTACCTAAGCCGGTGCGAATCAACGCAGCCGCACAATTGGAACCCAAGCCGCCCGCACCTGCAATTCCTACGCATTTGTGCGGTAACAGTTCCGCTATATTTGGGTTTGTAACCATTTTTTTCTACTTTTGTCGCTTAATAAATTTTCGTAAAAATAACCATTTTTTCAATGATCATGATGAATATTGCCCAAATGAAAGAAAACCGTCGCATTATCGCCTCTTTTCCTTATACATGGAAGGCGCTTGACAAAGGCTACACCGATCAAACCCTTTTTATCAGCGTTGGCGGCGGAGACGGAACCCTCTGCCCGGCAGAGCCTACATTTTTAGTAAAACCGGTAGCCCCCCAAGTCAAGGAGATGTTTATCGGAGGAAAAGGCTACGATCTGCGCCTTCTGTGGGATGCCGTCAAGCCTACCACCAAATGGCACGACCCTGAGAACGAATTAGTTATCTCTGGCGGCCCCTGTTGCGGGATCACGCAGTACTCCGGCGCCGGAAAGTGCATTGTGGCGGCCATTTCTCCTCAGACTGAGCGCATTATTGACAGTAATGTGGGCGGACACTTTGGGCCTCATCTTAAATTTGCAGGCTTTGACGCCCTCGAGATTCAGGGCATCTCCAATGAGGACGTTATTATCTATCTCAATGGCGTTGACCACGTCGTGGAGATTTTTGCCTGTCCGGAAGGGCTTAGTTACGACTCCCACCTGTTGGGCGAAGAGCTGCACGAAATGTTTGCCGACCACGAAAAAGACAAAATCAACGTATCGGTGGTCTCGAGCGGAAAAGCGGCGGAACATTCGTTAATTGGTATGTTGAACTTCACTTTTTATGATGTTAAGAGGCAAAAAATCAGATTAAAACAAGCAGGACGCGGCGGACTTGGCACCCTGATGCGCCAAAAGAACATCCGCGCCCTTGTGGCCAAAATCCCCAAGGTGACGGGCACCTTAAACAATCCGGTCGATTTACCTGCCATTCAGGAGCGAGGCAAGCGTTTTAATGCAGAGATGAGGGATTTGGACGATATTCAGTGCCAAATGAGAAAAGTAGGGACGGCGCACCTGATGGGCGTTTTGGAGAAGTACGACATCCTTCCCGTGATGAACTTTAAGTATGGCGACCACAAAGATTGCCACAAAATTGATATGGAGGTGTGGAAGAAACACTTTACTCAGGGTGTGCCGGACGGTTGCTGGATTGGCTGCAATATGTCTTGCGCCAAGGGGGTGGACGATTTTGAATTGCGTACCGGCCCCTACAAAGGGAGCAAAGTGATTGTAGATGGCCCCGAATATGAAAACGCCGTCTCTTTAGGCTCCAACGTGGCAGTATTCAACCCCCTCGATGTGATTGAACAGAACTTTTACTGTGACACTTATGGAATCTGCACCATTACTTGGGGCAACATAGTGGCCTTTTTGATGGAGTGTTGGGAAAGCGGCATCCTCAACGCCGAGCGCACCGGAGGGCTCGACTTTAGTTGGGGCAACGCAGACGCTTCGTTGGAGGCAATGCACCAAATGGCGCGGGGCGAAGGCTTTGGCGTATTGTCCGGACAGGGCGTCCGCCGCCTCAAACATCATTTTATTGAGAAAGGATGGGGCGACCCCCAATTCCTGAATGACATTGCTATGGAAAATAAGGGTTTGGAATACTCGATGTACATCTCCAAAGAGTCTTTGGCGCAACAGGGCGGCTACGCCATGACCAACAAAGGGCCTCAGCACGACGAAGCGTGGCTCATCTTTATGGATATGGTCAACAATATGATTCCCACCTTTGAAAACAAAGCCGAAGCGTTGCACTACTTCCCCATGTTCCGCACCTGGTTTGGACTGGCAGGCTTCTGCAAACTTTGCTGGAACGACGTCGAACCGGCCGACAACGCCCGCCATCCCGAGCCTAACAAGGTGCCTGAGCACGTGGACAACTACGTCACCATCTTCAAAGCCGTCACCGGTCGCGAATTTGACAAAGAGGAGATGGTCCGTCAATCGGAGCGCGTATATAACTTCCAAAAAATCTTCAACCTCCGATTGGGCTTCGGCACCCGTGAACACGACGCCCAACCCTACCGCGCCGCCGGTCCCGTCACTGCCGAAGAGTACCTCAGCCGTGAAGAGCGCTACGACAAACAGTTGATAGAGGTGCTCCACCTCGACCCCGCCACCATGACGCTTGACGAAAGACGCGCCGCCCTACGAAAATACCGCGAAGAACGCTACGAAAAATTGCTCGACGCCGTCTATAAACGCCGCGGCTGGAACAACAACGGAGTCCCCAAAATCGAATTTCTGAAAGAGATTGGAATGGATTTGCCTGAACTCATAGAAGTTGTCGCGCCGCTGCAATAGAATTACGATGCTGTTACTCCCTCATATTAGTGTTTCGCCCGCTCCTATTCTTGCTAAAACAAGTCGGAATGTGTACCAGTATTGATAAGCAATAAAATCAACTCAGAGTCGTTTTGTTTCCAAATAAATAGCCAGTCGGGCTGTATGTGGCACTCCATCACTTTTTCGTTGGGTCGCAATGGGAAACCTTTTAGCGGGTGGGGGGAAAACCTTGCATCTAATGGTTCCCCTTGAGCCAACGTGTAAATTATCTTTTCAAGAAGTCCCAAATCCAATTTTCGCGAATAGCAACGTTTTACGCTCCTTCTTTTCAGGATTTTCCACCTTTCCAGTTTTTGGGTGTGTAAATCCTCGTAACTCTTCCGTTTTCAATATCTTCAAAAGCCTCTTGTAAACCTGTTTTTTTAGTCTTTACTTCAGAAAAACCAACGGAAAGAATGTAATCCAATGTTTTCCTAACTAAAGGACTACGTGCATCGTATTTTAACGTAATGGTTGCCATAATCTTCTGTTTTTAATATGATGGTGCAAAGATAAAAAAAAAACCACGTAACCAATAATTCGTCAAACATCTCGAGATTGAAACGTGGTAGACAAGTACTCAGAAAAATGGTTGATTAAGAATGTGCTTGAGAGTGAAACTTGATGTTACGATGCTGTTACTCCCTCTCAAAAAGGAATATACCCCCGCCCTGCTTCAAAATCATGGTCTTCTCCGTGGGGTTAAATTCCATCTTGACACCTGCCGCCTGAAACTCGAATCTATCTTTTCCGGTTGCTTCCAAAGGGAAAGAGGGCTGCCCCGTCCCTTGTCCAAATAACTGATTATTCGCCTTCGTTACCGTCATTTTCAACGGAAGTTGCTTACTCGAATAGACGCCCAAATAGTTGTCCAACTCTTCATCGGTCAGTTCAATTGTTGTAAATTCGGGAATTTCAAATGGTCTGTCGAATGTGGCGCTCAATAAGGCAATTGAAATATCATTCCCGTTGAAATTTAGGCCATTTGAGGTGTAGGCAAATGAAATTTCGCCTGTGGGAAAATAGGAAAACACCGCGCGAAATCCATCTATTCCGCCCGAGTGTCCGAAACTTGTTTTGTTGTCAAACGGCATTATAACGAGTCCCATTCCAAAAAAATCCTTTATGGTTTTCATTTTCGCCAGACTGCTTTCCGAAATCACTTTTCCGCTAAAAAGCGCATGACTGAATGTGACTAAATCCGCCGGAGTTGAAGTGATTGCGCCTGCGCCAATCGTCTGTGACACATCAAATTCGGGTGCTAATTCCCAATTTTTATTGAGGTAAGCGTATGAGTAGCACTCGTTGTCTGAGACGTCAATTCTTCCACCCATGTACGTGTCTTTCAATCCAAAAGGAGTGGTAATTTTTTCTTCCAATATCTTTGAATAGGGTTGTTCATATATTTTTTCAAGAATGTAGGTAAGCAAAATATAGTTTGGATTGCTGTACGCCATTTTCGCATCGGGCGCAAAATCGTTTCCGTTTTTGATCATCACTTCAATCATCTCTTGTTCGGTTATTGGATGTATGTGCTGATTTGAATTGACCAACTCATCTACATGGTTGTGGAGACCACTTCGGTGGTAAAGCAGGTGTTCGATGCCAATTTTGTCGGCATTCCCAATGGCAGGAAAGTATCTATCAATGGTTTGACTTAAACTCAACTTGCCTTCTTCCACCGCCTTCAGGGTTAGTACGGCCGTAAACGTTTTGCTAATTGACCCTATTCTGTATTTTGTACGTTCACTCGCTTTTAGATTTTGTTCAACATCGGCAAATCCAACCGATTTTGAATAGATCAACTTGTCGCCCTGTGCAACGGCTACACTTCCCATAAATCTATCGTTGTTTGCAAGTGCTTCTAAATAAGCGTCTAATTTCGCTTTATCTATGTTTTGGGAAAACCCCGCAGAACAAATCATACATCCTGCTAATAATAAAATGATGCTCTTTTTCATCTTCTATGTGAATTATTTAGAATCCTATTCCTCCCCACTCCACACTATCTGTTCGGTACCTCGGTCTGCGCGATGCCCTTTGTAGCGCTTCCGTCAAAATCCACTCTATCTGACCGTTGACGCTACGAAATTCATCTGCAGCCCACTTTTCAATGGCTGCCAATGTCTCAGCGTCCACCCTGATAAGGTATGATTTCTTAGAAGAGGCCATACTAATTGTAAAGCGTTCCGGTATTTATAACAGGCGAAACTGCACGATCCGAGGTCAAAACCACCATCAGGTTGCTCACCATGGCGGCCTTCTTTTCGTCATCCAACTCCATCACCTGCTTCTCGGAGAGTTGTTTCAGCGCCAAATCCACCATACTTACCGCACCTTCCACAATCTTAAAGCGTGCAGCCACAATGGCCGTAGCCTGCTGCCGTTGCAACATAGTTCCTGCAATCTCTTGCGCATAAGCCAAATAACTGATACGCGCTTCAATCACCTTGACGCCGGCAATGGCCAAACGCTCTTCCAGCGCAGCTTCCAACATCTCGTTCACCTCCTCTCCACCTCCGCGCAGCGTAATATCGGCATGTTCATCTTCTAAATTATCGTAGGGATATTTCCCCGCCAGATTTCGGGTAGCCGCCTCACTCTGCACATCGACAAACATCACATAGTCATCCACATCAAACGACGCCTTAAAGGTATCTTCCACTTTCCAAACCAACACCACCCCTATCAAAATGGGATTCCCCATCTTGTCGTTCACCTTAATAGGATCATCTGAA
>Ga0123353_10010199_pt1 | contig 13072 bp, 10 predicted proteins | sample TergutLab28metaG_3_FD_92763 | JGI IMG/M metagenome (GOLD analysis project Ga0123353, IMG submission 92763) | Labiotermes labralis P3 segment gut microbial communities from Petit-Saut dam, French Guiana - Lab288 P3 | ecosystem: Host-associated > Arthropoda: Insects > Digestive system > Gut ...
AAAAAACGTCTTATTTACGTTTTCCTTTTTTCATTTTTTTCTGTGCACGTTTCATGGCTTGTTTCATGGCAAATTCTGTGGCTTTACCTTTGATTCCACTCCCGAACATAGCACTCATATCAGAGTTCTCTCCTCCCATCATTGAGGAAAGGTCTCCCAACTGAGACATATCTGGCATACCGTTTGGCATATTGTTCGCATTAGGCATCCCTTGTCCACCCATCATGCCTTGCATCATACTGTTCATGTCTCCTGACATGACCGATTGCATCATGTCTTTGGATTGGTTGAATTGCTTGATGAATTTGTTGACATCCACATAGCTATTCCCTGACCCAGAGGCAATACGTCGACGACGAGCAGGGGAAAGTTCTGCCTCCAATCTGCGTTCAGCAGGTGTCATCGATAAGACAATGGCTTTCTTGCGTGCCACATCTTTCGGATCTACCTTGACATTAGCCAATTCTGGCATTTGTGACATCCCTGGAATCATCTTCATGATTTCTTCCATGGGTCCCATGCTGGTTACTTGATCAAGCTGACTGACAAAATCTTCATAGTCAAAGCGATTTTCAGCCATTTTCTCAGCCATTTTGCGAGATTCTTCTTCATCAAACTGAGACTGAGCCTTTTCAATCAGTGTCAGCATATCTCCCATACCAAGAATACGAGAAGACATGCGGTCAGGATAAAAGACTTCTAAATCAGTGAGTTTTTCACCCGTACCTGTGAATTTAATTGGTTTTCCTGTGATTTCACGAATAGAGAGAGCCGCTCCTCCACGAGTATCCCCATCTAGTTTTGTGATGATGACCCCTGTAATATCCAATGTCTCATCAAAGGTCTTTGCAACTTGAGCTGCCACTTGACCAGTCATGGCATCAACAACCAAGAGAATTTCTGTAGGATGGGCAATCTCTTTAATTTGTGTCAGCTCATTCATGAGCGTTTCATCAATTTCAAGACGGCCTGCGGTATCAATCAAGACATAATCATTACGATTTTCAGCTGCTTTTGCAAGCCCATTCTTAACAATATTAACGGGACTTTCGGCTGTCCCTTCATCATAGACAGGAATTTCAAGCTGATTTCCTAATGTCTTTAACTGATCAATGGCTGCAGGACGATAAACATCCGCTGCAATCATGAGTGGACGTGCATCTGACTCTTCTTTGAGTTTCTTAGCAAGCTTTCCTGCGAAGGTTGTTTTCCCTGATCCTTGTAATCCAACCATCATGATAACCGTTGGAATCTTAGGAGATTTGAGTAATTCAGCCTCTCCTCCACCCAAAAGAGCTGTCAATTCTTCATCAACAATAGAAATAACTTGTTGAGCAGGATTGAGTGCCTCGGATACTTCTACACCGACTGCACGCTCACGAATAGCCTTGACAAATTTCTTCACAACAGGCAGAGCAACGTCGGCTTCAAGCAATGCGATACGGATTTCTTTTGTGATTTCAGTAACATCTTGCTCAGAAACTTTTTTCTTTCCACGAAGATTCTTAAACACGCCTTGCAATCGTTCAGTTAAATTTTCAAATGCCATTTTATACTTCTTTCTTTTTGATTAACTCTGCTTATTATATCATTTTTGCTTGTATATTAAATAGACTTTGGTATGAAAAAAAAAGAACTTATTGTTCTTTCTTTTTGTTTTTATTATGTCCTTTATTCTGATTGTGATTCTTATGATTTTGATTTGGTTTATTATTCGATTTTTTGTTTCCTGAGTATTTAGTCAAATCTTGTGCTCCACGAGATTCCATGACTACTGGAAGTACAACTGGTCGGCGTTTAGTTTGCTCATAGAGGTATTTCCCAAGTGTATCACGAATCAATCCTTTGAGATCGGACCAATCAAAGTCTTTCCCTTTCAAGTATTCAGTAACTGCCTCATCGACCATTTGACTGGCTTCTTGCATAAGATCATGAGACTCTTTGGCATAGACGAATCCTTTGGTATGGACTTTGGTTTTACTGATGATGTTACGGTCGTTTTTGCTAATGGTGATAACAGCGATAAAGATTCCATCTTCAGATAGGACTTTACGATCACGAAGCACGACAGAACCAATATCTCCTACACCTGCTCCATCAATCATGACGTTCTCTGCAGGGATTACTCCTGCAGGAATCATCTTATCCTCTTGGAAAGTAACTGTTTCCCCATTTTTAGCAATGAAGATTTGCTCTGGTGCCATTCCAAGCTCCATGGCAAGTTCTGCATGGGCACGAAGTTCACGATACTCTCCTTGAATAGGAATGAGATTTTTTGGATTAAGAATATCAAGCATGAACTGCAAGTCACGAGCATTAGCGTGCCCTGAAATCTTCAAATCAGAACCCAGTAATTTCATGACTCCACCTGCTTTATAAACTTCATTCTCAATACGAGCTGTTGTTGTTTCATAAGCAAGTGAGGGCGTAGTTACTGAGAGTACAATGTCCTTATCTTTAATGCTTACTGTCGGATGTTGATGGTTTGCCATATCTCCCAAGGCTTTGAGAGGTTCACCCATACGTCCTGTTTCGAGAATCATGATTTCACGATCCGCATAATCATTGATTGCTTTTATATCAATAATGGATTGTTCATCTTCAATCTTAAGTTTGTCTAAGCGACGAGCAATAGCTACAATTTCAGTTGTGTCTTGTCCAGAGAAAGCAATCTTCTTGTGAAGTTTAATTCCTACATCAATAGATTGTTGGATACGCCCAATATTCCCCGAATTACATGCAATAATAACACGCCCCTGTGCTTCATCCACATAATCAAAAATCTTATCATAGATTTCTTGTTCAGATGCTGATTGAATAGGTGACATAGCATTAGGTGAGCTTGAAAGCAGAGCAAGGACCTTGCTTGACCCAATTTCTGCCAAACGACGCATATTGGTCTTATAACCTTCTGCTACTGCAGGGTCAAATCGGAAGTCTCCTGTATAGACAACATTTCCCGAGTCAGTCCCAATAACAATCCCCATAGATTCAGGAATGGTATGTGTTGTAGGGAAGAATGAAACAACAGCCTGACCAAAATCTATCTCTGCATCCTCATTGATGATATGAAAATTATCAAATTTACGACTCGCTTCATAGTTCTTAACGTTGATTTTTGCGAGTTCAATCGTCAATTCTGACCCGAATACTGGCACATCCATCTCTGCCAAAATATAAGGCAAAGCTCCAATAGAATCTGCATGACCATGTGTCAAGAATATCCCAGCCACACGTTCCGAATTTTCTATCAAATAATCAATGCTAGGAATGACAAAGTCAATCCCCAACATCCCTGCATCTGCATATTTAAGTCCTGCATCAAGCACAAAAATTTGCTCATTGACTTCGACCACATACATATTTTTTCCAAATTCACGCACACCACCAAGAGGTGTTACTTTAATTTCTGCCATAGTTAAAAAACCTTTCTTATTCTAAGAAGTACTTATTTTTTCTCTTTTGATTTGCAGACTTTCTCTACTTACACTTTTCAGACGAGGTCGAAAATCTATTCGATGACACATTGTCATTACTGAGAATCATTACCTTTATTCTATCATAAAATGGGATTATTATCTAATTTTCTATTTTAAGGTGGTTTTAAGTTAATCTGTTATAATGAACATGACAATAAAGATTGTCAATTAAGGAGAATTCATGAAAAAATTCATGTTATTGTACATTGCTGATCCTGTAGAAGCAGCAAAAATGATGGAAACAATGACACCTGAACAAGGTGAACAAATGAACCAACTTTGGATGGCTTGGGCCGCTCAAGCGGGTGAAAATCTTATTGATTTTGGACTTCCTGCAATGCCTGCGTCAGAAAATGCGAAGAAAGATGGACCTAACCGTATCGGTGGGTACTCTATCGTTCAGGCTCAAGATGAACCTGCTGTTCAAGCGATGATTGCTGAACATCCACATAAAAAAATGGGAGGAGACATCTATGTCTTCGAACTCATGCCAATGCCTGGTATGTAAGCCCAAATCAAAAGGCTCTTATGAGCCTTTTTCTTTATCCATTTTTTTCAAGCATAATTTACAATTTATTTCCAAATTTGTAGGATTCCAAACGGGTTTCTCATATCCTTCGATTCCCTTATCATTCATGCCACATAAGGTGTTATGTTCATCTTTCAGGGCGTGGATTTTTTTATTTTTAGCATTTATGATTTTATCCATCATTCTCCAATCTAATAAAAAATTCTCTACCTAATAAGTAGAGAATTAAAGGCAGTTTTCACTGTGCCAAAGAGGTTCACACAATTTGACAAGATTTCATGAATCCTTCACGACTGACTCAACAGTCCAAATCTCCTTAGCTTCCGATTCTGCTATGCAGAAAATTCGGCTCATCGCATGAACCTAGTATAGCACATTAATTCAGATGAAGCAAGAAAGCAAGTAGAATCGAGGCTGAAGCAAAGAATATGACCCAACAAAAAGCAAATCCAAATGTAAACTGACGGGTTCCATTATTCTTATATGAAGCGACTGTCCGTCTGCCCCGATAGATAAAGAGTGAAATCAATGATACCAGGGTCACAATCACCTGTAAAATGGTATTTGCCCAAAAGGTGATGTTGAGTGCGGATAAAACTCCAACAATGAGTGAGAGGATAATAGCCATTAGCTTAGCCCCTTATACACATTAACCACGTTCTCTACTGTAAACCCATATTCCGAGAGCACTTTATCTGCTGGTGCTGATGCCCCCCATTGATCAACAGTGACTGTCGCTCCATCCAGTCCGATATATTTTGCCCAACCAAAGCTTGAACCCAATTCAATCCCCAGACGACGGCGTACAGATGAAGGTAAAATTTCTTCTTTGTAGCTGGCTGACTGCTCGTCAAAGATGTTCATCGACGGCATTGATACCACACGAATGCTATTCCCAAGAGATTTTTTTGCCTCTAAGGCAAGTGCAACTTCTGAACCTGTCGCAATGATAATCCCTTCAAGAGTTCCCTCTTCTTTGGAAATGATATAAGCTCCTCTATTTAACCCTTCTTCTGCTAATTGTGCTGTCCCTTCAAGTACAGTAAGGTTTTGGCGTGTAAGGACAAGTGCCGTAGGGCGTGTCATAGAATTAACTGCACGACACCACGCTGCATTGACTTCATTTCCATCTGCTGGGCGGATAACATCAAGATTAGGCATAGAACGAATAGATGCCAGTTGCTCTACGGGTTCATGTGTCGGCCCATCTTCACCAACTGCGATAGAATCATGTGTCCATACATAAGTGACAGGTAATTCTTGAAGAGCAGCCATACGAACAGCAGGAAGCATATAATTAGAAAAGACAAAGAATGTTCCACCATAGACACGAGTTCCACCGTGCAATGCCATCCCATTCATTATCGTTCCCATGGCAAATTCACGTACACCAAACCAAATGTTACGCCCTGCATAGTTATCAGGTTGGAAATCTGTATCCGCTTTGACCATTGTATTATTTGAGGCAGATAAATCAGCTGACCCTCCCCAGAAGTTCGGCATTTGAGCTGAAATTTCTTGAATAGCTTCTTGTGAAGTCACACGAGAAGCCTTGCTTGAACCTAGTTCATGCTTTGTCAAGTTCAACTCAGGAGTTTCATTAGCGAATGCTTGTTTATATTGCTTCGCTAATTCAGGATATTGACTGGCATAGTCAGTAAAGAGCTTATCCCATGTTGCTTCAAGTTCAGTACCACGTTTGATAATTGTTTCTTCAAAGCGAGCATTGACTTGATCGGGAACTGTAAATTCTGGATAGTCCCAACCGTATGCTTTTTTCGCAAATGTAATTCCCTCCGCACCAAGAGGAGCACCGTGAACCGCAGATGTCCCTTGCTTTTCAGCACCAAATCCGATGATTGTTTTCACTTCAATAATCGTTGGTTTATTTGCCTCTGCTTTAGCCATTTCTACTGCTTGCGCAATTTCTTCAAGATTATTTCCATCTTTTACAAGAATATGTTGCCAACCATAAGATTCAAAACGCATCTTTACGTCATCTGTGAACGCCATAGACAAATCTCCATCAAGAGAAATATTGTTTGAATCATAGAAAAGAACAAGTTTCCCAAGTTTAAGTTTCCCTGCAAGCGATGCTGCTTCTTGAGAGACCCCTTCCATTAAATCTCCATCTCCATTAAGAGCATAGGTATAATGATCCACGATATTAAAATTAGGTTTGTTATAAGTTGCTGCCAAATGAGCTTCTGCCATTGCCATACCGACGGCGTCGGCGATACCTTGCCCAAGAGGACCAGTTGTTGCTTCCACACCATCCGTCCAGTCCACTTCAGGATGTCCCGGAGTTTTCGACTGCCATTGACGGAAATTCTTGAGATCATCCATAGACACCTCATATCCTGATAAATGCAATAGGCTATAAAGCATAGCTGAACCATGTCCTGCTGACAAGACAAAACGGTCACGGTTAGACCAGTTACGACTTGTTTCAGGGTTCACATTAAGAAATTTACTCCAAAGCACATAAGCCATTGGTGCAGCTCCTAACGGGAGACCGGGGTGTCCTGAATTTGCTTTTTGAATGGCATCCATTGAAAGTGTACGAATAGTATTTACTGCAAGTTGATCTGTATTGTCAAACATAATTTTCTCCATTTCTTATAGTCCCACACGCTCGAATATATCATCCACACGTGTTAAGTGATAGTTATAATCAAAGGCTTTATCTAAATCTTCATCCGTCATATATTGACGAATTTTGTCACTAGCCTCGAGTAAAGGACGAAACATGATATGCTCATCCCAAGACTGTGCAGTCAGAGGTTGTACTAAATCATAAGCCTCTTCACGACTCATCCCTTTTTCAATCAACATAAGCATGACATGCTGACTGTATATAAGCCCAAAGGTTGCATCCATGTTGCGTTTCATATTCTCTGGGAACACGGTCAAATTTTTGACAATGTTTCCAAAACGATTAAGCATATAATCGAGTAATTCGGTTGTATCAGGAGTAATGATCCGCTCAGCTGATGAATGTGAAATGTCACGCTCATGCCATAAAGAAACATTTTCTAAGGCTGTTAAGGAATGACCACGAATCACTCTTGCCAATCCTGACATGTTCTCTGAACCAATAGGGTTGCGTTTATGAGGCATAGCAGATGAACCCTTTTGTCCTTTTGCGAAGAACTCTTCAACTTCACGTTGCTCTGATTTTTGCAACCCACGAATCTCTGTTGCCATACGCTCGATAGATGTAGCAATGAGTGCCATAGTTGAGAAATATTCAGCATGCAAGTCACGGGGCAAGACTTGTGTAGAAATCTCTTGTGGACGAATACCCAATTTTTCACAGACATATTCTTCTACAAATGGCGGAATATTGGCAAATGTACCCACAGCTCCTGAAATTTTACCTGCTTCTACAGCTTGTGCCGCATGCTCAAAGCGTTTAATATTTCGTTTTATTTCTGAATACCATGTTGCAAGCTTGAGACCAAAGGTTGTAGGTTCTGCATGTACTCCATGTGTACGCCCCATCATAACTGTATATTTATGTTCCCTCGCCTTGTTTCCAATGATTTCAAGAAAATTCTTCAAATCTTGACGAATAATATCATTGGCTTGCTTGTAAAGGTAACCGTATGCCGTATCTACCACATCTGTAGAAGTCAAACCATAATGGATCCATTTACGCTCTTCACCAAGAGATTCAGAAACTGCTCGAGTAAAGGCAACAACGTCATGACGTGTTTTTTTCTCAATTTCAAGGATACGTGCCACATCAAATGTAGCATGCTCCCGTATTTTTTTGACCTCTTCTTTTGGAATTTCTCCAAGTTCAGCCCAAGCTTCATCTGCTAAAATTTCAACTTCCAACCATGCTTGGAATTTATTCTCCTCTGACCAGATGTGTTCCATTTCTGGACGAGCATAACGACTGATTACCATAGTTTCTCCAATTGTTTATTTATCTTTATATTATATCATTCTCTTAGGTTAAATTCACTTATCATTCTTCGAACAATGAGGTTGAATGCCCTTTGCGTAATTCATGTCCGAAGTCCATCTTCTTTATCATATCCTGAATCGCAAGAATAACTTCGCCAAACCCAAGAGCAATCAGTCCTGTCTTTCCTTCATAATCATTGGCATCCCCTGCCGCATAGATACCCACAAGATTGGATTGCATTTGTCCATTGACTGTGACACGTCCTCGACGATTCGTTTCTAAATCTTTTACTATGTCTAAAGGATTGGTTAATAAGCCATAATTGACAAGAATTTTATCTACTTGAATTTCTAGTTGTTCCTTGGTCAATTTATCTTCTATCATTAGACCTCTGTCATTCAAGGAATGAATAGTGTAAGACAAATATTGATTGATTGTGGATTGATTAAGCTTTTTCACCTCAATTTCATGGGCTCGAAAGGAATCTCTGCGATGAATCATTGAGACCTCATCTGCCACCTGATTCAGCAACAAAGCCCAATCTACAGCAGAATCTCCCCCTCCAAGAACTGCAACTTTCTTATTTTTATATTCATCTATTTGTTTAATAAAATAAGCTAATTTCCCTTGATTTTCATACTCTTCTTCTCCTTCAAGTCCAAGTTTACGAGGAGTAATTTGACCTGCTCCAGTCGTCAGCAGAATAGCGTTGGAGTAATGTGTATCTTTGTCTGTTTTAATGATAAAATCTTCTGCAATTTTTTCAATTTCTGTGACAGATTCATTGAGGCATAAGGTGTGTTCAATATGCTCTAATTGTTGATAGAGCTGTCCAATAAACTCGCTTGATTTTATTGCGGGGAAACCCGGAATATCATAGATGTTTTTTTCAGGATAAAGGTTAATAGGCTGTCCCCCTACCTCACTCATTGAATCAATCAACTTGACTTTGAGCCCTCGCATTCCTGCATAAAATCCTGCATAAAGCCCTACAGGTCCTGCTCCAATAATGGTCACATCAAAATTTTCCATCCTTCTCCCTCATTTCTTTTTTCTATTATAGCCCATGTCATTTTTCACGACAAAAAAACTGCTTGGCAGTTTTTATTTTGTAGAATCACGTTTAACAATCTCATGTTCTAAGATAATCTGATTCTCTTTTACTTCTTCTTTATGAATGAGTTTAGTTAGCATACGCATAGCAATCGCACCCATATCATACAAAGGTTGATTAACAGAAGTTAAAGCAGGGAAGCAGTATAAAGTCAATAGACTATTTGCTCCTGCAACAATTTCAAAATCTTTGGGTAGAGTGATGCCTTGCTCTAACAAACCATGAAGGAGTCCAACAGCAACTACATCATAAGCCACAATAGCTGCTTGAACCTTTTCTTTCTTCATTTTTTTTGAAAGTGCTAGCCCATCCTCAAAGGTCATATTCCCTTCAAATACAAGTTCTTTGTCAAAGCCTATTCCTGCTTCCTTCAAAGCTTGCTTGTAACCTTCTAATCGAAGTTTGCTCTCTAATTCAGTCATTGCGGAAGGCACAATGGCAACACGTTTGTTCTTCTTCAAGAGTTGCACTGTCGTCTGATAAGCGGCTTTCTTATAGTCAATATTTACTGATGCAAGCTCATTGTCATGATCCAAAGTTCCTGAAAGAACAACTGGGACACGAGCTTCTTTGAGCTTCTTACTGATTTTTTTGGACAATATCTTCCCAAGGTAAATAATTCCATCTACCTGTTTTGAAAGCAAAGATTCAATAATCTTCAACTCTTTATCTTCATCATTATCAGAATTAGCGATAATAACATCATATTGATACATAGACGCAATGTCATCCACTCCACGAGCAATTCCAGAAAAATAGGTATTTGTAATCGTAGGAATAATCACTCCAATAGTGGTTGTACGTTTACTTGCCAGTCCACGAGCAATAGCATTAGGACGATAATTTAACTGGTCAATGGCATCCAATACACGTTGACGTGTTGATTCCTTTACATTAGTATTCCCGTTAACAACACGGCTGACTGTAGCCATTGATACTTCTGCTGTTCGAGCAACATCATAGATTGTTGCAATTTGTTCTTGAGTCATAAATTCCTCTAATCATTTTATTTAATAAAAATATTACCTTATTATAACATTTTTTGAAAAGCCTTTCAAGAAATTTTATACGTTTTCATTATGATAATAAAGGTAAAAAAACATTTTTCCTAGAAATTAAGTTATAATGGAACTAAGAAAAAAGGAGAACTATTATGAATAAAATTGAAAAAATTTCAAATTTTTTGGTAGAGAATAATGCTGAGATGACTTTTATCACTAACCCTACTACTCTCAACTACCTTACCGGTCTGTTAATTGATCCGCATGAGCGTATTGCAGGACTTATGGTTTTTAAGGACAAGGCACCTATGCTTTTCACTCCAGCTCTTGAAGTAGAAAAGGCAAAGAAAGAAACAACAGGATTTGATGTCTTTGGTTATCAGGACTCAGAAAACCCATGGCAAGTGATAAAGGCAAACGTTGCAGACCTTACTGTGAATAAACTAGCTGTAGAATTTGCAGATATTCCTTTATCAAAAACAGAGGGACTAAAGTCAGCTTTCACTGGTGTTGAATTCATTAATCTCACTCCTTTAATCGAGCGTATGCGTTTGATTAAGTCAGACGATGAAATTCAAAAAATGATCATTTCTGGAGATTATGCAGATAAAGCCTTTGAAATTGGATTCCAGTACGCATCTACTGAAAAAACAGAAACTGATGTTGTTGCCAAAATTGAATACGAACTTAAACGTATGGGTGTCCCTCAAATGTCATTCGATACCATTGTCTTAACTGGTGATCGTGCTTCAGATCCTCATGGTGAACCTGAAGAAATAAACATTCAAGACAAGAAACTTCTTCTCTTTGACCTTGGTGTCATGAAAAATGGATATGCCTCAGATGCCACTCGTACCATTTCAATTGGACAACCTTCTGATTTTGATGCTGACATTCACAAGATTGTTCTTGAAGCTCAAATGACTGCTCAAGAATTTGTCAAACCCGGAGTGACTGCTAATGAAATTGACAAAATCGCTCGTGATGTCATCACTAAAGCTGGATATGGTGAATATTTCGTCCATCGTACAGGGCACGGCATTGGAATGGACGTCCATGAATTCCCTTCATTAGGCGGTTCTGAAGACATGACCATTGAAAAAGGAATGTGCTTCTCTATTGAGCCTGGTATTTATATCCCTGGTAAAGTCGGTGTGCGTATCGAAGACTGTGTCTATGTCACAGATACAAAAGCAGAAAGTTTTACCAAAACAAACAAAGACTTAATGATATTCTAAAAACAAACAAAAATCTAGCTGAGCTAGATTTTTTTATTTTAATAATCGGCTGGCAATCCTTTTCCGTTCCCAAACCAATAACCTGTCTTACAGTTAATAGAAGCGAGATATGTTCCATCTGTTCTATAGAGGTTATAGTATCCTGCTACAATGCCTGCAGGCCCTCCACCTACTCCATTTGTAGTATGAATAGCAACAGGAATCAAGATATAGTCATTTCCAGAGAAATATCCACGACTACGGGCTGTATTAAGAATTCTGTCCATGACTCCTGTGTTCCATGAGAAAGCTGGATCATTAATATTAAGATTTGCTTGTGGTTGTACACGAGCATTAGAATTATCTACTGTGGCACCTGAAGGGTTTTGAGCTCCATTATTGGCTGAAGCGTTAGTAGATGTATTATTTTTTGAACTGTTATTACTAGTAGACTGTTGAGCTTGAGCAGCTTTACTTGCTGCTGTTTCTGCATTTTTCTTAGCTTGTGCTTGTTGTGACTTCGCTTGACTGATTGCTTTATCTATCAGGCCGTTGAGAGTGGTATTGGATGTTTTGACGATATTTGGCAATGATTGAACAGATGCCTTCACCTTTGCAGAACTGTCTAATTTCCCATCAACAATGGCTGGCTTATCAAATAAATCATTCACCTGATTGGTGGCATCTACCATGGCTTTCAAGTCATTATATTTGCTTTGAGCAGCATCATAATTAGAAGAACCTTTGAGTTTGTCTAAATCTTTTTGCAAATCTCCCAGTTTTGAGAAATTAGAATTTTTCAATGACTGATCAGAAGAATCTGTAAAAAATTGATTATAGGCGTTATTAAAATCTGCCATATTGTTGCTATTTGAACTACTCATAGAAGATTGTGCTGATTTATTTGCCGATGAATTATTATTCATGTGAGCAATACCATATCCACCTATCCCTAATAATGCTACAGCTACAGCTCCAATAATAATTGGCTTCTTATTAGATTTTTCTTCATTTGAATCAGAGTCTTGAGTTTTACCTGATTCTTCTGAACGATTGGCTTGATCTTCTTTTTGTGTAGAATTTTCTTGCTTATTTTGTAATTCAGCCTGATTTGCAGACAAAACTGTGGCTCCTGCTACTGTCGCAGCTATTGGAGCTGTTGTCTCTTGAGATTTCTCTTTTTCAGTAGATACTGGGGCTTCAGCAAATACAACTGGATCCATTTCATTTGAACCATCGACTGTTTCTTTTTCTGATTCCTCTGGGCTTGCTACTTGTTCCCCATGAGTAGATTCACTTGCCACTTCTTCAACACTTGAACTTGCTTGTTCATCAGTTGCTGATTGTTCTTCTCTTGTAGAAAGCGACTCATTTTCACTTTCTTTTTGAACCTCAGATGCAGGTACTTCTGCTTGAGGTTTCGGTGTATTATTCTCTGCATTTTCTTTAGTAGATAGAGGTTCAGATATTTCTTGCGAATTTGATTCTTCTTTTACCGTTTTTGCAACAATTTCCTCAGTTGCAACTGCACCAATTGTCGGTACAGCTATTTGAGCAGCTTTTCTAAGGATATTTTCTTGTTTCTTTTCTTCAGTTTCTTCTAATTTCTGACGCTCTTCTTGGATAATTGAATCTACACCTTTAGTTTTTGCTTCTTCAATTTGATCCCTGTGCTCACGAATATACTTGTCTAATGGAGATTCTGTAACCTCTATGATAAACTCATCAGGAGTTGTCTTATCATTAATTTCCCCAACAGTCATATTTGTCGCATCTTCAAAATCCATGACTTTATCAGCATTTTGATTTTGATTAG
>Ga0123353_10010201_pt1 | contig 13072 bp, 12 predicted proteins | sample TergutLab28metaG_3_FD_92763 | JGI IMG/M metagenome (GOLD analysis project Ga0123353, IMG submission 92763) | Labiotermes labralis P3 segment gut microbial communities from Petit-Saut dam, French Guiana - Lab288 P3 | ecosystem: Host-associated > Arthropoda: Insects > Digestive system > Gut ...
GCTCGTGAAGAATCTCGATCAGGTAAGAAGAACAAAAAAGATAAAGGTCTATTGTCTGGGAAGCTTACTCCAGCACAAACCAAGAACCCAGCCAAAAATGAATTATATCTGGTCGAGGGGGATTCTGCAGGTGGTTCTGCTAAGCAAGGACGTGATCGTAAATTTCAAGCTATCTTACCTTTACGTGGGAAAGTCATCAATACAGAGAAGGCCAAGATTCAAGACATTCTAAAAAATGAAGAAATCAATACCATGATATATACCATAGGTGCAGGTGTGGGGGCTGACTTCACACTTGAAGACCGCAACTATGATAAAATCATTATCATGACCGATGCCGATACCGATGGAGCTCATATCCAAACCTTATTGCTCACATTTTTTTATCGTTATATGAAATCTTTAGTTGAAAACGGGCATATCTATATTGCTCTCCCACCGCTTTATAAAATGAGCGAAGGAAAAGGAAAAAAAGAAAAAGTCGAATATGCCTGGACAGATGGAGAGCTAGAGGAACTGCGTAGTAAATTTGGGCGTGGAGCCATTCTTCAACGTTACAAAGGACTTGGAGAGATGAATGCAGATCAGCTTTGGGAAACAACCATGGACCCTGAATCTCGAACCCTCATTCAAGTAGCCATTGATGACGCAGCAGCAGCAGAAAAACGTGTCTCAGTTCTTATGGGAGATAAAGTTGAACCTCGTCGCAAATGGATTGAAAACAATGTCAAGTTCACATTGGAAGAAGATACGGTGTTTTAAATGAAACATTATAAATAAATGGAAAATATATGCAAAATTCAGCTTTAATTATCATTGACATTCAAGCGGGCATAAAAAGAATGTTCAAAAATTCTCAACCACATTCATGGAATGAGATGTTATCCAATAATAAAAAATTAATGGAGAAGTTTGAATCAGAAGGGCAATCTGTTTATCTGTTCAGCCAAAGATATTACCAAGATTCATAAAGGAGCGTCATGCCCATTTGATACTATCAGACGGTAAAGCGAAGGAAATTGTTAAGTTTGGCCCATCAGCATTTGCCCAGTCTGATTATCCTTTGGACCAAGAACTTAAGGAAACGGGGATTACTAATCTCTATGTTACAGGCGTTTCCACCAATAATGGTGTCATCAAAACTGCAAATGATGCAAAATCTATGAAGTTTGAAACGTATATCGTTGATGATGCTTCATCTGCAGTCAGCCAATCTACTCATGATAAAGCCATTACCCAATTTGGAAAATCAATAAGTACTAATGAATTACTCAATCAGTAAGGAGAATTATGACTCAACCCTATGTTGTTTTTGATTTTGAAACCACAGGAATTGATCCCATCAAGAATGAAATTATTCAGATTGGTGCCATCAAGTATGATGAGAATGATCAAGAGATGGGGCGTGTTAATCAATTAGTTAAACCTACACATTCTTATGTGTCTTCACGCATTACAGAATTGACGGGAATTGCACCTGCTGATGTTGTCTATGCTCCTGAAATGAAAGAAGTCATAGGTAGCTTTGTTGATTTTTTAGAAGGGCATTTATTAGTTGCTCATAATGCACCTTTTGATCTTTCTTTTCTCAATCGAGCGATTCGAGATTGTGGTGTTGAAGCAAAAAACTTTGAAATCTTTGATACATTGGCTGAAAGTCGACGACTATTCAAACGTAAAAGCCATAAATTAGAATCATACAAAGCCGAGCTAGGTGTCGATGTGCGAAGCCATGATGCACTCAATGATTGTCTAGTTACTGCTAAGCTTTATCAAAAATTACTTGCAGAAGAAGAGCTTAAAAAAGCGAAAACACTCAGTGCAGACAACACTCAAGGTTCGCTCTTTGATGAAGCGGACGAGAGTATCACGGAGGAAATCAGACGTGCACTCAATCTGCCCATCACCAAAGATTTAGTGTATTATCATAAGGACAAGGATAAAAAATGGAGTAAGTATGCCCTGACAGGAATACGTCTTATGGCTCAATATTCCGTAGGTTATAGTCTTATCATTACCTTATACGACGGACAAAAAATCAATATCCATTCCGATTATCTGAAAGAAATGCAGAAGGTTGGATTTGTAAATCAAGAATTAGAAGAATAAATTTAGAAAATATAGAAAGTCTTTATGTCAAACATTCAAACTTTACCTCTTGAGGACATCATGGGAGAACGCTTTGGGCGTTATTCCAAATATATTATTCAAGAACGGGCATTGCCCGATATTCGTGATGGGTTGAAGCCTGTTCAACGTCGTATTTTATATTCAATGAACAAGGATGGCAACACCTTCGATAAATCTTACCGGAAATCTGCCAAGTCAGTCGGTAATGTCATGGGGAACTTTCATCCACATGGAGATAGCTCAATTTATGATGCCATGATTCGCCTATCGCAAGATTGGAAGATGCTGGAGCCGCTCATTGAAATGCATGGGAACAATGGGTCTATGGATGGAGACCCACCGGCTGCCATGCGTTATACGGAAGCTCGTCTTTCTGAAATTGCAGATTTTCTTTTGCAAGACATTGAAAAAGAAACCGTGCCCTTTGCATGGAATTTTGATGATACAGAAAAAGAGCCAACCGTTCTTCCCGCTAATTTTCCTAACTTGTTAGTCAATGGATCAACGGGAATTTCAGCAGGTTATGCGACAGATATTCCGTCACATAATCTAGGAGAAGTCATTGATGCTACAGTTCATATGATTGACCACCCTAATTCTACAGTGGAAAAAATCATGGAGTTCTTACCGGGACCTGATTTTCCTACGGGGGGAATTATTCAAGGGCGTGATGGAATCCGTCAGGCTTATGAGACAGGGAAAGGACGTATTGTCGTTCGTTCTCGTGTTGAGATTGAATCACTCAAAGGTGGGCGTGAGCAAATCATCATCACTGAAATTCCTTATGAAATCAATAAGGCAAGCCTTGTCAAGAAGATTGATGAAGTGCGTGTTAATGCTAAAGTAGCTGGAATTTCAGAAGTGCGTGATGAATCTGACCGTGAAGGATTGCGAATTGCCATTGAGCTAAAAAAAGAAGCAGACAGTCAACTGATCCTTAACTATCTCTACAAATATACAGACTTGCAAGTCAACTATAACTTTAATATGGTTGCCATTGATAACCTTACCCCTCAACAAGTCGGTGTCATACAGATTCTTAAGTCTTATGTTCAACACCGTCAGGAAGTCATTGTCAAACGTAGTCAATATGATTTGAATAAGGCTCAACGACGTCTTCATATCGTTGAAGGATTGATTCGTATGGTTTCAATTCTTGATGAAGTAGTGGCACTCATTCGTGCCTCTGAAAATAAATCAGATGCCAAAGAAAATCTTAAAATTTCTTATGATTTTTCTGAAGAACAAGCGGAAGCCATCGTAACTTTGCAACTTTATCGTTTGTCTAATACAGATATTGTCAGCCTTGAAAATGAGCGTGATAACCTCAATGAAACCATTATGACACTTTCAGCCATTATCAATGATGAGCGTACACTCTTTAACCTCATGAAAAAAGAGCTTCGTGAAGTCAAGAAAAAATTTGGTAAAGAACGTCAGTCAGAACTTCAAGATTCAGTAGAAAATATTGAAATCGAAGCACAAGATTTGGTCATTGAAGAAGAAACAGTGGTATCAATCACTCGTGGAGGATATGTCAAGCGTACAAGCCCACGGAGTTTCTCGTCATCAACAGTTGAAGAGATTGGAAAACGTGAAGATGATGAGCTGATTTTTTATCAAAACACTCAAACCACACAACATCTCCTATTGTTCACTAATCTTGGGAATGTCATCTATCGTCCCGTTCATGAACTCAAAGACATTCGTTGGAAGGATATTGGAGAACATCTCTCTCAAACCTTGACAAACTTTGAATCCAATGAAGACATTATTCATGTAGAACTTATTGAAGATTTTGATAAAGAAGAAGTTAATTATCTTGTGACCACTCGCATGGGTCAAATCAAGCAAGTGGCTCTATCTAACTTCAAACCTTGGCGTACTTACAAGTCAAAATCAACAGCCTATGGAAAACTCAAATCAGCAGATGATGAAATTCTAGCTATTGAGAGAATCAGCAATCCAGCAAGAGAAATCATGCTTATCTCCCAAACAGGATATGCTCTGCGTTTCAAATTAGATGAAGTTCCTCTAGTAGGTGCGAAAGCTGCAGGAGTCAAAGCAATGAATCTGAAAGGCACAGATATGCTTGAATCAGCCTTCATCATCAGTTCATCAAGTCTTTATCTCTTGACACAGCGTGGCTTTATCAAACGCTTTAAGATTGATGAAATTCCTGTAACAGCTCGTGCCAACCGAGGGTTACAAGTGTTGAAAACACTTAAGGCAAATTCCCATACAGTCTTTTCAGCAGGTCCTGTCATTGATACAGCTAAACCTGAAATAAAAGAAGATTTAGATTTGTTCAGTTTAGCAAACGAGCAAGTAGAACAAACTACTGAAGAAATTGCAAGCCAGCTATTAGAAATTACTGCTCAATCGGATAAGAAATATGATATAGAGTTAACAGATTTGTCGCTTTCAGACCGTACAAGTAATGGTCAAATGATTGCTGATGAATTGGATAGTAAAGGGATTAAATCAATAAACATCAAATAAAAAGAGCCATAATCGCTCTTTTTTAATAGTAAATTTTTTTATTTACATCCAGTAAAGAAAGTGATATAATAGTCTTTGTAAAAAAAATCACAAACATTTAGGAGAAAAAATAATGCCAGAAAAGCAACATAAAAAAGTTATCCTTGTTGGAGATGGAGCGGTTGGATCAAGTTATGCTTTCGCTCTTGTTAACCAAGGAATCGCACAAGAATTAGGTATTCTTGATATTGCAAAAGATAAAACTCAAGGAGATGCAGAAGACTTAAGTCACGCTTTGGCATTCACATCACCTAAAAAAATCTACTCTGCAGATTATAAAGATTGTTCAGATGCGGATCTTGTCGTAATCACATCAGGAGCTCCACAAAAACCGGGTGAAACTCGTTTGGATCTTGTTGAGAAGAATCTACGCATTTGTAAATCAGTTGTTACAGAAGTTGTAAATTCAGGATTCAAAGGAATTTTCCTTGTAGCTGCTAATCCAGTTGACATCTTGACTTATGCGACTTGGAAATTCTCAGGATTCCCTAAAGAACGTGTGATTGGGTCAGGAACTTCACTTGATTCAGCTCGTTTCCGTCAAGCCTTAGCAGAAAAGTTAGACATTGATGCTCGTTCAGTCCATGCCTATATCATGGGAGAACATGGGGATTCAGAATTTGCTGTCTGGTCACACGCTAACGTTGCAGGGGTCAACCTAGAAGAATTCCTCAAAGACAATCAAGGGGTCAAAGAAGAAGAATTAATCACAATCTTTGAATCTGTTCGTGATGCAGCTTATTCTATTATTGAGAAAAAAGGAGCAACATTCTATGGTATTGCCGTAGCTCTTGCTCGTATCACGAAGGCTATCCTTGACAACGAAAATGCAGTATTGCCACTTTCAACTTTCCAAGAAGGGCAATATGAGGGAATTTCAGACCTTTACATTGGTCAACCTGCTATCGTCGGAGATAAAGGAATTGTACGTCCAGTAAATATTCCATTGAATGACGCTGAACTTCAAAAAATGCAAGCTTCTGCAAAACAACTTAAAGACATTCTTGATGAAGCCTTTGCAAAAGAAGAGTTTGCTTCAGCCTCTAAGAACTAATATAAGTACTCTATTAATAAAACCCCAAGGAATTTTCTCCTTGGGGTTTTTAGTTATCATTTATATGAAATTCAGACTCTTACCATCCACTATAAACTTTGTGGGTTTGAATGGCTCCGTTTTCTTCTTGGAGAAGTTGGCTGACGGTTACAAAGGTATAGCCTTGTGATTTAAGAGTTTTGATAATTTGTGGGACGGCTTGCACAGACCAGAGATGAATATCGTGCATGATGATGATTGCACCGGGATGAGCAGCAGAAACAGCAGCTTGAACTGTCCCGCTCACATCACTTGTTCTTGCCCAATCTCGTGCATCAATAGACCAGAGAATTGCAGCATTATCAGATACATTTAGAGCAGAATTATTGATACTTCCATAGGGAGGGCGAAAGAAGTGATTGTCTTGTCCAGTGAGTTGTTTAATGAGTTTTTGTGTACCTGTAATTTCATCAAGCTGTTGCGAGGGAGATAAGGTTGTTAAATCTTTGTGATCCCATGTATGAGAAGCTATCTCATTGCCTTCTTTTGCTTCACGTTTAATAATATCAGGGTTAGCCTGTATATTCTGTCCGAGGGAGAAGAAAGTAACTTTGACATTTTCTTTTTGCAGTTCGTTGAGTAGCAAGGGAGTAGTCGCAGGATTTGGTCCATCATCAAAAGTCAAAGCGATAAGTTTTTTCTTCATTACGTAGGCCTTGTCAGCAGTTGCAGATTTTACCTTCAGACGTTGAATGGAAGCTTGATTGAGATTTTTGAGTTGAGAATCAAGAAGTTTATCTGTTAAATCTTGTGCCTTCTGAATATTATCAGGAGTAGGTTTTTTAGAAGCTTCATCAAGAGCAGAAGTGGCTTGATTGATGATGCTCAGTTGACTAGAGGCGGAGGATTTTGCCTTATTCAATAAATCTGAGAATTTATCTTGAGGGATTTTGCTTACATCTATCTTATTGATATTATCTGTAGTTATTCCCTCCTTAAGTGGCTTTTCTGTATAAGTCTGACCAGTTATAACAGGCTGAGTGAAAAGTGAATTGATTTGTGATTTGAGTGCAATCTGCTGTGATAGAAGAGTGATTTTATCATTAATAATCTTATAATCTGCTGAGATTAAATCATTTTTCTTGTGAGCAAGCTCTGACTTAAGAGTATCGATATCCTTATCAGTAATATTTTTGGGATAATACTTATCAAGATAATCACTTTCAACCTTAGATTGAAGAGAAGATAAAGTCTCCTTAGATTGTTGAATTTCATGTTTATTTGTGAAATAGACACTTGCTGAAATTCCTATGATAAGAAAGGCAAGTAGAGAGAGGATAATAATGTTAAATTTATTCTTTGTCATGTCATCTATGCCTTTCCTAGTATTATTCAATTATACATTTTTTTGGCAAGAAATTCATCTTATCTTATGCAATACTCCACAAAAAAAGAGCCTAAGCTCTTAAAGTTTCTTATTCAGCACCTTCTCCAACTTTATTAGGGAAGAGTGAAAGGATGAAGAATACAATGTTGATAACGAACATGAAGATTATCAACCACGCTGAGAATCCAGCACTACGTAAACGACGCACACCAATGGCAATACGAGGAATGATAGTGGCGATTAAGTAGATAAAAACGATGAGGATAACGATGGCACTAATCACTGGAAGACCAGTCATTGTGAAGTCTTTATCTGACATTTTAGTTGCAAGGACAGCTCCAGCCCCACCGAGTACGACGATGAGATAAGCGATAAATCCTAAGATAATATCAGCTAGAACAAATAACCAGTAGTTTTTACGTGAAGTTGTTCCACTAAAGTCAAAGTAACGTTTCCAAAAATCTAAGTATGCTTGAATCATAAGAGATTCTCCTTTTCTTTTCTGCATGAGCAGGGATTGATTTACACAAATGAGTATAAAGGACATTATAGCATATTTCCCTTAAAAAGTACACTTGAGTTGCATTTAATAATAAAAAAAGCAGTGAAAGTACTGCTTTTGATTCATTTTACCAAGCGAATAATCCGGCTGCAGCTGCAGAAAGAAGTGATACAAGAATCCCTGCAAGGAGCATTTTAGGTACACGTTTAGAAATGTATTCAACTTTATCTTTACCAACGAGTCCCTTGAAGGCACCAATAATCATACCGACAGTAGAGAAGTTAGCAAATGAAGTAAGGAAGACAGTTACAGCGACAGTAGCATGTCTGTTTGCCCAGAATCCAGAAGAATTTAAGATTTGGTCTTTGATTTGTAACATCACAACAAATTCATTTGTTACCAACTTAGTTCCCATAAGTTGTGAAATATGGAAAGCATCAGAAGGATTTGTAAATCCAAGCAACCATGCAAATGGGAACATGATGACTCCAAGAATATTTTCAAGAGTGAGCCAGTGTAGCCCTGTAAGAGCAAAGATATGGTTAACAAGTGAAGCTAATGCAACAAAGGCAATAACAGTGATCGTAATGATGAAAATCAATTTACCTGCACCGATGATAGAATCTCCAAGGAATGAGAAGAAAGGTTCACGAACTGTTTTTCCTTCTTCATTTTCTTCCATTCCACCTGCAGCAACGATGTCCTCTTCTTCTGTAATCTCAACAGGGTTCAAGATTGAAGAAATAGCGATAGCTCCAAGGATGTTCAACGGAATAGCAGTGATGACATATTCTCCGGGAACCATACCTGCATAAGCTCCAATGATAGAAGCAGTGATACAACTCATAGACATAAGTGCAAGTGTAAAGTTACGTTTTGAAGACATTTGATTGAGTTGAGGTTTTGAAATAGCAAGCACTTCAGTGTTTCCAAGGAACATCATTTCTACTGAGAAGAATGATTCAAAACGAGGTTGCCCTGTAATTTTTGAAAGTCCCCAACCAATCCATTTGATAATAAATGGAAGTACACCAATATAAGTCAAAATGTCAAAGAGTGGCACGATGAGCAAGATGGGTAATAATGCTGAGGTAACGAAGTTAGGTGCAAATCCTTTAACCCCATTGTCTAGCCAATCAGGTAAGGCAAATGCAATACCATCGTTAGCGATTTTAATCAACCAAGTGAAACCATTTGCAGCTGCCATAACGGCATCACGACCAATAGTAGAATAAATGAAGAATGCAGCCAAAGCAAGTTGTAATGCAATGACGATAACGATAGGACGCCATTTGATAGATTTTCTATCTTCTGAGAAGAGATAGGCGATACCTATAAATACAAAAATACCGATAATATTAATTGCGACTGACATTAAGTCCTCCTTAGGATAAAATATTTTTTATGATAACGCTTTCCATTATCACCTAAAAATTATTATAGCAAGAATAAATGAGAAAGACAATTATTTATTTACAAAATAAAAAGACTAATCTCCAATCGTTCGGAAATAGCCTTTATATTTTTCGAGATTTGATGACAACCTCATCAGGAGTGACACGGATGGTCTTCTCACGATTGTAAGTGACAAACCCCGGAGGTGTCCCTGTGGGTTTGTGGAGTTTCTTGACATCAAGCATATCCACCTGAACCAGATTAGAATGGCGAGCTTTAGAATAGTATGCAGCAAGCTCTCCTGCAAAAGTAATGGTCTCATCGGATGGAGAAGGGTTATTTGTCAAAAGGACATGAGAACCGGGAATATCTTTGACATGGAACCATAAATCTCCTTTTTTTGACAACTTGAAAGAAACTTGTTCATTTTGTAGGTTATTCTTCCCGACTAAAATAATCGTTCCATCTTCAGCTTGATATTTCTCAGGAGGAAGCATTTTTTGCTTTTTATCACGGTATTTGGTTTTGATATAACCCGTCTGAATCAATTCTTCACGAATGTCAGCAATCTCTGCCACATCTGCATTTTGTAAGTTATTTTCTACAGATTCAAGATAGGCAATGGCTTGCTTGGTATGCTCGATATGATCTCCTAAGACTTTAACCGCTTGCTTGAGCTTCTGATAGCGATGGAAGTAACGTTGGGCATTTTGAGAAGGGCTTAAAGCCAAGTTAAGAGCGATTTCGATAGGTTCATTAGTATAGTAGTTGTCCAAAGTCACGCTAGGTTGATTGTTTGGCACCTCATGTAAGAAGGTCGTCAGCAATTCCCCTTTTTGACGGAAAATTTCGGCGTTTTCAGTGGCAGACAACTCTTTCTCCTGCTTTTTGAGTTTGTCTTTATTCTTTTTTAGCTCATTTTGAACCTTGCGAATAACCTCAGAAGCCACTTGTTTGACTCTGTCTCGCTCAGCTTTATCTTGATAATAGACATCAAGCATGTGTGACAGATTATCATAGGAGGTAAATTCATCGGATAATTGGATAGAAGAGAATCTATCATTAGGATAGATAGAAGGAACAATGGTTTTCAGTCTGGTCCTGAAGTCATCCAAAGAAAGATTTGATAAGGCCTGTGCAGTATCTTTACCCATTCCTTGAAAAACTTCTTGTAGCTTAGCCTCAGTATTGAGTGAGTCAAAGATTTTCTCATCAGAAGCGGTAAATGGATTAAGCAGATCAGATTCAGGTGGGGTGATATAGGTTGAACCGGGTAAAATAGTACGGTACTGATTTTGAGAAAATCCAATGTGTTTGATGGATTCAATGATTTTATCATTAGATTTATCGAGGAGGATGATATTAGAGTGTTTTCCCATGATTTCAACAGCCAGAGCAATTTTTAAGCTGTCCCCAATCTCATCTTTTGTAGAGATATGAAAGAGGACCTGTCTGTCGTTATCGATTTGTTCAATTTCTTCAATAAATGCTCCGGATAGATATTTTCTCAATATCATGACGAAATTATTGGGATTTTGAGGATTCTGAAAGTCTGTCTCGGTCAACTGAATACGTCCAAAAGTTGGATGTGCAGAGAGGAGGAGTTTATGGGATTTCCCATTACCTCGTACAGTCAAGACTAATTCCTGTTCAAAAGGTTGATTGATTTTCTGAATGCGTCCACCAATCAACTGCTCAGATATTTCAGCTATAATATGATGTAAAAATATACCGTCAAATGACATGAGTTCTCCTCTCTTTGCTTTTTCTTATCTTATTTTAGCATAAAATCAAAAAGATTTTATATGGTATTTGTGATGGAATTTGATATAATAAGGAAAGAATAAATACGAAGAGGAGCCCTATGCAAAGAACAAGCAAAATCATTCAAGTCATTATACGTGTTGTTATGCTGGTCGTCGCAATAGGTATGATTGTGGTTGCAGGGACCATGACTGGACTTCATATGGCTAATAAAAATATTGAAAAAACCACATTAACTGGAAAGATTGTTACAGGGGATGAAGGACTTAGAGAAGTCCAATATAATTTTCAAGATAAAAAGCTACAAAATCGTCCATTAGATACATACTTCAGAAGTCTAGGTTCTGTGGGAGATTCGATTACGGTCTATGTCGAAAATAGTCATCCTGAACGTATATTTATATCTAATCATGGAGATAGTTTGTTAGAAACGGCAGGCTTCATGGTAGGATGGGGCTTACTCTTAGGTGTTATTCTGATTGGAGAAAGACAACTGATGACACGAATTAAAGTCTTGGAAGCTAAAGTTGAAGAGAGTGAAAGTGAATAAATAAGGAATATGAATAAAGAACGTAAAACAAATAGCCATGATGCTCCTAAAACAAGAGCCAGAAAAAATAAGGAAGTAAAAAAACAATCTTCAGTATTTTGGGAAGATGTAAAACTCTTTCTGAGTGATTACAGATATTTCTTTGTGATACTTTTTGTAGCTCTTGTGGCAATAGTTATTATCTTTATCATCATTTTTACGCATCAGCCCAAGAATCCTTCTGCCTTTTCTAATAATAAACAATCCTCATCTTCTCAAATTGCATCGTCCAATACCTCGTCATCACTTCCAGATACAAATAGTGATTCAATGCAGTCTTCTCAAGAATCGTCCACCAATTCAGTATCTTCTGGGACAGATTCCTCGTACAATGGACCAACATCTAGTTCTAGCGTATCCAATGCAGAGTTATTAGGCTCAACGACACCTATTCCAGGTGGTGCTTCATTAACTTTGACAACAGCCAAAGGTCAAATCATCAGATACTTTGCAACAAGTCAGGAAGCAGAACAAGTAGGGAAAGCCTTATATGATGCAGGTTTAGTTACAAATGCAGTATGGAATCCATAAATAATAAAACTACCCTTGATTGTTCAAGAATCTAGGGTTTTATCTTGCAAATGGTAAAGAGAAAGGAGAAAAACATGACTAGTATTCAATGGTTCCCGGGGCATATGTCCAAAGCCAGACGACAGGTTCAAGAAAATTTGAAGTTTGTAGATTTTGTCATTGAATTGGTCGATGCACGTCTTCCGCTTTCTAGTCGTAATCCCATGCTGGAGAAGATTGTAGGGGATAAGCCTAAGATGATTCTGCTCAATAAAGCAGATTTAGCAGATAGGGAAGCGGTCAAACAATGGGTGCATCACTTTGAAAATCAAGGTTTATTAGCCATCGCTATCAACTCTAAAGAAGGACAAACGGCCAAGAAAATTACTGCAGCAGCACAGAATCTTATGGCGGATAAAATTGCTCGAAATAAAGAACGAGGCATTCAAAACAGGGCTCTGCGTACAATGATTATTGGTATTCCAAATGCGGGGAAATCTACACTCATGAATCGCCTTGCAGGTAAAAAAATTGCTGTAACAGGTAATAAACCGGGTGTGACCAAAGGGCAACAATGGCTGCGAACCAATAAAGATTTAGAGCTTTTGGATACTCCCGGGATTCTTTGGCCCAAGTTTGAAGATCATCAAGTGGGATTGAAGCTGGCTCTGACGGGTGCTATCAAGGATCAACTGCTTCCTATGGATGATGTGACTATTTTCGGGCTATCTTATTTTATTGAGCATTATCAAGATGCGATCAGCAAACGTTTCAATTGTTCAGACGATGATTTGTCTATGGAAACACCTGAACTCATCATGGAACTAACCAAACGCCTAGGTTTTCGTGAAGACTATGACAGATTTTATAGCCTCTTTGTCAAGGAAGTGCGTGATGGAAGGCTAGGGCTTTACTGTTTAGATAGGATAGATGATGACACAAACCATTAAAGAAATCAAAGACATTCTCTCTGCACTGACAGACCTTGATGATATGAAATTCACCGAATGGGCAACAGATTCAAGAGCAGGAGTGCAGTCAGCCATCAAGCAAAGGCAGAAGCAAATACTTGCAGAGCAGGCAGAAGAAGCCCGCTTGGAAATCATGCTCGCCTTTGAAAAAGACCTCTATAAGAAAGGCATTGCACACATTGCAGGAATAGATGAGGTAGGGAGAGGTCCATTAGCAGGTCCCGTCGTAGCTGCGGCTGTCATACTTCCC
>Ga0123353_10010203_pt1 | contig 13070 bp, 11 predicted proteins | sample TergutLab28metaG_3_FD_92763 | JGI IMG/M metagenome (GOLD analysis project Ga0123353, IMG submission 92763) | Labiotermes labralis P3 segment gut microbial communities from Petit-Saut dam, French Guiana - Lab288 P3 | ecosystem: Host-associated > Arthropoda: Insects > Digestive system > Gut ...
ATAACAAAAACATCCCTGTGTGTGTATATATATATATATATATATATACACACACAGGTGTCTCTATATATATATATATATATATAGGGTCATTCTTTTATTTGACAACTCTCATTGGTCACTTCCTGTTGGCTCATCGATCATATTAATATAATTTCCTCAGTCCACTGCCCAAACATTTGGATTTACAACAGGAAGTGACAGACAATAGTTTTCAGATAAATAATGATCCTGTACACATGTATTCACAGGCATGCAAACACATCTTGGGTGTCTGACTTTCTGTGTGTGCACGATTTGTTTTCCTTACCCTGTCTTGTTTTCAGAGATCATACACCTTACATAAAGAAGCACAGTAGATTTGGTCAAACAGAATAGTTCATTTATTTATTATTACCTCAACAGCATGTTTTGGCCCATTGGGTCATCATCAGATTGGCAAGAATGGCAGATTGAATATACAGTGACCATGTATTCAGTCTTCCATTCTTGCCAACTTGAACTGTTTATTCAGTCTTCCATTCTTGCCAAACTGATGATGGCCCGTTGGGCCAAAACATGTTGTTGAGGTAATACTGAATAAATTAATTGTTGTGTTCAACTACATCTACTGTGATTTGTGTTATCTAAAACACAGTAGGGATGAACTGTCTGAAAAAGAAACCTTGACTTTAATTGTTACTATCTTGAAATAGGTACAGCAAATAAAACAGATAGCTACTCAGTTACACATTCAAATTCATACCCCCAGAATTTCTTCTGATGATAATACTAATCCCTTCACCTTCTCACATTAATCCTCGATGTCCTTAATCCTATTTTTGTTATCCTTATTTTTTATAAGCACTGATATTAATTTATATATATATATACACGCGCGTGCGCATGTGTGTGTGTGTGTCTGTATTATTTCATTGAAAAGGAACCAGCTATAATCATGTTTTTCTTAATGACATCCACCTGCGCATATAACCAGAGTGTTTAAAATTGAGCCTGTAAAAAATATCCTTCAGTTTATGATTATTCACATTCAGTATGTAGTTGTCACTAATTGGTGTTCATCTGTAGTCTGTGACATTCTAAAAACTTTGTTTGAAACTGGATGGTCTAGTTACGTAAAGTGCAGATGTGGTTAGTCTTTCATGGACTTATTGTTTCAGGCAGTGCAACGTGAACTGGGAACTTTATACCTGTGGACAATGGATGACTTGTTTCCTGTATTTAATTTTGTGGTGGTGAGGTCACGTATCCTGCAGCTTGGTTCTGAGATACATTTTATTGAGGACTTCATGGAGCCATATTTGCAGAATGGAGAACTTGGTATCATGTTTACTACTCTCAAGGTAATAACAAATAACAGGAAGCTAGGGTTTTTACCTGTAAATCTTCTTTAGTTTGATAACTGCTTGTGGTTGATATTTTCACATTGAAGAAGTGAATCAGTTAGGTGGAAACAGAAACGTCAACATAGTGGCTTAAAAACAGCTTACCTTCTCCAACTAACTGATTATTTGTTTCATCTTGGTGCCATTTTGTATTCAGTTTGTCAGATATGCTGTAAATTAATTCAGAATTAGGAAGCACGAAGTTTGGCGGGACGTGCAATACCGTGATGATCATACTAGCTTCTTGAAAAGCAGTAGGTTTACCAGTTTAGGCAGAAAAGACAAATTGAATGTAATAATACCATAAGCCTGTATTTCCCTGTGCAGTCAGACAAGTAGCCTAGAGTACTGAATTTAATATTGTACTTTCAATACAGGATGTACCCACATGACAAAAGGCCTTTTTCCAGAAGTTTGTTTGTAATGCATTATTTCAGGCTTCTGCCAGAGTGTAAATGAAAACTTCACTCTTCTAGGGTGTTTAGAAGGATATTTAGTTAGTTGGTTGGTTGGTTGGTTGTTTGGTTAGTTGGTTGGTTGATTAGTTAGTTAGTTTGTTTGTTTGTTTGTTTGTTTGTTATGAATGTTTTAAGACAACTACCAATGCCATCTTCAAGGGTCAAGCAGCCTTGAGTATGGGACTTGTAGTTTGTCATGAAACATCAGTAACTACCTACCAATCTACACTCTGTAATGTTTTGTTTGGAACTTGATTTCTTGTAGTAACAATGTTAAATGTGGTAGTCCATTCCCAAGGTAGCCCACAGCTATTTAATCCATAATTGGTCTGAAATAAGTATGTTTTGGGTGAATAATGGTATAAAGTAATCTCCCTTTTATATTACTTGTATGAGTGAGTGAGTCAGGTTGATTAGGTGGGTCATATCCTGATTGCCATGGTGACAGTTGAGAAATCTGTGTTATGTGCTGACAGTGATGAGACAGTTGGTCATGGAGCATATGATACAACATACCCCAACAAGCAGGCAGCACTCCAGTTGATGGAATTAACACTTTGTTCCCATAAGAATAAAGGACAATTAAAGAGTACATGGTGTAGCGTGGGAATATCCTGGCAGCCAGTCATGTGACTAGCACATGCTGGTCCAGTTGTATTACTAGTAATGAAGTAAGGCAGCTAAACCACTCAAACTAAACAAAAGAGTCTGTTTATCATTTTTTTTACTGGGACAACTTCTAGCTTCTTCGCCATGAAAATTGCTTCTTACCATACAGCTCTAAGAGTCTCTGTGCTGTTAGCTAGGAGGCAGCAGATGACAGAGAGAGAGAGAGAGAGAGAGTGCGTGCGTGCATGTGTGTGTGGGGGGGGGGGGCGGTTGTGGCATACATGATGCCAATGCAGGCTCTGCTGCCATTAGTAGTGCCCACATCTCACTGGAAGTTGGCTTTTATCAAATTTGAATGTATTGTCCTAAAGTACTCCTTCGAATGAGTGAGTCATGTCCTGCTGCATGGCCAGTAATCACTGCAGACTTGGTGATGAAATATTACATTCACTTCACTACATGTCTAGTACCCTTACAGAGTGTCAGCAGATGTAGGTTTTTTTAAAACCATTATTGTTGCACCAGTTTCAAGTTTAAATATGTGGTGTAGCAACCCCGAATTTTACAGAGACTTTTGATAATTCAGTAGGATAACTTACTACATCGCAACATCCATCATGTGTCTCCTGAGTTGTATTTCTTTGTAGCTGCTGGTATTTTGTCAAGTAGTGCCTTGTTTACAGCATAATTTCTAGGTGGTAAAATTGTATTTGTAAATAATGAGCTCTGTTGATCTTTTAATTATCTGACATATTTCAAATATTATGCAATGGTGTAAATTCTTCTAAATGTTTATTTATGCCACAGTTCTGTAATTTCAAGATATCTTTTATGAATTCACAAAGAGGGGTATCAGACTCTTTGCAGTCACATATTTATTCACAGGCAGCATTTCTGAACTTCACTCCATATATGTGATGAATTTGTCCAAAGTCACCAACCGATACAACCATGACTCCTCCCTTAGCTGAATTGTGTCTATGAAACTTGCAATGTGTGGTTGAAGGCCATTGTTACTTTATGTGATTGTACACTCTGTAGTGAACAACAAGACTGCAGACTTACAAAATTTTGACTCTGGTTTGTTTTCTTACTAGATGTAAAATTCTGGAGCAGTTCTGCCCCCTTCCAAGAGAACTGCAGCAGTACCTGATGAAACAACAGTACACGAAACTGATCTGTAGTGACAAACTCCACCAGGAGTAACAGTCAGTAAAAAATATATCTCCTTGATTACTGGAAGTAGACTCGGTACTAACTTAACAAGCCACTTTTAACATCATTTCAGTACAAATGTATATTAATATGCCTTTCAGTTTTTACACAATAGGCACATAAATATTTCTCAGTATTGTTATAACAGCTTTGTAAACAGTCATGACTTTCTTTTTTTTTTTTTCTGTAGCCTAGCAAGATTGGTGCAGTCTTTACTTTTTTTATTCCTATATTAGCAAAGTCAAACCTTATGGTCATGGATGACTGTCTGGACTTCATCTGTTGTTCCTTACGCTTAGAGAAACCCAGGTGTTAACATGATCTATTGGGAGTCCTGCCATATGTATTTAACTATGTTGTCTGATGTGAATGATGCTCATTTGGTTTCTTTAGCCTCAGCTCGTACCATATCTCACAGAGAACACACCATCTGATGTAGTATGTACTCATTGTTTGACTTCCATTTATGGAGCCAAAAACTGACAACACAGTATGTATAATATAAATGTACTATATTTATTCTGACATTTCGGCCTTCATATGCCATCTTCAGGGAGTTTATTCCAGTGTGTTTAAAACATTATGTATATGAGACTGTAATGTAAATGAGGGTGCCACACATGCTTGTCTTTTCCAAAAATGTATTTTCACTCCAGTTAATAACAGAATCAGGTACAATAGTTTATGATGCACTCTCAACTTCCAGTAGTACTGTTCTTCTTGGTCAAATATGGCCTTATATTATTCTTCACTGTTCACATCACTGCACAAGCTGGCATGCACACTTAATAAAACCATTCTTTTGTGTCCGCACTTGCAATTCCATCATTGATTGGTCCCTTACTGTCTCATAGTGGCGCTGACTCTGATATCAGCTCTTCCCAAGAAACTCTTACATTAACTAGATCACCCAAGTCGCTGTCTCGCTTGCCTGATTCACCATTGACTCACCCCTGTGTGCTTCTGCTGTCGCAGCTCATTCCTGACCTGTGGGTCCACCTGTTTATATAGCATGCAGCACTTTCCAGAGGTTTCTTCACCTTTCATGCTGTCTGTTCCTTTCTCAATTATCCAGAACATATATGTCAGGGCGTGTGACATTAGAGACAGGGTGAATCATCCACCTGCTTGTCAGGATGACAATGCAATTACATTATAAAAATATAATGTATCATAATGTTTTTTAAACTATATTTGTACAATGTATTTAACATTAAAACAATTATGTGCAGTTGTCTCACAGTGGCATACGAACATCTGTTGCGTACATCCTGGTCTGTATTGATCCCATCCATTAAATATATGAGAATTCTACATTCGTGGTTCCGTGCATCATAATTCTAGGTTGAAGAAATCCAACAAGTTGCAACAGTATGCAGATATTTATTTACTGCTAAATTACTCTACGTGTTTCGGGCGTCCATCACGTCCATCGTCAGGGGTACATAAAACTAGTTGCAGCCTCTGGTACAGATCATACTATGTGAGGAAGCTTGCTCCCCAGATAGTATGATCTGTACCAGAGGTTGCAACTACAGTTTTATGTACCCTTGATGATGGGCGTGATGGACGCCAGAAACACGTTGAGTAATTTAGCAGTAAATGAATATATGCGTAATGTTGCATCTCATTCGATTTCTTCAGCCTATACGAAAATGTGTTACTTAAAATCATAAGTGACAACATTTTATCATAATATATTAAAAATTATGAATACATACCCCATGTAAGGTTTGTATGAAATAAAGTAGTGTTGTATTCAGGGAGTACTGTATGACTGGTTCTGTTATGTGGCTGCATGTAGATGCATCAGTCTGAGTGCCTAGTGAATGTGCCCTGTTATCATTTATTTTGTGCAATTACGAATAGCGGATTAAGGTTCAAGGTATATTGTTCATTGATTAATAGTCCTTTCTGTATGTGATCCCATACATAAAATTTTTTCCCAGCAGTCTAAGCTCCATCCTTCTTCACATGGTTTCATCAGTTCCCTACTATTGTCTGTGATTTAAACTTTATGGTGATGGCATATGAACACCAAAACAGGTCAGAGTAAATAGAACATATTTATGTTACACATATTATATTATGCAGATGTTGACTTTTTAAATGGAAATGTATCCCATTGCATGGCATGAGTAACATTAAAGTAAATTTTCAACCATTTCTTTGGACTCTGCTTGTACTTTTCAGAGAACAATCTAATGTAATCATGGACCAGGTTTGATTATGTTTGGTTGGCACATCTTTTAATCTTCCTAGGGCTACCACAAACATTTCAAGACCCTATCTCTGGTCTGTGGAAAGTTACGGATGCCTCAGTAATATAGTAGTGATCTTTTTTAATACAGATAGATATACTGGAGTTTGTCATTATAATGTATTAACAGTTGTCCAAAAGTCTGTGCATGCATATCATTCACATATTTTAATTACTAATGAATTTTTCTCCATGTTATTATTAGCTGGCTTTAGTAAAATATTAGACAAGTTGCATAAGTAGCAATGCTTCTCACTTGTATTCAGGAGGGGCTTATTTGGAAGTTGATTGGGACACTGATTACCCTGACAGTCATGGTTTCCCTCAGTCCCTCCAGGAAAATTCCAGGGTAATACCTTATGTTAGTCACAACCACTTTCATATATGTTCCTTTCAAATTCAATATTTACTGTTATCCAATTATTTCACACTGGTATAATGACTATTAAGAGAGTCTCTGAATGAAATCTGCCATGGTAACTATGATCACCACTGAAATTTGCTGTTAAGGCTGTTTAGCATTTTACCAGTCCACAGTGGACACTGGTGTGGATTCTCTCCCATTCATTGAGAGTGGAAATATAGTAGCATTTACTTAAATTGTCATGGTAGTTCCCATTAAACCCTTGTTTATTACACTACATACACAACAAATTACTACTATCTAATTCACAAACTTCTCTTCTTTACCTAAAAAGTCTGGATTCATCTCAGGAGAAGACACTGTCCATGGCCCAACAGTTAGGGCTGTTTAAGTTACTGCATTTAGTAGAAATTTAACGTCTTTCATAATAACATCATAGATTCCATCATGTTATGGGAAACCACCACAACCAATGTCACATCATGACTTCATCAATAACCAATTTAAGCTGAGGTGAAAGAAGTCTCCTTACATAAAATACAGGGTTAATGGTTGACATAACAATTGCAGCATGTATGAAAGGAAATGAAGGAATGTGTTTCACAAATGAGGAATGTGTGTGACTGACTTCATATAGTGGACATAAGCACTGTTATAGTTGCTATACATAGCCTGAGTTACTGATGGTGTCTGACAGTAAAATACACATACAGCAGACCTGCCTCACTCATAATTTTGCCTATTCATGGAAGAATTACTGTTGCCATTTGTGCATTGCAATGGGGTCTTAACTTATTTACATTTTCTTTTGTGTAGGTGTGCGGTTGAATACACAATAAGCTGTGTCTTTGTACCTTTCTGTCATACTAGCTACCTAGATAATGTGTGATAAAGAATGTATTTTGAATGCACATGTTACAGTTTGTAGAACTAATGTTGCCACTATGTTTTAGTATTGTACAGAACAGGTGATGTATATGGTGAGTAAGAGTTGAAGGAAAAAAGACAGTGTCACTTGTGGCAGAAGCTGACATGTTGGATATGTTAGACAGCACTGTTGCACTTTTATCCCATTATATTGTAAATAATTTGGTAATTTATTAGCCAACAAAAATGAAAACAAACTGAGGGGAAACATCAAGGCCAGTGCTTCATCTGGATGGCTTTGTCCTGAAGCAGCCATCATGTTAGCCCATAGAATTTCAGGATAAATATTCCCAGGTGTGGACGATGATGATATCAAGGAAATTCGTTACTCTCACGTAGTGCAGTTGTCTGAGGGTCTTGAATAGCTGATAGTGCGTAGTGAAACACAAGACAGTGGTAAATCTGATTCATTATGGAGAGGCCTCATTTGACCATTGCTGATCTTAAGAAGGCCTCCAGGTGACAGATTACTTACTCAGTCCTGTCCTTGATGTCACCAATTTCATGGAAGGTGCCTGAAATTTGAGCACAAGGTGGAGGCTGTCATGGTAACATGCAAGAAGATGTATCAGGACATACAGAAAACAAAATATTCGAAAATCACCCCTCTTTTTTCACTGAGTCTTCATGCTCCACTTCTGCCATGCATTTTGTATTGTTTGATTACCCTGACAGCTTGCAACCAGGAATGCCAACATCATTCCAATCAACACCATCACTTATGTTCTCATTTTATTAATCATTAATTATCCTTGTACATATTTTAATCATGTTTCATGTCTTCAGTTCCCTAAACCCCATTTTTCCCATCAGGTTTTGAATTCACACAATAGTATGACCATTTGCAGTTTTCCAAAATGTGACCCCTGCAGATGGTGAGGTTTTGCTGCACAGAAGTAAAATTTAATGAGTTGTATGGTTTCTGGATTAGTCTGTGTAAATAAGTAGGATTAATGGAAATTTATGCAGTTATTATTTGTTGCAGGCTTGCTATTACCAGATCCTTCAAGAGAAGAACAGTATGAGTAACTAGATAGCACTAAAATTTCCTTCCAGGAAAATCCTGTTACAGAACCTATATTCCATGTCACAGTATGCTAGTTTTACTGTGTATATGGGATTGTGTTGTCTTTAAGACTTAGATCCCACATTATTTTTATATATATATATATATATATACTCAAGTTTGTACATTGTTATATGTTGTTAACGTTTTGAAGCAATGTGCCTCTGTACATTCTTAATGTGAAATATAGATGTGTTAACTTCTTTAAAGTGGTGTATTGGTACTCCTGAATGTCCAGGCAGTTACAAACTTCAGAGAAAGTGGGATATATTCCATTTCATATGTTCCGGTAGAATGTTGTAGTTAGGTAGCTAAATGTTAATGATCATATCCGTTTTGACAACACACATTTTTTTTTAGATGACACACCCCTTCATGTTATTAAATTGCAGATAAATCTGTTTATTCAAAACGATCATACACAACATACCAAACAGGATAAAATAGGCTACATGTTTTGGCTTATTAAACCATTACCAGGCCCTTACTAAGAACATTAGAAAGACACTTAACACTGCAGTAGTTGCAAGATATCCACCGTTATGTATAAAACATTATAAATGTATCTAAACATTTTTAATGAGGGAGTTTTAACACAAGAAGCCTTAATACACACACACACACACACACACACACATATATATATATATATATATATGACATTTTTATATATTCACACTTTAACCACACACATGCGCATGTGTGTTTTGTGAAAGTGTGAATACATAAGCAACAAAAGGTTAAAAAGTTTCAATCTTTTTAGTATGTGGTAGTAACATTACTTTTTGCAAAACAATGTTAAAAGTACAGCTTTTTGAAATAGTTTTTACAAACCAAAGTTTCTGCCTTATGATGCAGGTCTCAAACCTATATAATTAATCTGGGAGGAGGTTGGTGCAGACAGCATAACATTTAGTATTAATGACAAACATCTTTGTGAGCATTTAGACTACACAAATAGTATTACTAACACAAAGGTATAATAGCCCTTTAAGGATGAACTATAATGTTTTATTTAAAAGCCCCCTTCGTATCGTGCAGTAAACACTCTGTATCAGTTATGAAAGCCAGTCAGTTTATTCTCTATAGTTCAAAGGTCACTGTTATTTCTGAGATATGTATGAAAAATGTAAATGCCTGCTGTGGACACAATGTAGAACTGTTTATTATTACACCTGATGGTACAGGAAGTAGCCACTAGGCTTTAAAGGATAAACAGAATTGAAGGTATAATGACAATGGACTGGACAGCAGCACCAGTTGCAGTAGAAGTGATAGTGACATGACAGAAGGTGAAATATAAAGACTGTGTAATAGTGAACTACTTATTTATAAAAATTGCCTGTTAGGGATTATCACCACATATATTACAGCAAGTATACAGGGGCCCAGTTCTACATGTAAGAACTGTAATTCCGGAGTCCGAGAGAATACACTGCTCTAAACATGCAATGCCCTCAATGCAAAAGTGACGTTCCTAGGCTACCTATTGACAGTTCCACTGGCCACAGACCATACACTGCACTGTTCCCTCTAAAGACACTGTAGACAAATTGAACAGACTGGCTTATGAACCGCTTGGTGCCACAAGTTCACATGCAGTGTGTTAGTAACAAAACCAGATGCACCTAAAATTGTCGGCCAAGAACATACAAAGTTATTCACAGAGTCACAGCAGGTAGTCAACCTTGGGGACAATAAAATTTCTTGGCTCGCATCTGCTTATAACAACAGGAGTCGCAGAATCTGTATCCATTTGTCATCCTGCGGATCATTTTTTACTGCTGTCGGTGGTTGTTGCCTGATCCAATCTCGGTGACAGCTCGTCCTCAAGGCTGTCCACTAAGGACAGGAGATTTTCCACGATGTCGTCTATCCACACTGTAGTGACGCTGTCCTGCCAATTGCTGCTTTCACGCACATCTGTCGTTCGAACTGTCAATTGTCTTGCCATTCACAGACCTGAGTCAGGAACTCTTGTGTTGTCTCAGATGCTCCGGGGTAATGTAACCACTCTTCTTTTAGCTGAATCAAGGCTGCCTTTGTATCCTGAGGGTCTTGTAGCAACTTCAACTCATGGGCAATAAAGTCTTTCAAGTTTGGGTATCACGTTTTGGTCGTGGTGATGTGGCCAGTAAGCCCGGCTGGCCTTCAGAATCATGTATTCATTATGTAGCACACATCTGGTTGCCTCTAAAATTCCGGTTTTGGAGATTTTACTTTTCTTTTGGTCCACTGCTCCCATTCGTGCATCTCATCCCATTCACTGCCTATAATATACCGATGGGTTGGATCCGACCCTAACCATCTTGGCTCAAAATTTTGTCCTACCACTGACTGTTCATGGTAGCAAACAGCTACGTCTGGCTCCCCTCCCCTCCCCCTCCCCCCCCCAAAAAAAATGATCCTCCTACACAGCCTTTTAAGCCTCTTTCTAAATTAGCACTTTTAAAGTCACATAGGTTATGTACCCCATTAATACATCAGTTCCAGGACAGTAATAGATTTACCACGTCATGTTTCGGCTCTACCCTAGTACAGGCCTATCGCTGCGGAAAAATTTGGCACAGAGATGTGGCCAAGCGGTTCAATTTGGCAATGGTTGATGGAGCTAGCTTAAGTGGTTAGTCAGTTGGTGGGTACAGTTTTGTGAGGTGTTGAGAAGTGAAAACATGATGGTGTACAGGCCACACAGAGAATTGCTTACAATGTGGATGTAAATGTGACAGGTTGTTACAATGTAAACCAACAAATGCACATAATTCATTAGAATTACAATAATACTCTAATACGTCAACTACCTGTTTCGGTCCTCAGTGGCCCGACATATGTTCATATTGTGACCTCTGTTACTTTGGGCTATTTTTTTTAATAAACATTTATTAGCCTGCATGCTCCATTACTATGGAGTAATACTACATGCATTGATGGTAACTTTTATGTATTATTTTCTATCTATTCTATGTACAGTTTAGGACCTTAACTGTCTATTTGTACTCTATTCTTTGTTCCATATTATTTTGTCTATGTATTCTTTGAAGTTTTTGTAGTAATTTATGCTTAGTTTGTTATAACTCACTGGCCAGTTTTCTGTCCTTGTCACCACTGCTTTTAGTTTATCCCTTTCTTGCTCTAGGAGTGTGCAATCGAATAGGATGTGGTCCACTGTTGATCACCTTTTTTGCAAGGGCACATTGGATTATCTATTATTTTGTACTTGTAGATAAGATTTGATTTTTCCATGACCAGTTACTATAGCAGTAAAGTTAGGGGTTGCCTTTAATTTCAATTTCAGCCCATCCTCTATTTTGGGAAAGAAAGATTTGGTTATTGCTCCTTTTGAGGATCGTTTCCATTAATTTTGCCTCTACTGAGCACTTTGTTCCTTTAATTCACACAATACTGCTTTCTTTGGTATTTTAGTATAGCACTCGTCGATGTTCTTGTTATTTGCTGCTGCTTTTGCCAGTTGGTCTGCCATTTCATTTCCTCGGTGTCCCGCATGTGCCTTTATCCAACTGAATTCCACCCTCCATTTGTGCTGTTCCATTTCTATGACTTTAGTTCTGATTTGTTCAATGAGGCGTGTATGTTTCTTCTGGTTTTGTAGCAATTGAAGTGTTATCCGGCTGTATGTACTAGTACTGATTTTTCCCCCAATTCTGTTTATTGTATATATTCTAATGCTTTTAGGATAGCCATTTGTTCCGCTTGATTGTTGGTGCATCGTCCATTTAGGCTGTATTTCAAACTTGCTGTTAGATTATTGTCTAAGAAAATTGCTATTCCGGCTCCTACACTGAGGTCATTCTTGCTGCTGTCTGTGTATGTATAGGGTGTGAGCTATCTTCATATCCTTCAATTATTTTGACATGTGTTGCTGGATGGTTCCAGTTTTCCATTTCCCTATCATACTGGGTTTCTATTCCTTTTGTAATTTCACAGAATTTCCATGTTTCTTCTATTTTTATGTTGATAGGTATTATGCCATTGATTACACACAATTCCTCATTTGAAACCGTGCGGTAGGCTTTGGCTATTCCAAGGTTTACATTTCTTTGTATTCTAATTAGTTTAGTTTTGTTGCAAATCCTGTTCAACACACACTTTCAGACTGGGGCTCCGTATAGCAGCAGGGGGAAGATTCCTCCTGTATATATGGTTTTCAACTCCTCGTTTCACTCTCCAAGTTATCTTAGCCGATGTGGAGAGTGAAAATATTAATTTTGAGCACTTTTCTTCTGTGTAGTTAATATGGTCTCTAAAAGTCAATTTGCTATCAAAAATAATACCAAGATATTTTAAACTGTTGACATGTTTTAGTATTTTGTTGTTTACATAAATTTCTATCTCCTTCTTTTCCCTTCTTCTCTTGCGAGACTTAAGCATAACTTTGGATTTGTTTTCATTAAATTTAGTTTTTTGTTTATGGCCCATTCCAGTATTTTCCTCACTTCTAAGTTCATGTAATTTTCAGCCTCTACGACTGTATCTCCTCTGGTTAGTATCATTAAGTCGGCGGCGAAGGCTATGGTTTTTGAGTGACTTGTTAGATCCAAGTTCACTAGAGAGTTGTAAAGCACATTCCAGAAGCTGGGTCCAGAGCATGAACCTTGTGGACAACTTTTTGTAACTCTTCTCTTTATACTGACATTAGTAGTCATTACTACTGTTCTGTGGCTAAAATATCCCTTGCTAAGGTTGTACAAGTTCCTAGGGCAGCTTACTTATTTCAAGCCGTGTAGGATGCTTGGCCAGAAGGCTGCATCAAAAGCTCCTTTTACAT
>Ga0123353_10010204_pt1 | contig 13070 bp, 4 predicted proteins | sample TergutLab28metaG_3_FD_92763 | JGI IMG/M metagenome (GOLD analysis project Ga0123353, IMG submission 92763) | Labiotermes labralis P3 segment gut microbial communities from Petit-Saut dam, French Guiana - Lab288 P3 | ecosystem: Host-associated > Arthropoda: Insects > Digestive system > Gut ...
GATTATAGTTCTATATATCTTAATCTTTAATTTCCTGGACAGCAACCTGGAAGACAAAAGATTCTGCACCGAATGATAGCAAGCATTTCCTGACCTCAGTCTACTCTTTATTTCTTCCCGAACTGGACATAAATAAGTGTAGGTTGTTAATATATACATTACAGGTTAGTGTTAAATGCAAAATATGTGTAACATAAACTTCATTACTCTATCCCTATGTCTTTGCTGGTACAAAATCAGTAAATCGTTGAATTCTTGCCTTTGCAGAGGCACATATCCATCTGTTGGATAAATGTGCATCCATGTGAACAAAGATTTAATTAACAGCAACTGAAACTCCCCTTACTGAAACACATTTGACAATGTGCAATACATGTCATGAAAACAAAAAATTATATTCATAATAAGTAATTGGAGGTAGGACAAGAAAATCTTTAACATTAATTTCTTTTGATCACAGGTATTTGAATTCAAATTTGTAAATGTATATATAAACACACACATCAGTCACTGCTTTAAACATTAAACAATTCATCAACCCAGTAAAGGGAATGTGCGCTCTAGTATCAATGCAATACTGCTGAAAGGGAGGCTTATCAGAAATCAACACACTGTCAGAATGTCACTAATTATTCCTTCACAACCAGACATATGAAGCAAGGCAATACACTGCAGAGTAATGGTTACCAACCAGTGAGGCTGTACATTTGTCTGCAAACCCAGTGCAAGGTGCCTCAATCCAGAGTGGGTCAATACCATTTCAGACAGTTATCAAAGGTTGATGACATAAATCATTTTAAAACATACTTGCTATATACACACACACACACACACGAGTGGCTAAGGATGGTACAGGTACAAAAATACTAATCAGATATTTACATATACACAATTGCGAAGATAACTTACTGAAGTTCAAACCTGAACAGTACAATAGCCAGTAGTAAGTACTGCTACTTAATTTCCAACCACACATGTCTGTAATGTAGTATTGTTCATGAACTGATGTGTACAGGAGTTCTGTGCCTAGTGTCAGGCACAGAGAGTACTGGTTCTTCCAACCAGTGAAACAGTACATTTCTCTGCAAACAACACAGTGCAAGGTGCCTCAGCCCAGAGTAGGTCAATACCAATGCACACAGTTATCAAAGGGTGATGAGATAAATCACTTTAAAAAATACTTGCTATATACACACCTGAGTCACTAAGGAAGGCACAGGTACTTAATACTAATCAGACATTGACTTATACACAACTGCCATCACAGTTGAGTTTAATACCCCTGGTACTGTGGCAGGAAGGTGGACTGGTGTACATGGACCCATTGCTTCCATCTTCCATGCATACAGCAGCCACAGAACATTGGCAAACCAAAACACATACACACCCACACACTGGGTAAATGACAACAGGTCAAGGGACCATAAAGTGGCAACTTTTTGTCACATACTGCACAAAATGAACCAGTCCCCATCACATAACAAAGAAGACAATCTGAGAGTACTGTCATTATATCAAAGTTAACGAGAATCTGATGTTAAGAGTTGACCACAAAATAAAATCACTGCTCTAACCACACTAGAAAAAAATTCAAAAATGGAAAAAGAGAGCAGGGATACATACAGCAGTGCCTATGGAAGAATAACAACTGTCAACAACAAAAAAAGTGACACAATACATTTAAGGCAGCTATTACAATATACAAGCAATTATGCACTACACTTTAGCAGTTCTAAGACATACTGTGCATATTCTAAATGACCACACATGTTGAGAGATTGACAAGGCACCCAAAGCAAATTCACAAAACACAGGAAAAAATGAAAGAGCTTCTGCACACTTACCTAGGCACAAAGACTCAGCAACGAATGAATGAAACTGATGAAAATAATAGTTAATCTGACATCAATTAATATCTTTGGAGGTATTTCAGTTACATGTTGGAAGATGTGGGACAGCAGTGTGACACAATTTGACTAGTCAGTATACTGCACCAAGGCCTGAGTACAGTAGAATACAAATCACTGAGTGTATATGATATGATATATGATATGATATGACATTCAGCGTTTTTTGAACAGCCTTATTAAAGGCACACCACTGTATTGGTTGAATTGACTTTAAACCCTATGACCAACTGTCAAAAAGTAATGAAACATTTAATACGATTTTTTCATTGCCCAACATATTCATAAATCACTTCACTGACATTCTACTGCAACTTATTTCACTGCAATGCAGAAACAATGACTGTACTACAGGTATGTCAGCACTGAGTGAGACAATGATTTTATGGTACTGTAAAGAAATTTTATGACCTAATATACTAACAAGGTGCCAGAATACTTATTTTGATGGTTCCAGACATTTTGAGGCACCTTCAGACCCTGAAGATGAATGCATTACAGTCCTTTACAATACAGAGCACTGTCTACCCCACATCCCAGCATACCTGTATATTCATCACATAAAATTCTGCCACAAGCTCAATCTGATATCATACTGGGCATGCCTTCAACCACTGACACAGGTCTCAACATCAAGAGCAACACTATGACCAGAATGTCAATGACAGTAACACTAAAATGTGTCTCACAGAAATATGGAGTTAGTGTGTGAACTGGATTCATTTGGCTCGGAAGGCGGACCTGTGGAGAGCTCTTGCAAACACAGTAACAAACACACATTCCATACAATGTGAAAATTCCTTAACTGCCAGATGAAGTAAGACACTTCTGAATGGAATAAGCCACTTATTTGGAACAGAATGAAGTGTATGGTGTACAGTGTGGAGTGTTCAAACATGCAAAGCTGTATATAAACTGGATGTCTACATACAATATATTATGCTGTCAAGGTACAACACCTATATGCATGTAACATATGTACACCCCTACTTGTTAAATGAAGGCTGTACACTTTAAGCACTTTACAATGGAAACTCATCATTCACACAAAGGTCCAAACAATTCACACAACACAAATGTAGTTAGTGATCTTCAATCTAAAGTCTGATAACAGTACAGCACTACATAACGTTTGAGTATAAATAAAATATGTTCACCCTACATGTTTGGGCACATACATGTGCCATCTTCACTGAAGTTTTTTAAGAACAATAAAGACATTAAAGGTTAATCAAACCATTTCCATCTTTCATAACAATTCTTCTACGGAAGAGAAAACATGTAAGAAGATACTTCCTTAAAGCAAACGTAAACATTGTCTTATCTTTTTTAAGTTCTAATATTCTAGGTGGTAACTTGTTGAATATCTTAACAGCAGAACAGGTACACAGAACTTCTCTGTACAGCAGCAAGTCTAACTGAATGGTGGGTAAATGATTCTTATATCTTGACTTAATCTCGTGAACAGAGGAATCAGTTTGAAAGTAATGCACGTTGTCAACAACAAACAACATTAAAGAATAAATATACAAGCTTGGTATGAGTAATATCTCCAGTTTTTTAAACCACTTCCTTCAGGAACTCCTTGAACTAATTCCCAGCATAGTATACAATATCTTTTTTTGAGATGGGAATACCTTATTCATAGAACTAATACTGCCCCAAAATATTATTCCATAATTAACCAAAGAGTGAAAATGCACCAAATAAAGTCCTCAAAGTTGGAATATTAAGTACATGAGATAATCTACTCATTATATAACAAACTGAACTCAGCTTTTTTAATAGATAATTTGCATGGGGCTTCCACGACAGTTGAATGTCCAGTTAGAGTCCTAAAAATTTTATGAAACTTTTTCAAAAGTTAAGTGTTCAGCAAAAGTTATATGCATGGGGAATATGAAAAATTTGAAGGAGTAATTTTTTTTTAAGTCTTTTCCACATTTAATACTAGCTGAATGGCCTGAAACCATATGAGGGTGTTGTATAGAACTTTCCTGAAATTTCTATTAATTAATATCTTCATAGCAGTTTTTGGAAATTAAAATACTTGTATCATCAGCATGCATTATCACATTAGAGATATTATCAACTGAACCCAGTAAATCACTAACGCAAATGTTAAACAGGAGTGGACACAGCACAGATCTCTGAGTAACACCACATTTTACAGTTCTCCAAGTTGAAAAACAAATGCATGTGTCCAAAACCCTTAATTCCACTCTCTGTTTCCTGTAGTACAAGTATGACATAAACCTATCCAAGAGTAAGCCTTTAACTCCATAAAACTGTAATTTTGTTAACAAAAGTTCATGATTTACACAATCAAATGCTTTTGCCAGGTCACAAAAAACACCTAAAAATATCTATTATTGTTCCAGGCATTTCAAATAATTTCAGTAAGCCTAGGTGTAGCATTAGTTCTTGACAATCCCCATCTGTAGCCATACTGTTCTGCGGCAAAAATATTGTTATTTTGTAATGCTGATTAAGTCTTCAATAAATCAATAATTCAAAAATCTTGAAAAACCAGTAAGCAATGAGATCGGTCTATAATTAGTTAATTCAGATTTTTTCCCTTTCTTAAAAAGTGGATTAACAGAATATTTCAAATGATCCGGGAATTTACCTATTGTTAACCATTATTAAAAATATGTGCTAAAAGTTTACCAAGGAATTTTCTGCTTGCTAGGGGACAGCAGTATCTGTTTCACAAATGCCTGTTGCTGTATGTACAGTCTTGAACTCCTGATGATGGACGGAAAGGCCGTCCGAAACATGTAGAGCGTCATTCCAAAATAAAATAAATCTTGTTGGTATTACTATAGAAATAGGATTCCAGACACTTACACAACCACCTTCAACTGCATCTCAATTGGAAATTAACTGCTGTCAGTCTACAGAACATAATCCAATAGGTTTTACCATTTCTGAATACTAACCCTGGAATTGGGCTTCTGTGCTGGACCTTAACCACTCACATAAGTATGTTTACACTTTTGACCTAAAAGCACTGCTGCAAAACTCCTAGCAGACCACCCACTGGGGAAATTTAACTGTAAGGATAATTTCTTGTATTTTTTACTTGGCAAGTATGTAAGTGTGCAAGATGTCTTGCAAAAATAACATATAATGAAGTCATATCTTTAAATACATACATTTTTAAAGTGACATCAAGACTGGCTTTGGGCCACACCCAGCCTCACTTTCAATATGTACCTGCAGTGAAGTGGCCAGAGTGTGAAGCTGACCGACCGCTCATCAATCTAGTGCCAACGTTAAAAATTAAATTATGCTATTCCTCCACTCCAACCCTTTATGCCTCCACTGCAAGCACAGGGACTACTATGTCATCATTTTTAACCTTAATTTTATAGCACTAAGACATCAATACTAATGTAATTTACAAGTCTCTAATATCCATAAATTTCTGCACCTCTGTTGTGTTGAGGAGACCAGACAGTGTAGTCAGTAAAATGACTAGGCAATGTGCTGGAGAATCCAGTGTCTGAATCACATCAAGGGCAAGATACATTTCTGCAATATGTTCAGCCCAGCTCTAGAGACCCACCCACCTCCCATTCAATGGGTACTGTTGTTATTTCCTTGAGCCAACTTATGGTCATTTGATTGCATAATCAGGGAACTGGGTTGAAAGAACATGCATAAATAGAAAAACGTGTGTAAAATTAAGGAAAATGTTGATTCAAGGAATTTAAAATCCACATTTCACTGTACTTATACTCCTCCCTGCTAAGGCATCCAATTTCAGAAATGGCCACTTCTCAGCACACTACAATACAGCCAAAATAGCTACGAACAGGCACCTTTTCCTATACTACATCATCCTAACATTTTCCTTGTAAAACATTATCAATTTTCATGGTACTTTGACTGAATTCGAATCATATAGCCATAATGTGACTTTGCAAACATCAAGAGACATGTAGGAGTTAACTGTGTATATATTAACTGTCATGTATTTATGTGCATTTGTTGGTGCCATTATTGTATATATTTGAATAATGCACAGATCATGGGTCACATAAAACTTTGATGACAGTTTCTGCTTCATACACACTAAACTAAAATAAAAATATTCAGCTACATGCAGGGTCACCTCGAGCAACACCCTAAGAACCAACCTTATATGTGAGGTAACATGCATTTACTGCAGGGGATCCTGGTGCATGGTACACAGATGAAAGACCCAGACTGCATGGTCACTGACGCTCAAGCTCAACATCCTTCAGCAACTTGGATACAACAGCTTCCCTTCCAATTATACCACTGCGGGACTGCCAACAGAAGAACAATTATGCCACAAAAGACTGTAAATTTTAATACATTACATATATTGTGTGTTATGCTCATATTTCCTGGTTTCCTTCACATGCATTAACATATGAGTGTCAACCATGGCGAAACTGTGAAACTGAATTTGGCAAAGAAACACATACACACTGACCTGTACTGCAGTATGCAGATGCCTCCCTGTTTCCACATAATAATATGGAGTGAACGAACTTGCTTACTGCCCTCAAATTTAAGTCAAATGAATTCTCATAAATGTGCAGCATGCAGCACCATGTCAAAATAGTAATGATTACTGATGTACCTATGACCAGAAAAGATCCATAGGACGTCCTTCAGACATAAGTAATCTTTTACTATTTCATCAAGGTGCAACACCCGAACAGCTTACACTGAAGGCAAACTACAGTCAAATCTGAGGTGCTGCTTCCACAGTCCAGTAATGCTGCACCCTTTTGTTTCATTAGGAATCAAGTCTCTTCAGTGATGTCTTTTCAGCCCTGTAAACAAAGAGTACCAGATCCCCATATGACTACATATTATAATGTTATTTAATTTTTGGTAGGTCATTTATCTAAAGACTGAAAAACTCATCTCACACCTAGTCCTACACAGTTCATTAATGACATTAACAAAGTATTTTTAAATATAAATGACTGCTTAAAAATGAATTTACTTTGACAAAACACATGTACAATTTATGACTTAAAAATAGTCATGAAATAAACATACATATAGGCTATGGAAAAAACTAATTACAGATAATCACAACACAACATTCTTGGATAATCATTGACAATTTTTTATCATGGCAAAATCATTTTGACCAATTAACATCTAAATTACTTATGGCATGTTGTGCAATCAGGGCTGTCAAATCATTCATGTTACAAGTAACATTTAGGGTGATTTACTTCTCTTATATTCATTCTATTATGACTTATAATTTATTGAGGCAATTCATTCTACAGTTACAACTGAATATTTCAATTAGAAATTGTCTAAAGATCTTGGTTCCTTGTAAATTTGTTTCATAATCATATTTTATCAATTTTATAAAACAATTTTTAACTCTATGTAAATAAATGTTTTATTGTTTACAAATGTAAAACATATATTATGTTGTATTGTATATTAATAGTCAAAGTTTTATCACTTATTGTAAATTGGACATATATTTTTTTAAGCATAAATATATACACAATACTAACCAATTCTTTACCCATAAGGCTAATTTGACCTTGTCTCTAGGATCCATTTGAATGTAACAGAATGAATAAATAAACGAATACTACAAGTCAACAAGGTTGGGTTCATTTTCTGTTGCTGCCCTGTCGGCAATGACAAAGGGAAAAAAAAAATTCTCCAAAGGCAGCATAAAACAGTGAACAGCATAACAAGATATTAATGTACATGTGGATTTACATTCCCCACCTCAAGTTCTTTTGAACTTCTTTTCAGTCCCAATGGACAAAAATCCAACAGTCTATGCAATACATGCAAAGCAACACTGCTGTCTATTGGGCAGTCTGCCTCAATCCTGTATCTCTCAGTACTGTAAAAATATGTGAGCTTCAAATGCTGTGGCCATGACTGTAGCTAGACGGTACTCTGAATTACCAACACCACACACGGCCACACACACAGCCATGCTGATCTACACTTCTGCCTTCAGCTCTACGTTTACAAGCCACGATCAGGCCCATGCACTTTCCCATGTAACTGCATTTCCACTTTCACATTTTCGCTTCCAGTTTCCTCAGCTCTACACTTTTCAATCTAGGTAACTCCCCTTCCCTCGACCCCACCCCCACCACTTCCTATGTCCTGAGCCACTATCTCACCCACTGACTCAACCCATTGCCAATGCCTATAGCAGACATAAGCAGTCTCTGGGGGATTCAGATCATCATGGTGACTCACTTGGCATATAAACATGTAAATAACAGTTTCTTCTTCATTTACTGCACAAAAATAAACAGCCAAATGCAATGTCACCTCAAGCAATACCTTAAGAACAAAGTTGTACAAACTAATATTTGTAACATCAGATTTAAGTCCTCACAGCAGTGTTGCTACAGATGCGTAAAAAGTACGGTTACAGGAATGCATAGGTAACTAACTACAGGTAGCTTTAGACACGTAGGTAGGCATATACAGTGGTGAAGATTTGTGTTTTGGTACCCTAAGCGATGGCCACCCCTAGAACAAATTAGACTTTAAAAAAATCACAATTACTTAACAATTTCATTGTATCTGGCTCAATATTATAAAAAATGTTTGATGCAGAAACTCGAATGTTTTCCATTTAAACATTCATTTTGCCGACCTTTTGACTCTGCCACCCAGGGCAGCCGCCCACACCCCCAGCTATGCCTGTAGATACCTACCTACTGTAGCTGTAACCACCTGCAGTTATATCTATATATTGTACACCTACATGTGTAGGTACAGGTGCAGTCAGAGTAGTGGTGTTGACCACCCACCCCCATCTATAGCCGAGGTTAAAGAAAGAGTACAGCTATGCTTCTACTTCCCCGCTAGGCTTCCATGGTCTGCTATAGGGTAAATTTTACCTTTACAGACACAGGTGCACAGACTGTCTCTGGTAGGTTCTGGTATGTTTAGGCACATACAGACATAGGTAGGCGCAACTACACATGTAAATATATGTATATGTGTTGGAATTGGGATGGGGATGGGTGAATATATGCCAAGGTCCAGGTATGGGTAGTTGCAGGTATGTACTGACCGGTATGCTGTAGGTGTAGATGTGGACATAACATTCCTAAATATGGGTATGTGTGAAAGCAATTATAGGGTTAGGTATACAGATGGCTGGCTACATATACTCGTAGGTTTGTGTACGTAAGTATGCAGTAAGAGACCGGTATAAATTCGGGAGTGTTAGGAACTAGTTAAGTACAGAATCCTATGTGCAAGTGCAGGTAACGGAACCAAATTTCACACTCACAAATTCGACACTTCAACTCATTTCATTTCGCTTCAGAGTCATCTGACAAATCTTTGACATGAATTTTCGCGGTCAGCCAACAAAAAATTAAGGTATCGTTATGACTGAACACATAACCAATTATCAAAACTGTCTGAAGAATTTAAGTGCTCGTCTGAAGTACACTTAATGCATTTGAACGTCGCCTGACTTGAGCTATGGTAGTCGGATGCTACTGTATTACGTGGTGTTGGTTGTGATGGTGATGGTGGGAAGGGGGGGGGGGTGTACGTACATATGTTGTTGAGGCATGCTACGCAGATCTGTCTGGACTTACAGTGCCACTTTTATCGTGTCTCCGCACATTACAGCTGCTACGGAACATCCCGAAGGATGCAGGCTTTCTATGCGATATTTTAAGATACAGGTCGCATTCAGAAGCATGTTTAAAGGCAGACTGAAATTTGCGTAAGAAGAAAAGCGGCTAATGTTAGTAAAAGGGCTACAACCTGTCTTAAAACACAAACGTCATCACAAAGCATTCCATTCATTGTTTAGCGCAAAAGAAACCGTTCGCCTCCGGTGGAAAACCAACCAAAATGTGCTGAACATCCGTGGATGCAAACCTACAGGGTCGGTTCCCGATGGCTGTGTGTGACGGGCGTGGCTGACTCGCAGTCCAGCATAGCACATCGTCGCCGCAGTCCAGACCGCAAGACACTCCATTCGTTTTACCTCCCGCAGCTTGTTGCCAGTCCCTTTGCCACCTGGCCACTTCAATCTACAGAGGGTTGTCCTGAAGCACAAAGTTAAAACGAAATATTGAACGTGCAGAGTGACTGCCTCCCCTAGTAGCACCAGGATCAGCTGCCGCATTGCCACTGATGACCTTGAATCCAAGACAATTGTGTATTACAGCCCGTTTAAAAGGGGAAACTCAGTATGAGTCAGTGTCAAGATATGTGAACCGTTGCAGTAGGAACTACCGTGGTGGGAGGTCACTCAAAGCTTCCTAGTGTCTTACAAGGGACAACTGTGCTTACGGCCCATATAGGTGTTCATGAGCACAATCCTTATGCCTAAGAGGCCTATAATTAAAGAACATTTTATTCGTAATGCGAGAATCAAAACTGCTTTATTAAAATGATTAATAACGATTTTATTGACGTCTACTCGCATAATAAGGCATGGGTCATACATGCGAAAATTACCTACGAGTACGTTGTATTCAGAGTTCCCTTCACTGCTAACACACAGAACAGACGTAAGGAAGTTCATAAATATACTGTTATCGTAACAATGAATTTTATCTTACGAATATAGGATATTATTACTCGCAAATTTTTGAACAGTATCCTCCAAAATTACATCTTATTAATTTATATGCAAATCTGAATTATTCTTGGGGGAAATTCATTTTCTGAGAAGTTTCAATGACAAGATGCATATCAAGTCTCTTGGATGACTAGACGCTGCGGCAGAAAAATAATAGTCTTAAAAAGTTCACGCAAGATACCTTTCTTGCTCCACTGGCCCATAATTGTACCAACTCTAAAAACCTGGAATGAACTCTGTGCAGTTCTTCCATCATTCCTTCTAGCTCCTTCTCATTCATTCTCTCTTGACTTCCTTCCTTCTCTTTCTATCCCGCTAACTGTGCCTCTATTTTTCGCCTTATATCTCTCTCTCCTTCTTCCTTATTTCTCTCTCTCTCTCGTTATATTTTAGCTTGAAATTTAAACATCACCCATTACTGACAAACATACTGGTATAGTTGAATGAGAGAGGCAGGTGATACGAAATGAGATGGGCGTACTTCGAGCTCAATATGTTGAAAGGAGCATCAGCCTCAGTTCGGCCTTCGACCAGGAGGTGGGAGCACTGCAGTGAGGTCAATGCACCTTCACACCCCGCAGCACCTCTTGTACCCCTTTCCTAACAGCCCTGCACCTTTGTTTCTTTATTCATCTTTTGGTGTGTAACGCGTGGTCCGTCCCAGCATTAATAAACACAGCACTCGGCCCAAAAATTGACACTGTACTGATCCTGCCCTCCCCTTCCATACTAGCAAATGAATCGTAGTAATTAACCAACTTGATGCACAAATTCTTGTTTTATAATAAGTTTATTATGCGCCTCTACATGTTTCGAACATTATGTGCTCATCATCAGGAAGTCAAAACTGCATTATACAGCATCTGGTATAATGCAATTTTGACCTCCTAATGATGAGCACATAGTGCTCGAAACATGTAGAGGCGCATAATAAACTTATTATAAAACAAGAATTTGTGCATTAACTTGGTTAATTACTAAGATTATACTGAGATGCACGGACAGCAAAACATAAAAATAAGCAAATGAATGTTTTGTCATGTCAGTCATCAAATGACCAATGAATGTTCGGTTAACTACTTAAATTTCTTACTGACAAGGAAGAGTGTTTATTACAAACCAAACCACTGTCGCAAAGCCAGCCGCCCCAGATGCAATACACATTGCAAAAAAGTTCCCTTCTTCATATTTACAAGCTTCGTCATTTGTGTCCCTCCTGATATACGATTAGCATGACCATACCAACTAAGTGCAGCTAGGTGGGGCATGCGTCAGGCATGGGAGGGAACAGAAATTCGTAAAGGTCTGTTAGTGGGAAAAACCTGAAGGAAAACACTTGTCAGAACTAAACGTGGATGATATTAATGTGCATCTTCAATAAATAGGAAGGGAGGGTGTGGACTAGATTCATCTGACTTAGGACAGGGACCAGTGATAACCCTTTTTGAAAACAGCCATGAATCTTCCACTTGCAAAGAAAAAAAAAAGAGGAATTTCTGGACTAGCTAAAAAAAACTGTTCTCAGGGGGAACTGTGCGCCTGTGTAGCCGAGAGATTCTGGACGTGCGTACTAGACATTATTGGTTCGATTCTTTGCCGGCATCCCGGTTACCCTGACGTTGTTTAGTCTACCTCAGTCCTACCAGGCAGATTCCTCGATTAGGACACAACCGCTTCCTTTCACATCCTTTGCAAATCGGCAGTCGTCCAACAACTTGGCACTGTAAAGCATGAGACGCTAAAAGCGCGGTAAAATTTAAGACAAGTACAGTACAGTACAGTACTGTACTGTACTGTACTGTAGAGAATGTGCAGCTGGACACCTTGATGAAAGCCTTGAATATGTCATTTGCATGTTTTGAATACCTTCAAAAGGTTGCGAATAACGACTACAGTTGATACTGGTAATTAACACGTGTTGACAAAGGAAAAAAGAAAGTTTTCGGCCTGACCATACAGCGTGTGCGTGTCCCGGGTCCACGTGGGGCTCAGCTCGCGAACGGGGGTCAATGGCCGCCCGGGTCAGCAGCGCTCCCCGCGTCAACAACCGCAATCACGTCATACGCACTACTATTTTGCTGCAGGACACGGTAGTGCTTGTTTGTGTGACTCGATGCATTACTATTCAAACGCCTGCCTCATGCGTGTTTAGGTACAGGTACAGTGTCAATACTCGTACCACGATTCTTGGTTACTTTAACGCCTCATTTGATGTCAACTTACTGTTTTATCAACATTACCACTGTTTATTGTCAACAACACCACCACCAGCAGCGTCAATTTTTCGTTGCATTAGTTGATTCCATCTGCGCTGCCTACTAAGCTGCTGAATATGCACGTTAATACAAAGCTCCTGCCCTCAGCACTTTATCACAACCTCCATCTTCTTCCATTGTCCATCAGATGAGACAAAAGTAAACATGAATACACAGTGGCGTACCGAGGGGGGGTGGTTTGGGGGGGTACAACCCCCCCCCCCCCCCATATTTCAAAGGCCCGCCATAAAAATTCCAAAACCCACACACTTTGTAAAAAGTTAAAAATTTCTAAAATTATTAGGA
>Ga0123353_10010206_pt1 | contig 13068 bp, 3 predicted proteins | sample TergutLab28metaG_3_FD_92763 | JGI IMG/M metagenome (GOLD analysis project Ga0123353, IMG submission 92763) | Labiotermes labralis P3 segment gut microbial communities from Petit-Saut dam, French Guiana - Lab288 P3 | ecosystem: Host-associated > Arthropoda: Insects > Digestive system > Gut ...
GATAGAGGGGTGTCACGTGGTCAGCGCAACGGGTCCCCACAGCCGTTAATCTCTGTTTTCTAGACCTGGAGCCGCTACTTTTTTCATTCAAGTAGCTCCTCAATTGACCTCATGAGGCTGAGTAGACCCCGTTCCAGACCCACTACTACTCGGAAAATCTGGTAGCGCCGGGGATCGAACCCGGGACCTCTGTATCTGTAGCCAGAAACTCTGACCACTAGACCACAGAGGCGGTCGACTGTGTCTCGATAACCATTCAAAATTATATTCACGATATTAAAACAACAAAATGCACAAACTTGTTCCTTAAGTATTTCTATTATAATATCACACTCAATATTCCTACATGTTTCGGGCCGCAAGGGAATATCATCAGAGAATCAAACAAAGTAATACTCCTCAAGTTCAAATTATTAATTGCTTTTTTGTGGTGTATTACTTCGTTCGATTCCCTGAAGATGGTCCTTTGCGGACCGAAACATGTATGAGTATAAATCGTGATATTATGATATGAACATATCAGGAAAATTTATCTCAGTATTTAACCAACTTGATGCACAAAATTTGTTTCACAATAAGAGTTATTTCGTGCCTCTACATGTTTCGAGCACATGTGCTGGAAACATGTACAGGCACGAAACAGAACTTTTTGTGAAACAAATTTTGTGCATCAAGTTGGTTAAATACTGAGATAAATATAGTGAGATGAACGGTCAGCAAAACGTCAGAATATCAGGAAAGGTTTCGTGCAATTTTTTTTAGTGTCGTGAATCTGTTACAAATAATATAAAGTTCATTCAGAATTAGGCACATGTTAATAAAACTTTTTTTTTCTTAAACGACAGCTCCCAAAATATTTATCTTCAGAAAAGAATGGGGAAGGTAAACTATTTCAAACTAAATTTTTAAAATCAGAAACAGAACGAAAGTGACACTAACAGTAAGAACAATCAAGCCTCTGGCATATAAGGCCGTGAAAATGATAGTTATCTGTGGGTCGAAGGGTCGCAGTTCTGTCTTCAGGGGTAGGCTGTTCAAGACGAGTCTTTCTTCTCGTCTTGGGCTGTTAGACCCGAAAGATGGAGGCAATACGCACCTGTGAACCGTCGGTAGCTGCCGCTAATCAGCAGTGAATAAAATCCAAAAATGTTTGAATTTTCAGCAATACCAACGTTAGAATTTCAAATCTCATATTTACATTACGTTACTCATTACTAAAGCGGTTTTCTAGGCATGTCTAGGATGGGAAGCACGCGGGCTCTAAGTATAGACCCAAGGAAAGAGACGCGTCGAGCCTTAAGTTACAATTTCAGTGTATTCCGTCACCCATTATTATTATTATTATTACTATTATTATTATTATAACTTCAGACCGCTGTCGCATTGCCGTCTTATTTCTTCCTTTTATTTTGTCTTCCTAATTTTTTCTCGTTCCTCGAGATGCTACTTCGTTAAAAGAAAGCGGTTGGTTTTATAATTCGAAGCACGGGAATTCTGGACCGTGTATGGCCTGCGGTCTGCATAACTTGGTCGTGCCATCATCTCTTGCTTCCTAGTAGTCAGCGTCGTTACAGTGTCAAAAAGTTCCTCGGACCACCGTGTTTCAAAACACGTGCATTTTTGTACGTAGTTTAGTGTCCGCAGTTTAAATTACATTGCTCCTGGCACACAGTTTGTATTTCTGTGTGGTAAGATGTAATGGCCTTCTTTCCCGAAGTCTGAGTCAGAAATTGGTATCAAATTAATACAGACACCACAACTGTATGTCCTGACGACACCTCTAATTAATAAAACCATATGTGTTGATTATAGCAGATATTTTAATATCACAGGTTACGATATCATTTAGACTGTTCCTCCACAAAGAAATCTTATATCAAATGATGGGGTGACAGAGTTTATCATGAGAAATAACCACACAGCAGTTAGTAGTAAACTGAGAAGTGTGTGGGAGTCTGTGGTTGCCGGGTCACGAGTCAATTATTTGCCTGCAGGCAGCGGAGGTAAATAAAAACACTTCAATTTCGAAAATTGCGATGGAAATATATCAGGTAACAAAGGCAGCCTTAAGAAAAGAACACATTCAAATTAAAAATAAATATTTTCTTATTCTTAAGTTCAAATTCTTGTTCAAGGAAACGCATTTTGAAGCCAGTGACCAGTCTGGATGCACAATGATATGTAATTATGGCTTTTGGAAGTCAGGCGGGAGGAAGGTATTTCCTGAATGACGGTGCAAATACAGAATATGTGGGTCTTCTTGTTTAATAGCTGAACGGACGGGTCCATGACAGCAAGGCAGGTAACTTTCTCAAGGACTTATACATAAAACTACTTCTGTGCAGTTTACAAGACATAATTTTGGTCCAGTCAATAATTCGTTATTACCTGCAATTTTAAAAAGCCTTAAAGATTATTATTATTATTGCTATTATTATCATTATCATCATCACAATAATTAACATCATCATTCACGCGTAGCTTTAGTATCAATATTTTTTATTTTCTTGTTGGAAATGCATGTTAGTTCATTACGACTTTAAAATCGTCTACTTGGTCACAGAATGTCCAAGACAACAAAAAATAAATAAATGATCTTACTACCTGAAGAAATGCTTCCACCATGGTCAATCATTCGGGTCTTCTGATCCTCTTAAATCCGCATAAAGCAGTAATTTAGCACCGAAATTGGAATGGTTAATATTTACAAACAAATCCATCTACGCAGGCTTGAAGGAAAGAAGCCGTGACAGACTGCAGTACCTTATTATGACGAACAACCGACAAGATTCGAGGAACCTTTGAATACGTTTTATATATAAAATAAAGACAGCACTGCGTCAATTAACTAATGTGAACATATGGCCGGCGAAGGCTTGTATTCACTACTCAGCAGTAAGTACCATGCTGCTACGCCTCATTGACAGATACTGACATCTGTCGCATGTTACACCAAATTCAAATGTGTTCGTTTTTGAGGCTGGTTTAGCCTATTCCATGAAAACTTCCCCTCAGGTCTACCGATAAAATTACTTTATATGTACTCATTTCGTAACACTTACATTTTTATTGTAAATCCATTCTTGCATAGCAATACTGTGTTATAAAGTTTTATGGTTAGTCTGTAATAAACTTCTATATACAAGCGCCTTCCATGTGTGCCCCAAACAAGGACTCTCCAGTAGCCTGCCTACCATCTGCAACCCTGCAAATTTTACAGCTCACCATATTGCTGCTGTAATTCTCTCTGTGTCGTAGATTCGCACCCTGCCTTTCACATATTGTATTACGTTCGTAAGGAATACACACATGGCCTGCGGACAATCTAAGCCCCATGCTTCAGAGACCTGAGATCGTGTTTCAAGGCCGACAATACCGATTGGCGGTTTCACAACATCTTCAGTTATTCCGGAAAAAAATAATTTGACATGAATCAGCATATTCCAAACCATTAAAACTACACTTGCTACAACATTAACACATTAAATTTACATCAGTTCAGACTATCTTACTCTATGTAAATATACATAAACTGCAGTACAGGTCTATAGCACCGCTAAAACAGTGTGCTTCTAGAATCGATATAGTATGACTTTCAAAGTCAAAACAGTTAAAAATATCTAGCGCACTACGCCATAAAGTATGTCTCAAGTGTTATTTAACAACACTGTCAATTACTACTATGGCGTTGGACACTCGATAGAGGTAACAAGGTAACTTCAAACCACGACCGCCTTATTCCTAAAGAAAGAGCACCCGGTACCCACCGAACAGAAGATTGGGTGGGTCTCAGATTCGGTGAGGACTTTGCGGAAACACAAAAATCTCCCCGCCTACATGAGACTGAACTTTGCTTTAATGATCATCCATATCATGACCTAGCCACCACAGCGCTGATTTGTCCTGACTCACTACAATGATTCTAATGGTCAGGAAAAATCACTACAGAAATTAGTTTTCTCGAAGAGTCGGAGGTGTTGCATGGGAGTAAAATCCAAATTTGTAAGTCATTAACACTGTAACAAATCCGAAAGGAGCTAAGTTACTTTCACATGAAGCCGGATAGATGTGCGTAAGTCTCACATTTTCCTACACTGATGGTTTGGAAGAATATGGAATCACATTATCACAAATTCTGACACGTAAAAAACAAAAAGCGAAAGCTCTAGATGGCTCTTCAAAGCCAACTGTGTGCCTGAACGTCACATATACAAAAACAATATTAATCCCTTTACAGAGTAAGTTCATGTTACATTATTATACACATTTAATGCACAACATGTTTCGGCTTAAGAACAAAGAGCCCTAATAGACAAAATTAGAGTACCAAATAAAATTATGATGTAAACTACATTAATCCTCAGTTTGTGTCGGTATATATGGCTGAGATCTAAACTTTACAGTCTTCATAAAATAATATAAGGCGAAATTATATTTTTAACAGTGACAGGTTCTACATGAAGCAGTAACAAGACAAAATCAATAAGCACCGCATAATCTGAATGTGTATTTGTAGCTTTAGGTATACAGCATGCAATGCGCATGGGCCATAATGTCATCTGTGGCCTGCCCAGCTCGACCACATAATCTCACAAATGGCACGATTGCCGAAAACAAAATGTTATTGTGTGTTTTGATTTTAGTCTAAAAGGTTTTTCTGAAACATTTTTCATTCTAAGAAGAAATGAGTGAAATGTGATCATAAATGTATGTTGGTCTCATGTAAGTACCCATTAGGCGTCCTATAATTTTGAGGTAATATTAACCCAGGTTAATATAAAATTTTCTTCTTATGTGCTGAAAGGACGCTATCGTTAAGAAGACGGAAAATAGCGGTGTTGAAACAAGGTGGGCAGCTCAGACGTGTCGTGCGAGTCGATTGTGAATAGGCGACCAACATAAGAGCACGTTAACACACACTGAGGGAATAACACCTGTGGAAAGAGTTTTCAACGAACCCAACAAGGGTCTGTTCTCTCTACGGGGTGACTGCCCGTGTTAACGAGCTCATACGGCGCCAACCACGCCTGTAAGCTGCATATGAAGACAAAGTGACTGTAAAAACAGTTGCTTCAGTGGACACTCCAAGGTGACACGGTTCACTGACGTCACAAATATGTTGTGCCGCACAATTGCTTCTTAGGCCAGCCGCTCCTCACCTAGAGGGCATGACGTAAGAGAGGATTGTGCCTGTTTTGGAGAGTGGGAAGGTACAAATCACGCTTCAATTAAATGCCTATAATGCGTTCATTTTTCCCTGCGATTTTACGTAACACTCAGGCCTTGTGTCCACTTACTTTAAACACGATTTCAATCTTGGTCATTCTACGTAAAATTAACTGCATGGACAAGACTCTAGCAATTATTCCTGATATGAACAATTGCTGAACTTCTTTACCTTGAATAGCCTTCCAGTTTCGTAAACCAAGGGAGTTAATTACAATAGTAGCGCTGTAGTAAAAAAAAGTTTTATAGTTGCATAATCAATTCCGTTTTTCTGTATCACAGTTTAATTTAAACAACTTTGTTCTTTTACTTGAACTAAGTCCGCAGGACGTCGTGAAGTAAAAAAAGTTGACTTTATAAGATATTTCATTCTCTCATATGTGGTAAGTGGAGATCGCGTTAGCACAGTGGTTAAGGTTTTGTGCTACAAATCGGAAGGTCGCTGGTTCGATTCCAAATGGTATCATTGGAATTTTTCATTGACATAACCTTCCGATCGCACTATGGCCCTGGGGTCGATTCAGCCTCCAACAGAAATGAGTACCATGAGTATTTCCTGGGGGTAAAAAAGGGCCAGTGCGTAAGGCTGACAAACTTACCACCATCCTGGGCCATTGTCACGCAATCTGGGAACCCTATCTTCCTGGAACCCACTGGGCACCTCCGGCTTGTAATGGGACTGATTTATCATATGTGGTAGGAATTTCAAAGAAATAAAATGAATAAAGAATTAACATCAAATTACAAATTGCGCCTGTGTTCTTGCAACAACTGTCATTTGTATCAGACCACCAGTGTATTTACATTTGCTTGAGTGCATAGGATCATGACGCTTGTTTGCCAACTATGTGTCTATTTTCTAAATGCAACTACATTAATGTACAAAAACACTTATTATGTTACTACAAATGTTATTTTTGTTTAACCGAAATACAACTCGGCTAATTTTTTTTAAATGAGTCATTTCATCTACTTATTTTATAAATAGAAATTATTCATTGGCGAGTGTTTGGTCAGGTGAAAGAAAACACTGCCACATGTTTTCAGCCTATGTTTCGTTATTCCACTCTGTTTCAATCCGCTGTGCAAACTCTGGAGTCAGATTTTTTTATCTCAGTAATTAACCAACTTGATGCACAAAACATTTGTTTTACAGTAAGTTTATTTCATGCCTCTACATGTTTCGAGCAAATGTGCTCATCATCAGGAGGTCAAAATAGTATTACACAGCCTCTGGTATCATCACACCTATAGGTGTGATGATACCAGAGGCTGTGTAATACTATTTTGACCTCCCGGTGATGAGCATATGTGCTCGAAACATGCAGAGGCATGAAATAAACTTATTTTAAAACAAAAATTTTGTGCATCAAGTTGGTTAATTACTGAGATAAATGTACTGAGATGCACGGTAAGCAAAACGTCAAACACTTGAGTCAGAGTCATGCAGCCAAATTATTTCCTGCTTACTTTTAATTTTGATAAATATTCTGTGCTCTTTATAACATGTATATTAACTTCTTACCTTTGCAGCATCAACAGAAGGAAATAAGAAGTAATCAAATTTTTATTTACCTCTAGCTGTCTGTCTCTTTAATAACATGGTTTATAAATTTTCTCCTTTATATGATACGGGCTTATTTCACGTTTTGTTCCCGTCCTCCTCGCTACAGCTGTCCTCTGCCCAAATTATCACAATTTCCTGATAAGTCCGTTCTCAGCAGAAAAAAATTTTTGTTTCAAGAAACTGCCACCGTGAATTGATGTAACGCGGAAAACCAACTCCTTAATATATTTCGTTTCTTTCTTTGTATCACTCTTGTTTTCTCTGTCTTCATCTATGTTTGTTGCCTTCTTGTTCCTTTATCTCTCTCAAACCCTATCCCCCCACCCCTCCTTACCTTTTGAATTGGTGTGCCATTGTAGCCTATCAAGAGCTTTGGATGTGAGGAGCTTCTATCTGCACGATACGTGGGCGAGGTGGCAGCAAACAGTAGTCTAGCACAACGGTAAGCATTGTTATGACTCTCCCACTCTTACATGAACACTCCTGCAATTCCACATAACGGATCTCCTTCCTCCAGCATATTCTCACTTTCCATTTCCGACGATTCGCTTGGCGAATATGACATTTGAGCTGCCTTTTCCTGCATCAGAATCGACTACACACACGCGTATTCGTTATGTAACATAACACATCGTCAACTTCCATTCATTCTTAGCACGCGCCTGTGGCCTTGAAAATCTCCTTTCACTTTTTGTACACAAAATCAAAAATAATGAAAGCAGGGTTCGTTGCACTGTAACAGATGTACACTACAATAAAGAAAATTCCAACTTCTTTCTCTTTTCAAGGCCTGCATATGATTCAACATAACGGGAAAATTAATCTCGTGCTAAAAGGAGCGGTTCTTCAGCTGTATTGCAGTTTGTACAGGAAAGTTAACAGACTATTATTATCTCCCATGAAATATACCGACGTTGTATCATATTTCGGAACCTTCTATATAAATCGGTCCATGTAAAGGAGGAAGTGGTTTCGTGGCTTTTCAAAATCACGGATGAAAACAAGACAGCTTATATACTCTACTGACAGTTTGTGCTCGGCAAGGGATTCAGCAGGAGCAGATACATGAAACAGATGAGGTGTGTGACTAACGGTTAATACCCAGTTCAACTGTGAAACCAAATATCATAGAACATCTTCGCATATAAAACAATAACAGAAAGACGTCAGGTAGATATCATGAAGGATAGCACCTACCCTGCTTGAAAGGTTTCCAGCCGGAGGTCTATACAGCTGCTATCAGAAATTAACAAGACACGCAATGCACGTATATCATAATATACAGGCACTTTCGTACAACCACTGTTGCAGTGGAAGAGCAACAAATATTACATATTCTGAGCGTGTGTCTGTAGCTGTAGTTATCCACTACCACAGCGCATGCGCCGTATTATATTGCCATCCTTGGCCTGTCTGTCTGTGCCATATTTTGCCACATTATCTCATAAGCGGCACGGTATTCTGAAAAAAATGTTGCTGAATATTTTGATTTTATCCACAAATTTGACTGAAATATTTCTCATTATAAGATAAATAAACGAGATAATATTATAAAAGCACATAGGTCCTCGTGTAAATTCTTGGCAGATTTTAATGAATCTTGAATTTTCTCGACAGAGTTTCGAAAAGTATTCAAATATCAATTTTGCATGAAAATCCGTCCAGTGGGAGCAGAAGTGTTCTTAATTGGGCGGGCGGGCGGACGGACAGACGTGACCAAGCAAATAGTCGCTTTTCGCAATTTTGAGCCTAAAAATTAATAATCAATAATAATAAAATATATTTTTCTTCTAATCTATTCGAAACTCCCTAAACTACAGATTTTCAGTTTCTTGGAATTTATCGAATGTACCTTAAACTGCAACGTTTATCGGCGTTCTAAAGTTAAAATCTTACCATGTGGATTTTTTTTTCGGTTTTGTAATGTTAAGACCGTGTAACATTTCTCGCACCTTCTCGTACTTCAATAAATAAAACCAAAAATACTTACTTACTCATACTTACTCCATAGAGCAGAAACTTTCTTGAGAAGCTAACCGATTTTCAGCTAGTCAGAAATTCCCCGCATTTTATGGAACCCGAAGGTTCGTTACCGCATTCACAAGTGCCAGCCAGCTGTCCCTATCCTCAACCAGCTCGATCCAATCGATATCCCCACATCCCACTTCCCAAAACTAGATGTGTTTTTCCGAAACAAATTCCCCGAAATACTGACCACAAAAAATATATATTGTTACAGCTCACCTATCACCAAGCATTCAATGTTTTATTTTTACCCTGTAAAATTCCATATTTCCTACAAAAGAGTGTTTAACACCACAGTGACGTCCTAATTTGTAACTCATAAGAACGTACTGACACTGAAATTTGTCATACGTTTGTTGTTGCACTGCTTACCAAATTGCGCGTGCTTAGTTGCGATAATTCATTGCCTTCGGCTTAAATATTACAGATAAACAGAGGTTCTGTGTGGGCGCTAAACTGCTTTGTAATCCGAAACAATTTAACCCCAAGAAAACGTATTTTTGAAGAGACGTTATGGCGCAAAACTGAACTCTGCATGGCGATGTCACTCACTACCTTAATAATAATGATTATGCCGCAAAAATAATTAACCACTAGCAGAAATACATAAAATTTCTGTGGTAATAAACGCGCGCTTGTCACAAATAACGTCAGAGTGACTTGCCTAACTGATACAGATTTATTTTGACTGAAATCTGAACAACTGTTGAACTCCAGTAAAAAGAATCATAAAATAAACTGGAGATAGTAAACGTAGGTACGTGGGTGTTATCTATGAAATATTGTTTGTAACTCAACAATCACAAACATGGCGATGGCGTGAATCTCTAAGTGTATGTCAAATTTAACGCTAAAGAAAAGTGTATTTCAGTAGCAAGTTTGCCATAAAAAATAAAATAAATACAACAATAATAATAACAATGTACAGGCAGCATTACAAATACATGCAACAGGAAATTGGCTCTGATGAGTTCTTCTTGGAGTGGTACTGAAGATGGATGGAGATCATTTGGATGGTTCGTGTGAATAAAAAAACATTACAAAGAGTTAATGAGGAAAGGAACATCCTTCTTAAAATAAAACGAATGAAAGCTAACTGGATTGGTCACATCTTACGTAGGAACTGCCCTCTAAAACACTTTATTGACGGAAATATAGACGAGACTAGAAGACGATGAGGAAGACGTAAGCAGCTACTGGCCTTAAGGAGAAGAAAAATTACTGGAAGTTGATAGGGGAAGCACAGGATTTTTTTTTTTTAGAACTCGCTGTGCAAGAGGCTGTGGACCTGTCGAAAGACAGACTAGAGAATGAATGAATAAACAACTAAAACAACACAGAATGGAAAGGTAATACTGATACTATTACAAAAGATCGTAATCTGTATTGCATATTAAAGTCGTTTAAAGTTTGTGCGTAGTTGATGACGTTTCTACGTGGCACACAACCCCTGTTCATAACGTTAGAGATGACCTCAGCTTCTTTTTCGCGTTCAAGGAAAACATCAGGTAAACCGTGTCATAACCAACTTCTTCCAGCACACAGTTTCAACCTTCTATACCTAGATCTTCCACGTGGTTTTCCAACCTACGAATATACTCCTATAGACATTATGAATGTCCATCCATAACAGTAACAATGTATTTGAACGCACTATGATGCAGCTGTATTTGAAAGTGACGCCACATTTTCATTTCATACGTTCGAAAACAAACATTTCACAGTTGCAACACTAGAAAACAGGGAATGCTTTTATAACAACAAAAACCCATGTCAATATTTGGCGCGAACATTCATCTCCACACAGCTAATACTATTGTCCCTGAGTTCCGGGTTGGTGGCTACGAATGACAAGTCTGCATATCTCACATCCGTTGTATGTTAAACGTGTGCCGCCACAAATACTCAAACTGCGTTTGGAATTAAAAGATAAACAACCGACAGAAATTTCAGGTTGCATAGCAAAACGTTCGGGCACAAGGAAATTGAAATGCGCTGAATCTTATGGATTGACGCCTTCGTGGACACCACGATTGTAAATCACGTGCGCTGTGAAATAATTTACGGAATTAGTCAATTCGTCGTTTCTAGCAAAACGTCACACGGTTTCTCCGTACAGGGGTAAAAATAAATTTATTTATGCCCTTAAGGAAACCACGGCGTTCTGTGCGCGATTTTCGTGAAACTCACAGCGTTCTGTGCCCAATTTTCGTGAAACTCACAGGAGATCAGCGGAATTAAATTCAAATTCTTTATACCGAATAATCTTATCCCAACTGTAAAATAAATCTGCAAAGAACAGACAGAAATGTCTTTTGCGCTCCTAAAAAACGTATGGCATTCACCGTGCCAATATTCAGGAAACTCACATTCGGTATATTTTTATGGACAATTCTTGCCTCGCCCTTTTCCAAATGGGATAAAAATGTAGAAAATGGACAAAAGCATCTTATTTAGGCTCCTCTATAGTGCAGCTATCGCTGTAACAAATTTCACGAAACTCTAAACGACTAAAGAGCGTCGTTCGCAAGTCGCTTGTGCCAAATTAACCCACAAAGGTCACGAAATGTAGAGAGCATGGGTAAAAATTAATTTACACCCTTGAGACCAGCACGATTTTCAATGAGTAGATTATCACGAAACTCAAGCTTGCTCTACAACTTTTGGAAACAACCAATACACTGAATTTTTTTGAAAATCCAACTTAAGATTCAGTAGCCGATACTAGATCACAGACGGCCGGACAGACAGATACACAGGCCTTGCTTCTGCAAAAGGCGCACTTTTATCCCTGTGAAGAACTCGCAATAAAAAATCTGTCCATTCATTTTCCCTTACTATTCTGGATCCTTTTTATCTAATTAATTACTGTACGACGCTGATGAGAACAGATGTGACCTTGACAGCGCGGGTAGGGTCGTTTACATTCGGGTTAATATTGCGGAGAAAGCACATTAAGTCTTGCCAGAAATACTGACCTAGCTAGATACATTACCAACTACGCTGTCCTAGGTCACACCACATTGGGAGCTCGCATCCGCACAGCTGCACATATACCACTTTAACGCCCAGAATGGCTTGCGGTCAGGGCAAAGCTGAAGTGATAGGATGAAGGGTTGGTTGTGATAAGCCGAATCCCAAAGGCACACGTCACGCAACTCATCCTACTCTGGCCTACACCCTACACACTATCATCAGAACGGCAAATCAGATTATGAACAATCGTCGTCTTTGTGGCTTGCGCACGTCTCCCACAAAGCTTCTTGCCTCACGCACCTAACAGTGGCACTACGTTGCGGGTCTTACGTGTGAATTGCTTGTTTATTTAACTTAATTCTATTCCCACAGATATGACAACCGGAAGGTTGACATTTTTAAGAGATGTGCTGATTACTAGGTCGGATCCTAAACCACTTCGCTCCAATTCGCATCACCAACGTTGATTTCATAATTAGAAGTACGAAGCATAGTGGTTATTATGTGTACCACTAGATTTAACACTAAATGTCTGTATTTTGCGCACACAGATTGTTTACTCTGTAAAATTCTTGGAATAATATATAATATTATTTCCCTATACGATAGTCACTGGGTCTTTCTAAAGAAGAAGAAGAAGAAGAAGGAGGAGGAAGAGAAGGATAAGAAGAGGAAGAGGAAGAAGGAGAAGAAGAAGAAGAAGAAGAAGAGGAGGAAGAAAAAGAAGAGGAAGAAGGAGGATGAGGAGAAGAAGGAGGAGGGGAAGGAGAGGGAGGAGGAGAAGAAGAAAAAGAAGAAGGAGGAGGAGGAGGAGGAGAGGAAGAAGAAGAAGAAGAAGAAGAAATTGAAGAAGAAGAAGAAGACTATTCTCTGTGAGGAATGCACTGATTCTGAACACAGGCTGATTCAGGAGGAAAGGTCAAAATTTTGGGAGGTGATAATATCGGCCATCGAGAGAAAAAAGTTACTATTAAAACATATATAATTCTGAATGGTTACCGAGATACAGCTGTTTGAATCTCCAGAACTAACCCAGTTAGATTTTTTTTTTGGTGGGGTTGGATAAAGAGCAAAGTTTTACAAAGACAGGTGAATACATAAGACGAATCTCTCGCTCGCACTATGGATGCTGCTGCCTGTATAAAGAAACGTGAAGATCAACTCAGACGAACAGCACGCGATCTTGATACACGAGATGCAAGTGTACTGAGGTCGACATTTGGATTTTCGAAAACATTTATTGACTAATGTAACAAACTTGTCATTTCTGTGTA
>Ga0123353_10010209_pt1 | contig 13066 bp, 8 predicted proteins | sample TergutLab28metaG_3_FD_92763 | JGI IMG/M metagenome (GOLD analysis project Ga0123353, IMG submission 92763) | Labiotermes labralis P3 segment gut microbial communities from Petit-Saut dam, French Guiana - Lab288 P3 | ecosystem: Host-associated > Arthropoda: Insects > Digestive system > Gut ...
AGTAGGACTCCTCTAGACGAGTGATCAGCCCGACGCAGAGACCTACACCTAACAAAAAACAACGCTCGCAAGAGACACTCAAGCTACTGGTGGGATTCGAAATCACAATCCCCGCAAGCGAAAGGCCGCATACCCACGCCTTAGACAATGCTCCACTTCAAACGGCCAAGTTATGTGTATTATTATTATTTTTCCTGTGGCACGTCCACCCGATTCCGGGTCATGGCCTTCTCTTAAGGGGCTTCAAGATCACACTGAGTCAGACATCACACTTGGTAGGACTCCCTCTAGACGAGTGATCAGCCCGAAGCAGACACCTCTGACAACAAACAACACTCACAAGAGACAAACATCCATGCATCCGGCGGGAATCGAACTCACAATTTCAGAAAAAGAACGGCCGCAGACCCACCCTTTAGACCGCTCCGACAAAGTTACGCTTATAGTTGTACAAAATAGAGTTCTATAACAGTATAAGAATGGAAGTCCCAAAGATACGTTACAAAAATCAGACACATCGACCTACTTTACCTAATGAATCATTACGTACTTTTTGCCGATGTGTAAAATAGTATTCCTTTAACATTTTAAAGCCTACTGGTCACGTGATGCACCAACAGTTTAACATTCAACAACAGTACGCTCTGCCGACACTGTATTTATGTGTTTTGTGTTTATCTCAGAACAAACAGCGACTTGTGCCACTTACAGCATAAACTGATTGGTTTTTGTAACCGAGATGAAAAGTGTTTACAGCGCGGTACGGACTGGGTCTTTAAATAGAGCGGTCTGCGCTTCGTCTGTAAAGGGTTAATTCAGCATATTATTCAGAAATATACATCGACGATAACTACAATGTTTTATAAATCTCAGTCAAAGGTAGTCCAAGAAGAATTATGCACACTCGTATGCCATCTAGCAGGCATGAGGCACCATTAAACGAACTTCACATATCACATTCCTTACGGACAGAATACAAATACGTTCCCCTGCGGTCAAAGAATTCCTGGATACATGGAATTCGACGGTTGCTGACCGTCTTTACTACATGCGCCATTTGTGCCTATCTGAGACGATTCCGCTCTATTATTTCAGATTCACTTTAATATTATCCTCCTATCTACGCCCTGGTTTCAGAGATACCTGTTTCCTTGTGGGTTCTAGGCCAAACGTGTGTATTTACCTTCTCTACAATACCATGTACATTCCTTGCCCTATTACGAAGCTTCTAATTATGTCATTTTCTCCAGTGACCTGTTGTTTCCGCCATCTTCGAGCACACTGTTCCCCTCAGCACTTTACTGGGCACCTACACGATCCATTATGATACTCAGCTTTCAATTGGTCAAAAATCATTTCTGAATAAACATGAAATTCCACAGCAATGTTGTTCCGATATCCGAGCGTCTGAATCCTTCTAATGAAACAGAATTCGTTAACGATTTACGGCCTAGTGTTAGGTGTTCTTCGCCCGGCACAAAGCAGCAAGTTGATTTAATTACAGTCCGGAATATACATACACAATTACGGGGCTTAATGCGGCGAACAATATGAATATTCGATGTATAAGAACACGACGTGCTGTCTCTAGCTGCACAGAACAATTTGAACAGCAAATCAGCAAACACTAGAGAGCCAGTACTTAAGGTAAACCTGGACTTAGGAGAGTTTATATACACGGGGAAAGGATGGCACCACGTAACACAAATCTTGCAGAGTTAAACAACTCGCCGGATTTCACTGGGTTCCAGATATCAAAGATGGTTAGGAGAGGCGTTAGGGACTTTCTTTGTAAACCTAAGATTTTTAGAAACAGAGGTAGGAAAGCAACTGTAAACGGGGTGAAATGAAAGGAATAGAAGTGTAGCGAAAATCATCTAAAAGGGCAGTGAAGTGAGGTGAGGTGAGGTGAAGTGTAGTGATGTGAGGTGAAATGGAGCGGTAGGAAATTTAATGGGGTTAAGCGAAATGAGAGGCTAGTGAAGTGTAGTTGGGTGAAGTTTAAATGAGAGGAAGTGACGTGTAGACGAGTGTAGTGACGTGAAGTGTAGTTGGGTGAAGTGTAGTGAAGAGGAATGAAGCTCTTAGTAAAAGCATGTCTAACATTATTAGAAGATATATAGATCATATAAAGTTTACTGCTTATACGTTTTTTTTTCGTTTATCACATTCTTTCATGTTCTTTTGGTTCCGTTTTTTATTACTGTATATGTGGTTGTATGTTTTGAATGATTTTGTTTAATTTTGTAAATTATGTATTTTTAATGTTATGTATACGTATTCTTATTGTTATGTATGTTCTGTTTCATTGTGTTTTGCTATGTATTGTTTGTGTCTAAACGTGTACTGTACTACTGCCACCGGGTGTCAACCCAACTGCAGTTAACAAATACATATCTTATCATATAGTTACAGTGAAGGAACTGGAAAAGCGTGGGGGGGGGGGACACAACTCAGTACAGTATGTCACAGAACTTGGCTGTGATGATGTTCGGTGCATTGAAGTGGCTCGGTATATATTCCGTATCGAGATTTCGTATTAGCGAAGTAGGAATCGTAATAGTGAGGTAGAAACCTATTGATGAAGAGTTACTTTACTGTCACCACCTGACTGTCTTCACGGGTTCGATTCCCGTTCGTGTCAGTGGCATTTTTCACTGACAATCCTTCCTGCCGTATTATGGCCCTGAAGTTCACTCAGCGTCTAAAAGAAATGAGTACCAGGAATATTTCATGGGGGGTAATGGCGGCCATTGCGTACAGCTGACAAAATTACCACCTTCATGTGCTGACTGCATTGAAATCTGGGAGCCTCAACTTCCTGGAACCCTCTGGGCCTGTCCAGGCCTGTGTTGGGATTGCTTTACCTTTTTACATTACTCTTTGTATGCAAATTACGTAATGGTTGACCTGCATATATGGCACATGACCCTCAAGAATTCTATGCAATACACGAAAGAAGAAGAGAGGACAGTTGATCAGTTTAGGTAAAAGGTACAGGTAAAAGTAAAGTTAAACCTGTAAGTTACCATGAAGGCAAAGAGGGGAAAGAGACGTATAGCTATACTCCGTCTTCAACCTCCGCACTAGATGTGGATGGGTGGTCAACGCAACCCTCGGCCGTTTTACCCACGGGGCACATTGTAGATAAGGCTGGTTGGGTCCAGGGCCGGTCTGGACAGATGCGAAAAATGTCGCTCCCACCGGCATTCGATCGCCAGACCGTACAGCCAGTAGTTTCGGTACACCGACTGAGCTACACAGGGAGATTTTCATTTGAACTATTATTTTGCCAGTCATCAACACAGAACAAACCGGGAAGGCAAGAATCATTATCCAAAGTTTGGTCTGTGGACACGTGGATATAACGCTCCATACATTCCAAACGTGGAACTACACGCTGTTCGACCAAGGCCACTTCTGTGTGGTCAAAGTGCCCAGCAAACAATGTTTAAAAGTAAGGGTAACCACAGGGTGGTTCAGGACGTCATGATGAAGGGAAGAAACCCTACTGCCTCTCCTGTAAATCGAACTCCAATCATTTTGTTGAGTTCGTTAATATACAAGTTCCACTTGAGAAAACTAACCGCTGTCTATGTAAATCAAGTCAAAACACATTTTCCCCCACACGGCGCGACAGCTCCTAGTGGGCCAGGGCCTCCTCATTATCGAGGCTTCACGATGACACTCAGACACACAACACTCGGTAGGACTCCTCTGAGCAAGTGGTCAGCCCGACGCAGAGACCCCTACCTGACATCACACAGCACTCACAACAGACAGACATCCATGCCCCCGGCGGGATTCGAACTCACAATCCCAGCAAGCAAGCAGCCGCAGACCCACGCCTATGACCGCGCGGTCACTGGGAACGGCTGATCGAAACATATTACTACCACGAAATGACAATTATTCTGACTCAAGGGCCGACTGCATAGTGTGTGAAAGCGTGGGCTACCGGGGATGTTACACAGACCGGAACACACAATTCCATCGGCAACGGCATCTCCTAATGTCGTCTACATGGTTGTCAGACGTGCCCGCCCAACATGAATGTCAGAGAAGTTGCCGGGCGGAACAGGCGACTTCCCAGGCGTACAGCACCTTTGATAGGTACGATTCTGCGACGAACTTAGAGCACCACAACGCACTGAGTTGACCTTGTGATTCCAAGTTCGCATGATCAGTGAAAGGGAAAGACTACAGATTCGAATGTTACTACAGATGATTTGTCGGCGGTTGTATTGTGAGGGTACACACTGAGGCCTTACAGTGAACGGACCAACTGAACTGTTAAAAATTTGTTTTTGATTTCTCTTCTAAACACGGCAACATATTCAGAGTAAGGAAAAACACATGTAATATGTGCGATTGTGTGTCAAACTAAAATATATGCGAATGCGAACGGTAATGAATACCTAACAATTATGGCCGCTTTCTCAACAGAAGGACGCAAACTAATACACATACACCTTGGCACAAAAACAAGTTTTGATGTGTTTCATTGCCCTTACCTGTTGTTTCTGCAGGCAGGCCACGTCCCCACCAATGGGCCCCAGGCCGGTCAGTTCGGTGTCCTTGCGTATCACCCATTCGATCAGCTCCCGAAGCGACAAAAGGAGGGCGTTCCAGTGCTCCGCATTGCTTTCCAGTCTGTTCCTGTACATCAGAAATAAAAACACTTCAGCAGTGCAACTAAGAAGAAATATATATATTGCAGATGATGGTATTCCGGGTTTTTATAACGACTTGGGGAAGAACATGCTACTTTAATCTTGAGGGCTGGAGGTACCATGTCACTCCGAAACGTCGGTGTCTAGAAAACTACATGGTGTCAGAACTCAGAAAACTATTATCTGAACAATTTCCGCCATGAAATCCTGAGAACTTACAAGTAACAATCCGTTACCAAAACCTGTCCAACAACGCAAGAAATGGATCATAATGGCACACGTTTTAGCAGATTCATAAAATAAGAAGTGCCCCACCTCCTTCGTTTTAAAGACCTTAAATTAACAAGAATGTGCGTTGATACATAAAAAAGTAATCCCCCCCCCCAATCTAAGTTCCCTTGCACAGCCAAATGTCGAACATTTGCTGCACGATTGGTATCATCTTATTCATTATCTTTAAAACAAACGTCCTGGCCGCAGTACAATTCTTGTAAGTTAGACGAAACACCTGTACCCCAACTTAGTCCATCGATAGGTGAACCATATCGCTTAAATGAATACATTTATCTAATCTTATATGACAGTTACAAGGCTTATGAACACAAGGCGCCGCGACAGCAAATGACAGACAAGTCATGCGGGGTCACGTCCATTTCTTTTTACGACCCAAATTTATGAAAAGACTAACGCCGTGTTTGATTTTGCAAGGACTCGATCTGCGTACCTCCCGAATAGAAATGCTGGAATCGCTGCCGCTTGAGCTGAACCGTTTTGGAACTCGAATGTAGATAACAGGTTATGTCCAGTATAACACAGTACAACGCACAGTGTCTGCCTAAGCGCCAAACAGCGGAGCGCTAGTCTGTAAAGTACGCACATACGAGAACTCTCACTGACCACATGTACAAGTTAATTAAAGCTCACATTTACATCGGAGTTTGTTCATCGATCAGGAATTTACTGTTGAAGCAGCGAACAATTAAAACGAAGAGTTAAAATGAAAGCCACAATTTGCTGTTGCATCCGCAAGTGCTTGGGACTAATAAATCCAAATATACGTTAAACTGAATTGAAATGGTTCACAAATATATGAAAAAGAGCCGCCGAATACGATGGCTATTAAAAACAAACGGATTCGGCCAAGTCTATGAAACATAAATGAAGGAACATGTCGAGATCAGGGGTTAGAAAACACCAAGCTGAATAATGCAGGGCGTTTGTCTTTGTCTCGAACACCCCGTGTACCCTAATGACAGGAAAGAAGCACAGTCAACAGTATATATATATATATATATATATATATCAACAGTACACACGTACAGTAAGTCTCCATCTCTGAACGTTTCTAATATGACGTGTTACAATAATGCGACTTATTCTGGACACTGTCCGCCGTCTTGAGTTTCTTCAAACACGAAGCTTCGGAATATACATTTGTTTCCGCCACGTACTGTACATTTCCTACTAGTCCAGTCATTGGCAGCAGCATCTTCCAAGGGACCGAACTGAGTAGGCAGTTTGCGAATAAAGACACCAAGACACTACACGTATGCAGAATACTAGTGGAACTTGTACTGTAATGCAGGTCTGACGTGTCGCGCTTGATTCGACTCCTGGCTCTCTTACAAGAGGAGGACCAGACATCTAAAACACGCGGAAGAGGCGTGAATTAGTAACCGTATAACATGTATAAAATGTTAGGTTTGTGATATTCTGAGCTGTGACACTGTACAGTTTGGTAGGTGGGCTCTAGCGTATCGGAGGAAACGGATGTCTCCATAAATCACCCTGATGGAAGCAGCGGGTTAATCCGAAAAGCAGGTACACGTTCGTGGCTTGTCTTACAAAATGTACGCAATATACTTTTAAACATTTAAGCTCATATCGTCGTGTATATATATATATATATATATTAGAGCTGATGTCTGATTTTGAATCCCGAATGACCTGGTTTACGTGTAATTCTGCACAAAACAGATATTATGATAAAATGATCCTCCGTCTAAAAAGTGATTAAAATCTGTCTTGATACGATTCTCAAAATTTCTAAGGTTATAACAGGCCATTCGAACACCAGTAAGATGAGATAGAAATTCAGTACTTCATGTGACATCGTTAAATAACACAGCCGTCAGGAGAGATTATATGACTGCACCGTCAATAGGCCGAAGAGTGAAATTCACCTAAATAACAATAATAATTCAGATCCTCGCGCACTGTTTACATCGAACAATTCAATGTGAGATGAGAATGGTTGTACATATCGAGTGCTAGAAACGGTTAAGGGCATCCCTGACTTGTGGACAAAAATATGAACTCGCATAAGCACATAAATTTCTAGAAAAAAAAGTGGGTTATTGGCAACATAAATTCTATGTCTGAACCTTCGATATTACTTTATGTGAGTCATAACTATGCGCTGACACATGATAATGCCACCTTGCACTTTTACACTGGGAAGAAAGTAGAACATAAAAACTGTCTGCACTCTTTTGCCACCCATGAAGCCTGCTCGATGTTTCCCATTAGGTTATCACAGGATGATCGGTAATTACAGTGCTAAGTTGGAACATCATCCATATACTCGTCATCGCACGCAATTAGAATCACACCTATCCATCAATCACGGGAAAAACTCTGGGTTGGAATATTTTCGTGACATTAATAATAATAGGTAAGTAGGTAAAAGCAAAGGTAAAGCAGTCCCGTTACAGGCCCGGAAGGGCCCAGAGGGTTCCAGGAAGTTAAGGTTCCCAGATTTCGTGACAATGGTACAGGATGGTGGTATGTTGTCAGCCTTACGCACCGGCCAACTTTACCCCCAGGAAATGCTCCTGGTACTCATTTCTGTTAGAAGCCACAGTGCGATCGTACCAGCGACCTTCCGATTTGCAGCACATCACCTTAACCACTGTGCTACCCTGGTCCCCTAAAACGTAACGTTATTAGCCTTACGCACCGGCCGTTTTTTATCCCCAGGAAATACTCCTGGTACTCATTTCTGTTAGAAGCTGATTCGACCCCAAGGTCATAGTGCGATCGGAAGGATTATGTCAATGAAAAATTCCAATGACACCAGCTGGGATCGATCCAGCAACCTTCCGATTTGTAGCACAGCACCTTAACCACTGTGCCACCGCGGTCCCCAATAAAGTAGGTGTTGAAATTTCTGAGCCTTTGTTGATGCAATTAAGTTACTTCATAGACAGCAGTGATTCTGGGATAGCGTGGTCGGTATAGGGGTTGGGTTAGGGGCTGGACAATAGGGAAGTAGTGATTAAATTCCACGAACTGGTCAACAAAGAACCTGTGGTTCGATTCCCGACAGGGGGCAAAAGATACTCCTCTACTACAAAACGATCAGGACCGGTTCTGAAGCCAACCCAGCCTGCTATTCAGCGGATACCGGGAACTGTTACGCCGGGGCGTAAAGCGGCAGAGGCGTGGACCTGACCGCTTACAATGAAGTTTCAAAAAAAAAGGTATCAAACACCACTTTATTCTGACTTCGATGTGCGCACTACAAATAGGTAGTAGATGGTACACACCACACTTCCAACTAGTCTTAACTGACGCAAACACTTGCCCTATCATAGTACGAAGGCTGGTATAACGGCAAGTCAAAAATCGGTATCAAATGTCTGTAGCCAGGACATGACAACTCAATTCACGTTGGTGTCTGCTGCAAATCGCATGCTGCTCACGGAATTGGAATAGGTGTAGATCATTTGGCGCGAGGTCGAGGTGTTCCATAATCTATTTGCCACAGCCGGCCAGTCACCAGTCCGGTTGGCGGTATGTGGCCAAGCGATTTCCAACTCCTTCAAACCGTAAAGAAGCGCAGGACTGGCAAAGTGCACCCCACTCCTTCACACGTCTTCATGAAATGCAAAGGACAAATTTGTGCTTGTACCTACAGAGCAGACTTTTCCTCTTGTCATTTTTAACCATTTTAGGCGCGTTCGCTTACTCGCGAAAAGCGCAGAACCGTCGTCGTGTAATCGTCTGTCCGGACGCAGCGTTCACTGGATGCATTTGCGCGAAATGTGATACTGGGGAGTTTTGTAAAAATCAGTCGAGAAAATCCGAATTTCGTTACAATTTAAAAAAAAAAATCTAGCGCTTCACACGAAAATCTAAATAATTTTAACTGTTGCCGGCGACACTAAATGGCCATAACAGCGCTCGCTTCGAGTGAATTTGTATCAGTCTGTAATAACAGCCCAGGAGGCATAAAAATTAAGCGAACGCATCAAAATGTTGTTATACATACAATGGGTATCGTGTTAAAATAACAGATGTGAGGCTGTTCTACAGTTTGGAGGAAATGTTGTATATATTGTACAGACCACCATATGCTGCGATGAACACTACACTGCGAGGGCCGTAAAAGGAAGTGGTAGTGGTCCTCTTGAAGGTATTATCCCGGTATGTCTAGAGAGTCTGAGACAAACCACCTGAATATAAGCCAGAAAAGCTTCTGCTTCAGCCAAATCGTGTCATCACTCAAGACGCATATAACAAGCCACACACTTTTCCGTGTACACCCCATGAAGATACAGGGGAGAGGAGGAATAGGAGGTATAGCTCCATTCATTCTTAACATCGGCATTAGATATAAGCCAGTGAAAAGCAATATACAAAAACATATAAAAACACAAAATTTTAATTTCGCATGCTGAAAGAAACGAATTCAAAATTAAAATATTTGCACATTATTACAGACTGTATATCCTTCCTATGTTTATCAGATCGCCAGAATCAAAACTCGGAAAATCAAAGGGCAGAGGTATTCCTACTACACATCCAGCCCACCGTATCCTAACAGTACTAAGCTATCTGTGTGAACTGCGCAGTCGTTCCTGTATAACGTCCTCCTTCGGGCCTGAGCCTTTCTTCTGAGCCTTTTTCTGCTTTTATTTTACATTTTCTTGCAATTAATTTTCTTCTTTCAACGCAGAAAAACAAATAACAAAATTGTTCTGGGGAGATATGACGTTCTCACGGAAGTGGCTATGAAGACCGCTCCTTCTCCGGTACTACGCCGTGTAGTGTGGTAACAACATACTGTACAAACGGATCGCAGACACTTGTCATTGCCTTCAGTGTAAAAGAGAACGTCCCAATCAATTTCATCACGCGCCGTTATAAATAAAACTTCAAACAATTATTTAATAAATATATACCTTGAATATTTAACGTTTTGGCGAGCACGTGTGATGAAATAATCTCTGAACTGAATATTAACTAGCCAGGTCAATTCCAAATGCAGCTTTCTCTTAATTTCGTTATCAATATCAATCCACTTGCTATTCATTGACAGCTGCTTCAATTTTCAACGGTTTCAAATTATACGTTGAATTACTCACAAATCTTCGCTGCCAACATTGTTTCTCACGTCGGTTGTCGTGTGTATCTCTCCGGCGAGACCAAAGCGACGTGCATGTCACACATCGTGCAGTGTGAGAAGGTGAATTTAGAGCACCCCTTTCTGCCTGTTTAAACAACTATGTTTCAAATGCAGGCGGTTAACATCCGCGGACTGTATTGGTTAACCGCACTGACCAAACATTCTGCACCACAGAGCTGTAACCAGGCGGGCTTCTCCAGCTGGGGTTCAGAGGAGAGTTATGGGCCGGAGACAGACCGGTAAAGAAGAGCATTCTCATTCTACATTCTCACAATTCAATTATTACGACTTCAGTTCCAGCAGCTAGACAAAAAGCTATAAGGCTTATAAAAAGCGACGCTAAGAGGGGAAAAATATACACTATCAAGCAGAATGGGATTTTTATAGTCCAGATAAATACTAAAATGCCCGAATATTTACATAAATCTAAACAAGAAAGGCAATGCGCGTATTAAATAACACTGAGGCGCGTTCGCGGAACCACTATTGACGTGGAAAACAGAACTATTAAATACTAAAACCGCGTGCCTGCCTTCTTGCGTTACTTATCCAGCATGCAATGCGCATGTGCCGTTTATATCGTCATTTCTGGCCTGCCTGTTTCTACCACATTTTTACACATTATTTCATATACAGCACGATTTTCGAGGAAAAGGTTAATGAATGTAAAACGTGTGTTTTGATTTTCTCTACAACTTTTGTCTAAAACGCTTCTCGTTCTACGAAAAACTCAGCGAAATACTATCATAAATGGACGTTGGTCTTTCTGTGAAGTACCCATTATCCTTGTCAGATTTTAACAATCTTGTATTTTAGCGAAAAAATTTCGAAAAATACTCAAATATAAAGTTCAAATGCGTCGCGTGGCAGCCGAGTGCGGAAAAACTGATGGGCGGACGGACGGACGGACATATATGACGAACATAATATTCGCTTTTCGCAATTTTCCGAACGCGCCTAACAATGAACCTCTCAACTCTGAAATTAATCTAAATAAAATCGTAAAAATTCAGTAGCAGCACCACGCAGGTTACGAATCTAAAAGTGTGAACATGCGTCGCTCCGCAGTTAAAAAAAAGGGGGGGGGGGTGGTTTAGGCAGAGCGTCTTAAATAAATTGCAGATAAATAAACACCACTAACAGACACGTGCGTTCGAACCTACACGGTAAAACTTACATTCAAGTTATTCAAAATACTTTCAACAACGCCATGTACCGTCGTCAATGACACACAAGAGTTGATGCACTTACAGCATTTTGCTGGTGAAATAATCATGGGGAAAAATTCGATCCCACGCCTCCTTTGCCCCAGTGTTTCTCTCTTCCTGGCATGCACAGCGATTTTAGTTGTCTTAAAAAACAACACAACTGTGGTGTTAGGTCAGGTGATCAGGGTGGATACTCCGAGATGTCTCTACATCCTACCTACCTTCCAGTTAATTAGGCAAATAGGAAATATCTGACACTATTTGGTATGACATATTTCGACAAGTACCAGAGATAGTCGCTTCAACATATAACAGCCCAGCAATCCCCCTGGAAGATGGATTGAATCTCGGCTCATCTCTAATTGATTATTCCGTCTCTCACATGTGCAACGTTTTCTAAGATCACAAATGTGCCAAATAACACTACAATTAAGTTTCGGAAGAGACTCATCATAACAAATTACTTGGGCGAATAAAGTTTTTTTAATGCCTGCTCGTTGGGCGAGAAGCTCCCGACATTTCGTACGATTGTAGTACATTCATCTACAGGGGCAAACAGTCCAAACAGACAAACATTTTAAATGTGTCCATGTCCAACAAGTAATTTGTATCGAAATAACGCCCAATTTTTCGATTAAAAAATATGTTATTTTGAGAACCGCGCCGTTTTGGAATTTTACACAGCGTAGATCAGCAGTTCCTTACCGACATTTCGCGACAACCCACGCTTCGTAAAATCCCAAAACAGCGCAGATCTCATGCACGCCGCGGCGGAAGGCTGAAATCATGCATACGTTAGATTGACACATTTTTTTTCCACCACGTCTTCGATTCACAACGGAACCACGATCAAAGATAATCCCAAAAGGTGGATTTTCGACACAAGTATCAAAACTTCATATTTTTCTTTGGGTTAGATTTAATATTCACTGCAAAGTACTACCGAAACATGCTAGATGCGTATAATATTCTTAAACGTGTCAGCTAACTTGAGTGTTTGTGGTGAACAATTAAAAGGTAAAGTGCACCCTTGTACAGGCAATGAGGCTCTGTACAGGCCGTACGGCCCATAGGGGGAGTAGAGGTATAGCGCTACTCTTTCTTGACCACGGCACTAGAAGGGGGTGAGGGGTCAACGTCACGCCACGGCCGCTCTTTACCCCCGGGAAAGACCCGGTACCCAATGTACAGGAGGCTGGGTGGGCGCCAGGGTAGGTCTGAACAGTTGCGGAAGATCTCGCCCCCACCGGGATTCGATCCCCGGACCGTCCAGCCCGTAGTCAGTCGCTATGCCGACTGCGCTACCTGGCCCACTTGGTGAAAAATTAACCGTTAATTAATTAATTAATTAATTTGGCGGTTGTGTTTCGAATCCCCTCCTTTGTGCCTCTTCACAGTCTCATTTTTAAAGCAGCACTGTTGATAAAACAGATATGCGTTGTTAAACGACGGGGTACGTTCTGACAAAGGCGTCGTTAGGCGATTTCGTCGTTGTGCGAACGTGTACTTACGCAAGCCTAGACAGTATAGACTACTACACACCTGGGCTCTGTGTTATAGCCTATTGCTCCTACGCTACAAACCTGTACAGCATGTTACTGTACTGAATACCGTAGGCAATTGTACAACAATGGCAAGTATTATAATATTATGAGACCACCGTCGTATATGCCGTCCGTTTTTGACCGAAACGTCGTCATGCGGCGCATGCCTGTACTTATAAGAAAATGCCACTTAATATCTGCATGTACACTTGACGAAATACAAGCAAAAAT
>Ga0123353_10010210_pt1 | contig 13066 bp, 13 predicted proteins | sample TergutLab28metaG_3_FD_92763 | JGI IMG/M metagenome (GOLD analysis project Ga0123353, IMG submission 92763) | Labiotermes labralis P3 segment gut microbial communities from Petit-Saut dam, French Guiana - Lab288 P3 | ecosystem: Host-associated > Arthropoda: Insects > Digestive system > Gut ...
AAGCGAGGTTGGCGCTTGCTTTCGTGGGACGCAAGCCACAAGTTCGCCGTTGCGATGATTTTTCTCTGTTTCGTTTTGCAGACATACTCGCGCGCCTGCGCAAAGACAGCGTTTTTTCGAAGTTTCACTTCGACGAATACAATATAATCGCGGTTTTTAACTATCAGGTCTATCTCCCCGAAGCGGGAACGGTAGCTTGTGGCGACTGTTATATAGCCCTTACTATTTAAGAACATGAGGGCTTTTTCTTCGCCCCATTTCCCGCGCTGCCTCGCGTCCACTTTGCCGCCTCCTCGAATTTTCTCAAAAACGTTGCGCGGTGAATCTCCGACGGGCCGAACTCGAGCAGTTTCTCATAATGGAGCTTTGTGCCGTACCCTTTATGTTTCTCGAAGCTGTACTGGGGATACTTTTGGGCCATCTCCAGCATGTAGGCGTCCCTGCTCACTTTTGCCAAAATCGACGCGGCAGCTATCGAGGCTGACTTCCCGTCGCCGCCCACTATGCACCTGCCCGTTATGCCCAGGCGCGGGTCTCGGTTGCCGTCGATAAGCGCGATATCCGGCGCCGCGGCAAGCATCCCGACTGCCCTTTTCATCGCAAGAAACGTAGCGTTGAGTATGTTCAGGCTGTCGACCTCGGTGTGGTCGGCCGACGCGACGCCATAAGCCAATGCTGTTTTTATGATTTCGTCATACAGTCTGGCGCGCGTTTTCCCCGAAAGTTTTTTTGAATCGTTCAAGCCCGGGAGGGAGACGCCAAACGGTAAAATGACCGACGCGGCGAACACCGGTCCCGCAAGCGGGCCGCGCCCCGCCTCATCGACGCCGCAGATCGTAAAATACCCTTCCGCGCTCAGCTCGCGCTCGATCTCCCATAAATCCATCGGTCATCACCCGGCATATTTCATTTGCCTATGCGCCGCTTTTCTCCAGAGTGATCCTCCCCAGCTTCCCTCCCCGGAACTCGTCGAGCAGGACCGCAGCCATCCTGCCCAGGTCGAACTCTCCTCCGGATATGAGAAAGCCGCGGTTTTTCGCGGCTTGCGCAAGTAGACCGAACCCGTCGGCGTCTGATACAGTTTCGACTTTGTAGCGCTCTGCGATACGTAAAGGGTAAAACTCCTTCATCCGCGTCATTAAGTTTGCGCCCAGCGTTTCAATATCGATTATCTGATCCCGTATCGCACCTGTGAAGGCGAGGTTTTCGGCGACAGTCTGATCCTCAAACTTCGGCCATAACACTCCGGGAGTATCCAGCAGCTCGATGCCGTTGTCAATGACGATCCATTGCTTCCCCCGGGTGACGCCCGGCCTGTCCGAGGTCTCCGCCGCTTTTCGTTTCGCAGCCCTGTTGATAAATGAGGACTTGCCGACGTTCGGTATACCCACGACCATTATCCTCAGTTTTCTCCCCTGCTGGCCTTTCGCCGCGTATCTCGCGATCTTATCGGCCAGAAGCTCCCGCACCGCGCCCGGAAAGCCGCCGATCCCCTTGCCGCTCTTGCTGTCGGTTTCCAGCACGGACGAGCCTTCCGCCCCAAGGGCTGCACGCCACTGTTTGGTCGCCTCAGGATCCGCCTGGTCCGCCCTGTTGAGAATGATGAGCCGGGGTTTGCCGCCGGTCATATCGTCAAGCTCCGGATTGCGGCTGGACAACGGTATGCGCGCGTCGACGATTTCACAGACCGCATCGACCAATTTGATGTTTTCGCCGATCATTCGGCGCGCCTTGGTCATATGGCCCGGAAACCACTGTATGTTCATATCCTCACGCATATGCAAAACCCCTGTGTCCGCTCTGCCCCCATCCGGTCGGCGCCGCTATATCCCTACTGCGCGTCAATACGCGTCAATACGCAAAGCCAATGCGCGTCAATGCATGTCAATGCATGTCAATGCGCGTCAATGAGCAAAGCCAATGCGCGTCAATGCGCGTCAATGCGCAAAGCCAATGTGCGTCAATGCGCGTCAATGCGCAAAGCCAATGCGGCTCCAGTCACGGGACTCGCCTTTTTCCGCGCCGGGAAGCGCAATGAACAAGACCTTCCCCAGGACGCATCTTGTGTCGACAAGCCCGACACGGTGATCCCGGCTATCGGAAGAGCTGTTCCGGTTGTCCCCCAAGACGAAGATAAACCCTTCCGGAACCGTGACAGGCCCTACGAAGTCAATTCTATTGTGGGTCACTTCATTGATATACGTTTCTTTTTGCACGACGCCGTCGATGAAAACCTCTCCTGTTTCAAAGTTGATATCGACCGTCTGCCCCGCAACGGCGATCACGCGTTTGACCAGCGGGGTGCCGTTGAAAGAATCCGACATGGTCTGAAAAACGACGATATCCCCGCTTTTCGGCGTATAAAAGAGGTTCGACATTATGACCCTGTCGTTATTGTGTAAGGTTTGCAGCATCGACCTGCCATCGACGCCTATTGTCCTGCCGACAAATACGAAGATGAATATCCCGCATATGATCGCGCTGACTATACATTGCAGCCAGTCGTACAACTCCATCCTTGCCTTGTTCGCTTCGTCTTCCCGGCCTTTTTTTCCGGCGCCTTTCTCATCTATACCTTCCCCCTCATCCTCTCCCGGGTCTGCGCTCAAATCGGCGTCCCAGTCCTGATAAGGGTCCCCGCTCCCGTCCAGTCTAAGATTTCGCTCCGGATCCAAGCGACTTGCAGAGTCCGGGTCAAGCTCGCCGCCGGGGTTTGTTGTATAGTCCGGATCCGCGCCCGTATACCAGCTCCGGCCCGCGTACTCATCCGCATCAAGAATAGAGTTTAATTCTTCATCGTCAACAAAATGATCGTCTTTCATCCGGTTTTCCCTTCTTTTTCTATAACATTCTCCACATGACATTATACACTTTTTTTAACATAAAAAAAGGGGTATTTGCCCCCTTTTTTATCGAACTGTTAGATTCTTTCCTTTACTTTTGCCTTTTTACCGACTTTGCCTCTCAGATAATAGAGCTTAGCTCTCCTTACCTTACCGCGCCTGACGGTTTCCACCGAGACTATGGACGGTGAATGCACCGGGAAAACCTTTTCACACCCAACATTATACGATATGCGCCTGACGGTGATCGTTTCGTTGATCCCGCCGTGCTTTTTGGCAATGATCGTCCCTTCAAAAGCCTGGTTCCTCTCGCGGTTGCCTTCCTTAACGCGAACCGTGACCCTAACGGTGTCTCCCACATTCATTGTCGGCAGTTCGGGTTTCATATATCGCTCACTTAGCGTTTTGACCAAATCCATCGCTGTTTCCTCCCTTCTGAACAGACGTTCATGCCGTAACACGACGACAGCGGACCATCTTTTTAGCAAATGCAAATAAAAACTAGCGTTGAACAAACACGCCAAGAAATAATAGCATACCCCCGACGCAAATGCAAGCATTTTTTGAGCATGGTCCTTAGATTTTTGAAGCTTTCACGCTTAATATAAAAATTTTGTGAAAATTTCGTTCTGAACCCGTAAATTATGATATACTGCTTCACACACATTCTTTCACGGAGGGAACTTTAGTTGAAATTTATTAGCAGGTCGATCGACAGATTTTGCGAAAAACACCGCAAATTCGGTATTCCGCGACTGATGATGTATTACGTTATCATATCGGCGGTCGTATATATAATAGGCACGATGGATGAATCCGGTACGTTTTTTTATCAGATGTTATTTTTTCCCGATCTTGTACTGAAAGGCCAGGTTTGGCGACTGGTCACATGGGTTTTCCTGCCAACTGATGAGAGAATACTGCTTTTTATACTATCGCTGTACTTTTATTATATAATCGGCAATATGCTCGAACGCGAATGGGGTACGCCGAAACTCACGATTTTTTATTTTTCAGGAGTACTGATCTACATAATCTTCGGATTCGTGATGCGGTACGTCTTTGGAATTATTGCATTTATGATAACCACCACGACTTTTACAGCTTACTATCTAAACCTGTCCATGTTTATGGCTATTGCTGTGCTGCATCCGGACGAGTATTTCAATTTATTCTTTGTCATACCCCTCAAAGCCAAATGGATGGCATGGGGGACCGGCGCGATATTCCTATACGAGATGGTAAGACACATAGTTAACGGGCGCGCCCTGCTGGCTTTGATCCCGCCTGTTGCGCTGCTAAACTTCTTCCTGATCTGCGGGTATGATCTCTTATCGTACATCCGCCGTCACAAATCGCGCGTCTCGCCCCGGACTATCAGCTTTAAAAAGGAATCAAAAAAAGCGCATCGAGCTCAGGAAAGCGCGACATATCTTCGCAAATGCGCCGTTTGCGGAAAGACAGACGTCGACAGCCCGGACATGGAGTTCCGCTTCTGCTCCCGTTGTAACGGCTACCATTGTTTTTGCATAGATCACATCAATGACCATTTTCATTTTAAATAAACCAGCGGGCGATACAGTAGCCCCTCGATCCGAAATCCGGAAATACTCCGGATTTTTCTTGCTTTTTACCGGTATTCGTAATAAAATGAGTGGCTAAGAAATTAAGATGTGAAAAGTGGGCTCGTCATGAGGAAAAGCGGCATACTAAAATTCATCCCCGTATTATTATTGTTTCTGGTCATAATCAGCATTCAACCCTACGGCTTCACTGATTTATTTAAACATAGTCCCGGAGAACAAGGCGCCACACCGGAGCCTATCCCCACAGACTTCCCCGAGACGCCCGAGACGCCGCCGTCCGGCGACGCAAGCAAGGACCACGTTCCTGAAATACCCGATATACCGGAGGTAGAGGAAGTCACGGAAGAAACGGAGGAATCCGCCGAGCCGGAAGAGCCCCCCGAACCTCCGGGACCACCATCGTTTGAACCCTATGCCGTCGAAGGCACCGAACCGGAAAGAATGCTTGCCTCGACCGGCATTATGGCATCCGGCGAAATAGTGGACAGCTTCACTTTCCCCGAGCCTATTGACTTCTACGAAGGCGAAACATACCCGCTGTTTGAAGGCATAGTCTCATTCAGGGGGAATAATTTCCGCGACAGCGCGTCTTACGGGTTCGCGGATATAAAAAATGCGAAGTTCGGCGACAAATGGTCGCGCGGCACCGGCAGTTACACCGCGCCCGACGGCGCTTTTTGGTCGGGCCACGGCTGGTCGGGCCAGCCGCTGATCGTCAAGTGGCCTCAGGAAACACGCCGGATAATGAATATGCATACTTGGGCGCAAGACCAGGCTGAACTTATCGAGATCGTTTACCCGTCGATGGACGGCTATGTATATTTTAGCGAGCTTGAAACAGGTAAAGCGACCCGCGACAGGCTTCATTTAGGTTTTCCGTTCAAAGGCTCGGGCGCCCTCGATCCGCGCGGTTATCCGCTGTTATACGTCGGCGCCGGATACTCAGGCAGTAAGGGTCCGGCGAGGATCCTTATAGTCAGCCTCATCGACGGCTCGGTGCTGCACTCGTTCGGGTACGCGGACAACTTCGCCCCGCGCGGCTGGAATGCCGCCGACGCGGGCGCCCTCGTCAGCGCGGCGACCGACCAGCTCATCTATCCCAGCGAGAACGGTACGATCTATATAATCAAACTGAACAGCGAGTTCGACCCCGAAGCCGGGACGATGACGATCGAACCCGAGACGGTCAAATGGCGTTACCGCGGCAAACGGTCGCAGACCGGCGGCAAATACTGGCTCGGTATGGAAGACAGCCCAGTCATTTGGCGCGGCCATCTGATCATTGCAGACAACGGCGGCCACTTGATTTGCCTCGATCTCAATACGCTTGAGCCCGTATGGGTACAGGACACGCTTGACGATACGAACTGTTCGCCGGTGCTTGAGCTGGAAGACGGGCATCCTTACATATACATCAGCACATCTTTTCACGGAGGCTGGCGCGCCTCAGTGAATTCGACGGCGCCCGTCCCCATCTGGAAAATAGACGCGGTCACCGGTGAGATCGTCTGGCGCACCGATTACACTTGCTACACGGTCGATGGCGTATCCGGCGGCGTCCAGGGCACTGCGGCGGTCGGCAAAAACGAACTGGCCGGGCTTGTATACGTTCCGTTTGCGCGCACGCCGACCAGGGGCGCGGGCATACTCGCAGCGTTCGATAAACAAACAGGCGAGGTCGTGTGGGAGTTTCAGACAAAACAATACGGTTGGAGTTCCCCCGTATGCGTCTATGACCGGGAAGGTAAAGGCTATCTCATCTTTTGCACCTCCGGCGGGTATATGTACTTACTCGACGGTCTTACAGGCGAACTCCTGGACAGCGTCCTTATCGGCGGCAATATCGAAGCGTCGCCGGCTGTTTACGAAAACACCGTCGTAGTCGGGACGCGCTCGATGAAAATATGGGGAGTTACGCTGACATAAAAGCTTCGCGGAGCACAACGAATCGAAGGGAGAGATCATCATGGTCAACGAAAGGTACGAACTTAACAAGAATTTGGCGCAGATGCTCAAGGGAGGCGTCATCATGGACGTTTCTTCGCCTGAGCAGGCCGGGATCGCCGAAGCTGCGGGCGCATGCGCCGTCATGGCGCTCGAACGTATACCCGCCGATATCCGGGCAGCCGGAGGGGTGTCCCGCATGAGCGATCCGAAGATGATAAAGAACATTCAAGCAGCCGTGTCGATCCCCGTCATGGCAAAATGCCGCATCGGTCATATTGCGGAGGCGCGTATCCTCCAGGCGATCGAAATAGATTACATCGACGAGAGCGAAGTGCTCTCCCCCGCCGACGATACGTATCATATCGATAAAACGCGTTTCGAAGTGCCTTTTGTGTGCGGGGCCAGGGATTTGGGAGAAGCCCTCCGGCGTATCGCCGAGGGCGCCGCTATGATACGCACGAAAGGCGAACCGGGAACCGGAGATATAATCCAGGCTGTGCGGCATATGCGCTTGATGCAAAGTGAGATCCGCCGCCTGACGTCGATGAGCGGGGACGAGCTTTTCGAAGCGGCAAAACAGTTGCGCGCCCCTTATGAGCTCGTGCAATATGTAGCTGAAAACGGAAAACTCCCCGTCGTCAACTTTGCTGCGGGAGGCGTCGCGACTCCCGCGGATGCAGCGCTTATGATGCTGCTTGGCGCTGAGGGCGTGTTCGTGGGTTCTGGTATCTTTAAGTCCGGCAACCCGGCAAAACGCGCGGCTGCGATCGTAAAGGCTGTGACAGGCTTTGAAGACTCTGCGCTTCTTGCGGAGCTTTCCGAGGATCTTGGAGAGGCAATGGTGGGGATCAACGAGGAGGAGATCACCCTTCTAATGGCCGAGCGCGGAAAATAAGCAATGCCATAAGAAAACCGAAAGGAATGGTCATTATTTTAAGAATTGGAGTACTTGCCCTGCAGGGCGCGTTTGCTGAACACTCAGACAGGTTGCGCGAGATTGGCGCGGATTGCTTTGAAATCAGAAACAAACGCGATATTAGGGATTCGATGGACGGTCTGATCCTACCAGGCGGCGAAAGTACTGTGATGAGTAAGCTACTGCGCGATATCGGCCTTTTTGACCCGCTGCTTTCGATGCTAAGGGGCGGCTTGCCTGTGCTGGGCACGTGCGCCGGTTTGCTTCTGCTCGCAAAAAACGTCTCAAACGGCAGCGCATACGGTTTCGCGACGATGGACATCACAGCCCGGCGTAACGCATACGGGCGCCAGCTCGGCAGTTTCTATATCGAATCGCACTTTGAGCCGATCGGTACGATACCCATGACATTCATCCGGGCGCCATATATCGAATCGACCGGTCCCGGCGTACAGGTCCTCGCCGAGACCGGAGGGCATATCGTTGCGGCGCGTCAAGGCAACCAAATCGCTGTCGCGTTTCATCCGGAGCTAAATGACGACACTTCGGTACACCGGTACTTTCTCAGTCTATAAAAAAACACGGGGCGATGAGATCGCCCTTTTTTTTTTGAATTTTCTCTGGATTATTTTAGAATTATTGAATACTACCCCAGAAATCAAAGGGGTGTCAACGAACTTTATATGTATGTGAACACGCCATGATACTGTATATATTCGCTCTATAACAACAAGGGATAGGTACGAAACATGAGCAAAGACAGCAAAAAGAGGGATACTGCCCATATCCAGTCAGTGGAAAACGCTTTTAAGCTTCTGGAGTTTCTGGCAAAGAAGGAAAGGGGGATGAAGCTGGCTGAAATCGCGGAAAGCCTTTCATGGCCGAAGAGTACGGCGTTCGGCTATATTTCATCGTTCCGCGACTGTCAGTATATCGACCAATCGAACGATACAGGTTGTTACCGGTTGGGTAAACGCATGTATGAGATGTGCACCACCGTATCGTGCGAGCAGGATATCCGCGATATTGCCGCGCCCGAGCTTCTTGAACTAAACGTGCGCCTGGATGAAATAATCCACCTGGCGACGGTGTCCGACGGTGAAGTGCTGTACATAGAAAAACTGGGCTCCACCGATATGTTGAACATCGTGTCGGAGGTCGGCGCCAAACTGCCGATGCATTGCACCGGACTAGGAAAAGTTATGCTGGCGCACAGAAAAAGCACAGAGGCGAAGTCGATCATAGAAAAACATGGCTTGCAAAGCAAGACGTCGCGCACCATAAACGAAGTCAAGACCCTGGAAAGGGAGATGAAGAGCATACTGAGGCAAGGATACGCGATCGACGACGGGGAGATCATGGATAACCTGAGATGCGTGGCGGCGCCCATATATGACCGCTACGGGAACGTCGACTACGCGATAAGCGTTGCCGGTTCCGCGGGCGAACTGCAGGGCGACCGGCTTGATTTCGTACGCAAGGAACTGCTTCAAACGGCGGAGGTCATATCATTCAAGATGGGTTTCCGGAAAACGACCCTTCCGTCGTAGCGTATCTTTTAATTGTGTTTCCGCTTTTTATGGTGTTTTCGCTTTTTATGGTGTTTTCGCTTTTTATGGTGTTTCCGCTTTTAATAGCTTATGATGTTATTATTTATGACGAACGGGCCGCTGTTGCGGCCCGTTGGTTTATTCCGGCATGTCAACCGTATCGTTTGTTCTTGTTCTTGCGAGCGGCCTCTGACTTCTTACGGCGTTTTACACTCGGACTCTGATAGTATTCCTTTTTTCTCAAATCCGAAAGAACGCCCGATTTCGCGCAGTTGCGCTTAAACCTTTTTAAGGCGCTATCCAGAGACTCATTATCCTTGACATGGACTTCCGACAAATTTTTCCCTCCCTCCAATACGCGCCGTTATGCGCGGTTAAAAGGGCCATCTGTATGGCTACCGTATTCCGTGCGCGAGCAAAAAGAATCAAACATGATTCACGTTACGATACCCGCGCTCACCGGTAGATGTATTATATTGGTGTAACGTGCCGTTGTCAATGTTTTTTTGTTTTTCTTTACAGCTCGCTTGCGCATCGGCGCCGGATCCCATAACTCATTATTCAGGTCGCGTCTGCCGATACAACGTCTTCCGGCTTTGCGTCCGCGCCTAAAAATGCGGGGATCGTCATGCCCGCCATTTTGAACATTTCATTGAGCGGCGGGATCGAACGCATCATACCAGCAAGGAAATTTGCTGTCGTTGACGAGCCGCCTTCCCCGCTCATGGAATCCCATACGGTGATCTTATCGATTTGCAGGTTCTTGATAGCCTCGACCTGGAGTTTGATAAGATCCTCGATCTTATCGACAAGCATGAGCTGTACGGCGGCGTTCGGATCCCCGCCTGCGGCTTCCACGACTTTACAGAATCCTGCCGCCTGTTTTTCAAGGATCTCCTGTATCCCCCGTGCTTGCGCTTCCATGCGGGCATAAATCGCGTCCGCGTCGCCCTTTGCGCGGCGGCGCGCCTGCTCGGCTTCCGCTTCAGCCTCAAGCTCAAGGCGTTCCTTACTGATGCGCGCCTTTACGATGACGTCCGCCTGCCCTGTCGCCTCGTCGCGTTCCGCCCTCGCCTGCTCCGCCGCTTTCTGCGCTGCATAAGCTTCCTCCAGCGCCCTCGCCTCGGCGGTGCGCTCGGCTGCGGTGGCGCGGCGAAGCGCCTCGGCCTCCTGTTCGCGGCGCGTCGCGTCGGACTGGGCTATGTGCGCTTTCGACTCGTTCTCGCCTTCCACGGCCGACGCATGGGACGCGGCCACCGATATGCGTTCTGCGCTCTGCGCCTTTGCCGCTCCGATGGAACCGTCGCGGTTTTTCTCGGCGACGCTTTGCTTCGCGTCGTTTATCGCTTTTGCCGCCGCTTCCTTACCAAGCGCCTCGATGTATCCGGATTCGTCGGTTATATCTGTAACGTTTACGTTTATGAGCCGTAAGCCAATTTTCTTCAGTTCTGATTCAACATTCCGCGATACGGCTTCCAGGAACTTATCGCGGTCCGTGTTGATCTCTTCGATCGCCATGGTTGCGATGACAAGGCGCAACTGCCCAAACATTATGTCTCTTGCAAGCTCTTGTATCTCGGACGTTCTGAGTCCCAGCAAGCGCTCGGCAGCGTTTTGCATGACTCCTGTTTCGGTCGATATGCCGACCGTGAACCGGGAAGGTACGTCTACGCGTATGTTTTGGTATGACAATGCTTTGGCCAAATCGACATTGATCGTCATCGGCGTCAGATCCAAATACTGGAATGATTGCATTACGGGCCATATGAATGCCGCGCCGCCGTGGATACATCTTGCGCTTCGTGGGCTTCCGTCCGGGTTCAAACCTACTTTTCCATAGATGACAAGGACCTTATCCGAGGGGCATTTACGGTAGCGGGAGAGAATCAGTAGCATTAGCGTGAATGCGAATACTGCTGCGACGATAATGAGTATCAATGCAACTTCAGTCATTAGAGTACCTCCTTATTTTCTGTATTCTCCGTATTTCCTTCATTCTCTTTATCTTCGAGCGGGCTTACAACGAGGCAATCGGGTCCCGCTAACCCTACGACCTCCACTTTTGCGCCCGTCTTGATTGCTGTTTCGCAGTCGGTGATTGCCTCGAGCTCGACAAATCGTTCTTGCAGTAGCATTGTGACCTTGCCGGTGTTTGTACGCGACTGAGGTATCGTGATATATACGTCTGCGATTTGCGATATGGCGTGCCTCAGGTCGAGGTTGCCGCTCGACTGCATCCTTAGCGCGAAGCGTATCACCGCAGAGGCGGTAAACATCGCCGCCGTGCCGGAAAGCAAGGCGATCTGTATCGACCATATAGTCGGTATTCCTCCCGAGAGGGCCGCAAGGCCCGCCCATCCCCCAAGGGCGAAGAACGCTACGATCCCGCGTACCGTGAACAATCTCAACGCATCGGCATGGCCTCCGCCGTCGTGGCTGCCGATATGGACGTGAGGATCAGGACCGGACGCATCACCGGCGTCCATGCCGACGTCTGCGTGAACGTCCGGATGGAAATCCGGATGGAAGTCTGTATGGAAATCTGTATGAAAGTCTGTGTGAAAGTCTGTATGAAAGTCTGTGTGAAAGTCTGTGCCTACGTCAAAATGTACGTCCGTTTCCGAATCGAAACCCCCGTCACCGCCGCCGTGGCCACCCGCATCGGCGTCTGCGTCGCTATCTGAGTCCGATCCTCCTCCGAATCCCGCTCCGATAATCATCAGTATCAACTGCAAAAACATGATTACGGTCATAGGTATCGCGGCGCACGCCATGATTTGGCCGACCAGACCAAGGTTTTGCCACCATTCCTGGAACCATCCCATAGTATCACCTACTCCTTAATCGCAACCTGTCAACGTTTCGGACCTTTTCTTGAATACCACGGCCTGTATGAATGCTTCTCCTCTTTCTCAACCTCCGGTTTTTCCTTGCTTTCTTCGCTATAGTCAATTATAGCTCTCTCCACACTGCTGATATCATTTGCATCCCATTCCCTGATGGCCTGTATCACAGTCTTGCGCGGCGCGTCTTCGCTTTCCGCTTCAGCGGGCGGATCGGCTGCCGGTGGTTCTTCAGCGGCTGCTTCCGTTTCGGCTTTGATCGTCTCCGGGTGCTCAAGCTCGTACAGCACCTGCCCCATCATGGCTTCAGTGCGGCGTTTTACGTCTGTGCATACGCAAGCGTAGATCATCAGGGACAGCGCCTTGCGTATCCTCACGCGGGAGTCCGCCTTTGGTCCGGTATAGTCCTTAATGACTGTCTCCACAACTGATTCCACTCCGCCTCCGGAACTGTCGTCGGGATGTCCCATCCGCTCAAGCGCTTCGCACAAGAAGTTGAAAAGCTCGCTTTCCTTGATGATGGCGCCGCCCGTATCCTCCGCGGGTCCGTTTACGTAATTCATCAGGAGAGCTATGTGCTCCAGCTTGATGCATTCTTTCAGGGCATTTATGATAAGTATCCTGGCAATGTGTATTTCCTCGTATCTTTTGCCTTTCGGGTGCGCCACCCATCCTCTTTTGACCCAGTTCTGAATAGTCGAGCCTTCAAGACCGGTCACAGAGCATACCTGCGATAAGCTCAAGCCTCCGGTCGCCTCCAGCAACATCTCGATTTTCGAAAAGCCTTTTTCTCCTCGGTCAATGTATGTCGTAGTAGTTCCGGGCATTAGTTTCTCCTTTGCGTCCGCCATTGTAATCCCCTCTCGTTCTAGTGTTTTAGGTTCATCGTATCACCTTAATGTGGGTTACAATAATCTTATCATTGGTTCGCCCGAACGTCAAGAATTTATGGAAATTTCTTGCGGATGATATTGGAGCAAAGAAGAAGCCCCTTGTGTTTAAGAGGCTTCTCGATGTTTATTGTCGCAAATGGTAAACTTTGATTCTCCTGTGTGGAGTTGAGTCCTTATTCTACCGAAACTTACTTGATTTCGACTGTCGCGCCTGCTGCGGCGAGCTTGTCTTTGAGCGCGTTAGCTTCGTCTTTGTTGATGCCTTCCTTGATCTTTGCAGGGACTCCTTCGACAAGGGCTTTCGCCTCGGCCAGACCGAGACCGGTTATCGCGCGGACTTCCTTGATGACCTTGACTTTTTCAGCGCCGAAGCTCGTCATAATGACTTCAAATTCGGTTTGCTCTTCGACTTCTACGGCTGCGACCGCGCCTGCCGCCGGTGCTGCCATTGCGGCTGCCGATACGCCGAACTCGTCTTCGAGCGCATG
>Ga0123353_10010212_pt1 | contig 13063 bp, 10 predicted proteins | sample TergutLab28metaG_3_FD_92763 | JGI IMG/M metagenome (GOLD analysis project Ga0123353, IMG submission 92763) | Labiotermes labralis P3 segment gut microbial communities from Petit-Saut dam, French Guiana - Lab288 P3 | ecosystem: Host-associated > Arthropoda: Insects > Digestive system > Gut ...
ATTTTCGGACAGGTTTAGAAAACATGGACTAAAGACAAGATGTAAAATCAACTTTCATTCCAATTGCAAACATCACAACTGTTCAAAGTAATTACTCTGGTGTTAAATATATAATAGTCTTCCCAGCAACATTTTAAACCTTAAGAATGATAGGAAACAATCTAAAAATGATATAATCTTAAACAACTTGTTCCACTCTGTCAAAGAATTTTTGGAGGTTAGCAGAGACAATTAATTTTATAAATTATTTCTGTTGCAATTTATATTGTATTACTTTGTTATTATGCTTTGCACAATATTGTATTGGAGACTGTAGTTTTGATATTTGTTGATTTTATTGTATTGTCTTCATTGTTTTTGTTTGTGCATAGTGTTTTTCTCTGACAAGTTTCATGTCCGACTGTTGTATGACAGAATTATGGACCTACGAAATGATATCTGTATGTATGTACCTGATTTAGCTCACTGCATCATAGGTTCATTTAGGGGTGACCAAACATTTACAGGAAGTGTCCTTGACTTGTTGTTGCCATTGCTGTCTTAGTGGTGTCCAGAAAAGTTTAATCAGATATCAAGAAAAAACCCACAAAACTGTGCACATTTTTTCTGTGAGGAATTTATTTATTGGACCTATTTAATTGCTTCATTGTTGTGTAAAGCTCTTACCACCATTTGGAATCTCTTGAGCATTGTTCTGGTGGTTGCTAAAGAGGGAGACAAAACTAAGTAACTCAGTCTATGGTACAGGGACATTATTGAGAAACTAGTAGCCACCAACCTGGTCAAGGGAATTCCATGTCTCTTATGGATTCTGCAGAGTCATTATTATGCTCTAAGGAGCTCACATCTGGTCTCATATTGTTACTTGTATGCGTGTCCTTACATACTATTCTATTAATGTCCATGTTACTCCTACACTCATGTATGATTAGGTTGCTCACTTTTAAAATATTTATTTGCATTTCTCAGCTGCCCCATGGCTGTTAAGTTTATCATAGTCACTTTATTCTCCTGAATTTGATCATCATCAGTGTTTTATGAAGAATCAAAATTATGAAACTAAATGTTTTGCATTTTCTACCTTTCTCTTATTACTTTGCCATCCAATTTTTAAAAACCTTGAATCTTCTGTGGGCAGTGGGAGACCAAATTTCACACCATATGAAATGGGATATAAAACTCTGTTAATATACGTGTACATTTTATCTATACTGCCCTCCTCCTCACCTCTCTGCCTCCACCCCTCTTCCCAATTTCTAGTGGAGTTAATGTTTTTTGTTGTGTCCATGCTCCAATTCTAGGAAAAGAAACTAGATTCTGCAATATGTGTATCCATACACTATGTTCATTTTTGGAAAGCAGAATTGTTAGTCTTCATGAGCTAATATCATAAAGGAGTCGACAGGAAGTGTAATCTTGGACATGACCATTTCAATATTACATTTCACATTTGGTGTCATCGCACATGACAGGTACCCAAAATATATGAAACCATAGTTATAACCTTTACTCTGTGTAGTTTAAATATTTTTGTCAATAGTAATGCTGTTATAAGGAAAAAAGACAAGTGAGTTATGTTATTCCATAATTATTTCAATTATTTTTTTTTTTTAACAAATACATGATAAGACAGTGCCGAAGAGGGAGGAGGAAGCCGGTACAAAGTACCACGGCCCGATTATGTTGCATTTGCTTTCATCTTTCTCCGCAGTTTCATTATTTGTCGACTGCACAAATTAACAATATCAGACCAACCCCAAGTCACTCTGCAACGGACAGTCTTCCCTATTTAGTGTAAAGATTTTTACCCGGTCCGCCCGTGCTGGGGTTACCGAAAAATAATTTTCACTGGGGTCCGAACCGCCTCTCGCGCCGGTCCCGTGATTAGATTTATGTGTAAATTGCATTAACGTAGCAACTGGTTGTAGAGAAGCACGTTTAAAAATTTCTCAAAGGGGTATTTTAATCTTATGTCAAGTGGTTAACTAATGTGTTAATGATTGGGTAGAACAGAACTAACCTCCATGTGTGTTTTATGCAACGACTGACGTCGCATAGTACTACGAAAGGTGATCTGTGATTGTTCTAAATGACCGCGATATTTTCGAATCTGATCCGCTGCGTACAGAAAACATATCGGTGTAGATTATCTGTGGGATTTATCTTCTGTGGCCGGTCGGTATAATGTGTAGTCTGTGGTGGTCAGTGGTCGTCGCGACCCATGCTCGCGATGGTTGAATTTTGTAGTCGTGGTGTGGTGACAAGGTGTAGTTGGTGAGGGCTTGAGAAAGTTGTGTGTTTGATGGCTGTTAATTGAATATATCGGCATTATTAAGTCCACATGGAAGTTAGACGTAAGACACCTCAGTATAAAGTGTAACTGGCTGTGGTAATACAACGAATATAATGGATTCAAGAAAGATGGGTTTTAGGAACCCTTTTCCTCGACCGTGGATGGAAAAGACGGGCGCCGCTGCAGCAGTAGGTGGAAGCTCCGTGGGACTTAAAGGAATAGTAGCCGGTAAATATTATCGTAATTGCAAAGCAGTTAAGGTTTGATTGCCAAGAGGGAAGCGATTGCCGCAAAGTTGATGGCTGTTGAATATTGTACTTTTGATATAGACATGCAAACTAAAAATGTTAAAGTAGAGAGGTTGGAAATTTGTGTGGAAAGAAGGTCCGGTCGGAATCTGTGTCAGCAGTTGCAAGGAAGAGATGAGGAGAAGCCTGTAATAATGACGACCTTGGGACTGGCTTTACCAAATATGATGTCTCATTGGTCACCATTATGTGTCAGCAGTATTTCAAATATATTTAATATAAGCCACCTTTATTCAGTGGCTGTGCTTCCATTTTTTACTTAATTAGATTGCAGGGTTTTGATTCCTATCAGATAGTTTTTAAATTTTGCATTTCCAATCATTGTCACAGTTCTAAGGTCCACTCATCATTCACTTTAATGGTGACCATGGGTCTCCTTGCAGTGAGAATGCATGAGGTCACATAGTGGTTGGATGGAAGGATGGATGGATGCATGTGATAGATCCCAGTAAGCAACATGTGCAAGTTAGGGTACAATACGTAATATTCGTAGAATACCAAAAAATGCAATATGGTTAAAGAAACAGACCCAAAGAACAAAATATACTACAGTATATCTGCCACACACACAATTATGCTGTTAATAATTCCCTACCAGTTAAGCAGTTTATATGGAAATGGCCATCATATTTTATCTTTGTTAGAAAATTGATATGCCAAGTAATTTATTGAAAACATTTATTTGTCATTCATGCACAGCTTAGTTCAATGTCTGTGTACAAGATGGTACATTTACTTTGGAAAGTATAGTCTCAGCCTGTGTATGTGTACCATGCAGTATATTTACTTTGTTACCACTGCTGCATTCTGGGTATTTATACAGTCATGTGGTATACTGAAGTTGAAATGTCAGTGTGTTGCTGCTACATAAATTTGATTCACAGTGCAGAAGGTTTTATGAGGAGACAATAATTATGATTCATGTGTCATTTATAGACTGAATATCCAAGGTTGTGTTACAAGCTGTAATTCAACAAAGCTTGTGGGTTTTATAAACTTGCACAATATTATAATTTTCAGAGAGAAACTTAAAAAAAAAAGACCCATGAAGGATTTTCATATACACTTTCATACAAATGTACGTGTCCAACAGAGGATAGGAAAGTAACAGAAATCGGTAGGAGAAATATTGTGGCTCCCACTCCCCTTCCTCACTCTTCCATTTAATATTCCCCCTTCTGCACCTCTTTGATCTATGTTTCCTCCTTTTTGTCCTCCTGCCATTGCTAAGTGCCTTCCATCTGCACTCTTCCCCATCCCTCCTCTTTACCCTACCTACATCTTGATCTCCTCCCCCTTCCTCCTTCTCCTCTTTTTCTTTGTGTCCTTTAGTGTTGAAAAGAAACAGGAGCCATACTTAGAGATCATATATGGAGCAACAGATTTAAGGAAAGTAGATTGTAGACATTACAAATAGAATTTTAGAATATGGAGGTGATTGATGGGAAATATTTTGAAAGACTGGCAGATATCCCAAATAGAATTTAGAATTCCAGACACCAAGGGAAGAGAGATGTCAAAAGTTCAATGAAGGGATACCAAAAATGTCTGTGCAAGCAGTGTTACTTTTGACTTGCATTCATGGGACTCCTGGTGTGAACCTTGGCCAGGATACTGACTATCCATTTCAGAACTGAGGTTGTCATGGTAGTGACTTTGAAGAAAAGTCACTTCGTGGTATAGTAGATGGTTACCATTGTTTCACATGAATTTCTGCTTCCATATTCAGGTTGGGTTCTTTATTGTGACTTATTTTGTGTAATTTTTTCTTTCTGCCCAACAAAAGCCAGGATAATGCCTAAAATTTGGCCATAACTCTTTCCTTCCACATTTTTTACTATGTGTTCATTCATTGTTGTGCAGTTCGATCCTGTATGGTCTGAGGTACCAACCACATTAGTCAGTAAACTGTAAATAAACAACTAAAGTAGTACTGAATAGATGAGCGAGATGTTAAAGGACATTGGCTAATGGGTCAGATTCTTGAGGGTGTTGGTGGTAATGTTAAAGAAGTGTTTGCAGAATGCAACAATGCCTGTGTCCAAAATGTAATATTTTTAGGGGAGATCTGATATGCAGATTATCCCATTGTAGACATTGTAACAGTCTTCATATTGTCATGAAACATAATGAAGGTTGATGTGTTGGCAATAGAGCAGTAAGTTAACTTTTTATGACTATTTGCATGTAGTCAGTGACTACCTGTTGGAAATTATACGAATCTAGTATTATCTGCAAAGAAAAGTAAACTTTCCCCTGCCATTTTGTTCAGTCTGAGAGCAATCAAGTGATTGTATCATATTACTTTAGGAACCTTCAGTATACAAGCTGTTTGAAATGTAATGAATAGTATGAAAATTTTTATACATTGGGTCTTTCATTTTTCCCACATAATTCTGGTTACTTGGCTTCCTCCCTTAATCCCAGTACTCAGGACTACCAACGTTGCATGGAAGTTATCAGATGATTTTTTATCATTTACTTATGCTTCTTCGTGGTTAGGTTTGTTGTGTTGTTTCATTTCCTGTTTTTGGGTGGTGTTACTTTGGTACCTTGTAAAGTCCAAGTTAAGTGAGTCTTTATCATCAGGGCATGGCATATCCAGATTGTGGCTGGACGAGACAAATATTAATAAGACACAGTCAAGAGAGAAGCAGTAGTTGTCCAGCATGAATATCAGGCATGTTCCTAAGCCCGCAATGTAGAAACCAGCACAAAATTTTGCACTGGGTTTTGATGTGGAAGGGCTCTTGTGAACAAAGTAATGAACTTTTGGGTCTATAGAGGTTATGAATTTCAGCTTCTGAATAAGGTTTCTGCTCTGTTGGATTAGTTGATTGGTTAGTTCTTTTAAGTTACTTTTTACAGATAGTCAGTATATCTGCATTGCCTTCGTTATGGTAAAGTTGTATCCCAATCTGTACACACACAATTGATTGTTACATTTCTTTAGCTAGAAACTTAACAATACTTACAGCATGGAAGTAGTTTATATATATACACTGTTTTGGAGTTGGCTGTACTAGCATGTTTTGGTGTGGTTCATGAGTGTACTGGCTTTCATTAATGTTTTAATATTAGTGGTAACAGTATGCAACCCAGGACAGTGCTACAAATGTGAAATTTTTGTTACTTACACCAATCTTATGTTGCCTGCACTTGTTCATTCTACCGTATTAAATATTTTGTAATTCCTTTGACAGGTGGAATTACGGGAGGCATTGAGATATGTATTACATATCCAACAGAATATGTGAAGACGCAACTACAGCTAGATGAGAAAGCTGGCACGGCTGCGAAGCAGTACACGGGCATCTTGGATTGTGTCAAGAAAACTGTTCAGCGACATGGTGTGTTTGGGTTGTACAGGGGCCTTAGTGTCCTGGTATATGGCTCTATACCGAAATCAGCTGTGAGGTACAAATTATTCATTAAGTTCTGGTGCATAAGTAATTTAAGGGGACTCCAGGCTTGTGCTGTATGCGATGGGAAAATTTTACCTGTCACGCACATACAGTTTATGTTGAAAAGTGTTCTAGAGTAAGTTAATCATAATTTTGGTTTTGCAAGCATAATGACATACTTTTGTTTCTATCATTCTCTTTTATGACACCTAATTCAGGAAGAATATGTCATTGTTCCTGTGTGGGTAACCGTATGACGTATCGTTCACTGACCTCCCATAACCGCTCCTCTTATACAGACTGTCTCACTAATCTTTGTTATGAGCATAGGGAAATGCGAGCTTGGTTATACAAGGAAACTTGACTAAGTGTTGCAGTGTCTTATTCACTCTGCTTTGTAATAGGGACACTTATTTTTTCTGTTGTTCATAGAAATATGTAATTTGAAATACATGTGCAAAGTACACAGGTGTCATGGACAAAGGGTTAGTGAAAGTATGAAAAGTATCCAACATCAGTAATGCCATGTGAAAGAGCAGTATACAGTAGGGGGGGGGAAAACATTGAATTATTGGTTCAGTGCTGGACAAAAATAAATTATGAAAACTTGTATTTGTTTGGATTATGCATGTTTTTTTACATTGTGTGGGGACATAAACAGACAAAATAACAGATACTGGTGTTGGGAAAAGCCCCATACAGTTTGCGAAGTTTCCTTTGCATCCCCTTAAAGTGCATTTGATGTGCACAAAATCATATGGCCCATGTTTTTATAAGAATGAAGTGCCGATTGTTTTAAATTAATTGTTCCATTATTCAGGGAACTAACAAAAGAAGAGAAAGTGTGGAACAATCCACATTCTTTGGAAGAGCTGAATGGCATTATTTGGAGGGTAGCCATCAGTATTGCAAGCCAAGAGCTTGTTGTATGTTAAGAAATATTTTTGGAATGTGTGAGGCCTGCCTGAAAGTGGGAGGCTTATGCTTGACACTCTTCTGTGAAGTAAGGGAAGTTGAACTGCGGGGTAAAAATGGACGGTAAATTCCCAGCAGATGCTGGCTTCACATGTGATAAAGCTGGCCTGACACGCTGTGCTGAGGACAGAGATTAGTGCAACACTCTGTATGTTTTCACTCGTTTGTCAATATCTTTTGCACATCTTCCCCCCCCATTGGCCTCTCGACAGTATCATTGATCTCTGTGTTGGGCATATGTTGGTTATCTTTAAAGTTGACATTTTCAAAGGAATTGTATTGTTGTTTATGTATGACATCTGTTTGTACTGCTTCATCTTGAATTTCACCAATTTTTCTTGTTGTATTGAGGTTCTGAGTTGTGACACCCTTTTTTAGTCTGGTGGTTGGGTTCCACTATTCCAGAAGGATATACTGCCTCTGTCCTCAGGGTTGGAGGAAGTGCATTCAGGAAATGGCAAGTTACACAGAACCTGCCAAATTCGCTAGCCCAAGCACAAAGTTACAGTAGAATAAGTAAAAACATCTAGACAGTTTTTTTTTTCTTGTCATCTTCTTTGGTTTCAGATTTCTACTTCCTTTATGCTTTGTGTTACTTAATATTTATCGGCTAATGAAGGTGTGAAATTTAAAAGTGGTTGGCAGATTATGTATAACCTGCTGTTTTTCAAACTTGGCTTTCTTCAACTCTGAAGATGCAGGTATTTTAATTCTTTTACATGCTTGATTACTAAACAAATAAGTCTCTGATTTCCCAGTATGTTTATGTGTGTTGTGCAAATGACTGAGAAAAAATGCTGTGTTTTAGAGCAGTACCACAAGTGAGTGTACAATTGTGAAAGGATGAGCCATGATACTTTGAAAGGTTAATTGACAGTTCAAGCATGAAAAATTTGTGATACATAACCTCAGAACTTCACTATGTGACCTCTGGGGAATTGCTTTTCAGTAAATTAGTATGTATGAGTGAATGAATGATTGAATAAGAAATACTAAGCCTTCTTTTCATGTGGTATAATTTGGTTAAAGATGCCACGTTGCTGTTGATGGTTCTTTACGTCCTGGCATATGGTCTGTATGATATTCCATGAGGTACCAGAGCCATCCTGCGGAGCTGTTCATGGTACTTGCATCCACTGAGGGATAGATACATATACCCATATTTTCACATGTTGGGTGAACTGTGTTACCTTATTCATCACAGTGGTGCTTGAGCACAGTACCGATAGGAGAGTGGTGTTAGCTAATTGTCTTCTGCTGTTCATAGAGAAGCAAGTGTGAAGAATTAATTAGAGTGATTTGTAATGGCAGATTTGAGCCAGGTACCTCAACAAATTGAAACCAAATGTAAACCACAAGTTATGCCAACAAAAATCATACCAGGTATAGATACAACTTGTAGTTCTGACAAATAAAAAATTAAGAACTATAATGAAAACAAGTACTGTTGTGTATTAAATGTACCCACATCAAATCTGGAACTGTTATCGTGCTTCTTGGGATTGATTTGAACTGCCCAGTTCAGGTTTAAACACTGTGCCACAAGCAGGAAGGTTGTGGTTTCGATTCCCGATGGGATTGTTGGGATTTTTCGTTGACTTAATCCTTCTGGCTGCACTGGGGTTGACTCAGCCTTTAATAGGAATAAATACCAGAGATATCTTCTGGGGGTAAAGGCGACTGGTGCGTAGGGCTTACAAACTTGACTGCTTTTGTGTGCTGACTGTCTAGGAATTCTGGGAGCCTCAACCTCCTGGAGCCCTAAGGGCCTCTCCAGGCCTGTCATCTGATCCCAGTGGCTGCACAGTCTAAGGTGGTGGGTGTGCAGCTGCGTGCTTGCTGGGATTGTGGGTTCAAATTTCACCGGGACATGGTTGTCTGTTTCTTGTGAGTGTTGTGTGTTGTCAAATTAGAGGTCTCTGTGCCAGGCTGATTACTTGTCCAGATGACTCATGCTGAGTTTGGTGTGTCTGAGTATGATCTTGAGACCTCAACAATGAGGAGACCTAGGCCAAGTAGGGCTGTCAAGCAATGAAAAAATAATTCAGTTTTAAATAGAGGATATGAGTGTGTGTTGTGTACTGAACAATCTTAGTACTCTCTCATTATTTTGTGTGCTTGCTTTGTTGATAAGACAGTATGCAGTAATTTAAAATATTAAAGAGGTAACAATGCTTAAATAAGGCATTGTAGGTTACTTATGTAATTAAAACAAAAATATATTAGAATCAGAATTCAAATGACATCCATTAGCTCTGTGTTAAGGTTACATAAGTGACATTAATTTCTGCATGAACTTGGAGCATGGGCACATGTGTCCATAAGAGTGGTAGTGATGCTGAGATTGGGATGGGGGGGGATGTAACATGTGTGCAATTGTGTGATGAGGCCCAGACTGTCAGTAACTGGTAGCTGACATAGATTTGTATGCAATTGTGTGATGAGGGATGGCTGTAGAAAAGGATCTGCTTGAAGTGACTACTGAAGTCTGAAAAAGTTGTTACAATCATCAATTCACATTGCACCTTATTGTTGTGACTCTTCTCACATGATTTTACATGTCTCCAGCATTGCTGCTGTTTTCTATAGATAGAAGTTCATGTAGACTTGACAGCGGTAATTTTGTGGAGAAAAACTGGGTAGTAGGCACTTGCGGTTTAAAGAACAACACATTGCTTGTAAATTGTTGATAGACCCTTTCTTAATCATTTAGACTATGTTGGGGTCTGTTGTATTCATACTGTCATATGATGATCATGTTAGGCAAATATATAAGAATTAGGATAATGTAGGTGATCGTGATGGCTCAGACAGACTAGGAAGTGGATTTTGATGTATGTTTGTCAGTGCCTCATAGTATAAGCATAGAGAAGAAAACCAACTAGATGCTACTCAATGCTTTATTGCACTTATAATCTGCTCAACATGTTTCAGGCACTTACATGCCGATCATCAGGAGCTCGAGGTTATACTTGTGTTATTGCCGTATATGGTGTGTAATGCCTTCGTTGCTGGTTGTCGGCTGTTACAAGCAGAGCAGCAGACTATGTGTCCGGGGTGAGGGAAGTTGCTCGAACAGTTTCCCTCACCCCAGATGCATAGCCTGCTGCTCTGCTCCTAACAGCCGACAACCAGCAACCAAGGCAATACACACCATGTGCGGCAATAACACAAATATAGTCTCGAGCTTCTGATGATGGGCATATAAGTGCCCGGAACATGTTGAGCAGATTATAAGTGCAATAAAGCATTTAGTAGCATCTAGTTGGTTTTCTTCTCTACGCTTAGGAAGTGGAGGTTTAAGTAATCTGGGATATGATGCTGTGTAGGTTGTGATGTTTCCATTGATTGTTGTGCCTTTGTCTTCAGGGACAAGTAGTCTAAGAAGAGTAGTTTTGTGGCAAAACATAGAGTATTACATAGGTGTTTGTGATTAGGGTGATGACAGAAAAGTGTGGGTGGTGAGGCAGTGGTGGTGGTGATAGTAATATGCACTTGGTTGGGCCTAGGTGTATGAGGTGGGAGGTGTTTGTGTTTAGGGTACAGGGTGGTGTGAGGAGATGGACGTTGAGTTAATGACACCTGGACACTGGGATTGTGTATCATCTACAGGGATGCAAAGAATTGTTGAGCCAGTAGGAGTGGGAGCATCAGAGTGGTGGGGGAGGGTGAATAAGTGAACAGAAAATAAAACCATTGTCATTGTCATTAACACCACCACCACCACCACCTTACTACTACTACTACTACTACTACTACTACTACTGCTGCTGCTGCTACTAATAATAAGCAATAACAACAGCAGGAGCAGCAACAACTACAGCAGCAGCAGTATCAACAAAACAAAAAATAGTAATGATAATAATAATAATAACAATTAAGGTTTAGGTTTATCTTGAAGATTTTCTTGGTCTTTCCATCTTTGTTTTGGTCTCCCCAGATCATGGTGTCCTTGCAGTTGGTATGGGAAAGCCAATTGTAAAATAAAAAAAAAATGAAAGTAATCTTGACAGAAGAGGTTATTTTGGCCTTGGAAAAGGGCATAACTGTTTGAAAATAAGAATAGTGAATAAAGTGATTAGTGGGTTAAAGGCATGATGTTGCATTTATGATTTATCTTCTGAACATTAACATGTCTTTTATTTTGTTAGGTTTGGTTCATTTGAGCAACTGAAGAAGGTGGCGGTGGATGACAAAGGCAACCTCAGTCCTGTCAACAGAATGCTGTGTGGTCTTGGTGCTGGGGTGTGTGAGGCCATCTTTGCCGTTACTCCAATGGAAACTATCAAAGTGAAGTTCATCAATGATCGGAGATCTCCAAACCCAAGGTTTAGGGGTTTCATTCATGGCTGCTCTATAATTGTCAAAGATGAAGGTACAAATATTTGTATATTAATTGGGCTGTGTTAACACCCTGTTTGGCCTCCAGAGGAAAATAGTTGCAATACAAGGGTAGCTCAATTAGTGATAATAGTTACTGGCAGTGCATTATGGCACAGTAATGGCTACTGTCTCTTTTTTTTTTGTGCGCAACAGCCGAAGTTGGGCCTAGGCTGCCTGACTCTTAAGGTGTCTAGATCACACACAGGCAAACACACCCACTTGGACCCCTCTGAATGAGTGATCAGCCCATCACAGTGGCTGCTAGCTGCGTATCTTGCACAACACACGACAAACACGAGAGAAAAATATCTATGCCCTCAGTGGGATTCAAACCTGTGATCCCACCCTTCAAGTGGCTGCAGACGTATGTCTTAGACCAGATGGCTGCTTTATGTGGGTGAATAAGTGTAGGGTCTGGTTTTGGATGGGGGAGAGGTGTAGGAGGGTTTGGAACAGTAGAACAGGGAAGTTCCTATACACAGCACCTGGCTGCCACCACTACAGACCACAGACCAAGAGATGATCTCTCCAGGATGTGGGCGTGTCTGGCGCAGTGTGGGGGGACTGCTGGCTGTGGTTGGGACTACTGGACTACCGTCAATAAGAGTGACAGACTGCTCGACAACTGCACGCATACTGACAACTTGAAGCATTTCAGGTAGTGTGTAGTAAACAAGTGCACCATGTGAATTTTTTCAGGCTAGGTAGGAGAAACTCGTCATTTACCATGAAACTTTGTGCCTTCGCATCTGTTGTATTTCTAGCAAGGATCATCTAGTCTGTGGGCAGTACTTCTGTTCAACCCTTTGAATGACGTGTTTACTTATTTGGTGACAACTGTGTAAATACTGTCACTGCATGGCTTTCATTGTTCACGTATTTGTATGCTGTGAAGCAGCTGGAGTAGTGTAGTTGGTTTAGTGACTAGTATATGGACTGGATGGTCTGGGGCTCAAATCCCTGTAGGGGCACGAGACTTTTCTCTTCACCAAAATATCCGGATCTGCTGTGGGGCCCTACTCATTCACCTACTCAGTGTGTACTGGTATTCTTTTCTGGGGGTAAAGCTGCTGGGGCATGAAATTAATGACTCGTCTGTATCTAGTGCCATAGTTAAGAATGAATTGAGCTACATTTCTACTCCTCCTGTGTCCCTTCATGGCAAGGGCAGGGAAAACTTTGTCTTTACTTTACCTTTGTATGTTGTGATGTGTAAGTGTTTGATTTCTCAATTATTACACCAACCACTGCACATATATAAAATTTACACATTAAAACATTAAAAATGCTCTGACATGTTCCGGTCCTAAGACCATCATCAGGGAGCTATATATTCCTTGCTAAAGTCACACTAGAAATAGTCACAGATTAATTTCATTGTACAAGTTGGGTGTTGTGGCAGCATGCCGTGTTGTTGTGTAATGTTATTTTGCGAAGAATGCCCTGCTACGGATGCGCAAAATAACATTGCACAACACGGTATGCTGCCACAACACCCAACTTGTACAATGAAATTAATCTGTGACTATTTCTAGTGTGACTTTAGCAAGGAATATATAGCTCCCTGATGATGGTCTTAGGACCAGAACATGTCGGAGCGTTTTTAATGTTTTAATGTGTAAATTTGATAAATTTTATATATGTGCAGTGGTTGGTGTAATAATTGAGTAACTCGACAACATGCACGGTGTAACAATAAA
>Ga0123353_10010214_pt1 | contig 13062 bp, 11 predicted proteins | sample TergutLab28metaG_3_FD_92763 | JGI IMG/M metagenome (GOLD analysis project Ga0123353, IMG submission 92763) | Labiotermes labralis P3 segment gut microbial communities from Petit-Saut dam, French Guiana - Lab288 P3 | ecosystem: Host-associated > Arthropoda: Insects > Digestive system > Gut ...
AAAAAATCAAATATCTTTTCGGAGGGAAGGGGTGAAATTACCTCTTCTCTGAAAAGAAAAAATGATAAAAATTATTGTCTAACAAACCTTAATAAACTGTCCAAAGAAAGGGGTACACTTCATATAACACAATCGGTCAATTGGTGCAAATAGGTACTACAAGTCCCGATATTTCAACCGCACAACTCAACAAAGGAATTTACATTTTACGATTTGAAAGTGGAAAAGCATTTAAATATGTGAAATAGAACCAGACAGTCTTAAAAAGTTTACTTTTGAGTTAATCGGTTGTTTCAGGTCATCAAGGGCTTTTTTTGCCCGCAGAAATTTTGTAATGCGGTAGCGCACAACTAAATTATTTACGTATTACTACACGTTCCACTGCAGCAATAATATGCGGGGTGTCTAACCCATATTTTTTCATCAGCTGTTCGGGCGTACCTGATTCGCCGAAGGAGTCGTTTACAGCTACAATCTCCATTGGGAGAGGAAATTCACGTGCCAACAATTGAGCAATGTAATCTCCCAGTCCGCCGTTTCTTAGATGCTCTTCTGCGGTAACTACACATTTTGTTTTGCAGACACTTTTTAGAATCGTTTTTTCATCTAAAGGTTTTATAGTATGAATATTAAGCACTTCCGCATCAATGCCTTTCTCCTTCAATTGTTCTGCAGCTACTAAGGCTTCCCAAACCAAATGTCCCGTAGCAATGATTGTTACATCAGTGCCTTCCTTTAAAAGCAAAGCTTTTCCAATTTCAAATGATTGGTTTTCAGGTGTAAAATTGGGAACTACCGGACGTCCGAAGCGCAGGTAAACCGGTCCTATATGTTTGGCAATGGCAAAAGTTGCGGCTTTTGTTTGGTTGAAGTCGCAAGTATTGATAACGGTCATATTGGGCAACATCTTCATGAGTCCAATATCCTCCATAATTTGGTGAGTTGCACCATCTTCGCCCACCGTAATGCCGGCGTGTGAAGCGATAATCTTCACATTTAGATTGGAGTACGCTACTACCATCCGAACCTGGTCGTAAACTCTTCCCGTTACGAAAGCGGCAAAAGAACCGCAAAACGGAATTTTTCCGCTAAGCGCCAAGCCTGCAGAGATTCCAATCATGTTGGCTTCTGCGATACCTGTTTGAATAAAACGTTCAGGGAAAGCTTTCTTAAAAGCGTCCATTTTCAAACTGCCGGTTAAATCGGCGCATAAAGCAAATATAGCAGAATTTTCTTTGCCTATTTCCAACAAGGCTTCTCCGAATCCGGAGCGGGTGTCTTTGAAATTGAGTGGAATCATACTTAGTGTTTAATGATTAATGGTTAATGGTTTGGTAATTGAGCGTAGGCGAAATTAATGGTTAGCTGTGCACCCGTAAGCGCATTCCATCGAACCTTGTATAATATTGTCTTAAAGGATATTTAGATGGACCGGTAATCAGTCCTCCGTCTAAAATATTAAAAAGTGATTGGCATTTTTGGCATCTTAATGTAATCCCATCGGGTTCAACCCAAATCCAAGAATCATCTTCATCCCAATCATGCGGACATGCTCTGTCGAAAGCAGTAAACTCCCAGTCTCCTAATCTATATACTACAACTCCGCTAACACCACCTGTAAAATACTCATGACCACCAATGTAATTCAAATTTAAATATAAAACATCATTAGGATTAATATAAAAATTAACCGGCACCTTAGGAATGGGATTATCATTTCTATAGCAACTTGCCCCTAAGCAACAAAAAAGTCCCAAAAGAATAAAGGATTTAAGATTTAAAAATTTAAAGTCCATAGTTATCATCTCATCATCTTATCATCTAATTATCTCATCTTCTAATCATCTAATCATTGATAATTGTTCTCCCATTTGTTCTGCTGCATATTTTTTGTCAATTTCAATTTTCTTTTTATCTGAAGATGGAAATTCGTACATGGCATTTGTCATAATACGTTCCATAATAGAGCGTAAACCGCGGGCACCTAACTTTAGCTCAATTGTTTTACTTACCACATATTCAATTGCATCTTCGGAAAATTTTAATTCAATTCCATCAAAAATAAATAAACGCTCATATTGTTTAATTAGTGCATTTTTGGGTTCTATCAAGATGCGTTTTAGGGCTTCTTTGTCTAATGAAGACAAATAGGTTATCATGGGGAAACGTCCGCAAAGTTCCGGGATTAATCCAAACATTTTCAAATCTTGGGCGGTAATGTATTGCATCATGTTGTTTTTGTCTAATACTCTGTTTTCCTGATTGTAACCTATACGATTTGTATTTAATCGTTCTGCAATGATTTTATCCATTTGGTTAAAGGCTCCACTTGCAATGAAGAGAATATTTTGCGTGTTTACTACAATAAACTTTTGTTCGGGGTGCTTTCTGCCACCTTCCGGAGGAACATTTACAGTAGCTCCTTCAAGCAATTTCAACATTGCCTGTTGCACTCCTTCACCAGAAACATCGCGGGTAATAGAAGGGTTGTCGGCTCCTTTTCGTGCAATTTTGTCAATCTCGTCAATAAATACAATACCCCGTTCTGCTTTTTCCACGTCGTAATTGGCAGCTTGAAGCAAGCGCGACAAAATGCTCTCTACATCTTCGCCCACATAGCCAGCTTCTGTAAATACGGTGGCATCGGCAATGCAGAACGGAACATCTAATAAACGAGCAATAGTTCTGGCTATTAATGTTTTTCCTGTGCCTGTTTCACCTACTAAGATAATGTTCGATTTTTCAATCTCTACATCATTATTATCTTGGGCAGCATGGAGCAATCTTTTATAATGATTATACACCGCTACAGAGATTACTTTTTTTGCCTCCTCCTGTCCAATAACATATTCATCAAGTTTTTCTTTAATCTCAATGGGTTTCATTAGTTTAAATTTTAGACTGCTTTTTTTTCTGTTGTTTCCTGAAGCAATTTGGTAATCTTTGAGAATATTTCCCACTGCATCGGCGCAATCTTCGCAAATTAAACCGGTAATTCCGGTAATATGAAAATCATTGCTTTTAATTTGTTTTCCACAAAATGAGCAATATAAAGAGTTATGTTTAGGCATTCTATATAGATATAAGTTATTAATTCGTGCGCGAAAATATCATTTTTTTCACTCTTTTTTTATTCCTTTCCATAAAACTCCAAAATTTTAATTCTAAATAGAAAATCATATTTTGCCTGAATTAGGTTAGATTGTGCTTTTAAATATTTATTCTTGGCATCATTAAATTCATAGTTGGTAGAAGCGCCTGCATTGTATTTAATTTCCTCATATTCAAAAGCTTTCTTGGTTGAAGAGTGGGCAACCTGAGAGGCTGAATATTTTTCTTTTGCCGCAACCGCGTTCACAAATGCCTGCTCAATACTTTTTATTAAATTTCTTTTGGTCTCTTCTAATTGTAACTCTTGTGATTTTACTCTAATTTTCTGTTGTTTAACATTATAATAGGTAGAAAGTTTGTCGAAAATAGGAATAAATAATGAAAGTCCTATAGATTCACGGGCATTATTTTTAAATTGGTCCCCAAATGGTGCGTTGGGAAATAGAGCAAGATTATTAAAACGATAGTAATATCCGGTTCCGAAATACGCATTTAGCCCAAGTGTAGGATACCAGCCCGAGCGCGTAAGTTTTATTTCTCTATTAGCCTTTTCAATGCGGGTAAGTGCAGCCCTTATTGCAGGACGGCTCTCAAGAGCATTTTCTACAACCGTGCTTACGTCAATATTTCTATCAAATATTTCATCTATTTCACTATAATCATGTTCCGTAACAATATCAAAATCTGAAATGTTTGGGTAGTTCATCAGTTGAGCTAAGTCTAATAACGACAACCGAACACTGTTTTGGGCTTCTACAACCGATACCTGATCGGTTGCCAAAGTTGATTTTGAAACATACAATTCGGCATCGGAACTTTTTCCGTTATTTACCAGAATTTGAATTCTTTCTACCTGCTCCTGAGCTAATAACACTTGCGCCTTAAATATCTCCAATACTTCTTTATTTAATAAAACTTGAAGATAATAGGCGGTAACCATGAGTTCTATATTCTCTTTAGCATCTTCAATATCGAATAATGTAGCTTCTATGTTTAATTGATCCGATTTAATTTGGTGGTGCGTGCGCAATCCCTGAAACAAATCCATATTCATCCCAACGTTAAAGTTTGTTACAGATTGTGAGGTACTTACAATCAAGCCATCCGGCAATGCAGAGCGACCAAAATCTAAACTTTGCCCTACATTTATTCCTAAAGAAGGGGCAATGCTTGTTTTTCGTGATCTTAACTGAATGTAGTTAGATTCCTTTTCCAATATTTTCTGTTTTACAGAATAGCTGTTTTCTAATGCATAATCAACACATTCTTGAAGTGAGAATTTTTTCTGCGCATACAGTTGATTAACAAATAGAAAAAACAGAATTAAGATGCTTGATAATAAGATTTTATTATTGATTTTCATACATAAAAATTAATGTTACAAATAAACATGTTTTTTTTATTTTTTTTAATGAATAATAAAATCTATTTTTGCGCACTTTTTTATTTAAAAAAATTATGAAAAACAACATTTTTTTACTTTTCTTTCTTTTTTTTGCATTTTTTACACCTGTTTTTGCACAAATTCCTTCCGGATATTACAATATGGTAAATGGGAAAAAAGGAAAAGATCTTCAAATTGCATTAAATCAAATTATTAATAATCATAAAAGTATTTCATATTCAGATGTTTGGATTTATTACCAATATACCGATTTAAAAACAAACGGTAAAATTTGGGATATCTATTCTGATAATCCGCAAGGGGTTCCTGCCTATCAATTTGATTTTAGAAAAGATCAATGTATAAACATTGGCAGCAGTGAAGGGAACTGTTATACACGTGAACACTCTTTTTGCCAAAGTTGGTTTGGGGGCGGACAAGCAGCGCCTTATACCGATATTTTTCACCTCTATCCTGTAGATGGATGGATTAATACTAAAAGAAGCAACAATCCTTACGGCAAAGTAATTACTGCCTCTCATACTTTTACTAACGGTTCTAAAATGGGAACGAACACCTATCTGGGTGCACCAACCGTTACTTGTTACGAGCCTCTTGATGATTTTAAAGGAGATATTGCCCGATCGTTTTTCTATATGGCAACACGCTACATGTTTGAAGATGGTAGCTTTCTCGAAGAATCGCCTATGACTTTTAAATCGCAATTACAGCCATGGGCATTGAATATGTTGCTGGAGTGGCACCAATTAGACCCTGTCAGTCAAAAAGAGAGAGACCGCAATAATGCGATTTATGCGGTACAAAAGAATAGAAACCCTTTTGTAGATCATCCTGAATGGGTGGCGAAAATTTGGAGCAGTGATTCTATTAACCCTGTGCAAATTAATATTGAAAATCCTCCTGAAAAACCCAAAATCAAATGGGCTGCACTCACAGATAATAGAACTTTGAAAATTACATTCACCCAGGACATGGTGGCATGGACAACCGAAAATCCTCTAAATTACTATATTAGTGAAACCGTTGCAGTTACTTCTCTCTCTTATCATAATGACACTCTAATCGTTCACATCGGCGGATTATTCTCACAGAACTCTACTTATAGATTGTCTGTTAAACATCTGCTATCCAAAAATATGGCTTTTTTGAACGATACATTAGTCAATTTCTTTTATCCTTATAAGGTAGAACAAAAACCTCTGATAGCGTGGACTTTCGACAATTTATCGGGCAGACCGAATACACCCAACAAGATCTCTGCTGATTACCATCTATTGGATACTATATCTGAAGCGGTTCTTTACGCTGAGGGCTCGTATCATTCAAGTATTTGGATATGTGCGAGTTCCGGAACAGAATTAGATGCTTTTAGTGGTACTATTGCCGGCGATCCGCGCCAAGCACCCAAAGCCGGAAGCGCCATAGCTTTTGCAAATTCTACAGCAAACGGAAAATCGGTAGTATTGAAATTCCCTACAAAAGGTTTTTTCAACTTAGCTTTAAGTATGGCAGTAAGAAGAACGGCAACAGGGTTTGATTCTCATGTATGGGAATGGAGTATTGATGGTGAAAACTACACACTTATTGAAAATGCGACTACCTGCCCGATTATCACAGGTGAGTTTGTACTTACTACATTAGATTTGAGAATCATAGATGAATTAGACGACAGAGAAACTGTTTTTTTACGTTTAACTTTCAACGGATGTAAAGCTGTTTCTGGAAATAATCGTTTGGATAATATTACATTACACGGAGTTTCTATTCACAGTCAAGATATTCACACAATAATAAAAAATAGTAACAGATTCATCATACTTCCCAATCCTACTTCGGGAAGATTTCAAATAATCAATCGTGATGAACATGCCGATTTTTTTAATACAGATTACATTATCTATAATTTATTTGGACAAAAGATAAAATTAGGCAAAATTAATTCTTCCTTTATTGATATTTCCGAGCAGCCCAATGGAATCTATTTTTTCAAGATTTTAGGAGAGAGTTTGAAAATTGTGAAGTATTAATCTGCGAGTCCGAGTATTTTTCTTGTTTCTGATGGTGTTGCAATCTCTCTTCCGAGTTCTTTTGCCATACGCACTACTTTATCAACCAGTTCGCCATTCGACTTAGCTAATACACCTTTCGAGATATACACATTGTCTTCGAACCCCACGCGCACATGCCCCCCGTCAATGATTGCCGCCATTGCTAACGGAAACTCAAAACGTCCTATTCCGGCAACAGTATAAGTAGCATCAGCAGGGATTGAGCCGCGCATAAACACAAAGTCGCGCAAATCTCCACCAATTCCGCCATTAACGCCCATTACGAAGTCAAAATGCATCGGCTTGTTGATAAACCCTTTCTTGTGCAGACGCAATGCCATCTCTATCATACTTTTATCGAAACATTCCAGTTCGGGTTTGATCCCCAATTCTATCATACGTTTGCCAAAATATTTGATGGTATTCTCGGTGTTGGTAAACACATCGTCGCCGCCAAAATTAAGAGTTCCACAATCTAACGTTGCCATTTCGGGCAAGAGTTCAGTGGGTTGTAACCTTTCGTCGTTGGTCATACCTACTGCACCACCGGTTGAGGGTTGAATGATCACAGCGGGCAACTCTTTTTTAATGGCATCAATAGCTTCTTTAAATCTCCCTTTGTCTTGCGTGGGGGTACCATCGTCCCGGCGAACGTGCAAATGAATGATAGAAGCGCCTGCCTCATAAGCCGATTTGGCTTCGCGCACCAATTCTTCAATAGTATAAGGAACAGCAGGATTGTGTTCTTTTAAAACTTCTGCGCCACAAATTGCAGCGGTAATGATTAATTTATCCATAATAAAGATTTGTTCAACTTAAACTAACAATTACTAATTCACTTGAAAAGTAGTGTCTCCGGTTTTTAAAAACTTTACGATTTGATTTGCAGAAGCTAATCCTGCGTTAATGTTGGCTTCGGCTGTTTCTGCTCCCATTTTCTTAGAAGTTGCAAATACTCGCACACCGAATTTTTCATTTAATTCAGCTTGATTACCGGCAGCAACGTCGGTGGCATATTTCAAATCTTCTCTTTCTGTCAATACTTTAACTAATTCTTCTTCATTGATTACCTCTTTGCGGGCAGTATTAATTAAAACGCCTTTTTTTGGCATTTTAGAGAGCAAGTCGTAACCAATTGATTTTTTAGTTTGTTCATTAGCAGGAATATGCAAAGATATGTAATGGCATTTTGAATATAATTCTTCCGGAGTAGCGAGAGCTGTAACTCCTTCGTTTTCAATTTCTTCTTTTTTTACAAATGGGTCGAATGCGAAAACATTCATACCAAAGCCTTTGGCGATTTTGGCTACTAATTTTCCTACATTTCCATAAGCATGGATGCCCACATTTTTGCCAAGCAATTCACTGCCTGTGCCTGGTGAAAATTGATTACGAGCCAAATAAACCATCATACCCAGTGCCAATTCGGCAACGGCATTTGAGTTTTGTCCGGGTGTATTCATTGCCACAATGTTTTTTGCAGTACATGCGGGAAGATCTAAGTTGTCATATCCTGCGCCTGCACGAACAACAATCTTCAAGTTTTGGGCGTGTTCCACCACTTCTTTTGTAACTTTGTCGGAACGAACTATGAGCGCATCTGCATCGGCAACGGCTTTATAAAGGTCGTTTACATCGGTGTAGTTTTCCAATAATGCCATCTCATATTCGGCATTTTCTACAATTTTTCTGATACCTTCTACTGCAACTTTGGCAAAAGGTTTTTCGGTAGCAACTAAAATTTTCATAATAAAATAATATTAGGGTTATTAATGTTTTTGTTCTTATCAAGTCGGTGGCAAATATATATTTATTTTCTTTTTATATAAGGCAAACAAAGAAAAATAGTTTCAAAGGGTAATTATTCTTCACTTTTCATATATTTTTGCGCGCTCAAATATTCATACAATGAAACATAGAGTTGGTAAGAGATCCCATTTTCTAATACTTTTATTAGTATTATTTTTGATAATGGTTGCCGCCGCTTTCATCGGCACGGCGCAATCTACGGAGTTTGTCATTGTACATTTGCGAATCCCACGCATTATCATGAGCGTGTTTGCTGGTGCTTCGCTAACTCTTTGCGGGGTTATTTTTCAGTCTGTTTTTCGCAATCCGGTTTGCGATCCCTATATGTTGGGAATTTCATCCGGCGCTTCAATTGGGGCAGCGCTCGCTTTTATTTTGGGATTAGATTTTTATATGTTCGGGGTAACCTCTTTTGCATTAATAACCGCTTTCTTCACCCTATTATTGATATTAGGAATTGCAAGGTTCTCTAAAATAAAATCCATATATGTTATGCTGTTGGCAGGCATTTCGCTCAACTTCCTTATGGCTTCCATACTCACTTTGTTAATGGTGCTGAATCATCAGGAGATGCAAAAGATTATTTTTTGGACAATGGGTAGTTTTTCAACAGTTTCCTATTATGACCTCTCTTTTTATGTTCCGATATTTTTTATCTGCACTTTTTTCATTTTTTTATTTTCAAAAGATCTTAATATTATGCAATTGGGAGATGTTCAGGCGCGATCGCTCGGAGTGAATACCCAAAAAGTTATCTATATTACCTTGTTTCTTTCTTCTGTAATGATAGCTGCCACTGTTTCTATTTGCGGTGTTATTGGGTTTATTGGGTTAATTATTCCGCACCTTGCAAGAATTATTTGGGGAAACAACATAAAATATCTATTTACATTCTCTATGTTACTCGGCGCAATTTTTATGCTTTTCTCCGATACTTTGGCGCGAATTTTGGTGAATAATGCAGAATTGCCGGTAGGGAGTATTACCGCATTGATAGGAGCACCCTATTTTATTTATATCTTAGCTAAACGAAGATGAAAATAGCAAGTTTTTTTTTGTGACACATAACCCGTGACGCGTGACATGTGACGCGTGAAGAAATTGCTTAGATTTAAGTAAGATCGTCTTAAAAAAATGGTTATATGACAACCTATAGACGATGAAGCCGGACGGGGCAATTTATATGTTGTGTGCAATGGCGGACAATCCTATCTCCTAAGTGACAGGAAATTATCAATAATTCAAAGGCAAAATGATTCTTTCTATTTCACAAACTTAAACGCTTTTCCGTTTTCTAACTGTAAAATATAGATTCCATTGCTGAGCGATAAGGTAGAAATATCAGGATTTGTAGCACCTGTTTGTAGCAACTGACCGAGCACACTATAAATTTGATATTTGGTGTTACTTGGAGTATCTTTAATGGTAATACGGTCGTAGAATGTAGTGATTGCGTTCTCATCTTCTGCAGGCATTACCAATTTGGGAGCAGTATCTTCTTCTTTGAAAGGGCGGCATTCTGTGTAATAAGTTTCATATACGCTTGAAGGAAGATTATGCAATAGTAAATGTTCCATGGGTGAATATGAAGGAACAATACCGGGTGTAGAAATGTAAATATCATCAGTATTCAAACTTTCATAAGTGTGATCACATTCATCAGAATATATTTGAGGAGTAGCAAATAGCACACTTCCGGAATTAGATCTTCCTTGAAAAAAACCTCCCGTATAAACGTTCCCATTATGATATTTTACTTTATAATGTTCGTACCGGTCTGAGGCTGTTCCATAATAATTATTATTTCTCATGATGCTTGTGGAGGATAATCCTGTTACATACCCATGCCATGCCTGATGCTGAAAAGGCGCCCCATTTTCTATCATATAACCCGCAACAGAAATGTGAATTTCATGTTCTTTTTCAATAGTTGAAATATCTTGAACATAAAATATCTCTTTCAACGAATTAGTAAAATGATATGGAGTGCCGCCAGGGGAGGAAAGGGCAACAGGAGTCAGGGTTACTATGTTTTGCGAAGAGGATGCTAATATTACTTGATTATCTTCCAAGATATTATCACTTACCACACAGAGGGAAGCAGGCTCTGTAATTTGATTCCAACTATAATTAAATTGTGTAGATGATAGCGGATTAAGCACAGTATAACCAATCATCCCAAATGGAATAAAAGATGTTGGCTTCGGTGTATTCCATGAAATCCATGGAAGAAAGAGTTCTGTTTATACGTGCTACAAAAGCACGAGCATTGGTGCCGATTCCGCGAGAGCCACAGAGAATATAGGAATCATCATAATTAAGATAATGAAAATCTCTTACTTCTATGGGCAGATTTTCAATATCTATATTCACAGGGAAAAGGTAAGCCCTGGTATTGTTTGCCTGTACCACAACAATACTTTCTCTTCCTGTACCGGGCTGGAGCATAGATGCGGCTGCTATGGGCTCGCCATTTCCATCAAAAGTAAGTGTGTAATTTTTAAGATAAGAAGGATCTATAAATGTAGTGACGCCTCTTATTAGATATCCCGCTTTTGCGGTACAAAAAATGCTCAAAATGAGCGTTAAAAAAAATAATAGTTTTTTCATAACAATAATTTTTGGTTAATAATAAAATAGTGTGCAAAAATATTAATTTTTTATTCAAGAAAATTAATATTTTTGCACATTGTTATATAATAAATATATTGTGAAAAAAAAATATTTTTCTATACTATTTCTGTTTTTACTTGGTGTAGCCCCTGCCATGGCGCAAACTACTGAAGGAAAAGAGTTTTGGGTAACTTTTGGAAGTATTTGGGGCTGGACTCTTCAACCAAGTAGCAGTATTCAAATTCGTGTGGTAAGTAGCCATACTCCAACCACAGGCGTTATCTATTTTACGAACTTAAACGATTCGGTTACTTTCAGTATGGGAGCTTATGAAACATACACTTATCCGCTTAATCAGGAGCAACAACAGGCAGTATATAATTTATACATGGGTATTACTGATTACAGCATACATATTACCAGCCATGAACCTGTTTCGGTGTATGCATTTAATATGTTAGCCATTGTTTGCGATGTTACCAATATTTTACCTGTAACGGCATTGGGTAGAGAATATTATCATATATCCTATACACCGCTTTCCGCTTGGTATTTAATGTCTGATGCATACGCAGTAGTAGCTACGCAAAATAATACAGGTCTGTTTCATAATGGAGATTCTGTAGCTACACTTCATGCAGGACAAGTGTATTACAGAACGGCAGAACTTGAAACCGATATGACCGGCGCTCACATCACTGCCACCCATCCTGTGGCTTTTTTTGCATTGCATCAAACCGCTCAAATTCCATGTAATACGCCATTAGGGAGCCCTTCTCATTTGGCACAACAGTTAGCGCCTGTAAATACTTGGGGAAAAGAGTTTTTCGTTCCGGCTTCAAAATCGTTTCCCGATATTGTGCGTATTGTGGCATCGCAAAACGGCACCAATATTGAAACAGATGGAACAATGCGGTTGGGAGTACCGGGGGCAAAGGAGAGTTTTACCAACCTGCAGGCCGGCGATTTTGTAGAGTTGGAAATATTCGATACAGGTTGTTATATAAAAACCGATAAACCGGTAGGGGTGTGCTCTTATCTAAGAAATTTTCAATATGGTTTTACCTCACCTGCACAATGTTGGATACCTGCCATTAAGCAAACTGTTCCATATATACAGGCTGCCCCATTTAAATCTACTGTATCAAATAATTATTTATTAGTCCACTATGCTTTGGTATGCACACCCACACACGCAAAAGAGAATACTACGGTTTCTATTGGTGGCGCCCCGTCCACAACAATTACCGACGGTTGGACAGATAATGCCACAGCAAAAATGTCGTTTTGTTCCATTCCATTAGAGAATGACACCTCCTCATACACTTTTACCAACCCTGCAGGTTTGATTGTTTTATGCTCCGGATTCAAGTCACTCAACGCTTCGGCTTCATCTTATTACTACCTTGCGGGCTCAGCCATGCGCAGATTAGATACGGCGTTTTATGTAAATAATGTGCATTATGAAAACTTACAGGATGCCACTTTCTGCGACAAAAATGTTCATTTCAGAGCCGAAATAGCAGATTATTCAGAAATAAAATGGTTTATTGATGGTAGCGAATACATCCCGGCACATAATCTATTGGAATGGAACAAAGAATTTGCAACCGGAGTATACTCCATTCAGATGTGGGTACGTTATGAGAACAATGAAGAAATATTTATACCTGCACAACCAATCACACTAAAAATGGAGATTTTTTGGGTTAAAATCAGAAATGTGAGGTACTGAGGTATAAAATAAGGTGTTGAAAGCGTAGTGGTGGTCGCTTTTCCGCGTTTGCAATATCGTGTTGCCGACCTACAAATCCCTCGCACCAACATCATATTGCAAACCTGCACAGTTAGAAAACGGCTGCGCCGTTATCTAACTTCGGGCTGCCCCGCACTCCAGACATAAACTGAGACCTTTGCAAAATACGCTTCAAAATATTTTTCTAATTTTTTCCCGATTTTGTTTTGTTTTTCTCTCTTTTCAAAGCATGTTTTTCATCTTTTTTCTGTTTTTCTTCATTTTTTTAAGCCATTTCAAGGCTTTTAGAGGCTTCTATCAGCCTATTTTTGAGCAGTGGA
>Ga0123353_10010215_pt1 | contig 13061 bp, 8 predicted proteins | sample TergutLab28metaG_3_FD_92763 | JGI IMG/M metagenome (GOLD analysis project Ga0123353, IMG submission 92763) | Labiotermes labralis P3 segment gut microbial communities from Petit-Saut dam, French Guiana - Lab288 P3 | ecosystem: Host-associated > Arthropoda: Insects > Digestive system > Gut ...
CATTGAATAAGGAAGCGTTTGACGCAGAGCAAGCCAGGCTCGAAGGTTTAGCGAAAGATGCCCACGATGCGCAGCAGGCATTGAATAAGGAAGCGTTTGACGCAAATCAGGACCAACTCGAGAAGGAAGCGAAAGATGCCCACGATGCACAGCAGGTATTGAATAAGGAAGCGTTTGACGCAAATCAGGACAGGCTTGAGAAGGAAGCGAAAGAAGCCCATGATGCACAGCAGGCTCAGAATAAGGAAGCGTTTGACGCAAATCAGGACAGGCTTGAGAAGGAAGCGAAAGATGCCCACGATGCGCAGCAAGCTCAGAATAAGGAAGCGTTTGACGCAAATCAGGACATACTCGAGAAGGAAGCGAAAGAGGCTCACGATACGCAGCAGGCTCAGAATAAGGAAGCGTTTAACGCAAATCAGGACAGGCTTGAGAAAGAAGCGTTTGACGCGTTTGCAAAAGCGCAGAAAGAAGCCGAAGCAGCCCATAACGCAGAGCAGGACAGGCTCGAAGGTGTAGCGAAGGCAGAGTTTGACGAGACAGAAGCTGCGAACTTCGCCGAGTGGGAAGCCACAGTATATGCCCCATATAAGGCTATGATAGATGATTATGACGGCATTCAAGCGCTGTATGATAATGCAATTTCACTTTACAACTCAGCACAACTTGCATTCGCAAAAGGCGGTGCGAGTGCGTACAACACAGCAATGCAGAAATACGACGCCGCGATAAATGAGTACTTTAATGCAATAGGGCAGTTTGCCGAAGAGCATGATGATTTTGATACAGGTGATCTTGAGTTTAACGGAACAGGTTCGGTTACAAATAAAGATCCTGGAGTTACTCTGGACGGTGTCCTTGCCAGTCAGCAGCCGGTCGATACCTTTGGATGGAAAAGAATTGATAACAACACAGGAAATTCCGGCCAGGAAGTTGCACCAGGTATATACTTTGTAAACTCAGGCAACAGCTCATCTATAGTGGTGACAGGCGAAGCGTACGAGGGAACGTTCATGTTTTCCCACAGGCATGGCGGCGACGGCTATATCTACACTGTTACCGTCAGCGGAGCCGGCGTATATGACGTAAGCAACTTAGGTAATATATCTCAAGCTTACTACGGACCGTATGAGCAAACCGGCGGACCGGTGGGACCCCCGGCAATGGGTCTGGCTCCGGATGAGCCGGAATACACCCCCGGAGAGTTTAGCTTCGAGCGCGAGCCGTTCGTCTCTGAAGAAGATTTCAGCTTTGATCGCGAGGAGTACCAGGGAGAAGATTTCAGCTTCGATCGCGAGGAGTACCAGGGAGAAGATTTCAGCTTCGATCGCGCGGAGTATCAGGGAGAAGATTTCAGCTTTGATCGCGCGGAATATCAGGGAGAAGATTTCAGCTTTGATCGCGCGGAATACCAGGGAGAAGATTTCAGCTTTGATCGCGCGGAATACCAGGGAGAAGATTTCAGCTTTGATCGCGCGGAATATCAGGGAGAAGATTTCAGCTTTGATCGCGCGGATTATCAGGGAGAAGATTTCAGCTTTGATCGCGCGGAATACCAGGGAGAAGATTTCAGCTTTGATCGCGCTGAATATCAGGGAGAAGATTTCAGCTATGATCGTGATGCATTCGACGGCGAGGCGCTCAACTACACCCGCGACACATTCACAGCTGATGAGTTCGGACCGCCACCCCCGCCACCGAAGAACGAAGCGATAGACCCGGGCGAAGCGCCGGTAGCTCCGGAAGGCATCAATCCTCCAGGCCTCGAACCGATAGAGCCGCCTGTCATTCCCGACAACCAGACAGATTCGCGCGAGGGCGGTCAGAAGCAGGGTAAGGAACAAGCAGAAGAGGAAGAGGAGGAAGAAGAAGAGGGAGTTGAAATCTCCGGCGATCCTATAATACCTCTCTCAAATGTGCCGCAAGACGAAGACTCAGCGTTCATGATAGTCGAAGACAGACCTCCACTGGCATTCTTCGCGCCGGAGAACATGGTTTCAATCGTCGAAGCGCCCATGCCGCTCAGTCAAATGCCTCAGACAGGTTTAACAGAGTCATTACCGATCATGACGTCCGGACTCATTACTTCGCTGATTGTGACAGCAGTGTTATCCAGACTCGTTCACAAGCAACTCAAGAAAGTGGATGAAGACGAGGAATAAAGCGGGATACATAACTTTAGGTTATACATTAAAACAAGCCCCTGACGCCGTCAGGGGCTTTGTGCCGCATTTATCGCTTAAACGCTGTTTCAAAAACCGCAAAACAACTGAGTTTCTTTGAATTTGCCGTTGCTTGTATGTCTTTGATATGCTAGAATGATAGCCGTATATCAGAAAGAACATACCGACAATGTATAAGGAGTCAGTAAATGAAAAAAATCTGGAAATTCACAGCGGTAGTAGTAGCAATTATCATGCTTGCCGGGATGTCTGCGATATCCGCGTCGGGCAGCGACGACGATACGATCACAGTGAGCTTACGTATCGAAGGTATAGAAGAAGCAATGTATTTTAACGAAGAGATCGAGTTGGCAGCGGGAGCGAGCATCGCCGATCTTATGGAAAAAGTCAGGACTTTTGACGACGCGCCGGAAGTTGTCATGCTTGATAGTGACTTTGGAGCGTATATCAGCGTTATAGGCGGGCTTGAACAAGGCGACTATGGCGGATGGTCGGGTTGGTCATGCCGTTTTAATGATGTTGAGCTGACAAGCGGTATCAGTGTCAACTTCCTTTCCGATGGTGATGTGGTCGTATTCTACTATGGACACACGTATGACGAGCCATTCATGCAATATCCCGACACAGACATATCCAGGCTTTTCAGCGATAACATCATATTGTTTACGAGCGTCGCTACCATATATGACGATGAGGGTATACCGGTAATGACGGAAAACCCGGTCGATGGCGCTACGGTGACATTCAACGGTAAAGTTTACACAACAGACGAAAACGGCGAGATAACAATAACGGACAAAACGGGGATATCCGGATTGCGCGCATTGCAAGTTGAAAGGTACGATGAAGAATCGGGCGTGCCAACAGTATTGCGTTATGCTCCGAACTATATGATATTTATTCCTTTTGCAGACATGCTGGACAGCCCGTGGTACGAGAGCGCCGTTATTTTCTGCGTCCAGAGATGGTCGTGGACAGGCACCGACCTTAAGGCAAACCTTTTTGAGCCGCGCCTGAATATGAATATGGCGCAGCTTGTCAGGGTGCTTGCGCTTATTGCTGATGTGGATATCCCGGAAACGAGCGAGCCGTGGTATAAGACTGAGCTCGATTGGGCGCTGGAAAATGAGATAATCACAGAGGATGAGTTCGACGCTACGGAGTATATCACCAAAGAGCGGTTCATTCACATGTTCTACCTCACGATAGCTGTTATCGGGGAAGCGGACATGACGATCAGGGAGGATATAACCGACGCGGTCGATTTCGACGATATAAGCGAGGAATATCTGGAAGCCATCTCATGGGCGGTCGCGTCCGGTGTTTTAGACGGAACAAGCGCTACTGAACTGGTAGTAGACCCGCAGCAGGTGTTCTTCCGCGCGATGGTATGCGAGCTGTTGTTCAAGTATTTTCTTCACTCGTAATAGTTGACATAACAAACAGCATTTATCGCATATAATTCTTTGAATCAGGTATTGCATTTTTAATGCTTTTCTGATAGACTCAGCCCATATTTCAATCGGGTCAGGGCCCGAAAAATATTGCGAAAGGTGATATATATGAAAAGGATAAAAAAATCTCTGGCACTCCTGCTGGCACTGATGATGTGCCTGTCGCTCCTTGCGGTTGGCGGTCTTGCCGCCGAACCCGAACAGGGCGATATCGTGATTCTCTATACGAATGATGTACACAATGTCACTGCGAGCACAACCGGTGTTCCGGATCTAACCGCGTACGCCAAGCTGGCGGCATACAGAGGGGAGATGGAGGAACTTGTAGGCGCCGGTAATGTAACCCTCGTCGATGCAGGCGACTCGATCCAGGGAAAAGCTATTGGAACACTTACAAAAGGCGGGTATCCGGTCGAGATCATGAACGAAGTCGGGTATGACGTCGTTACTCTCGGCAACCATGAGTTCGATTTCGGGATGGAGCGTATGCTGGAGCTCATGGATATGCAAGAAGCAAAAGTCGTTTCCGCTAACTTCATCGACCTGGAAAAGGAAGAGGCTGTGTTTGACGCATATACGATCATAGAGTACGGCGACGTAAAGGTAGCCTATGTTGGCATAACGACGCCGGAGTCTTTCACAAAATCCACTCCGACTTATTTCCAGAATGAAGATGGTAAATACATCTATGGTTTCTGCGAGGGCGACGACGGACAGGAACTGTATGACGTGGTACAAAATGCCGTTGACGCGGCAATCGCCGATGGCGCGGATTATGTCGTTGCGATCGGGCATCTTGGTGTCGATGCAGTTTCTGAACCATGGCGGTCGACCGATGTGATCGCAAACACGACCGGCATTGATGTGTTTATCGACGGCCACTCGCATACTGTTAAAGAAGGAGACCTTGTTGAGAATAAAGACGGCGATGACGTCCTGCTGACTCAAACCGGAAGTGAGCTAAAGAACATCGGCCGGATCGTGATTACGGCGGACGGTACCATCTCTTCGACGCTGATACCAACTGCTGAGTATGAAAACGTTGATGAAGAAGTGCTCGCATATCTTGACGCTGTCACGGCGCTGTTCAAGGAAGAACTCGAAACTGTCATTGGCAAGACAAGCGTCGACCTGACGACATTAGATCCTGCGACGGGTTTACGCATGATCCGCAACCGTGAGACAAACCTGGGCGCTCTGTGCGCTGACGCTTATCGCTACGTGCTTGGCGCGGACATTGGATTTGTCAACGGGGGAGGGATCCGCGCGGATATCAAAGCCGGAGATATTACATACGGACAGGTCATCTCAGTCCATCCATACAACAATGTTGGCTGCGTGGTAGAGGCGACTGGCCAGCAGATAATCGACGCGCTTGAGATGGCGTCACGCGCAGCCCCCGGTGAGAACGGCGGCTTCCTGCAAGTTTCCGGCATAGAGTTCACTATAGACATCTACACGAAATCAACCGTAGTCACAGATGATAAAGGTATGTTCGTAGAGGTTACGGGTGAGCGGCGGGTCAAAGACGTGAAAGTCGGCGGCGAGGATATCGACCTTGAAGCCACATACTCGCTTGCCTCGCACAATTACATGCTGCTTGAAGGCGGCGACGGGATCAATATGTTCATGAAGAATGAAATCCTTGTCCAACCCGTAATACTCGATAACCAGGTGTTGATCACCTACATCAACGAGTTCCTGGATGGCGTCGTCGGTGAGGAGTACACCGATCCGTACGGGCAAGGACGTATCAAAGTACAGTTTATAGACACTCCTTCTGACCAATGGTGGTTCGACGCCTTTATATGGGCTTATGAGAACGGGATCATCGAAGCGACCGGAGGCAGTACCTGGGAGCCCAGCACAAAAGTCGACGTAGCTACGGCAATCGAAGCGATGTACAATCTCGAAGGACGTCCTGAAGTCGAGGGTGAAAACTTCGACGATGTTGATGAAGCCGACTGGTTCTATGAGTCCGCACTTTGGGCAAAGAGTGTAGAACTGAGCATTGGCGATGACGACGGCAAGTTTGATGGGCTGAGAAACATTACAAGAGCCGAACAGGCGGCGATTTTTGTCAGATATCTTGAGATCGTAAAGGGTTATGAACTCGAATCCGAAGATATAAGCGATTTTGCCGACGCCGATGAGATCCCCGTTTGGTTTGCTGAAGAAGGAGTCCTTGAAAAGATGGTAGCAAGCGGCATAATGCAGGGCAGGGGAAACAACATGCTTGTGCCGAATGAAACTGCCGTGCGCTATGAACTTGCAAGGCTCGTACTGAACGTGGTTGAGTTTATGGATAGCGCGGAGGATGTAGGCCAGGCCGCCTAAACAGACAATACAGATATAACCCGGTATGGCTTCCGCCATACCGGGTTACCGTGCGTTAAAAGTTAGGTATTTCGTGTACGATGCGCTAAATATCCCTCAAGGATCAGCGACGCTGCTACCGCGTCGACTGTTTTTTTGCGCTTTTTTCCGAATGTCCGGGCCTCTGTCAGGATGCGGTTCGCGCTTATCGTCGTCATACGTTCGTCCCACAAGACCACTTCGGCGCCGCAACTGGCGCGAAGCATATCCGCTATCTGCTCGCTTATCTCCGCTCTTGGCCCGACAGACCCGTCCATGTTTTTCGGATATCCCACGACAATGACAGAAACGCCGCGCGAGTTTACCTCGGCTGTTATCCGGCCTACCGCTTCGGTGCGGCTCTTCGCCTGCAATACCCAAGCTTGACCCGCAAGCGTCGCGGACTCGTCTGATAAGGCGAGCCCCGTGCGCGCGTCGCCATAATCAACAGCCAAAACCCTCATCAAGCCGTACCGGAGGTCTGCGGCCCGGCCTGCACATCGGCCTCGTCGTCTATAGCGTCGAGTATCTGCCTCAACCAGTTCAGAGAACTTAGGAAAGCCTGGGTTATAACCTCAATATCGACGCCGTTGCGGACCATAATGATCGTAGCATCGTGCCAATCCGCCCTCTCATATGCGAAAATCAATGAAAGGACTTGATAGATGCGCCCTTCGTGCTTGATAAGGGCGTCGCGTATCTCGTCATCGGTAGCGACCTCTTTTATAGCCTCCGCCAAAGGCCTTTCCAATATCACATCAAGAAGCGAGAAAAGCCCCGCCATGAACAGCGAACCGGACTTCAGCGCCATATCGAATGCCGGGGCGAGGTTCTCGGCAAATTTGGCGCGAATGAGGGACAGCCTCGTCACCTCGCTGGGCCTATCCTCGCCGATGCCGACAGAAATAGCGACATTGGCCCATTTTTTTACCTCTTTTTGGCCGAGAATGGCGACCGCGTTCCGGATAGAATCGATTCTTCTGCTGCGATCCGGATTCATTGCGTTTATAAAACGAAGGAGCGAAATAGACAACGCCGGGTCGCGTTCGATCGTTGTCGCGGCGGTGCCAAGCTCAAACCCATCGTCGTTGAGCTCCTTAAGCAAGCGCAGAGCGTTAATTTTCAGCGGAGAAATCTCAGCTACACCATGCGTTATCGGCTGGCTGTAGAAGTTGCCCGACAGCAGCACCCCGCGCGCGCCGGACATTCGAAGATAACTATCCATGTCGGGGATATCAGTCAAAATGAGCCTTGTTTTAAATATATATGGCCGTATAATCTTTAGTTCGCTTGCGAAATTGGGATCGGCGCAGCTGAGGAGTACAAAGTCAAAAAACTTTATCGCGGTGTCCATACTTATAGCCTGCGGCAGACCTTCGATAGCCAGACGGTATCCCTTTCGTTTCAGTTTCCCGAGCTTGGAGTGGACCGCGTTATCGGTCAGCGTTTCCCTGTTGATAATACATACGAGTTTGTCCGGGGGAATCTCCATACTGAGAGGTAATCCGATCAGAAGCTGATATTTGCTGATATCGATAAAAAAGTCATGATCTCCCGCAAACGGTTCGACTCCGATACTCTTAACAAGCTCAAGCGCGGGCGCCTGAAGCTCGCCGCTCAGAGCGCGGTGATCCTCTGTTGAACCTAAAAGCTTGTCCCCGTCGTGCGTCATCATCCGGTAGGCGTGGACTGCCAATTTTGAATCAAAAAATGGTACTGCGCTGATAAAAAACCTTGTTTTCACGGCGCATATCTCCTTTCCGTATGCCTGTGTAATAGGCCGTGTCTTCATGAATCAAATAAGGTGCTGTGGTATAACAATAGTATATCACCTTTAAACAAAAAGACATCAACAAATTATTAACTATTGTGCAGGGATGCGTACGGAGTAGTATTCAACGAGCAAATCGACGCAGGCGCCGTATGACTGGATGCCGAGCTCCTGACTTTGAGACTTCAAATAACTGTCATAAATCGTATCGACGGCGTCGCTCACTGTAACAGTCACAGAGGTGAGTATATTATCGATGAATTTTATGCCGGTTTCCACGCGCCTTTGCGCCTGCCAGTACTCGAAATTTTCCTGCCAGTCCCTGTTGACCTCGTCCGTCAGTGTATCGCCTATTTCTCTCCACGTCTCGAAGTCAACGCCCATCAGCGCATTCATCAGGTAAATAAGACCCCTCAGATAACCTGAATACTCAAATAAAGTGATATCGGATGTAACGCATGCGAGGATACCTACGAAGTTTGCCTCATCTTCCGCAAAAATCCCGAGTTGGTGCGCATGCTCATGCGCCACCGTCAGGGGCATCAGGAAACCCGGCGCGCGCGTGTTGATATTTGCCTCGCCTGTGAGCGCAAAGTAAATACCGGTATAACCAGTCCTGCTCATAAGCCACGAGTAGATCATCGGTTTCGGAGGGTACAGCCTGCCTCCCAGGCTTGGAAACCCGATCGCCACGTTTTGATAAACATCCGTGGACATGGCAAACATTTCACGGCGGTTTTCAACAAAGCGCCCCTCTTCGTCCCTGTTGACAAGCAGGGAGAACTCGTTTGCTTTTCCGGCAAAAAATCTTGTCACCTCCGTGAGGTCGCTCACAGAAACACCAGAGCCTTTGAAACCGTTTTTTTCTGCAAAACCCGGCGCATGATAACCGCTGTTCCACAGCCAGCAGAACAGGCTCCAAATGTAGAGAGCCGCCACGGCGACAGGCAGAAGGCGTTTTCCGAGGATTTTCATCTTCCCCCGCCTGTGTACCGTCACCATCACGGTCCTGACAATATAATATATAAACCAAATGCCTGCGGCAGTTAACAAGACCTCCATAACAGAGAACGGGTAAATAGAACTCAACAGGCCGAGGAATGCGCGGACAGGGCTTGAGAGGTGAATTGCGACCCAATCCATTATTCCGGGAAACAATCTGAGAATGTAAAACAAACCGGTCAATACGGCAGGCAATGCGCAAATAATTATAATAACGACGCGTGGTACCTTAATGCGCCGGAACCATTCTTTAAGTGATTTGTCCTTCATTTATCCTTCATCTATACTCATCTATACTCATCTGCCGCCGAAACGGCGGAGTACAGCGTCGCCAATAGAAGAAAGGGGAAGCTGCTCCGAAACCCCGCCCCTTTTAAACGCCTCCATGGGCATCCCATATACAACGCAGGATGCTTCATCCTGCCCGATCGTGTGGGCGCCGGCCTTCTTCATATCTACAAGGCCGTTTGCCCCATCAGCTCCCATTCCGGTGAGCAGCACTCCGACCGCGTTTCTGCCGGCGGTCTTGGCGACAGAATCAAACAAAACGTCGACTGACGGACAATGGCCGCTGACCTTTGCGCCCGGCGTAAGATAAGTGTAATAACCTCTGGCGTCTGAACGCAGATACATCTGCTGGTCACCGCCCGGCGCGATAAGGATCGTTCCCTGTTCGACCCGGTCGCCGTTCTGGGCTTCGCGCACGCTCATAGCGCAAATTTTGTCGACGCGTTCGGCGTACATTCTTGTAAAAACCGGAGGCATGTGCTGGACAATGACGACGCCGGGGGTGTTTGCCGGGAAACGCTTGACGACTTCGATGATTGCCTCTGTGCCGCCGGTGGACGCGCCGATCGCGATAACGCTTTTTGAGGTAGCTCCGGTAACGCTTGGCCGCACAGGCATAACAGCAGGACGTTCGGTCGCCACCCGCCTGGGAACATCGTCAGTAATGACGACATGGGCGGCTGCGGCGATCTTTATCTTCTGGATGATATCCGCAACGAACTTCGACTCGTCATACCCGGGTTGCGACCCCGGTTTGCCGACAAAGTCGATAGCGCCGGCGTGCATCGCGTCAAAAACATTACCTGAAAGAGCGCTGATAACAACAGCCCTGACGTTGGGATGCTTTGGCATGACAGTTCGCAAAAACTCGGTGCCGCGCATCCTTGGCATTTCCATATCCAGAGCTATGACGTCCGGCTTGAGGGTGAGGATATTCCTCGACGCCTCTACAGGATCGCCAAAGCTTCCGATTATCTCAATAGAAGGGTCCCTGCCAACCTTTTGCGTCAGAAAAGTTCTGAAAAACAAAGAATCATCAATGATCATCAAACGAATTTTTGGCATGACGGAATCTCCATTATTAGTATTTTACAAGCAACAAAGGTATTATAACCGAAATGGTACGCTCATTCAATGACTTTTGAGCAAAATCGTAACTATATTTAACTTCCCGGGCGAGTTGTATTGACGAAAAGCCTAAAGTGCTCTATAAATATTATATTGAAATGAAGCGGAGGAAACGGGAATGTCGGAGTTCAGCCTGGAAGTTTTAAACCTTACAAAAAAATTCGGCAAACTGACCGCGCTGAGTCATGTAAACTTCACAGTAAACAAAGGAGAAGTTTTTGGCTATATCGGTCCGAATGGCGCGGGTAAAACGACTACCATCCGCGTTCTGCTGGGCATTTTGAAAGCGACGGAGGGCGGGGCGAAGGTGTTCGGAATGGACGCCTGGCGCGACGCTGTGTTGATACATAAAAAAATCGCCTATGTACCGGGCGATGTAAACCTCTGGCCAAACCTGACAGGCGGCGAGGTAGTCGACCTTTTTGCCGGATTGCGCGGGACCTGTGACAAGGACTTGCGGGCAAGGCTTATAAACGACTTTGAACTGGATCCCACTAAGAAATGCCGGACCTATTCCAAAGGAAACCGGCAGAAGGTAGCGTTGATAGCCGCTTTTGCGTCTGATGCTGACCTGTATATTCTCGACGAGCCGACAAGCGGCCTGGATCCGCTGATGGAACAGGTTTTTCAGGCGTATGTGCTCGGGATAAAAAGCCGTGGAAAAGGAGTGTTCCTGTCAAGCCACATTATGTCTGAGGTAGAGCGGCTTTGCGACCGGGTGGGCATCATCCGTAACGGCGAACTGGTACAGGTGGGCACGCTGGATCAGTTGCGGCACCTGACCCGCTACGCAATGACTGTCACTACCGAAAGACCTCTTGAGGGGCTTGAAAACTTGCGCGGCGTCTACAATGTCCATCAGGAACAATACGGACTTTGCTTCCATGTTGATGTAGATGAGATGGGCACTGTCGTTGACTATATCAACCGGTTTGGGATAAAGAAAATCGACAGCAGCCCGCCGACCCTTGAAGAACTGTTCATGCAGCATTATGTAGAAACCGGGCATAACAGCACAAATGAGGACGCGAAATGAGAGGGAATTTTGAAAACTCACTGAGCCTGACCCGCTTCATGCTGCGACGTGAACGGATCATCTCCTCCGTATGGATCATCTCGATCGTCCTTGCAGTAGTGGGGCTTGTGCCGGGCATGCGCGGGACCCTGGACGCGGACAGCCGCGAAGCGCTTTTTGCGATGATCGAGAACCCCTCCCTTGTATCCATGATGGGGCCGGCATACACGCTGGCAAGCGAGAGTTTTGGCGGTTTGTACACCACAATGATGCTGCTCTTATCGGCATTAACAGTAGGATTGATGAATATCTTCCTTGTGATACGCCATACGCGCGCGGACGAGGAAAAATGGCGCGGCGAAGTCGTGCGCTCTCTACCTGTGGGAAGGCTTGCCAACCTGAACGCGGCGCTTATAATGGCGGTAATCGTTAATGTCGTGCTCGCTATTGTAGTCGGGCTTGGTATGTATATGCTCGGCGACGAGTCTATGAGTTTCAACGGCTCCATGATATGGGGCGCATGCCTCGGAGTCACGGGGCTGGTCTTTGCGGCTATAGCTGCGCTTTTCAGCCAGCTATCGTCAAGCAGCCGCAGCGCCATGGGTTACTCGTTTGCAGTACTTGGACTGCTATATATGCTGCGCGCTCCGGGCGATATGGAGATACGGGTCGTATCCGGCCAGATCGTCACAGGTAATATGGAGATATTATCGCTGATCAGCCCGCTGGGTCTGATACTACGCACGCAGCCCTATGTGGGCGACCACTGGTTGCCTGTCTTCATTGTACTGGGTGTAGCGATCGTTATTGCGGCGGCAGCGTTTTACTTCAACTCCATACGGGATATGGATCAGGGGATAATCTCCGCAAGACGCGGACGTGCAGATGGATCATCTCTTATGGGCTCTCCGTTCGGGCTTTCATTCAAACTGCTCAGGACAGCTATTATAGTCTGGATCGCAGGCATGTTTACACTGGGCGCTGCATACGGCACGATCGTGGGAGAAGTCGATCAGTTTATGGCTTCAAACGATTTATGGCAGCAGTTGATGATCGGCCCCGTCGGCATAGAAATACTGCGCGACGCCGGATATACCGCCGAGCAGATTCTCGATCTCATACGGACTTCTGTTGCCGCAGAGGGTTATACGTTGACCGAACTGTATATGTCGACGATCACGAACATAATGGGCGTATTCACCCTGGTACCTCTGTTTATATTCATGTTGAGGGCAAAAGCGGAAGAAAGGGACATTCGCGCGGAGCTGGTGCTGGCGACCCCTGTGAGCCGCTATAAGTACCTTGCAGGATATGCTGTGATCGCTTTTGCATCGGCGATAGTGATGCAAATCGTACTGGCTGTCGGGTTATACTCGGTTGGGGTTTCGGTTTTAGAGAATCCCGGTGAGTTATCGTTAGGGTTTCTGCTGACGGCTAACCTGATATATGTACCGGCTCAATGGTTTATGCTCGGCGTCGCCGTCCTGCTGATAGGCGTATTGCCAAAGGCAACAGGGGCGGTATGGGGGTACTTCACAGTGGCCTTGTTCTTTATCTTCTTCGGGCGAATGAATATCTTCCCGGAATGGCTGCAAAAGTTGACGCCTTTCGGATATGTACCACAACTGCCCATAGACGAAATCAACTACCTCGCTCTGGGCTTGCTCACAACTATGGGCATAGTAATGACAGCCGCCGGGTTCTTCTTCTACCGCAGACGCGACATAAACGCGATAAGTCATTAGAAAAAACGCGATAAGTCACTAGAAAATTTGCTTGCATTTTTCTGTTGGCTATGCTAACATGGCTAAGCGTTCCACCGAGCGCCGGTAGCTCAGCTGGATAGAGCGTCTGGCTACGGACCA
>Ga0123353_10010216_pt1 | contig 13061 bp, 2 predicted proteins | sample TergutLab28metaG_3_FD_92763 | JGI IMG/M metagenome (GOLD analysis project Ga0123353, IMG submission 92763) | Labiotermes labralis P3 segment gut microbial communities from Petit-Saut dam, French Guiana - Lab288 P3 | ecosystem: Host-associated > Arthropoda: Insects > Digestive system > Gut ...
GTGCTGCCGCCGCTCCGGTTACTTCTCCTCTTAAGAGTGCATTTGTCCAATCTGTCAGACCTGTAGTATCAGGAGGCCTGCCAAGAATCGTCCTGTATAATCGCGTTACAAACGAGCGGGTAAGCCTGTCCTGCGGAGGTGTGTATGTCCCGCGCTCTATGCCTGCGTTTCTGCAAAGGATATCAAACTCGACAGAGTGAACAAAATCAGAAAATATATCTTCGCGTGACCATCCGAGTGCTAGTGTTTCCACCCAGCCTGTTCTGCCTGCGGTGTCTGCATTACGGTTTAGTAATGTTCTGTATAAGATATCCACATATTGTGTATCGGTGAGTGGTCTGAGCATAAATTCAGGGCTGAAGAAGAACTCATATGCCGCGTTTGCTCCGGTCAGTTGTCTGCTTCTTATCAGATCCGACCAATCCCGTAAGCCGCCTTCATCGTGAGGTCGTCCCAGTACTTCCATGTATAGGCGTGCTACAAACTGCTCAATTGCATCGAGCATCCTTACGCTCAGGCTTGCTGCTGAGCTTGCTCCAACGCTGTTTACTGCACGTACCAAGAATACGTATGTCACCCCGTTAGCCAGCCCTGTGAATGTATGTCCCGCACCGGTGCTTGCTCTCACCCAGGTTGTTCCGCCATCCATAGATACATCATAGCTTGTTATCGGTGCTCCGCCATTGTTTGCAGGTGCTGTCCAATTCAGAATGATACGCCTGTCGCCTTGGGTTGCTGTGAAATTCTGCGGTGCGCTTGGAGCAATAGCTGCTGCTGCCGGTGTTGCTGTCAACACTGCCACTTCTCCATTGCCCGCAGCATTGATAGCTCTGACTCTAAACGTGTACGCAACACCGTTGGTAAGACCCGTGAACAAGTGCCATGTGCTGCTTGTTGCTGCTACCCATGATACTCCGTTGTCACTTGACACCTGATAGCCAGTAATCGTTGCTCCGCCGTCACGGGCAGGTGCTGCCCATTCAAGCGAGACCAGAGTGCTGCCGGGGGTGGCTCTGAAATTCTGCGGTACGCTTGGCACAACAATCGGTGCTAACGGCGTCGCTGTCACTGATGATTCCACACCGGCTCCCACACTATTGACTGCCCGGACTCTGAACGTATACGCAACCCCATTGGTAAGTCCCGTGAATGTGTGCCCTGAGCTGCTTGATGCTGCTACCCATGATGAGCCGTTGTCTCTTGACACTTGATATCCTGTAATCGAAACACCGCCGTCACTGACAGGTGGTATCCAAGTGAGCGAGACCCGGGTATCGCCGGGTATGGCTCCGAAGTTCAATGGTGTTGATGGTGGTGTAGCTGCCATTATCTCCACGAATGCGAACTCGCTGAATCGTGTGAGTGTGAATGTCGCATAAGTGCCGTCGCTGCTGATGTCCGGATTAATCAAGTCATAGTTATTTGCGTTACCTGCATGGAAGTGCAGTATTCTAAACCTTTCCGGATTGAATCCGTTTGGTACCGGAATGGTTATCGTGACAGGCACACTCAGTTGACCCGGATTTATATCTCCGCCTGAAAGGGTCATGATAAAAGGTATAGCAGGTCTAACGTTACTATATCTCGAAGGTATAGTAATGTTCGCTTGAGACGGTAATATACTGAGAGTAACCACGCTTTTACTTGTTGCATTCTTCCCTATACCGACGGCAGATACCCTGTTATGGTCAAATCCGAGTACATCTGCTTTTTCATTATTGATAAATTTACGTATAGTTATATCGTTATTCTCTTTATGTTTTATTTCCAGTTCTTCCAAAAATTTAACTACTGCCGGGTCTGCTGCTTTTGCAGCAGCTACATCGGTTGTATTCAAACCGCGAATAATAGCGACTGTATTATTAACAGCATAAGGGTCGCCCAACGCTATATTGTCTCTCAGGATTATGATTAGCTGCGCTGCTGTAGTCACATTGACGATTGTAACAGATGCGGACATGCCGGCGAACTCAGTAGCGGTTGCTCTAAACCGCACCTCGTACGTCCCCGGCTGCAGCCCTGATGTGTTTTGATCCATACATTGCGACCAGTTTCCGGTCGTCCCACGCCAATACTCCATTGCCGTTGTCGTGCCGCCTATACCACCTGTACCACCTATTGCTGTTGGTTGTATCGCCGTAACGCTAGGAGCTGCTGTCGGACGCGAAGGGATAAACAAGCTCTGCGCTGCACTGTCAATTGTTGTAGTACCGTTTCCAAGCCGTACTATGCTCAAGGAGTGCCCCATCCAACCGGCCGGGATATCATGCGTTGTACCGTGCACCACTACCGCAATGCCGTTGTTAAAGCTGTATCTACCTCCTGCAACGAGACCGGTCAGCTGTTCTGTTGTGAAGTCAATCGTTGCATTTGGAGTTGGCTCACGAGGCGGTGGACTTACATTTACTCTCGCTACATCTGAACGCACCGATGCCGCGCCCTCTGCTCTGACTTCCACATAGTAGAAATATGTTCCGGCAGTGAGACTTGCCGGTATCGTAATGCTTGCTCCGGTCGCTCCGCTGATTATTGTTCCTCCTGCATTGCTGCTAAACGTATTTGAGAACCATTGGTATGACATCGTTACGCCTTGTGTCACACTTGCCGCAACAGTGAGACTGCCACTGACATTACCCTGCACAACTTCTGTCACGGACGCAGGATGTGTATCAATAGTTATCACAGGAGGAGGAGCGCTTACATTAACTCGCGCAACATTAGAGCGCACGGGTGTCGCTCCCATCGCACTGACTTCCGCAAAGTAGAAATAGGTTCCTGCAGTGAGATTTGTCGGTATCGAGAAACTTGCCCCGGTTGCGCCACCAATTGCTGTGCCTCCGGCATTGCTATTTTCCGTATTTGTGAACCACTGGTATGACATCAGTACGTCTTGGGTTACACTTGCCGCTATGTTGAGGCTGCTGCTGATGCTGCCTTGTGAAGTGTTAGTAATAGGTGCAGGATGTGTGTTGATGGTAATAATCGGTTTTAGACGCAGTAATAATTGCCCATTGTTATGAACAACTTCAAAACTACTGTCATCTGCATGGAAGTATCCAATATGAGATTCAAATGCACCCGAATTGACGAATACGCCCTCATTTGCCATGGATGTTGTAACCCGGACATCCATTCCGCTCGCAGGTATTGCCGCACCGTTATTGCCTGTTCCTGTACCAAGCGTGATGAAGTGAGAGTGGGAGAGGTTTACATTATTAGATATACCGCCACTTCGAGTATTATTCCTTATAACAGCAGTTCCTCCAAGTATAAGCGAGCCGCCGGAAACGGTCACACCGCCGCCGCCTGATGATGTGGCTATGTTGTCACTTATCTCGCCTCCATTCATGATAAACGTGCCGCTGGTATGCACCCCTCCGCCGGTAGAGCCGGTGTTCCCGCTGATTAAACCACCATTCATCGTAAATGTACAAGTAACAGAGGTAATCGGGGATACAACCACACCAACACCCATGTTGTCTTTAATTGATCCGCCGTTCATGGTAAATGCGCTGTTATATACTAAACTCACACCGGTTCTATTGTTTTTAATTACTCCATCGTTCATTAAAATTGTGCCGCCATGTACCCTGATACCGCTTCCTTGATTGCCGCTAATTTCTCCGCCATTAAGTATCAGTGTTCCTCTTCCCAGTTGAATACCGGCACCATCTGAACCGGTATTAACATTATTACGAATTACTACTCCGGAATTTATCGTTAATACACCTCCGCCTACGGTTATAAGCGGTGATTGATTATATGGGAAAGCAGCACTATTTCCATCAATGATGATATCTTCAAGAACTATGTCAGCGGCACTAAACAAGGGCCATGCGAAGTTTGAGAAATTCCGCGTTAGAGTTCGGGTTGCGCCCTCGCTTTTAATCGTCAAGGTATGGTTATTTTGATTAGAAACTGTTAAACTTGAAGTGATTTCTATGTCCGCACCGATGAGTATTGTCGTGTCTGCATTACCCATGGTGTTAAATGTGTTGATGGCAGCTTGCAGTTCTGCAAAAGTTGTAACCAACAAAGGCGGCATAGATACAACAACATTTGCTCCGTCCGCTGTAAACGAAACACCGGGGTAACGAAAGACTCTTGCTTCGACATCAGAAACCACGCCACCTCCTTGTTTGGTTGCGATTATGCTTCCAATAGAAATAACTCCATCAACATTAATAGATGCATTGCCGGACAATCCATCCCGTCCAATTTGGATGACCTGGTGAGCCCCCCGTCTTGAAATTGCGTTATTATCCGTGGTTGTGCCTATGATTACTGTGCCGGAGACTTCAAGAGTGCCCCACCAATCCCAATGTATCCCATTACCTTCTACGGCAGAGTTACCGGTGATTTCACCGCCATTAAAGAAGGTTCTACCCACATTGATATATATGCCGCCACCTGAACTCGCTGAGTTCCCGCTAATCTTGCCACCGTTTATCGTAAAGAGTGGTATTCCAAGTGCCCAAGGTCCATTTATAACAGCTCCACCTTGAGAAACAGCAATATTATCTCTAATTTCACCATCGTTTATTACAAACGTTCCATCATTTCTTACAGCACCTCCGGAGGTGGCTCTGTTATTTCTCAGCACAGCACCACTGTTCATCGTGAGCGAGCTGAACCTTCTAACTATGACGAGCGAAAATGTATTACTCGTGAACACATCCTTATTACCATCAATGATAATGTTTTCAAAAACCAAATTCGCATGGTTTTCAACAATAAATAATGTTTCAGTAAGGCTACGCGTTAGTGTATGTGTTGCACCGGCACTTCTTATTGTGAGGGTACTACCGGGATTGGTTATTATCAAACTCGCCTCGATATTAAAGCTTGCTCTGATATTAATCGTTGCATCATTCATTCCACCGGAGTTAAAATCGTTAATTGCATCTCTTAATTGATTAAAGTTGTAAATGTTATATACATCAAGCGATACCGGCTGAGCAACAAATCTTATATATTTAACTGTATTTATAGCAGTAGGAATGTTGTTGATGCTTATGTTGGTTACTGCTCCATTAAAGGATTCTGTGCCGGTTTTCGATGCGGGAACCATAGGAAATTCCGAATCTGCCCAATAGTCATATGTTCCATGAATGTTTAGTGTACCTGATGCACCATTTCCTCCCCGTCCTATTGCTGCGGAATTATTACCCCCAACATTAGTATTGTTAAACGCCGTGGCGGCTATTATTGTTCCTCCGTTTATTGTGATTGTTCCGCCTGCTCCGGACTCTCCGCCGCCGATGCCAGCAGCAAAAGAATTGTTATTATCTGCTATAACCTTACCGCCGTTAATAATTATCGTACCGCCTGCTCCATTTGCGCCGCCGCCGATGCCCGCCCCGCGGCTGCCACCGGCTGTTACAACGCCACCATTTATAGTTACATGGCCACCCGCATGATTTACACCACCGCCAATACCGGCACCACCGCTACCTGCAGAAGCATTGACTATTCCACTGTTTATTATCAATACTCCTTCTGTAGTATTTATAGCAGCCCCATAGCCGGTTAGCCATTGCTCACTATTGTTTGTTACATTAAGCGCTCCGCCCCCTTTGCTGTCAATAATGGTCAGTATTACTCCCCAACTTAGACTAATTCCATTTGAAGGCGGCGCACCTGTCACATGAGGTATTTCAATAGTAAGCGTATGTCCGTTGAGATCAAGTATGAGGTTGCGCTCAATTGTCAGTTGCTCAGTTAGAACCCCTATATCTGCTCCCAATGCGATATTTTGAGAGCCTGATGCTAAAACAGCGTTGCGTAATGATAACTCAGTATCTATTAAGACTGGTGGTGCCGTTACTACTAATGTAAAGTTTCCGGATTGGGCTCCGTCAATTGTTAGCCTCAGAGTATTCGTTGCTGCGGGGAAAGTTGTTGTACTTCCGGCGAGTGTCAGAATTCCGCTGTTGTTGTTAATTACTACCTGACCTTGTGCTGTCACTCCTGTAGGAAGGTTCGTCACGGTTGCTGTGTAATTTCCGTTTTCTATATTCGCTGTAGTTACAGGGAAAGTAACCGTTCCCGAAATCCCTGCTATCAGTGTTCCGCGCTGTGCGCCGACTGCTACCGTCTTCGGTGGGAGTATTGTCATTGAAAATATCCCTGATAGGGTACCATCAATTGTCAGCCGCAGAGTATTCGTCGTCCCGAAGATAGTTGTTGTATTTCCTGCGAGTGTTAGAGTTCCGCTGTTGTTGTTTATTACTACCTGACCCTGTACTGTCACGCCTGTAGGCAGATTCATTACTGTTGCTGTATAACTACCATTCGCTATGCTTGTCGTTGTAATGGGGAACGTAACCGTTCCCGCAGACCCTGCCGATATTGTTCCGCTTTGAGTACCGACAGTTACTTCTTTCGGCGGGAGAATTGTTAATGAAAAGCTTCCGGATTGGATACCGTCAATCGTTAGAGTCAGATTATCCGTCACTCCGGTTACGGTTGTTGCATTACCGGCGAGTGTCAGGATTCCACTATTGTTGTTTATTACAACTTGACCCTGTACTGTCACTCCCGGAGGTCTATTCGTCACTGTTGCAGTGTAACTCCCATTCGCTATACTCGTCGTTGTAACAGGGAATGTAACCGTTCCTGCGGATCTTGCTGCCAATGCTCCATTCTGTGTGCCGACCATTACCGCCTTTGGCGGTGAAACTGTCAATGAAAAGTTTGCGGATTGAGTGCCGTCTATCGTTAACCTATGTGTACCAGTCACTCCGGTTAAAGTTGTTGTGTTACCTGCAAGTGTCAGGATTCCTCTATTATTGTCAATCACAACCTGACCCTGTACTGTCACTCCCGTAGGCAGGCCCGTCACTGTGGCTGTGTAGCTTCCATTCGCTATGCTTGTCGTTGTAACAGGGAATGTAACTGTGCCTGAAGTTCCTTCTGCCAATATCCCGACTTGTGTACCGACCATTACTGACTTTGGCGGGGAAATTGTCAATGAAAAGACTCCGGATTGGGTGCCGTCTATTGTTAACCTTAGATTGTTTGTTGTTCCAACTAAAGTCGTTATGTTTCCGGAGAGTATCAGGGTTCCACTCTTATTATTAATTGTGACCTGACCCAATACGGAAACACCTGTTGGCAGGTTCGTCACTGTTGCTGTATAGGTTCCATTTACTATGCTTGTCGTTGTAACGGGGAATGCAACTATACCGGAATTTCCTGCCGTCATTATCCTGTCTTGTGTGCCGACTGATACCGACTTTGGTGCTACTGTTACTGTGCAAGTTGCTGTTCTACTTCTGTCTACAGTTGTAACTCTTATAACAGCAGTTCCTGCTGACACTGCAGTAACCCTTCCTTCATATACGAATGCCACACTTGGATTGCTGCTGCTCCATACAACACCCCTGTTTGTAGCACTTGCCGGTGTGACATTTGCTGTCAGCACATCCGAATTCCCTACTTCCAATGATATTGTTGTTTTGTCTAACGTTACTCCTGTAACAGATACCCACATATCATTGTGGAAGAAACGCAAAACAGGGCGACCGCTGTTTACTCCGCTTCTAAACCCCCATATAGAGTTAAAATCCCAATTATTAAAAGTTGAGGAAACCAACATATCTTCGGGAACCAATACACTGCCGCGTGTATCTATAGAACTTCCCGTAACAGTTTGTATATTCGAATGCAAATAATAACAAAAATAAACTGATACCCTATTACTATTGTTTCCCAGTAATGCTCCGGCACGACCATTTGTCAAAGAGGCAGAGACATTTCCGATGGCATAACAATTTGTTAATGTCACCCAACCATCAGTGCCATCAATATCACCTGTCAAACCTCCTGCAAATCCTGCGTTCGGAGCATTAATATTCCCGGTAGCATAACTATTTAATATATTGATTGTGCTCGTAAGCGATCCTGATGTCCGTAGTTCAATAAAACCAATTAGCCCACCGGCTGAAGAAGTTGAGAAAGATGGGCTTGGGATTGTGACATTACCACTTGCAAAGCTTTGTTCAATTCTAACTTGTTGATCTGTATTCCAGCTTGAATTTAAAACGCCTATCAATCCTCCTGCTCTGTATGGAGCAGAAACGTTGCCGAAAGCAGAGCATTGCTGAACAACAACGGAACCAATAGTATACCCAATAAATCCCCCGGCATTACGATTACTTGCGGCAGTACCTGAGGCGCGGGAACTCTCTATCGAGATGGTACCCTCATTATTGTTGTTACGAATCATTCCAATAAATCCACCTGAAGTACCTGAAGCTCCACCGGCCTGTGTAGTAGAAGTTGAGTTAACACTCCCGGTAGAGTTACAACCTCTTACTATTACTCCGCCATTGATTTCACCAATGAATCCACCTGCTATGCTATCACCGCGGCCGTTTGTGCTAACTGCAGAAACATTTCCTGAAGTGTAACAATCGGCAATTAATACTGAAAACCCATTAACATCGCCTATGAAGCCGCCGGCAGTGAGAGAGCCGAGGCTTGTGCTTATAACATGTCCGGTTGAGTGACTGTTTTCAATTCTTATGTTGCTGCCTACAGTACCAATGAAACCCCCTTTATATATAAATGGTGCCCATTCAGTGCCGTTAGCACTAACTTCTCCCGTAGCAAAGCAATGTCTGATAATGTTATCTGCACTGCTTGAACCACCGGTACTGCCGATAAGTCCTCCTACCATTACTCTACCAATAGATCCGGATGTAGTTGCTGAAACAGCACTCGCAGAATTACTGTTTTCTATCAAGAATCCGCCGCCTGCACCAATTCCGCCGACTAATCCGCCAACAAATACACTTCCCTGTAATGCCGAATTGCTTGCAAAAACTGTACCTGTTGAAGAGCAGTTATTTAGCGAGACTGTGCTTGAGCGTCCACCGCCTGTAATACGCCCTGCTATTCCCCCGGCGGTTATTGCCCCGCCGCCTGTTCCTCCCACTGATGGTGGACTATATCCGGATGCGGTTATGCTCCCGTTAATAACATGGCAGTTTTCAATTCTTACGCTCTCATTGTCGGCGCATTCAGCAATTAATCCTCCTGCAACACTTCCTCCGGTTGCAGTATTAAGTGCAGATATATTAATATTAGCAGCATAACTGTCCTCTACAGTCAACCTGCCATTGCTTCGGGCAACTAATCCTCCGGCGCGTATGCCTGAGATACCGCCATTAATAACATAACAGTTGCTTATTTTTAAGTTGCCGTTATTTTGTGCAACCAATCCTCCGGCATATGTACCTGTAATGTCCCATGCACCGATACCAACACCTAAATTCTTTATAACTACATCACCGGTTGTTATTAACCCAAATAGTCCGGCATTCGTAATTCCGTCACTTTCCAGCATCCATAAATTATTAATTATGAAACCCTGGCCATCAAATGTTCCCCTGAAGTCGTCAATAGGCTCCCAACGCCCGGTCAGATTGATATCATTCCCCAATACATAGTACCTACCTGCGCTGCCGGCACCGCCTATTGCAGCAAGCTGCTCCGGGGTGCTAATGATGATTCGATTCCATGGCACCTGCGTATCTATCGGAGCAAGGAAATTTCTAAGCGGTTCGACGATAAGGAGCTGCGAATCTGATGTTGAGCCATCTGTGAAGTTGACTCTTAGTGAATGGAAACCTTCTTCTAAAGCATCAAGAAATACAGGCAGTATTGACACTTGGGAAGAGCCGTTAATCGTAAAATGCGCAGTTTCCGAAAGCGTCACGTCATTAACTTGTATGCCACTGATGGGAGCAGACGGCATACTGATTGTTATTTCAATAGGGGTACTTGAAAACTTTTCATAATAAAAACCACCTGTAATGCTCATTGACGGTCCCATAAATCCGGGAATGAAACCCTGAACCACACGAAGAGTCGGAAATCCATTGTTCTGTCCGGAGTCGATTGCCCACGTACTTAAAAAGTCCCACCCTATAAACGAGCTTTGGTTTCGCATTTGCGCTTCCGTAAGAGGACTTGTACCGTTGTTATTTGTATTGCCCGTCGGAAAAACCGGAAATGTACCTCTGTTTACTGTCAGGCTTTGCGTGTTTAATCGATAATTTGCACTCATTGCAGCAGTAGTTCCGCCATGTCCAACTAATGAACCGGCATTTGAGTCAGGAGCAACATAGAGCGGAGGAGCAGCGTGTGCACTGATATTATTGGTTACGTAACAGTTTACAATTTCTAACTGGGCAACGCTCCCTCTTGAGCCGACTAACCCTCCGGCATGCCCTCTTGCTCTGGCGGCACCTACAAATGAAGTTGCATCAGCCAATGACAAGCCTGCTGATGCTTGAACATCACCTCTTGCATAACTGTTAACAATACGCACATTTGCTTGACCCGTAACGTATCCGATTAATCCGCCCGCGTGAGAGCGAGATCCATTTTCGCTAAGCATACCATCTAATATGTCACGTCCTATACCTCCCAATTCATAAGCCAAATGGAACACTTGAAACCAACCGGGAATGAGAGCCAAGCCTAAACTAAGATAGCCTGCCAATGGATTTTCATAAAAGCCTGAAATAGTCCTATCATACATAGATCTTGCTTGAACATTGCCCCGGAATGAAACATTTTCAATAGTAACATTACCACCGATAACAATGCCTATCAAACCACCTGCATAAGCTCTTGAATTTCCACTGTTAGGAGCTTGTGCATTGATTGCACTTGCGTTTAAATTTAAATTCCTGATTGTAACTGTACCGGACGTTATACCCCCAAACAACCCTGCAGTCGCGCCATGCCTATTATCACGTGAAGAAAATGTAATAGTATGACCAGCTCCATCCAGTGTGCCTCGGAATCTATCAATTGGAACCCAATTACCGGGAATAGTAATGTCGCTTGTTAAATAGTACTGCCCGCTTGAGTTACTTAGTTCTGCAAGTTCAGCAGCTGTGCTTATAGGCGTTCCTATCGATGTGATCTCGAGTCCACTTGCTTCAAAGCCTTCAAATTCGTCATCTTCTGATAAATCTGATTCAATATCACCAATTGTGTCATCTTCAAGATCATTGGTATCGTTATTTGCTGAATCGTCATCTATTTCTCTGTTTCCATCGCCGCCATCAGTCTCTATATCGTCTCCGCCATCGCCTTCGTCATCGCCTGAACCCATATTGCGCTCGCTTGAATAGGTATCCCCTGCGGAGCTTGCAGCGCCCTCACCATTGTCCTCATATGCAGCAAGTGCCGGGCTTACGCCGGATAGCGCAAACGTCAGCACCAAAATATAAACCAGTAGATTACGCAAAACTTTTTTCATTAAGAAGGCCCTCCAAATGTCATGGTAACTCGTCTTATTTGCTCCACAGTTTCGCCGCCGAAGGTGTTGTATTAACACCATAGCAAAGCGCTTCTGCACATCATTGTCATTATAGTATGCGGCATAAGAAATTGCAAGAAAAATGTTAATATTATGTGAATATACTTAGTAAAATTGACATTAATATGTGATAGAAAAATGATTTATGAATTTGTACCTATCCTCTGTCTTGCACCCCATCCCTGAATGCGAAAAAGCGCTGTCCCAGATACCCAAGGACAACGAAAAAGCCCATTCCCACAAGCATTGCCAGTTGCTCGATGTGTCGCATCTCCAAACCTAAGGAGTTATCGAAAGTACCGAAAATGAAAATCACAAGCGGTCTGGCAACGAGATATGCGATCGAATATGCTGCGACCTGCACAATAACAAACCTTAATATGCTCATTTTATCTTTTTTCTTATATGAAAATGTATAGTTCTTATTCATAACATAACTGAAAACAGAACCGATAACATAAGATAGCGCAGTTGATCCCCAATAACCAAAATGAAATGCATTATAGAAAATAAACATTAGTGCTATACCCAGCACTGTATTTATTGACCCTATAATAAGAAACCGGTACATGCTTCTGTCAAAGAATTTTCTTATGTTGTTTTGCCCCTTCCTCTCACTCTGAGCCGCTGTGGGCATTCACTTCATTTTATGTTTGGAGTCACGGGTGTTCCCGGCACCCTATATACATAATTAACGCGAAAGCACTGTATCTTAGTTCTATTCAATACTGAGAGAACCGTTCTCGCTTTTTTTGTAATTTACTCCGCAGTTCGCACAAACAAGGTCGTCTGACAATCTGCGTCCGCATTTGCATACATACCCGATCATTCTTGCGGGATTGCCGACAACCAGACCGTGGCTGACAACATCTTTTGTTACAACGCTCCCCGCTCCTACCATCGCATATTCATTAATCGTTACCCCGCATACGATAGTGGAGTTTGCGCCAACTGACGCACCTTTCTTAACCAATGTTCGTGTCAGCTCGAAATCACTTATAAACGCCCGCGGAAACATATCATTGGTAAATGTCGCGGAAGGACCAATAAAAACATCGTCTTCTATCTCAACGCCATGATATACATTGACATTGTTTTGAAGCTTTACACCATTTCCGATTTTAACACCAAAATCAACATAAACATTCTTACTTAAAATACATTTCTCACCTATTACCGCATCTTCTCTGACCTGGGCAAGATTCCAGATTTTTGTTCCCGCACCGACTACAGCCTTGTCACTAACCTCCGCTGTCTCATGAATAAATATTCCATCTGCCAAAGTCGTAATCCTCCTTACAAACTATATACAACAGGACAGGGGGGGCAGGTTCCTTTCAGGACAGGGGGACAGGTTCCTCAGGACAAGGAACCTGTCCCCCTGTCCTGCTCCTACGGTGGAGGTGCAGTGCCTCTGATTATGCCGTATGTGGTACAGATATTACCAAACTCTACTGAGTTTACAAACTGTACAAAGACATTGTATCTCGAAGTTCCGCTTCGTAATACACCTGTCCAGCCTGCAAGACCGGCAGGGTCTGCTCCGCGCCCAAGCATCGATATGTAAAGAATGCTTATGAATTGCTCATCGTTTACATTGCGAAGCGCAAACTCAGGGCTGAATACGAACAGATGTGCTGCCGCCGCTCCGGTTACTTCTCCTCTTAAGAGTGCATTTGTCCAATCTGTCAGACCTGTAGTATCAGGAGGCCTGCCAAGA
>Ga0123353_10010217_pt1 | contig 13060 bp, 7 predicted proteins | sample TergutLab28metaG_3_FD_92763 | JGI IMG/M metagenome (GOLD analysis project Ga0123353, IMG submission 92763) | Labiotermes labralis P3 segment gut microbial communities from Petit-Saut dam, French Guiana - Lab288 P3 | ecosystem: Host-associated > Arthropoda: Insects > Digestive system > Gut ...
CAGATGCAACAGTATGCAGATATTTATTTACTGCAAAGTCACTTTACATGTTTCGGGTGTCACAGCACCCATCATCAGGAGTACTAAAAACTGTAACCGCAGCCTCCGGTACAGGTCATAATATCGGTACAGCTACTTCCCTCCAACGTGGCCGATCAGGCCACGTTGGAGGGAAGTAGCTGTACCAGTAGTGACTGTCCCCTTATAAAGAAGGAACCTGTTTCAATGAGTAGGAAGTGTGTCTTATCGAATACAAGCCGTGTCGACTAAAACCGCTTTCTAATGAGAAGTGTGCGCACTGCAATTACAGTAACGGAAGGCGTCCTCGGATAAAATTCTACATATGAAAGACCCAGTGACAAAGAGCCGGGAAATGCAAAGTTCTGAAAACAGAACAGATACGTTGTCACGGTTGCGCCTGAACAAACAAACGTACCGTTCAATGAGCGATTTAGTGCTTCTTATGCGAAAGATAAGTGGCAGAGTGCAAGACGGTGAAAAAATTACCAACCTTAACCATATAGAAAGTCTGGCAATATAATGAACATTTTCCTATGGTATATATCAGACCTGTTTAGTGTTTAGACGTATAATAAGTTTCGTATAATATTGAATTAAATTATGAATTTTGTCTACACATCAAACATGCATTCTTACTTTAGACGTTGCCTGCAACAATGCAACAGATTTGCTTCCTTCTCACTCTATACAAACCGTCAGTTTAATTTTAATGCAGTAAAATTAATTAGTTTATCTACTATAACAACAAAGCGCATAGTAATTTCGAGAAAAGATCCAAAACAATTCTCTACATAAACCTATAAGAATTAAAGTTAAATAGATGACACATTAAATGGTTACGCGTACAGAACTAGTACATGAGGAATTTAATTACCACCGTACTAATGAAAATACTACAGCCCAAGGGACAGGAAGTAAGAGGAGGATGGGGGAAAAAACTATAATGAGGAACTGTATAATGTGTACTGTTCACGATATATTATTACGATTATGAATTTAAGAAGATGAGCAGAGTATGCAGCACGTACAAGAGACATCAGAAGTGTGTACAGCATCTTAGGTCAGAAAACTCGAGGGAACCTGAGAGATTTGCAGGTAGATAATATTGGAATATTAAATTCAAATGCAAAGATATTTCAATGACACAAAACTTCTATCACTTAACAGAAAAATGTCATAAGTGGTTACATCCTGCGGCTTATTCTGAAGCCTCTCGACAGGTGCACCACACTCATACACAGCACAAGACAATATGAAATGTCAGACACTTCTTTGGGTCCCAAATCAAGATAGAGTAATAAAAACTAATTTTTTTTATTGTTCGAAATCCCTAGTTGGCCTAGGCCTCCTATATGAGATATCACATTAAATTAAGACGCATCACAACCGGTAGGACTCCTCTCGACGAGTGGTCATTCTGACGCAGGGACCTCTAACTGGCAACATACAACACTCACAAGAGACAGACATCCATGCCCCCAGTGGGATTTGAAACTGCAATCCCAGCAACCCTGTGGTCGCAGACCGCGCGGCTACAGGGATCGGCGATCATCTGTGAACAGCGTTCGATAATGCGAACGAGATACGTCTGGTTCAGTATCGGGGATACACTGAGCAAACTCATAAACCTTCGACAGGCAAGAAATACGTGGACATTCTTCACCAGTGAGTGAATGTCCGACTCTCCGATGGAGAGAACTGGGAGATCTTTCCGATGGACAGAATTCATAAAGCCTACGTTCCTACTGCCAACACACAGACTATGTTAGTGTAATTATTCCTGCTCTTTTGGTGTATGAAGTATTTAACACCAGTTAGTATCAGTAGGAGTTTAAAAATTCGAAAGTAATCTCCAACATGCACATCGAATTCACGGGGCTGACTTCCAATCAGAGTTTCATTAATAATGTGCTGGTGCGGCTGTGTTGAAGAGCTATTGCCCTGCCATATAACAGACGATTAGCTAAAATAGTTTATTGACTGCCATCATCGAAACAAAACTAAAGAAAAAAACTGAATGTACTTCATATGCTTATTTTACGACGACCGGTCAGAATATAAGTTTAAATTCATGGTCGAGTTGTTATCATCCGTTTCCAATGTCAAATGAAGATACTGGCGGCCAGAAATTGAAGGGCGATAGCGAAGTGGGAAACGTCGTGTGACCATCGTTTGTAACACATCACACGGTAATATATGAAAGCCGAATACAGAATTTCGCCCACCGATATGGTGCACACCTAAAGGCAGGAAATTCATGTATAGCCGTGCAATTAAATATGAGCAATTCGTTTTAGAGTTGAAAAATGAAAGAAGCAAACACTAATGCATGAACTGTAAACAAAATATGACAGATCATACTGCCCGTAACGTTTGACAGCTGAAAGTACCCTCAATTCCGGACAAAAAATGAGAAAAACATGTACCTTCCCTTTCTGAGCTGCCAAGGATTAGGATTAGCGCACCTTTTATTAAGAAATAAATATGAAACTTTAAATGTTCTATACGATGGGTGCACAAATTTTCCAAAAAAGTAAGACCTGCAACAAAATTGTAGGTCCGAGAAGGGTGACGTAAAGTAAGTTCCATATTAGGCGCCACCGGAAAAAAAAACCCACGAGTCTGAGCGATCTGGCGCCTGGGATTTGTGCATCCCTGCCCAGAATTTGGACAGAACTCGTCGAATCGCAGCTAGGAGTGTGGAAATACTGTATAGCACAAAACAACACGTAAAAAGTAAAGGAATTGACTCCAATTTGAATCTATGCCCGAAGGAAATTCGATGCGCGACCCTAGCTATCCACAGTCACAGACTGTACGCAGATTTTAAGATCTGCCTTCCGGGATGTAATGCCGTGGAGTCTGATAGAAGTGTACTAACATTTCGGTGGAACTTGCCGTCTCCATCATCAGGGACTACTATGAATATAGGTGCAGCAAATTCCCTTGAATGATCGGTGGAAATTTACCAAACTACATGGCGTTTCGCTCCAACAGCTACATTCACAGCTATAACCATGAAAACCTAAGAACTTGCTGTATTTGCCTTTGATTGCACTATCAATGCTACACGCTAACTTAGTAATCAGAACCTCGTATGAGAAGTTTTCAGTATAATATCATAAACATTATTACCAAAGCTATGTTAGTGATATCACCGTGCATGTTAGCTCAAGCGACAACGGGAAGTGTCTCTTTATTCAGGTAAATGTCAGGTGAGTACTTTATGTTAGGTCAAGGTCACTTCCTTCCACATTTTTTTTGTTCATTATTCATTATCACCCAATAACTCGACGAAGTATCGATCTAGCATAATTACTGAAAGCACAACTGAATAAAGCATGTTTCATATGCTTCCTGGTTTCTACAATACTTAAAGAATCGCGACAGCTCAGCTACTGTAGAGATTAAATTATGGTCTCAGCTACTGAGAAACATTGGTTAGATTGTTGACACAGGCAAGGGATTTTTCTTGTTCCAAAACGCATACACCGGCCCTGAAGCCCCTCTCTCCAACCCCTACTATTCATTACATATCGAGGACTTTCACCAGAAGTAAGGTGCCGAAGTTTGTATAATGCTGACCACTTTCGTTTAAAGCCGAGCGTACAAGCACGTGGCGTTGTACGGCCACTTGCTGCCACAGTGTAGTGTTTAATTAAGCACAATTTTCTACAGCACCGAGTCCAAATGGAATTATATCACACCATGACAAAAATGTGTATGTAATACTGTACTCTCCTCCGGCTGACAGATTCAGCACTTGTGTAAAATTACTGTGTTCACTGCTTTAGACAGCACCTGAAATGGGGTAGCGAGCAGACTGACAACATTAAAGGCACAGAACACTGTGGAGCCATGGGAAGAGACGCAACGTCGGTTGACATTCACACTTCTTCTTCTACTTTGTGGTTCGGATGCGAACGTGAAAGCTGAATCGTGGCAGATGTATCCAGTACCGCTCAACTTGAGATCTGCTGTGTCATGTAATTCTACAAAGTTCTCACGAGGATATAACCCATGTGGATCCATTCAATTCATGCAGTTTGTCCTCCATCTCGTGTCAAAAAGAAACAAAATATAAATTAACAATTTTGATTCAGGGACAGGAACATTATTCTTCGGTAGTTCATAGCAGGAGAGTGGAACCTGGCCTCACTGACAAAACAATTCGAGATGCGTGAGATAGTGGCATTAAACCACAGGTTCTTGCTCAGGACCGTAAACCTGAATCAGGCTTCATCCTTTGAACCGTCGTTGGCTGATGGCAAGGCTTAACGTTAATACCTAACACAGCAACAGAGAAATGAAAAGGCAGACGTCACGAAATGAATTCATCGGAAAACAGAAAACACGTAGAGAAACGGGGTTTCAAATACATGCATTTTGTTTCAACAATGCATAGTTAGCGGCGGGAAAAGTCGTGCTTTTATATGCGATCCATTCACAGTCCCATTCGAAGGAAAATAAATTAAATTATATGGAAAGGGAGTCTGTGGGAGGAAGCCTATTCACATCTGATTGGGTTTCACTGACGTCTGTTGACCCAGTTCCCTCAAATGCTGCTTCACAACTGGAAAGAATCAATAGCCAGATCACAACAGAAAGCTGCAATTATCCGTCCCACTGTCTAGGCGAGCAACTGTGCCGATAGCCAGGCGCGTAGAAGATTGGAACTTACAGGCTGTCTGTCGTTTTAATTCGGAATTATTCATATAATTCTGTCAGATTTTCGTTGTTACACCGTGAATGTTGCCGAGTTACTCAATTATTATACCAACCACTGCGCATATATAAAATTTATAAAATTTACACATTAAAATATTAAAACGCTCCTTCATGTTTCGGTCCTAGGACCATCATCAGGGAGCAATATCGTCCTTGCTAAAGTGACATTATAAAAGTCACATTAATTTCGCTGTACCGGTTGGGTGTTGTGGCAGCATGCCGTGTTGTGTAATGTTATGTTGCGAAGAGTGCCCTGCTACGGATGTATATTCTGTGCTTCGTTGCGTTGTAACGAAGTACAGAATTTTGTAAATTTTATATATGTGCAGTAGTTGGTATAATAATTGAGTAATTCTGTCAGATATCGATTAACGAAGAGTGGTGCCTCCTAATCTTATTTTCATCTCCGTATCAACTGCCTAATATAAATATAGGAAAACCCTGGCTCACCACCAAACCTCATTATTTTCACACTAACCGCTGAAATCGCTTAATAGCAAAATCGCTTATGCTAAACTTCACGTTAAACAAAGAGTGTTCACCCACTCACCAATCATCTTGCAGCCGATTCGCGTTAACAAAACACGAATTAGAGCAGGACCGACTGTACTATATTACTGCGTTACTTCCTCACCAGTTTTTCCACTGAGTGTTTCCTCCGCATTATTTCAAGTGAGTAACTCACACTGAAGCGAGTAGAAGAATAAATTTAGAACCTAATACCGCGTCGATTGAGAAAAAAAAACTTACGTAGCCCATCAGCCGACAATTACCGTCTGGTCACGAATTTCCCCAGAGTTTATATTAGAACAGACCACACTGATGTGCACCGAACCACTCTGCCTCCTCACGCCAAAATCTGGAACAAGAGTTTTCCTGGTATTGCGTAAGATAATCCTCAGATTTATAAAGCTGTAAAACAGTCGTTAAATGATGGTAATGCAATGTTATGTTACATCGTACTTCTCAGCTAAGCAATGCTCTACTTGTCTTGCCATCTTCATATTACGTGTATGAATACAAAGCAGTAAAATATCATACAAACACAATGTGCATGAGAATATCATAAATGCTAATAAGATAATGAAAATAATGTAATGAAATCTTGATATAAACTCATGTTCTAAGTTTTATTTTAGATAACGACTCTATTAACAAAAGTACGGGGACTCAAAGTCCAATGAAACATAGCAACACACTTTGGCAAGGAGATGACAACGAGAGATGGAAAGGAACTAACGCCGTGACGTCATATCTCTGTCTTTATCCTTATCACAATTAATGTAAAAAACTGAGGCTTTTAAGTTATACGAGATAATACATGATATATTTGTTAACTGCAATTGGGTTGACACCCGGTGGCAGTAGTACAGTACACATTTACACACAAACAATACATAGAACAACACAAATAAGTAATTGGGAAGAGTGCGGGCCGTGTCCCGTCTTTGCGAGTTACGCCCTGGCATTTGCCTTACAACTGACGAAAAAATACAGAAAAACCTCAGCCAGGGTGAAGACGAAAGTATATTATATTAATTTCTGTGGAATATAGGACGTTTCTACGGCGTGGAATTTGAAGATAGTTGTCTTCTGGTATGTTAGGCTGAGTATCCAGTAATGTAATATAAGCTACCACTCCGAAAGAAATCAGCGAACTCATCTTCAGAGGTTGGTAGGCCCTACAGATAGGTTCCAATTACCGAATATTCCGATTCAGAACTTCATGACTTTTGTTTAGCCTTCAGCGCAGCAACTGAGACATTAACCGCGAACAGGTCGCCGTCACTTCCGGCTCACAACTTATATTTCTTCTTTCTTTAAAAAAAAAATGAAATTTTTCCCTCCAAGGCTGAAGTTTTTATTCCAGGTTCTTTTTTACGCCATAAAAACTTCGAAGATATTCGTCAATATTTTAACTGCTGTGGACGTAAACACGAAAAGTCTCAGTGCAAAAAGTTACGGAGGAGAGGTGAATGTAAGACGGTAAGTATAAGTGATAGTCACTCAATTGTTATACTAACTAATGCATTTATATAAAATTCATACATTAAAACACTAAAACTGCTCCGACATATTTCGGTCCTAAGACCATCATCAGGGAGCTGTATTTCTTTGCCTTGCTAAAGTCACATTAAAAGCCACATTATCGCTACGTGATACGCAGTATCACGTAGCGAAGCACAGAATGCACATCCATAGCAGGGCACTCTTCGCAACATAACATTACACAACATGGCATGCTGCCACAATGCTCTACTAGTACAATGAAGTTAATTTATGACTGGTTTTAATGTGGCTTTTAATGTGACTTTAGCAAGGCAAAAGAATACAGCTCCCTGATGACGGTCTTAGAACCGAAACATGTCGGAGCAGTTTTAGTGTTTTAATGTGTAAATTTTATATAAGTGCATTTAGTTGGTATAATAATTGAGTGACTCGACAACATACACGATGTAACAATGAAAATATAAATGATAGCGTTACAAGTTACTGCTTATGTGTCACGTAATCAGCTTAGAGGCACTTGGTACAAGAGAATGACATCCGTGCACGACGTAGCACGCACGAGACAACCGTCAGGCCAGTAGAGGATATCTAGACGACCATATGGGAGAGATTACCACAGCCAGGGTAGTAATAAAATGAGTCGTACAGATACAAGATATGACAGCGTGACTGGACTGAAGTGACTCACTATGCAGAAGAGCTACGGACTGCTGTAAAGAGGGTAACGAAGCTTTAATTTTTCAGAACAGATATGACCAACCCTACACACACTGAGAGACAAAGAAGGCCTGGACCATGCAGCTAGTTGTTTCGTGTGGTGCGTAAGCACTGTATGTGCGACCACAAGGCACGACAGAATATTAGCACATGATTTCTATTCTTCGCTTTCACTACGCACGTAATATTACAGCAGGAGTATCCACTATCACAAATCCAGGTGTGCGGACCGCAGGAATGTATTTTGAACAACGGCCTTTGCTAGAAAATAAGGATGCGGAAGCTTTCAGCCAAAAACACACAAGCGATAGGGAGATGGCCAGCCTCTGCTGGCCTAACAGTACATGTGTGATAGCTAATTACGTAAACACGTCGTCAAAAATCGCAAGTGGCCCCGCATGCCACAAGCTCCTGCCCTGTATATCTTACAATAAAAAAATAGCAATTTAATTGGCCTATGAATTAACTTAAGCCGTAACATACATTACACTTATATTTGTAAATTATTAAAAGAGATATTGCACCAATTATTATCTCAAAATTATACTGAATCCCGATTAAGTATTTATATAACTGGAAGTTACTGTATATTACTTTGTTTAATCCGTTTCTGTCTCCACATTTGCAATTCAGTTCACGTTTACTCTGTGGCACCTGTACAGCCTAGACACTGCATTGACTAGGCCGGACTAGAAGTCCGAGAATTTGTGATTCGATCCCCAGCAAAGGCAAAATAGTTCTCTACTGCACAGCAAACAGATCGACTCTAGATCCCTCCCAGCGGGCACCGGGTTCCTTTCCCTTTAGGTAAAGCGGCCGGGTCGTGCAGTCGCCCACTGTCCTCAATCTAGCCGAGAGGTTAAAAATGAGTGGTACTGTGTTTTTACTTACCGATGAACCTTTATGGCGTGAACAGTGACACTTTACTGTTTGTACATTTAGTAACTTTAGTAATGGGTTTAGCAATAAATCTTTCGTATGAATTTAATTTCGTCTCCATTCTTACACAGCGGTTACTGCCGCTACATTACTGCACACCCAACCTACATTATCTCTCATTTTACAATACAGCGCTCAAAATTTCTCGACAAAAACAATATTAAAGACCGTCATACACATTTTACATGAACTGTCACTTCATTTTCTTCACTCTATGTGATATAAACAACATTTACGTCTATTTTTTACACCACTGTAACAGTCAGTACACGTGGCACAGATTCATTACGGATGATTTATACACATTTTTGTTCCCACTGAACTTTTGTTACTTATTTTAGAGCACCAACTCAAGAACACAGAGAAAGTTAAGTTAGTGTACGAGGAATACAGTTTTATTTTGGTTGAAACTGGCTAAGTACTTCCGCGCGCCCACACCAGAGAAAATACGGCTATGCAGTGATCATGAGCGTAGGAACTTAATTGTAAACTGTTTACGAGCGGGAAATATAGTGACATTGTTCGATTCAAAATTTGCAATGACTTTATAAAATTCAAATCGACCGACAATAATGAAAGGGCTATCCTTTATTTAACAATTTGTTTTAAAAATATTTTATCTCTCACAAAACTCCTCGCTTTCCATTACAATGGTCTGCCGTTCAATAATGTAGAGGTAACAAACAGTGCTTGTGTTAAAAGAACACGTAAAGACACAAACCACAGAATATGAACAGCAGAAGATCAAAGTCTTGTGACGTGGTAGGCTGTGTCGACTGGCAGTTCACGAAGTGTCAGGGGACGTTCGTGCCTCCATCTTCAGGGTCATGCAATCTACGAACTTGACCTTTCTCACCAACAAGTAAAATCCTCTTCTGAAAATCGAAAAAGACAAGCGAATTTTCACCATTAACCATTTAAAGCCTAGTGGTTTCTATATGTACGGTACAACCAGATTAAACGTAAATAAATTCCACTTTTTGTCCGCTGGGGTGTGTGTTCGAGACATGTGCCGTCCTCAAAATAGATATCAACTATTTCCCTCTGCAGTATAAGCTTGTTTCATTTCAAAAACTAGAATTCATTTGATCTGTTAACAATACATAGACAGGTAACTTTATCGGTTTCCTTTATTCGTTAATATTTAAGGTTATTCATCAGGCTAAAGATTATAAGACCCAAAAATTGTATGATTAATAAACGATTTGTTTTTCAGCGTCATAACCCTAACAGCTGCTATGCAAAATTTATTTTTTTTGAGAGAAGTAGTGTTGTAACTGTTTACCAAAACTTGTGTGGAAGTTTCTCCATCAACTTTCAGGGTCTGTCTTCTTCCTTACACATAAAGACAGGTGGGTCTTCCGAAACGTCCACAAATAACTACCGGACTAGAAGGCATAACATCAAATAACACAGCATTCTTCATTTGTTTGTTTCCTTGTGCACGAGTATTAGAGTGCAGATCCTCTGTCTCCCTCTGTTTGGAACAGTGCCGGCATACAAACATCAGTCTGCAGTCTCTTCTTGTACAAGCCTTGAGCAAGTTGTAAGCCCTCCCTGACAAAGTAATCTATCTACGATTATTCTCGAGGTCTTTATGTGGTTTTGTTTCTTCGCTGCAAGTGTACAGTGTGTTTCAAACGGTAGCTTGTTCGCAAAAACTGCTCTTTGCTCCGAGATCTTTCACTCCATCTGTTTTTCTCCGTCTACTTTGCCCTCTACACCGTTTAGTCAACACTATTCTTCGTTAAGAACAAATTGGGGGTATCCTTCTTACAATACAGTTCAAGGCATTTACTTCAAAATTGGTGTTTCTTACGCCATCCTGCACTAGAGGTTACTCTAACGGCAAATCTATGAACTTCCATTCGGCAGATATTTTTTTAGATTCTGGGCTGGATAATGGCGAAATCCCAACGGCCAGTATTCTGGCTGTTCTTTTAAAAAACAATGAGCCCTAAAATGACTCATATTTGCATTTTACGATGTAAAATTTATGGTATTGGAAGTCAGTTGTGTCTAAGTAAAGAAAATTCTTTTAAAAAAAATGGGGAAAAAAGAAATGGAACTAGGCGTAAAAAGAAATGGAATTGGGCGTAAAAAGAAATGGAATTGGGCGTAAAAAGAAATGGAATTGGGCGTAAGCAGTATTTTGTAACAGAAGTCAATTTTCTTTATACCTTTGCTGTTATTAGAAATGACTTTCTACTATGCATAAAGCCACAGCAACCAATAGGCCGTCAGCATGTAATTTTTAGCAGCAGGACAGTAGGATCTGACCATATGTCGGCCACCTCTGTATTACGGCGCACATACCCATACTACTGAAAGGCTCACTGCTGTTAGCAGTACAATATCCGAGCGGGCCACAAACTTACTTGCTTATGATCACGTGACCAATATGGAAGCAGCTGTGACCCATCTGTTGTATCTGAATACAAAATAAGGCGTATTATGAAATTTAAGAAAGATTTAGTATGTAGCCTAAAAACACAAGGTAAATAACGTGCTTACTACTCAATTACGTAAGTAATTTCTGTGTTACACAACTTGCAGTTAAACGGTGATACTTGTCCAGCTAGCCAAGTAAATCTTTATTAGTATGGAACCCGGATTTTATCGGCATGTTCACTAAGTCATGCCTGTCTTCATCCTTTCACAGGCCATACATTCACGCCACGTTTCTTCAAGAACTGCCACTTACACTTCTTCCGAACAGGCTATTTCAGCCATTCTCTAGTGCGTCTGAAGACAGGTCCATAGCTTCTCCCAAAGCAAGTTCTCCACAGACTGCGATCTAGTGCTTCCTCCTTCAATTTTCGTTATCCTCTCGTTCCCTTAGGTCATTCAGTATCTGCTTACGACTTCTTCCTCGTCTTCCCGTCACGTCCATCCTTCCTTAAAAAAGTGTCTTAGAAGGCAGTTCCTACGCAATATATGACCGAACCAGTTACGAGTTCACCGCCTTCTATTCAGACCTATTCCATTAAAACGTTTTGACATAAATATTCTAGGATTTTTTTATTTTTTCAAGAGTTCTTCATGATCTGCCACACATTTTTCTTGATTTGATTGATCTAACAACTGTACCTGTATAATGCTGATCATTAAGGCATCTACTGTGAAGTGTTCTACTTTCACGACTCAATTTTTCGTAGGTTCAAATACATTCCTGTGGCTGGTAGTCGTGTGTTCGTGTCCTTCGGTCCGCACTATTTTGAAATCGACCGCTCACCGGACTTGTCATCGGATTCTGACGGACAGCAAGATTCTTGCTTTTATCCCACTCTTGTATCTTGTGATAAAGAGAAAAGGAATAAGAGCTAAGTGTGCAGCAAGCACAAAGAAAGGACTTTACCTTTCAATGTCCTTTAGGCGAGAAAAAAATAGCTGCTCTGTCTGGTCTTACAATAAAACCAACTAGAAGCACTAATTTCTCAAATTTATTTTGGAATAAAACTGTACATGTTTCGGACAGTTCCTCTGTCTATCATCAGGAGTTTTTCACTCTACATACAGCAATGGTATATGTTATACAGGTTTGCTGACAGCTTGCGAGCAGGATCTTGCTCGCAAGCTGTCAGCAAACCTGTATGACATATACCATTGCTGTGTCTACAGTGAAAAACTCCTGATGATAGACAGAGGAACTATCCGAAACATATAGTTTTATTCCAAAAATAAATTTGAGAAATGAGTGCATCTAGTTGGTTTTATTATAAGAATTTATCACGATGCAGGTCAATTGAACGTCAAATGGTCTGTCTGTGCTGACGGCTGTAACCTCATTGTAACTGTGTCGCCGGGAATACATTTTTCCAGACTAATATGCGTTGCATCCTCTTTAATACTGTAATAGAGTGTGTGCAATGAGATTAAGTGTGGATGTGAGGGGAGATGGAACTGGAAGGAGCGGTAATGAAAGTAGTGTTCCCTTACTTCAACACGTCACCCTCCACAGCCACAATACACCGACGAGAATAACAGGATGGAAGTTGCACCCTAGTCCGACTAAGATTCTGAATACACACAAAAAAAAAATGCCTGGCGCTTGAGTTTACTGTACTTATGGCAAAGAAAGAATTAGCTTTTAACGTCCAGATACTCGCATTTCGGGGTACGAAGCTGTGTAGATCGATAAGTTACGGACTAATGTCTCCATATTTAGGGCCAAAGTACAGCAAGTGTACTTTAGTCTTAATCGGTACCCCTGTGTCACCTCACAGTCTAACAGGAAATCAAATGTTGTCCACGTAAGACAGCCCATTCTTATGAAAATATGGTCTTCCAAGTCAAAAGGCCTTACAAACATGTAAGCGTTTAGGCCGCTTTTGTTAGGAAGAACCATGTCGATCGATATGCAAATATGAGTGGAATTTTATGAAAACATTCGCAAGCTGTTTAAACTGCTGATGTGGGTCTACAGTGCGGCAGAGAGAAGGTGCAGTGTTGCTGCTGCCTCTAGAAATATTTTCCTTTCATTACAAATGTAACCTACCAAGACGGGAAATAAATTACAAAATACTTTGGCTTAATGTCAATAATAACTTTATTACAACAGTGGGGCGCAAGTAAATTTTGAAATAATGTCAATAATAACTTTATTACAACAGTGGGGCGCAAGTAAATTTTGAAATAATGTCAA
>Ga0123353_10010219_pt1 | contig 13059 bp, 11 predicted proteins | sample TergutLab28metaG_3_FD_92763 | JGI IMG/M metagenome (GOLD analysis project Ga0123353, IMG submission 92763) | Labiotermes labralis P3 segment gut microbial communities from Petit-Saut dam, French Guiana - Lab288 P3 | ecosystem: Host-associated > Arthropoda: Insects > Digestive system > Gut ...
AGAAATTCTTGTTGCTGCTGATCTTGTACAGGATATGTTTGGAAAAGTTGACCGGGCATTTAAAACCAAGGATATAAAATTAATAAATGAGATTTGCGACACAGACTCAAAGGTCGATGTCCTTCATAGAGCTATAATTTTGTTTTTGGCAAAAATATCAGGCAGAAAACTTGGTGATGAAGAAACCAAGAGAAATATGAACTATCTATATATAGAAAATGAACTTGAATCCATAGGAGACCTTATTGATAAGAACCTCATGGTTATGGCAAAGAAGATGATGAACCTTAATTTGTCATTTTCAGAGCAAGGCAGTAATGAACTTGCAGAACTACACAAAAAGGTAATGGATAATATCGATAGAATGGTAAAAGCTCTTATAGAAGAAGATGCTGCTCTTGCAACCGAGATAACAGAAGCATTTTCAGATATTGATGAGAGAAAATACCAGATGCTGCATATTGAAAGACTTCATAAAGGACTTAAGGTGTCGATCGATACATCATCTGTGCATCTTGATGTAATTAACTACTATGCAAGAATAAATGGACATGTTGTTTATATTGCAAACAGGATAATATGGCTTACAAAGAAACATGTATAATTTAATTTAGTTTTAATTATAAGGGGCTGTCCAATAATAGGCAGCCCTTTTTTATTGCTTCTTTATTTTAAAACATTGATTGACTTCTCATTTGTTAATGATATATTTATGTGATGAACAGCACAGTCCTGCCTATTATATGCCAATTTTTATTTTGGCAAGCATCTGACAATATAAATCCAGATATTTCACGATCAAAAAGCCCAGTGTATAAAAGCATTGACATCCATATCTTATTTTACTGCCTTTTGGGGCAGTTATTAATCATATAAAGAGAGTATATTATGAAAAATGTTTTTAAAATTTTTGGAGTTGCTGCTATAGCAATAGTATTATTTATGGCATTTGCCTGTAGCGACTCAGGAAGCGGCGGAGGAGTTGAAGGTGGCGGTGGTGGGAATGGAGGAGGTAATGGCGGAGGCGGAAGTGGCATCGCAACAGACCCAACTATTTATGTAGCAGGCAATTATCATGACGGTAGTAAAAATCTTGCATGTTACTGGAAAGATGGAGCAAAAATAGACCTGCACCCAGAAGAAGCAACAGCCTCCTTTGCTCACTCAATTGTTGTATCAGGTGGAAGTATCTATGTAGCAGGTAGTTATGAGGCTGGTGGCGGTGAAATCCCCTGTTACTGGAAAGATGGGGTAAAAACAGATTTAGATAAAATAGGAAATATTACAAGGGCGAACTCAATTGCTGTTTCCAATGGAAAAGTCTATGTGGCAGGTTTTTATGTAACTGATGCTACTAAAGCGTGCTACTGGGCAAATGAAGTAGCGCTAACAGACCTGCACCCGGGAGAAGCACTCTCCTCCGATGCTTTATCAATTGCTGTATCAGGTGGAAATGTCTATGTTGCAGGCTATTATTATGATGGCGGTATTCCAAAAGCGTGTTTATGGGAAGATGGGAAAATAGCAGACTTGTCTGGAGGAAGCAATTCCGATGCTTTATCAATTGCTGTATCAGGCGGAAGTATCTATGTTGCAGGTCGATATAGTGATGGCCATAACGATAAAGCATGTTTTTGGAAAGATGGGGAAAGAACAGCCCTGTTCCAGGACTCCTGGTCATGGTCCAACGCTACTGCAATTGCTGTATCAGACGGAAGTGTCTATGTTGTTGGAAGCTATTCTGACGATGGTGGTATCAGCGAAAAAATATGTTACTGGAAAGATGAGGCAAAAACAGACTTGCCTGGAGATATCAGTATTGAATCAATATTTGTATCAGGTGGGAATATCTATTTGGCAGGTTGCGATCCTGATAAAGCATTTTATTGGTTAAATGGATCAATAAAAGACCTGCACCCATCAGGAGCCAATTACTCCAACGCTAACTCGATTTTTGTAGTAGAGTAATTATTCTTTAGCCCCGTGCTGAGATCTTTGACTATTCTAAAAAATGGCTGAATGACGGACCGCGAGCGATTCCGCAGCGTCCCTGCGAGGACTAAGCGAGTGGTTCGACAGTAGGCCGTAGGATTGAATTTGGGTTTCTGATTGCTGGTCGCTAGATTGGCTTATAGTAATGACTGTTGGTTAAGTATATTTTACTTTGCTTTTCGGCACTGAGTGCACCCAAGCACATGAAGGTGGTTTTTATCAGGCTTTATAAAATATCTTCCTATAACAAATCCATCTGCTTTAATTTTCTTTTTACAGACAGGGCATATCCTGGTCTCTGTTCCAATAGGAGGGATACATTTAGGGCATCCAAAAACATCCATGAGAGTATCTGTGCTTCCTGGTGAAGCAGGATAGGTCTTGGATTTTACATTTTCCCCTTTTGATAATGATGAGTTACACAAAGGGCAGAATTTTGATGTTTTTTCCATATCTGCTTTTGCTCTAGCATCTTTTCTTGGATTTTTCTGTTTATTATCTTTTTCAGAGGACTGAAAGCTCAATCGCAAAAGTATGATAATAACAGCTAAAACAATAGCAATAACTATATATTCCATAATCTTATCTATTTGTATTATCCATCAAAATAAAATTAGTGTAAATCGGGTAACTGTCCTATTTAGACTTATGTATTCCATCCGACCTATCAGGAACTGATTCGCAATTACTATAGGATTAACAGGGACTACCCACTCGCGGCAGCAGGGATGCTGCCAATAAGCAGGGGTTGGACTCGACATTTATCATACTAATCATTAAAGTCATTTTATGGGAACTCTTTATATCGTAGCCACCCCTATAGGCAATCTAAGTGATATTACCTATAGAGCTATTGAAACACTTAAAAATGTTGACACTATTGCATGTGAAGATACAAGACATACCTTAGGGCTTTTAAATAAATATGAAATAAAAAAGCCTCTTATTAGCTATTATGCTGCAGAAGAAGAGAAGGGAATATCGCGCATATTATCCAGGCTTGATAAAGGGGAATCTGTTGCTTATGTAAGCGATGCAGGAACTCCTGGTTTAAGCGATCCAGGGGGCTATCTTGTTAGAAAAGTAAGGGAAAAAGATCATGAAATTATCCCAATACCAGGTCCTTCTGCATTTGCCGCGCTCATAAGTATAGGGGGAGTTTCAGGAAAAACCATACTTTTTGAAGGGTTTTTATCTCCAAAAAAGGGAAAAAGAAAGAACAGGCTTGCCCAGCTTCTTGAAAGAGATGAGAGTTTTGTTATATATGAGTCCCCTTTTAGGGTCATAAAACTGCTTGAAGAGCTAAAAGAGCTTGCTCCAGACCGAAAAATAGTGGTTGGAAGGGAACTTACAAAGAAATTTGAGGAAATATTGTATGGAAATTCTGAAACAATCATTGACTTTTTAGCTATTAAAGGTAAAATTCAGGGTGAGTTCTCTATCCTTGTATGTGAAAAAAAATATGGTTAAATCTCAAGGAAAAGAATGTCGATATACCTAATGTAAGGAAGGTAAATATGACAATTGATAAGTTAGGATCAATAAACCCCCTACAGCATTATAATAGACCAGAAAAAGCAGCAAAACCTGCGTCTAAAAATGAACATGACTCAATAAGTGTATCAAATGAAGCCAGAACCATGAGCGAACTTTATAAAGTAGCTGAAATGGTAAAAAATGCTGAAGATATTAGGTTAGACAAGGTAGAAGAAGCTAAAAGAAAACTCGAAGATCCTTCTTATATAAACAATGCAGTTATTAATGTAGTTGCAGATAAAATAATGGGTGATGTTTTTAAAATATAATAATAAAATAAAATAAATCAAAGCAGAGGATGACTAACAGTTCTCTGCTTTTTTTTTATTAACCGGCAGAGCAAGGGGCGCACAAGCTAAACTTACGCAGGACCAGGTGAGGATGTTAGCAAAAGTTATTATAATACAACTAGCTCTATGGTATAATAACTTTTATAGAAACGAGGGAGAGAATAATGGCTGAGTTTAATATCAATATAAAAAGTGATTTTTTATCGGGCAGAGGAAAAATAGAGAAACTTCCAGGTTTTCTTAAAAAAGATTGCAGGCGGGTTGTTGTTGTCCGTGATCCCAATACTCCGGATGATATTGCTTCTGATATATCAGCTTTACTGCTTAAAAAAGGGGTTGATTGTGTTTTCTATGGTGATATTTCATCAAAATCTACCTCCAAAGATGCAGAAACTCTTGTTAATTTTATCAGAAAGGGATTTGTTCAGTGTGTTATAGGATATGGAGGGCAAAAAGTTGTTAATATCGCAAGGATTTCTGCTTTTGCTGCAGGGAATGGACTTGATATTGATGATATTTTGGATGGATCTGCTGATCTTTCCGGGATAAGCTTAAAGAATAGTAAAGAAAGCATTGATTATATTGAAATTCCTTCATCAATAAGAAATCCGCTCATGTTCACGCCGCTTATATATGTTACAGATAGCAGAAGGAGAGCTGTTAGGATCATTGATATAAAATTTCAGCCTTCGATCATAATAAAAGATTCATCAATATTTGATAAACTACAAAAAGTTTCTGTTGATTCAATCAGTTTTGAACTTCTTTCGATAATGCTTGAGATTTTGATTTCAAAGGATAAGCACTATTTTACAAACACACTTGTCGCAGCGCCTTTTGTTAAACTTTTTAAGGCAATATACAATGGTGACTGGATCTCAACAGATGATTATTCAGATATTGCGCTATGTTCAGATTATGCATATTCCATCCTTGGTCCAGGAATAAGCTATTATATTGCTCTTGTTCTTAATAGCATGTTTGGTGTTCCAGTATCAATTCTTTCAACAATTCTCCTTCCCCATGTTATTGAACATTATGCAACCTTTTCTCCGGAAACAGTAAAGAATGTTATTGGCAAAATATATAATGACCAAGCTATTGATGCTGAAGATTTTGTTACAATGGTTAGGAAAATGATAAAAAAGAAGAATTTGCCAATAAGGCTTTCAGAAGTTGATATCAAGAAAAATAAGCTTAACAATGTTTTATCTTCTGCAAGTCAATATCCTGATATAATTAAAAACAATTGTAACATGGAAGAAGGTAAAATCATTTCTATATTGCATAATGCGCTATAACAATGTTCTTTTCAGAAAAAAAATACAGAAAAATGAGTGTTTCAGGGAGAGTTAAAAAAGCAGCTTTGATCACCATAGAGACCATGCAGCAGCTTCTGTGCGGAAAAAGCATAGACTCCTCTTATCTAAAAAATATTCTTAGTATTATTGAAAAAGATATAAGCCCTGAATGGAAAGAACCATTTCTCTCTTCTTTATCCAGGATCCCGGACACCCTTACATCGAAAAATCTTAGAGATTTAAGTAACTTAAGATATGTTCTTCTTGCAGATATAGGAAAAGAGCCTGCTGATTGGGATTTTGAGTGTGATATGGATATGTTGCAGTCACTGGATGGAAAAACAAGAACAGAGCGAATAATCTTGCCAATAAATGTATATCTTGATGATTTAAGATCTCCTTTCAATGTTGGCTCAATATTTCGTACTGCAGAATCATTCTGTTATGAAAATATTTTTTTGTCGCAGTTTACCCCTTCTCCTGCTCATAAAAGAGCTGCAAGAAGTTCTATGGGAACTGTAGAACTTTTAAAGTGGAGTAAGGCTGCAATTGATGACTTGCCGCAGCCTCTTTTTGCGCTTGAGACAGGAGGGGTTCCTGTTTCTGATTTTGTTTTTCCTGAGTCCGGCACAGTTATTATAGGCTCTGAAGAAAGTGGTATAAGCAGCGCTGCGATCGATGCTGCAAGAAAAAGTCTGGGAATTGTTTCAATACCACTTTATGGCATAAAGGGTTCTTTAAATGTTGGTATTGCTTTTGGAATACTCTCTTTTTACTGGATCAATAAGCTAAAATCTGAAAAAAAACTATTATAGGTATATCGGATTAGACCTAGCGCTTTTTATCACCATCAGTTTCTTTATCATAGGTTTCTATAAGCTTATTTAAAAGAATATTAAACTGCTCTTCTGTTGATATTCCAAACCGTTTGAGGACATTTTTTGATATCTGATCAAATGATAATTCCTGTTCCTCGTAGTTTGCCATGCAGTTAGCAAGATAAATTGTTGCAACAGTTTCCCATGTTTCAGATGGAGCTGCAGCAGGTTCATGATGAAATCTTATTGATGTTACAAGATGTTCAGGGAAATTCCATTTTTCGGCAATAAGAGCTCCAATTTCTGCATGATTTAAGCCTGCGGAAAGAGCTTCAAATATATTTTTGCCCATTTCCTTTACTTTAGCTAGTTCAGCTATTTTTCCAACTAGTTTTGGATGTGCATTGAAAAAAATGATCTTTCCTATGTCGTGCAAAATTCCACCAATATAAACATCATCAAGCATATCTTTTTTCTTTATATAGCTTTTTGCAAGCGTATAAGCATAGAATGCTGTTCTGTTTGCATGATTCCAAAGTTCTTTTAATCCTGATTTTAATATCTTCTGTGTTCCGTATGAATATAAAAGATTTTTTAAACCTCTTAATCCAACAAGTTTTACAGCTTCTGTTATACTGTCAACTTTTTTACTTAACATATACTGAGCAGAATTGACTATTTTTAAGAGGTCTGCGGTAAGGCTCATATCCATAGCTATATTTCTTGATATATCTGTTATCTCTGACTCAGGATCATCTATCATCTTCTGAAGTTGTACAATATTTTCAGGGAATTGCGGAAGTTCATTGATCTCTTTAACAATTTCTCTGGAGAGTGCATTAATGTTATCTTTATGTACTTTTGAAAAAGGAACGATCAATTTTGATACTGTTTCTTCGCCTTCAACATCAAGATCAAAGGCATCTTCATTTAACCCTATTTTTTTAAGCATTAAAACAAGGATAACAAGTCCAAGCCCTGCCCCTTCGGAACTGTCCAGTACAGATGTCATTGCTTCCTCAAGAGTATTAAAAGCTCTTGATCTTGCAATCCTGTCATAAACCCTCATCTGCTCTTTTTTTGAAATTTTTGAATTATTTCTTATTGTTATTGTTAGCTTTTCAGTTGATGCATGAAAGCCAACTTTTATATATAAACCCTCTTCTTTCTGTTTTTCAAAGTAATATTCGATGTTATCAAGAGTATCTCCTTTAAAAGATTGCATACCTGCCTGATAATCTTCTTCATCTTCAATATCAAGATTCTTTTCCATAAAGTAAACTCTTTTTGTATTTGCTTTATTGGCATTTACAGCAAGTTCCCTTAAACAATAGGATATTTGGGTCAATATTGCTTTTTGGCCAAATTCTTCAAGGAAAATCCCAAGAATCTGTTCGAGTTGCTCTTCTATTTCGTGATTAATTTTATTAGTGTTAATTATTAGAGGTAAAGAATTGTGTGCTGCTTTTTGAATTTTAGGCACATCTACATTAATTGCCATTTTTTTCATCCATGGATAACATATTATTATATGATCATAGAACCATATAAACAGAAATAATTATATTATTTAAATTTTCGGCATGTCAATCAAAACAATATATATAATTTATTTAATCATGATCCTATTAAGAGCTCTTACCTAAAATTATCTGCATGAGTTTTTACTCATTTTTGACAGGTTTCTAAGTTTTTTCTCCACGATATGGTTAAATGTACCTGAAGGGAATACCCCTTTTTTAGTGATCTCTCCTGCCTCTATTCCAGATAATATGCTTATCCCTTCATTTATATTTTTTATGGGGTAAATTGAAAAAACACCATTTTTTACAGCTTCTTTAATATTTTTTTGAAGAACCAGATTTTTAACATTTGATTCAGGAATTATGACACCCTGAGTACCTGTTAAGCCAAATTTCTCACATATTGAATAAAAGCCTTCGATTTTTTCATTAACTCCACCTATGGGTTGTATCTGCCCAAGCTGGTTTACAGAACCAGTTATTGCAATATTCTGCTTGAACGGTACTGCTGCAATGGCTGACAAAAGCGCAAATATCTCTGTAGATGATGCAGAATCTCCTTCAATTTCTCCATAAGACTGCTCAAAACAGATACTTGCAAATAAAGATAACGGAAAATCTTTGGAATAAAAAGATCTTAAAAAACCTTCGATTATCATTGCTCCTTTATTGTAAATTTCACCGGAAAGCCCTGCTTCTCTTTCAATATTGATTATTCCTTCATTTCCAGGAGCTACTGTTGCTGATACAAGAAAAGGGCGTCCAAATGTATAGAATCCCCTGTCGTATACTGCAAGCCCATTTACTACCCCTATTTTTTTTTCTTTGACTTCAATTTTTATTGTCCCTTCTTCAATTAGGGCTGCAAGTTTTTCCTCTGGCAGGTTATTCATGTAATTGCGTTTTGCTATTGCTGTTTCTACTGCAGACCTGTCTATCTGGCTATCCCCAGCTTCTTTTGCCCAGTAGTCTACCTCAACAAGGAGATCAAGAATTTTTGCAAATTTTGTTGAATATTTTTTTCTGTGGCCAGTCATCCTTATCCCAAAATCAAGTATTGCCTGTAATCCTGTTTCTGTTATTGGTTTCATGTTTCTGGCTTTTATTTGTTCATCTATAAAACTTATATATTGTTTTGTGTTATCGTTATTGATATCCATTTCCGAATCAAATTCCGCAATGACTTTAAAAAATTTTTCAAAATCATGATCTGTGTTATAGAGAACATCATAGATATTTTCATTTCCTATTATTATTATTTTTGTGTCGATTTTTACAGGTTCTGGTTTAAGAAAACCTCCTGATGGATTAAATGGAGAAATAGGTTGTTGCATCTGTACTTCACCGCTTTTTAGAGCTCTTTTAAGATGCTCCCATGAATTATCTTCCTGAAAAAGGGATTCTGCATCCAGAATAAGAAAACCTCCGGATGCTTTTATAAGAGAACCTGCTTTTACCATCATAAATGAAGTTTTGATTTCGATATTGTGTTCCACTCTATTTTCAATTGTTCCAAAAAGATTGGAAAAAGTAGGATATGATTCATAAATCAAAGGAGCATGTTTTGCTTTTGAGTGATCAACAAGGATATTTATCTGATATCTTTCTGCCTCATTTTCATTATAAAAATCAATATTACCATCTTCTTCATTCCGCTCTTCTTCTTCATCAATAAATAGATAAAGTCTTTCGAGTATATCTTTTTTTAAATCAGTAAGATATTTTTTTACATCCCCTTGTCTGTATTCAGCAATAAGATCATCGATTTCCGAAGTTATTACAGGTTCGATAAATTTTTTCTCTTCTTCAAGAAGTCTGTTTTCAAGTTCGATCCTGTTGTGCTGCATTTTTCTTAAAAGTTCCTGCAACTCATCAAGATGTTTAAAATAATTATTTCTGATTTTTTCTTCATCTTTTGAGGTCAATTTCCCTTCTGATACCATCTGCTGTATTTCATCAAAATCAACAGGCTTTCCTTTTATGGCAGGCATAATATCGGAGATCATTTCATTTTCTTCTGTCTTTGAGTTAACAAGAAGAAATCCATCTGCTTTTAGATTATTTTCGAATTTTAAAAGAAGTTCTTTTTCCATGCTATCATGTGATTTTATTATTGAATTTCTTTTTTTCTTGAAACTGTCGCTTTCTATTCTGCTTTTAATTCTTTTGCGTACTATAGTAACTAAGTTGTTGAGGCTGTTTCTGAAACTTTTTGCACGGCCTGCAGGCAAATAGAGAATTCCCGGAGATTCAGGATTTGAAAAGTTAAAAACGCATACAATATCTTTTAACGGGGTCTCACACTGTGAGTTTTCCAGTATCTTATTTATTGCGCTATGCCTTCCTGTCCCTGTATTTCCTGTAACAAAAACATTGTATCCTGGTTTGCGTAATTTAGTTCCAAAAATCAAAGCATCTGCGGCTCTTTTTTGTCCTGCAATAAATGTTTTTACTCCTGATTCTCTAAGGGTCTTTATTGATTCAATTGGAATGCTGAATTCAAGTTCTTCTGCAGTAAGTTTATTATATTGGCTCATATAAAGAATAATATTCTAAAGTAGTGATTTGTTGTCAAGGATGGTATAAAAATATATACTAATTTTATGCATATTAAGGAAATAGACAGATTTTTTCACGAATTATTGCCAATTGATAGTCTAAAAAAGGCAGATAGCGCTATTAATGGGCTTCAGGTTTCAAATAAATCTGAAAAAGTATCAAAAATAGCTTTTGCAGTTGATGCATCTCTTGAGTCTTTTAAAAGAGCAGCCCAAAGTGGTGCAGATATGCTTTTTGTCCATCATGGTATTTTCTGGGGAACTGAAAAAGCAATTATAGGCGATTTTTTCAATCGCATCTCTTTTTTAGTTGAAAATAATATTGCCCTTTATGCTGTTCACCTGCCCCTGGATGCTTGTCCTGTAACAGGAAACAACAGCTCTGTTGCAAGAAAAGCAGGGCTTGACGAGATAGAAAGTTTTGGCGAGTATCATGGTGTAAAAATAGGTTATAAAGGAATTTTTAAAAAGCCGACTGGGTGTGATGAAGTTCTTGCTGCTTTGGGGTTTAATACTGCTGATATGCTTGCTGTGCTTAGATTTGGCAATGAAAATTGCAAAAGCGCTGCTGTTATCACAGGAGGCGCATGCAGGGAAGTGGAGCAGGCTATTGATGAAAATATCGATCTTTATATAACAGGAGAGATAACGCATCAGATCTATCATCAGTGTCTTGAAGCAGAAATAAATGTTATTTCTGCCGGCCATTATCTTACAGAAACTTTTGGCGTAAAAAATGTTAAAAAAGCAGTTGAAGAAAAACTTTCATTGGAAACTTGTTTTATAGATATACCTACAGGTCTTTAGAAAACTATAGATATTTTTTTGAGAGGATCGATGAATTTAAAAACAAAACTAATACCCTTTTTTCTTACTATTTCAATAATAATAATGGACCAAATTACTAAATTTTTAGTTGCAAAATATATACCGTTATACAGTATAAAATATTCATTTTATGATGATCTTCTGAGGATTGTACATGTAAGAAATAAGGCCATAGCTTTTAGTATTGGTAATACTATTCCCGAAGAGATCAGAGCTGTAATTTTTTCTATTTTGCCATTTATAGTACTTATACTGCTTCTTATTTATATTTTAAGAACAGATGAGGTTTCTATATCCCAACGATGGTTTCTTGCAGGTATAATTGGTGGAGGACTTGGGAACCTCATGGATAGATTTTTCCGGTCTGCAGGTGTTATTGATTTTATTGATGTTAAATTTTTTGGAATTTTTGGTCTGGAGAGATGGCCTACTTTTAATATTGCTGATTCATCTATCGTTATTTGCGGTATATTGCTTTTTATTTCTCTTTTTTGGAGAAGTAAAAAAGAAAATTAAGAAGATTGCTTTCAATAACCATCAGACATGGCAATGTTCGTATCTTTTTTATAGAGTTCATTATAAACAAAGCCTCTGTTTCTAAGCCTTTCTTTGATGTCTTGCGGAAAGGGGATATTCCGCCAGAAAATACCTCTAACATCTTTCTCAAGCTTTTGCATTCCATCAGCCTCTTTTGTTATCCAAAGAAAATAGTTATTTATAAAAGACTCTTTGACATCTCCGCGCATTTTTTGTTCTGTGAACCATTGGTAATAACGTCCTGTAAGCCCTTCTTCCATCCAGTAATATGAAGCTGTTTCTTTGGCAACCTGCCACCTGAGGTCTCCCATGGCATAAATTATCGCTATCTTAAGATCTTTTGGGAAAATTGGAATTCCTATTCTTCCTCTTCCTGTTGCTCTGTTGAATTTTTCATAAGGTTCCCAGCAAACCCCAAACTCGCCATAACAGGGCAACAATATGGTATATGGAACGATCCTGTTTGTCTGGCGCTTGAATGTTCTTTGAAAAAGGCCGGGATCGATTCTCTCGATTTCCGATAATATTTTTATTACATTTTCGCGTGTTGCGATATCATTCATGTTTGCCCTCATATACTGTTGCAACAGAACAGGAAAATGGTTTCCTTTTCTTCCAACACTCATTTTTGCCATCTGTTTGAGGGACATAAATTCTTCAACTAATACCTTGGAGTCAACACTGGCTTCTTCGTCGCCTTCCTCTTTTGATTTACTTTCAAGTTCTTTTATTTTTGTTAAGGAATTTTCAATATTTTCAATTGCAAAAGAGAGATCTTTATCATATTGCATTAGTTTTTTGGAAAAATCCTGTATTTCGTTTAAAAAATTTCTCTGGTCATTCGAATATGGGGCTATTATATTTCCAAATTTTGCAATTAGTTCATGTTTTTTTAAAGCAGTTGCTTTATCTAAAATTAACGTTTCGGCCTCTGAAATTAAAGATGCCTTATTTTTTATAAGAGCTAAAATTGAATCTTTATGACCACGTTCCCTCTCAAGAGCAGTGTTTACTTTTCTCGCTTGCTTTCCTTTGCCTTTTTTTGTTTCATCAACAACCGAAGGATTTATCTCTCCTGTAGATATTTTAGAAAGCCATTCATCTACATAGAATATAGGCTCGCCTGTTTCATTATTTTCTATTACTTTTGAAAGCAAAAGACGTTGCTCTTTACTTATAAGTGTTTGCAACAGCACCCCAAATCTTAAAAGCATTTTTTTTGGTATAGGGAGTGTTCTGCTTATTTTTCCTGCAATTGATGCCCCAAGCTCCCAGTATGCTACTGTAAGCCTTTCCCTGAATGTCAATTTATCCTTTGGATCTTCTGCTTTTAAAAAACTTGAAAGAAGAGCATGTACTTTCTTGGATATTTCGCCTTCTCCTGAAAGCACTGTTTGATAATAATCTTTATCATTAAAATAAGGTTTTGGATTTTCTTCAAATTTGGTAATTTCTGTAAATTTTGCTTTAATCTCAATACCATCGGTCTGGCCATCTTCCTCTGTTTCCTGAGCTTCTTCTGTAAAAAGGTCAAAAAAGTCAGGATTATCTGAAGCATTTTTGTCATCAAGTCCAATGAGATTTGCAATTTCTGGGTCAATTTCATGTGAATTATTTTTAGAATCACTCATTTTTTGCTCATTGTGGAGGTGGTGGGAATTGAACCCGCGGCCTCG
>Ga0123353_10010220_pt1 | contig 13059 bp, 9 predicted proteins | sample TergutLab28metaG_3_FD_92763 | JGI IMG/M metagenome (GOLD analysis project Ga0123353, IMG submission 92763) | Labiotermes labralis P3 segment gut microbial communities from Petit-Saut dam, French Guiana - Lab288 P3 | ecosystem: Host-associated > Arthropoda: Insects > Digestive system > Gut ...
AAAAAAAAAAAAAAAAATTTGTGTTTTTTTTTTTGATAAAAAAAAAAAAAAACAAAATTTTTTCTTTTTGTTTTAAAAAAAAAAAAAAAAAAAAAAACCCAAAAACACCTGGGGGGGGGGGGGGGGGGGGGGGATTATAAAAGCAATAAGCTGAAGGTGGTCTGCATATACAAAGAAAGACAAACTACTACCAAATCACAATCTGTTTACATTTCAGGACTATATCTGACCATATGCAGAACATGTAGAGCACCCTTTTTGGCAAAACACACACACAATTCACAGCATCCACTCAAATTTCTCTGCATCTTGAAAACTAATAACAGTGATTAAGTGCAGATAAAAAAAGTTGTTTACATTAGCATGGAATGCTAAAAAAAAAACTGTTAATTTTGGTGTATTGTGGTGTGAAGGGGGTCACAAAGTACATCCCTTTTCTCACGCTTTACTCCATAAGAAAGAGATAAGTACTCTTACAATCACTTAGCAAGCATTTAATTGTATGTTAATTGCGTACAGCCACTTTTATTCCGATATATGGATGAGGTGGGAGAGTAGATGATGAAACAGGAGGAGGAAAAGAATGGAAAGAGGGGGGGAAAAAAAAACTCCACAGTGAGGTCAAAAAAATGATGCTCGAGATCAAGAATGCGGTCATCACGAGCAAAAAACCTTATTCTTCAACATGAAGTGCAGACTTCTTTTTTGTTCACGAGCATAATGATATCAAAGCAAACTTCAGTCTACAGAGTTGTCACATCTTGTTGCAACAGCTGGTTGCATAGCACAGTGTGCAGCTTTGGCACAGCTGCTTGGACTTCCTGTAAAACACAGCTGTTCAGCTTCTATGGGTCAATATGGGGAAAAAAAATGTCATTAGGCCACGATGCTACCAACGTTTCCTTCATTTGACTCAACTGCATTCACACATGCATCCAGATTTTAATAGTCTGCACACGATGCAGTAAAGCAAAGTAAGACTCAAGCTGTTAACTGCATGCAGAAGAGCGTGCAATTTATTATATCATGCCTGGAAATAGATTTCGGAAACTTTCAGATCCACACGCACACACAAACACACACACAAAACTGGCATAGTTCTTTGTAGCCCAAAAATTCTGCAAAGGCTGTCATGCAACATTTCAGATATCCAACTTTTAGAATTAAATTTCTCCTAGTTTTCCAAACTGCTTATGGAAAAAGTGAAACAGAAACACCTCAGTGGTATCCACAACATGGTAGGTGCTGCGTTCATTGATGTAGGAATAAACGGTGACGAATCAAACACAGTTATGGCCCTTGACAGGAAACATGATTATGTAAATCAAAATATGGCAGTTCATGACATCTCTAAATTAATGATGACAGGTTTGGAAATTTGCTTTAAATCAGAGTAAAGGGGCACAGATGGAGCTACTTTTATAAAAAGTGTCTCCTTTTTAAGATACATGTCACTGAGCATCATATGAGCCATGGGAACCTGCAAAGTACCTGTCAATGCACTCTGTATGAATGATGAGGCCCCGCAAGTACATGTCACTGAGCCTTGCATGAACCATACACCCCTGCAAGATACCTGTCACCGAGCCTTGTATGAACCATGGAGCCCTACAAATGACCTGTCACTGAGCCTTGTGCAAACCATGGGGCCCTGCCAGATACCTGTCATCGAGCCTTGAATTAAACATGGGACCCTACAAACAACCTGACACTGAGCCTTGTACGAACCATGTGGGCCCTGCAAGGTACCTGTCACTGAGACCTGTATGAACCATGGAGCCCTGCAAGGTACCTGTCACTGAGACTTGTATGAACCATGGGGCCCTACAAGGTACCTGTCACTGAGACTTGTGTGAACCATGGGGCCCTACAAGGTACCTTCCACTGAGATGTGTATGAACCATGGGGCCCCCCAAGGTACCTGCCACTGAGACCTGTATGAACCGTGAGGCCCTACAAGGTACCTGCCAATGAGACTTGTATGAACCATGGGGCCCTACAGGGTATCTGTCACTGAGACTTGTGTGAACCATGGGGCCCTACAAGGTACCTTCCACTGAGACTTGTATGAACCATGGGGCCCCCCAAGGTACCTGCCACTGAGACTTGTATGAACCATGGGGCCCTGCAAGGTACCTGTCACTGATACCTGTATGAACCATGGGGCCCTACAGGGTACATGTCACTGATACCTGTTTGAACCATGGGGCCCTACAAGGTACCTCTCACTGAGACCTGTATGAACCATGGGGCCCTGCAAGGTACTTGTCACTGAGACTTGTACAAACCATGGGGCCCTGCAAAGTACCTGTCATTGACACCTGTACAAGCCAAGGGGCCCTCCAAGGTACTGCCACTGAGACTTGTATGAACCATGGGGCCCTGCAAGGTACCTGTCACTGAGACTTGTGTGAACCATGAGGCCCTACAAGGTACCTTCCACTGAGACTTGTATGAACCATGAGGCCCCCCAAGGTACCTGCCACTGAGACTTGTATGAACCATGGGGCCCTACAAGGTACCTGTCACTGATACCTGTATGAACCACGGGGCCCTACAAGGTACCTGTCACTGATACCTGTATGAACCATGGGGCCCTACAGGGTACATGTTACTGATACCTGTTTGAACCATGGGGCCCTACAAGGTACCTCTCACTGAGACCTGTAAGAACCCTGGGGCCCTTCAAGGTACCTGTCACTGAGACCTGTATGAACCATGGGGCCAGCAAGGTACCTGTCACTGAAACTTGTACAAACCATGAGGCCCTGCAAAGTACCTGTCATTGACACCTGTACGAGCCAAGGGGCCCTCCAAGGTACCTGCCACTGAGACTTGTATGAACCATGGGGCCCTGCAAGGTACCTGTTACTGAGACCTGTATGAACCGTGAGGCCCTGCAAGGTACCTGTCACTGAGACTTGTGTGAACCATAGGGCCCTGCAAAGTACCTGTCACTGACACCTGTACGAGCCAAGGGGCCCTCCAAGGTACCTGCCACTGAGACTTGTATGAACCATGGGGCCCTGCAAGTTACCTGTTACTGAGACCTGTATGAACCGTGAGGCCCTGCAAGTTACCTGTCACTGAGACTTGTATGAACCATGGGGCCCTGCAAAGTACCTGTCACTGATACCTGTATGAACCATGCAGCTCTGCAAGGTACCTGTCACTGAGACTTGTATGAACCATGGGGCCCTGCAAAGTACCTGTCACTGATACCTGTATGAACCATGCAGCCCTGCAAGGTACCTGTCACTGAGACTTGTATGAACCATGGGGCCCTGCAAAGTACCTGTCACTGATACCTGTATGAACCATGCAGCCCCGCAAGGTACCTGTCACTGAGACTTGTATGAACCATGGGGCCCTGCAAAGTACCTGTCACTGACACCTGTACGAGCCAAGGGGCCCTCCAAGATAACTGCCACTGAGACTTGTGTGAACCATGGGGCCCTGCAAGGTACCTGTCACTGACACCTGTATGAACCATGGGGCCCTACAGGGTACATGTCACTGATACCTGTATGAACCATGGGGCCCTACAAGGTACCTGTCACTGATACCTGTATGAACCATGGGGCCCTGCAAGTTACTTGTCACTGAGACTTGTACAAACCATGGGGTCCTGCACAACAATTGCACAAGAACAGGCTCCACATTTCTGATTATGCCAGGTGGATCATGATGGTGGCTCTCTATCACTTTTTTTGCAGTTTCATAGCTGGGTGTGACAATGACCAGGATTTCAGTCCCAGACGGATTTTTTGCATCACTGCCATGTCCTGACAAATCAACCAACCACAACAACCAGACCAACTTTCTGCACTACTTCAAAATGCAGGATTTTCACAAAGCTGACAGTTGTTGGGATATCAAGACATTATCTGCATTTACAAAACCCGACAGTTCATCAGCACACTCACAAAACCCCACGTTCTACTACCCCCATATCAAGCCAGGTGAGTACAATCCACAGCATGAATTCTATTTCTGTAATACTGAATTAGTATCACCTCCACCTAAGCATCATTTCCCAGCTGGTAAATTCCCCCATTTTCTTAAAATAACTGTGTCAACAATTCGCATCTTCTGTACACAAGCAACATACAAGCACACATCGCTGTCTTTTGCTTCATGATGAAACGTGCCATGCGGCTCCACACTGCGTAATTATATTTATCTAAATAACCTTGCGAAGGTACCAGTGTAAGCATAACACATTTCTGTGTATATCTGGCAGGCATGCAACAAAAATCTGGAGCTGGACAATCCAAGCAGGCAGCAAACAAGGAAAACACCAACCAGAGAGAGGAAGCGGGTTCGATACCTTCAAATATCTTATCAATACCATTTAAGTCCGCGGTGTCGTCATGATTTTCCGTGTGGCCCAGCGGGTCGTGGTCTGCATAGGTGCTGTCACGGAACGAGCTGCAGGAAGAAAGCAGACTACACCAGGTTAATGTACTTCTCTCATCCTGATCAACACTAGTGCAACAACACAACAGGATCATGCAGGTAACAGAATCACCTGACGGACACACCTGTTCCACTTTTTATTCTCCACAGACACTGTTAATCCGATTCAAATATCAAAACTGGTAATGAAATTTATAAATACATAGGTGGGCTGATAAGTATTGCCTCTACTGTAATATTTTTATTTACGTTAGACATATCTGGATAAAACCGGTTCCCTGTAGTCGCATGGTATCTCTCTTCCATCGTACTTCACCTTGAACACACAGGTGCTTACAGTCCTCACCCAGTGCACATCGAAATGAAAGAGTTTTCATACGTTCGGTTCAAACAGCGTGCTGCTATTGAATTCTTAACCACGGAAAAAGTTCCTCCAACTGAAATTCACAGACGAATGCAAGCCGTTTATGGTGATCGGTGTGTTGATGTGAGTACAGTAAGATGGTGGGTAAGGTGAAGTGTGCAGTGAGGAAATGGTTTCAAAAACAAAACGACAATTATTTTAAGGACGGATTTCGAAAACTAGCGCAGCGTTGGCCGAAACGTATTGAAGTGCTGGTGATTTTGTAGAAAAATAACTATGCAGCTTTCAAAATAATTGATGTAGGCATATTTCTTTTTTTTTTAATTTCATTAAAATATCTTTTCCCATTCATTTTCTATTTAAGTGGAGGCAAAACTTATCAGCCGGCCCTCGTACAACACCACAAAAGCGACTAAATTTTTACTTCAGCTTGACAATTGCAATTTTATTTGTATAAACTGCACAACAAATTCAAAAACTGGTTCTGTTGGTTATTTATTGCCAACTACCAAAAAAAAAAACAGTGTCGCACAGGCCTGGTTAAAACCATATAATACTGAGTCTGACAACAATAAATTCTGGTCATTTCCAAGAAATCTAAGAAAGGACATCTAAGCCACGATAATCTCTTAATTAAGCACTACACTTGCAAGTTTATTATAGTCAATTTTTTTATTTATTTTTCAGTAGTGACTTAATGAGCTGAGTCAACCAAAACACGTGCGTTACCCTTCTCTAATGATCTGACACCCAGACCAACAGGTGAAGTAGGCTTTTTTTTATAACACTGTTTGAGTTTGATAATTGTCCAACAAGATGTGACTAATTCAGTTTATTACATTTCTGTAGGCAGCTCGATGTGTTTCAGGTGTTGACACCCACCACCAGGAGCTCGTACAGCTGTAATTACAGCTTCTGGTATCGATTAACCGGTATCGATTAATCGGATCTGCTACCATCCGCTCTCGTTGTTGAGTTCCAACTCAACAATGAGAGCAGATGGTAGTAGATCCGGTTAATCAATACCAGAAGCTGTAATTACAGCTGTACCAGCTCCTGATGATGGGTGGCAATACCCGAAACATGTAGAGCTGCCTACAGAAATGTAATAAAATGAATACAGTCGCATCTTGTTGGGCAGTTATTAAATTCGATTCACAATGCACGGACCCATGTATATAAAAGTCTGTTTGAATTAATCCACTAACAGAAAATCTCTCATTTCAACTAACTCAACGTGTGCTTCACTATGGGCAATATGGACATGGATTCTCTAACTTTCCATAGTAATTAGCCTACTGATGGTGCAAGCCACTTGTGAAGTAAAATGCCTTGATCATATGAATAAACTCTTAAACCCGCTATTGTTACCCCAATTCTGAGTGTTGTATAATTTTTAAAACGTACATTACAAACAAAGAAAAGCATTAATACATAAATAAATTAATTAATTAATAAATATTAAATAAATAATACATATTTTTTTACTGTTTTACCATGCATCTTGCTATTATCAGGGGTACTGCAGTGGCGCAGTGGATAAGGTGCTGTGCTACAAATCGGAAGGTCACTGGTTCGGTCCCAGCTGGTGTCATTGAATTTTTCATTGACATAAAATCCTTCCTATCGCACTATGGCCCTGGGGTCAAATCAGCCTCTAACAGAAATGAGTACCAGGAGTATTTCCCGGGGGTAAAGGTGGCCAGTGCGTATGGCTGACAACCTCCTGTGCCGTTGTCATGTAATCTGGGAACCTTAACTACCTGGAACCCTCTGGGCCACTCCAGGCCTGTAACGGGACTGCTTTACCTATACCCTGGTATTATCATGTCTTTTATTCATCCAAGTGAATGCACAACTAAGTTGTTCTCACTCTGCACTGCACACTGTACACACACCAATAAGGGCTGGATAAATATGCAGCCACATGACCAAACTGATTCATAATGACGGTTTTAACCAACTGTTTTAATGATCATAATTTTAGCTAAGTAAAACAATAAGCTCCCTGATGAAAGTTTGTTAAATTGAAACATGTAGGAGCATTTTAATAAGTTTTAACATTTTTCTAGAACAATCTAGTTGTGTGTTCAGATGGATAAATAAAAGACGTGAAAATAATATATACGCTAATAATCAGTGATCTGCAGAGAAATCCTACCTGGTACGCTTTGGCGGGGCAGGTGCCTGCTTTCCTTTCCTGTTGGTGGGTCGCCGCAACTGTACCAGACTACTTTTGTTACCGCTAAGGACTGGCCCACCAGTGAATGTGCTGAGCTTGCTGACCGCACCATCTGATAAACGTAACAAATACCATCATTATACAGCAATATTTCCATCAGAAGAGAAAGTTGTTGTATTAACCTGTATGTTCCTGCAAGCAGCAGCAATGGGCTTATACATGCTTCAGCGTGCGGCTATGTGCTACATGGTTACTGAGTCAGACAGCTGTCTTGCATGCAGTCCGGTACTCACCTCCCACCACTCCTGTCACTGCCATTTGTTCTGACATCACCACTAGCCCGTGGATGTTTCCCGTACTGCCCGCGTGTGGCTTCTTGTAGGATAACTGCGGGGTTACACTTCCTTGAAGTTGTTTCTCCACCTCTGTAATATGCCCATTCATATTACATTCATGCCTTGTCACCAATGTATCATCTCCCTACTCCTTGAAAGAAGTCACTGTATTCATACACCTTCTCGTACACATTTTGTGCATTGCCAGACTATTTAAATACGAAGGCTTCAGATAATTACACAGGCAGTAGGAACCCAAGGATGAGGATATCACACAACTGAAATATAAATAAGTTATAGGTGCATATACCGGACATAACAAGTTGTGTCATCCGGTATTCATTCAGTCTATGGCTGCACACTACAGTCATGTAACACTTAACAATGGGAATATGTTCTGAGAAACCTGCTGCTAGGCGATTTCATTGCAACGCGAATGTCATACAGTGTACTTACACAAACCTAGACTGTGTAGCAGTATATGGTATAGCCTACTGCTCCTAGGCTACAAACCTGTACAGCATGTTACTGTACTGAATACTGTAGGCAATTATAACACAATGGCAAGTATTATAATATTATATTATAATATTAAAGGTAAAGTGATCCCATTACAGACCCAATGTGGCCCAGAAGGTGGGTAGAGGTATAGCTCTACTCTTCCATGACCACAGCACTAGAAGGGGGTGAGTGGTCAGTGGCATGCCCCAGCCACACTTTACCCCCAGGAAAGACCTGGTACCCATTGTACAGGAGGCTGGTTAGGCCCCAGGGCCGGTCTGGACGGGAAGAAAATCTTATCCCCACTGGGATTCGATCCCAGACCGTCCAGCCCATAGCCAGTCGCTATACCAACTGAGCTACCCGGCCCATATATTATAATATTATATACCTTATATGGATTAAGACAGGGAGATGCCCTGTCAACAGTTTTATTTAATCTGGTGTTGGAAGCAGCATTACGAAAAACAGATTTAAGAGGAAACATTAGTACAAGAACTAAACAACTATATGCCTATGCGGACGACCTCGTCACAATAGCAAGAACGTACAAAGCACTAAAGAAAACTTTTATAACACTACAAAAGAAGCAGAAAAACTGGGTCTTATGATAAACACAAATAAAACTAAATATATGCAGGTAACCAGGAAAACAAATATAATAAAACAAGACACTGAAGTGGCAGGAAAATCTTACGAAGCAGTAAACCAGTTTATATATTTGGGATCACAAATAAATAGCAAAAATTTTATAAAAGAAGAAATTAGACTAAGAACACAGGCGGGAAATAGAAGTCTGTTTGCAAACAAAAAGCTTCTGAAAAACAAAGATCTCAATGCTGCCAGTAAACTGCAGATATATAAAAATCTATTATTTGGCCTGGGCCATGACAGCTATGACAGTTACAGAACAAAATCACCTACTAATATTTGAGAGAAGGGTCCTTAGAAAAATATTCGGACCAACACCAGATAATGATGGAACATGGAGAATAAAAACAAATGAAGAAATTTGAAATTCTAATTAAGAAAAAAACTATCGTAAGATTTATAAAATCACAAAGATTACGTCTGGCAGCACATGTTATCAGAATGGACACAATAAGAACTGTTAAAAAACTAACTGAATGGGAACCATGTTCATCAAGACCAGTAGGAAGACCAAGGATGAGATGGCTCGAACAGGTAGAAGATGATTTATAGAAGATGAAAGTGAGAAATTGGAGAGAGAAGTGTGAAGATAGAGGATTGTGGAACGAAATCGGCAGGCCAAAACCCACCAAGGGTTGTAGCGCCAATTGAAGAAGATGAAGATTATATGCCTTATGGGACCACCGTCATATATGCAGTCCGTTGTTTACTGAATCGGTGTTATGCAGTACATGACTGTGTTACGAAGTCACATACATAGCACAAAAGAAATTAATACAACTGTAATGTAAATTCGCACTAAGAGGCATCAAGATAACCGCATCAAACCCACCCTCCGTGATGCTAGATTCCTGGAACATGTGTTCGAGTGAGTGGTGTATCTCCTGAAAGGTTGGCCTGTCGTTTGGAATCCAATGCCAGCACTGACGCATCAGTTCATATATCTTGGGTGGGCAGCCAGCAGGGCATTCCATTCTATATCCCTTTTCCAACATGTGATAGACATCAGTCAGATCCACTCCTGGGTATGGTGACATTCCATACGTGGCAATCTCCCACAGCAATATTCCAAATGCCCATACGTCAGACTGAAACAGGTATACGTCAGTTACAATCTTGATACTCTAACTCAGTGATTCCCAACCTGGGGTACGAACCAGGACATTTAGGGGTACGTGAAAACAAGTGAACAATAGCAGAAAAAGCCACGCATGTCAAAAGCGAAAGACGAGATACAAGTCAAAAGTTACGAAATTAATTGAACATTATGACAAGTGGCGGAGCGGGTTTTCTTCATTATTTAAACTCAAGAAAAGCCCCATACAATTTACGAAAATAGGCTGCCAAGGGGTACGCAAGTAAAAAAAGGTTGGGAACCACTGTTCTAACTGAATCTGCACACATAACTGGAAGTATCGAAGAGTAAAGCTGTGTGACACATCGGCTGATGACGTGCATCGAAGGTCAAAATTTGTCAACCTTTTAAAGCGGCTTTTCTCAAATATTCCAAGAGTTAGTTCAGTCAAAACATGACTAATTTATTGTCAATCACAAATGTGGTGACGTATTTCAACACATAGAGTCATCATCAGTTCCTACATAAGAAAAAAGGAAACCTTAACACTGACCTTTATGGAATTTACCTTACAGGCCACAGAAGAATGGGGCAGTACTTGGTATATTATTCTCAATTCTAACCATGAATCAGTTAACCAAGAATTGGAGAAGAAATACAAGATTTTAGATGAAAAACTAAACAGACTTGTGCCACATTTATGATTGATAGTATATAGTTGGGTTTTGACTGAACTAACTCTTAGAAGAGCGGCTTCGGTGGTCTAGGGGTAGCGTGCTCCCTTTAAGTACCCGAGTTCGCAGGTTCAAACCCGGCCGAAGCCGTCAGGATTTTTCAGGGCAAAAAAATCCTCAGCATGCCTTCCTTTGGAAGGGAAGTAAAGCCGTGGGTCCCATGTCGCAGATTAGCGGAATGTAAAAGATCCCTGAATTGACGTGGATGTCGCAATCTCAGGCAAAATAACTGGTTAATTCTCGCCCATACAGTTCCACCTTTCGCTACTAGGATCTCTCGCGTCATTGTAGACGTGGGGGTACCTGGCGGCGAACGTGGGAACGTCCAAACAGGCAAGGGGGGGATAGGATGAGTACAATAAGCCTATAGGCTGCAGAACATCTGTGGCATTAGCCACGGGCCCTACTGGTTAAGAAGAAGAACTCTTAGAATATTTAGTGAAAACACATTGGGATAGCTCCAATTAAAATTAAAAAAAAAAAAATTCTCAACCATGCTGATGGTACTGGTCCCTTACAAAGTATCAACTAACATTGCAGACTCCCTCCCCAAAATTTTTTCGAATTACAGACCCCTTACATACAATTTGGAGTAACATTTGACGATGGAGAACTTAAAAAATAAGACAAACACTTAAAGAGTCAACACCTTCTGTAAGTAAATGTAAAAGTCTGTTATATGAGTAACAAATTTCATGACAGGAAAACCAAGTACCGTATGTTCTCAAACCTAATCCGCACCCTTTTTACAGTTTCAGAGGGCTAAAAAATCAGATGCGGATTAGAATCGCGGATGGATTAGATACGCGGTCGCGAGCTGGATTTTGGAAAAATGATAGAGCCGCTGTACATACCGTAAGAACAATACAATACAATAATTTATTTTATTTATTGTTTATAATATTATACAATATTTATAATTTATTATTCAACAGACTCGCCGTCATCACTCATAACTGAATCGTTATCCATCAACCAGTCACTATCACCTTTATCTTCACCATCGTCCTCCCACTGAATGTCATCTTCGGGTCAGTTGTGGTGCGTTTGTACCGCCGGCAGTTAAATGGCCATTTCCCACATGGTGTGTTAGTCAGATAACAGTTAAAGCATCGGTAACATCCAATATTATTCAATCAGTCTGCCTTGTAGGCAAGGGGCGGTTGAAGGAAAGGTGCGGATTGGAACCGCGAGCTAACATTTTTTCGTTTAAGAAATCAGCAAAAACTAGTGCGGATTAGATTCGGGTATGGATTAGATTTGAGAATATATGGTATGTTCTGCTGAGGTGAATAACACTCAAGCTGCAGATCCTAGGATGAGAAACAATGCTTTAAACCAGAGTGATGGTTGTATGTAGAGTCCAGTTGAAATGCGATGGCACACGGTGATGCACAGGAGGGGGAAGTGAAGGCGAAACTGGCGAATGGAATGAGAAGCCAGTACCCTTCACACTACCTCAAAACATGGTGTATCCAGCATTACTACCACTGATGCGCTCACCTCGGCTGCCAGTAGTCAACTGAACTGACACACCCCGGCCGATTTAAATGGACTCGCCGCTTTGCCAAAAGACGAAATCAGGTTTCTGCGCGTGTGCCATCACATTTCAAATGCAGTCTACCACAGTCTGCACACACAGTTTGTTTACAAAATCTTGATATACGCTCCAGATAAATTTCAAGCACATGAGTAGGACCCTCACGTAAGTTAAACACAATTGTACAGAAACAAACAAAGGAGTAAGTATGGTTTAAAGATTACAGATATTGTGTTCAGGAACAACCTTAGTCATGAGTTAAACGATTAAGATGTGGTGCTTTTGTGTAAACACTGTGTTGGTGTATCTGTAGTGCCAGTTTACTGAAAAATGTGTATGCGACACACAAAATGTAAAAGTTATTTAAACCAGTGGTACAGACCCTTCGAGACACAACTCCAGGTGTCCAGGCGTTGCAGAAATACTGTGGAAAAATTCAATATGCCATTCACGTTTCCAACATACGCTGTACAAATGGCTAACTATAAAAGCAAGGCACACAGTTGTGTACATGTGCCCTTCAGTTCAAGTTTTGGTCTATAAATGCTCCCAATGAATATAAATTACCACTGATTTTCATGTGTGTTGGACCATGCATCATCGTGATAACTGAAGAATAAAAACCAACTATATGCTACTTATTAATTTATTGTACTTCTCATAGGCCCAACATGTTTCGGGCACTACTATGCCCATCATCAGGAGCTCGCGACTATGATGTTGATTACCACATTGGTCGTTTTGTTCTGTAAAGATGGAGGGGGCAGCGTTAATATAAGATTATGGTTCTTAGTGGTGTGTATTCGGTGTGAAGTTGTTTGTCGCTTTGTTGTGGCTGGTAATGTGTTTCTATCAATTTTACTTTTTAACCCTTTGGCGACCGAATTAAATCTTTGGCGCCAGAATTAAATCCCACCCCCATCCACTTTAATGGCCGTTCGGCCATTTAAAGGGCTCACTGCACGACATATATATATATATATATATATGTCGTTCGGCGGCTAAGGGTTACAGGATCATGACTATTAAAATTAATAGAAACACGTTACCAGCCACAACCAAGCGACAAAGAAATTCACACCAAACACACACCACTAAGAACCATAATTCTACATTAACGCTGCCCCCTCCATCTTTACAGAACGAAACAACCTATGTGGTTATTTTCATTTTATTACCGTGCAATGTGATAACAATATTTATTAAAACCAACTAATTGCACATACTTGTCAAACCATTTAAAACCACATTATTGGAT
>Ga0123353_10010221_pt1 | contig 13059 bp, 9 predicted proteins | sample TergutLab28metaG_3_FD_92763 | JGI IMG/M metagenome (GOLD analysis project Ga0123353, IMG submission 92763) | Labiotermes labralis P3 segment gut microbial communities from Petit-Saut dam, French Guiana - Lab288 P3 | ecosystem: Host-associated > Arthropoda: Insects > Digestive system > Gut ...
AGCCTACACAACACAACAAGTACTCGCTAGCTCCTGAAGATGGACGTATTAACGTCTGAAACATGTTGAGCAATATATAATAAAGCAAGTGTCATCTAGTTGGTCAACCATTATTCAAATGTGTATCTACTTTGTGTGCCAAACTTTCAAATACTAGTTTAAATCACATGTAAATAACTTATATATGGTTATAAATTATTTATAAATAATTTATATATTTATTTTTTTAAGTTCAAAATACTCATCTAGAGAATACTAGGAATTTTAAATTTCTTTGGATTGTCAGATTCTATAATAATATAAGAAGGAAGCATATTCATCGCTCCTTTCTGGTATTTAGTCAAATTCATGGAAGGGTGGTGAAAATTAGCATGTTGCCAAGTGTCAATGTGACACATCTCAGAAGTGACCATAAATTGATTCCTATTTTTTATCATAAGCAAAAGAAGAGAAGGACTGTACTGGGAAGGGAGTGGTAAGATTTCTAAATTAAAAAACAATTTTCTACAACCCATCATGAAACTAATAATCTTTTGCAACCTGAAAATCTTTATATTGCATATTGCGTTCTTATGGTTTATAGTGCGACTATTGATTGTCTTCAATCAAATTTATTCTTATGATGTGCATTATATTCTATACCATTGTGCTCTAAGGACTGATGAAAGTGAAATTTCGAATGTAATGTGTAAGTATGTATGTCCATGTGACAAAGGATCCATTAGTGAAGGCTTCAAGAGGAACGTACTGCAGAATGTACGAATATATATAGCCCAACATTTTTTTCTCGTTCGCGTGTCGCATGTATAAAAATCGCAATGCCGTAAGGACTGATGAAAGTGAAATTTCGTATGTAAGTTTGTACGTCCACGTAACAAAGGATCCATGAGTGAAGGCTTCAAGAGGAACGTACTGCAGAATGTACGAATATATATAGCCCAACATTTTTTTTCACGGTCGCGTGTATAAAAATTGCAATAAGAGGTATAATAACCTCTAAATTACTTTGTGTGTATATACAAATATCTTTTACAAATGTGGCCGACTGCAGACGTAGCGTGTATTGTGTTGTGAGCTGCATTTCACTCATTAAACACTTCTGTGTGTCAAAGATATGGTTTTCACAGCAAGAGTTTGTATAGAATTCCGTTTTGTTATTAGTGGTTTACGTTGATACGTATTCCCTACAAGGAGAGAATTTTTATCAAGGGCACACTTTGTTTTGGCAACACCAGTGTCAGGCAGTAACGGAAATTTGTTTGTGGCATGATTGGTCGTTGGTGCAATTTAAAGCGACTTTAAATGAGTTCAAATGTCGTAACACTGATGAGTTGCTTCTATGGACAAAATACTACGTTGTTTCGGGTGTGGAATTAAGCAGTCAAGTGAAGTTGCTTAGAGGGTAGTGAGCAGAATAAGTATTGAAATTACTGTAATCACTGTCCATAAAAGTTTGTATTTTCAGTGTATACATTAATCTGTTTTGATAGGCAAAGGGTGTTGGATTACATGTTTCGATAACGTGTTAGCATTTTTACAAGTAGTATTATCGCATAACTTGCGTGAAAATGACTATAAAGCTGGATCCCAAAGAAGTAAGAGCTCATCTTCATCGACTGGGATATTGTAATATAACAGGAGAACAACTGAAAGATTTTATTAAAGGTAAACTGCCAAATTTGTATGGGGGGGAAAAAAGATAATTGCATTTTATAACTCGTCCAAATAAGCTAGACCAATGCTAATCGTATTCATTTATTCTGTGGAAAACTTGAGAGTTGATTCCTCTGCCTAGACTTTGGGAAGCTTTTGTTTTACAGTGCGTACTTTTTTGTTTGAAAATCCTCGTTCGGTCAGGACTTCATTACGTACTAAACAGTTTGACCATGGCAACTAGCAAATAGTCTAATTGTCAGAATAGTTTAGCGTAATATGAAAATGCGTGGAAGGAGATACAAGCGTCTTTGGTGATTAGTGTGGAAGACAGAGCAAAAGACGATGTGTGTAGGGCTTGAGGGGACAGGTGGTCTCATGTGTCCACGCATATGGTCAGAAGAGATCAACACCAGCAGTAGTGTAAGGTTTAAGTTGTTGCAGCATGCACAGAAGTTAAAATCTCACTCCTAAATTGTGGAGTTGGACCCTATATTCAAAGAATTTGTCTTGCCCTCCAGTAAGCATTTTATAGATCTAAATTAGTGAAAACCTTAATGTCTTTTTATAAAACAGATTTGAAGAAACTTATAAAATATGATCAGTGCTTGTTGTGCACATGTAAAGAATTAAATGAAGTCAGTGGAAGTTCTTACATAGAAACATCACCAGATACATTGAGGACATCTAACTCCATGTCATCGCACACTGGAAATGAATATAACCATGCAGAAGGGCTTAAAACAGCTCATACACATCATCATATGGAACAGAAATATATTACTTGTACAAGGTCATTGGCGCATACTGTGCAGTCAGGTAAGTGACTTATTACATTTGATCTGCCATCCTGCAGCATCAAATGGTCTGTTTATTGTTGCTTGGAAATAAAACATTTGTTGATTTACCACCCACGTGCATTCAACATACTTGTATACATCTATTTTTTTAACACATTTTGTTCCTTACAAATTGCAGTGTGTACCTTCCATCTCCAGCTGACTCTACCTGCAAATGCTATAATTGAATACGAATCATATGTGTCGGGATCTAGAATGAAGTCCATTCCATGCTTCTGAAAAAATTTAAAGTATCACTCACACTGATCTGCAAAACACATTCTGCATTTAACTTAATGAAGCAAGGTTACTCTATACGTAACCTGCCCTGTCCTACAAATTGTAGAACTTTATTCCAAGGAGTACATACATACATGCCATTTTATTTCATCAATCCCAGTAAGCCATTAGGCTTCGGATATGAAACATGTTCTCAAGATTTGACAAACACTATCAGGCATACACTAATCAATACAAAATTTAAAATATCAAAATTACACATCAATACATAATTTCATGAATTACATAGTCTAATTACAGTATGACAAGTTTATACACCATACAAACATTACCACATGGTGCTTCTCGTCATAGGTCTATTGTGCATTCAAGTATTCTTCTACTGAATTGCATATTCATGGTTATATTGCCTACACACATTTGTCCTCTTGAATAAGACAGTATTTTCATCTGGGGATGAGTGTTCTGTTGAGTGAATCACTTCTGAAAATCTGAAATTTAACATTTCAAACACTGTTCCAAATTTCCATTATCCATCATAGTTTGGAACATTTTTATCTGGCAGCGTTTTCATTTTTACAAAGTTTAGGAATATGCAGAAAGCTATTCTGCGTGATTGTTTTGGGTGATTAATATTATTGGTCTGTTGTTAAGTGGGAGGGGGAAAAAAAGAAGAAGAAAGGAGTGATCTATTCATATTTTATTTAATTTTATATATGGTTTATTTGACAATTCCATTGGTACTTGAGCTTGCATAATGAGATAGTAAAATGATGAGTGAATATGAATTGGAATGTGTGCAGCAGAAGCAGTTGCAGTCTGGTTATTTAACTAGAAAGATTAAGGAAAGCCACAAAAACTCTCATTTAGGATGGCTGGCACCCTAACCATAATTCAAACTGGACACCTCCTGTATACAGGGCATAATCATTACCATTTGAGCCAAATCATCCATGGGCCAATAAACCCTAGTTTGCTTTCTTTGATCATAACCATGCAAAACAGTAGCAGCCAGGACATAATATACTGCTTCCAGTTTCACATTGTAGGTAGCAGAGGTGTTGGGTTTGCCCCAACTTGCAAGTTTTTGGTGTCAGTAGCAGTTTGTTTTTTTCATATATTATATGTAATACCCATTTCAAAGCAGTATGAAAATGTGAAGTGGTCTCAGATTTATGGCTAAAGTTGGCATAGCTGTTTTCTTCAATGCAGTTTGGTCCCACAGAAACTGATTATGCTTTACTGCAGAATTCTATCCCTGCTTACCAGGTCGTTGTCACTGCTGGCTTCCAGCAAGTTTCACCACAGAATGTATATCCCAGTGTACCTCTTTGATTACGCCAGATTGTTTTAACTCTGGTATGTCCAGCATATGGCCTGCCTGACCCCAGGTTGCAGTTTGAGATTTGTAGCAAAATTTTCTTTACCTAACTAGCTACCATGCTTCAACTAGCAGGCCATTAAAGCCGAGTTACGTTCTTGTCACAGTAGCATTACCGCTAAAATTTCACATGTATATGAAAAAACAATGGGTGATTCTTCACTCTTGTCAATAAAAAGTTTGTGCTGCTCACATGCATGAGTTTCTGACCATGTTGCCCTTTGTGTACATGTCATGGATGCCCCTATTCTGTTTTCTCAGTACAAAGATGTTGAGATGAGCCTGCCATTTTTACCCACTGTCTAAATTCAAAAGGAAATATCTGTAGAATGCAACACTGACTACTGATGACTTGCAGTATTTTACTTTCTTTGTGCTGAATTGCATGATTTTTCTGCACTACTTCATGGTTACATCAGTACCAAGAAAACATAACATTGAAGCTGAGTTAAATCTACAACTAATTATACAAACACTAATGAACTTTTTTTATATAATCCACCAGCAGGAGGTTCATAATATGTGATGAACAGTTATTAAAATAGGATAGTTTGTAAATAACATGGCAGAAAGCAGAGCAGTAAAACCTTGACCCCATAAGCAACACTCCATTTTTACAGCCAATATTAACAACAGTCTGCACTGTGGTTTGAATAATAGGATTGTGGGGCAGGAACCTCAGTAGCTGTGCCTTGCAAATCAGAGCTTATTTCACACAAGTTACACAGAAGGCCATTCCTCATTATGTATGTGCAAGTTACACTGAATTGATCATTTGGCATTCAGCCATCACCAAAGTAAGCATTGAAATTCTGAATTTTAATTTTTTTGTTGCACTTTTAATGATTTAATGATGTGTTAACAGTCAAATGTCATTATTTTATTTTCAAAATAGCTTGAGAAGGGATATATCTTTTACCCAGAGATGCTGGAATGCATCTTTATATTCTAATTTAAAAGTGTATGGGAAGACCATATTTGATTTGTGAAACTGAAGTCTGTTTCTCCAGGAACCATATTTTTATCATTGAATGGGAGTTGCCACTGGTCAAATTAGATCTTCATTAAAGATGTCATTTTGTAATCTTATGTCATTAGATGATGGCTGCAGTAGATCATGTTCTACAGCTGTACCCAACATATCAGCAAAACCAAAAAAGTCAATACATTTCTCAAAAGACAAAGAAAACCAAAAGGCAGTCTGTATAGCAAACCTGCAGGAATCTGTAAAACCAAAAACTTCATGTGAGTATTAGTGGCTTATATTCATACATCATGAGAGTGAAAACTTCAGAGTTTAATAATTTTCTGAGCTTTATTATGAAATTTTATGTTCTCATGGCAGTGAATATTTCAAGTGGTATTGTGAGATGTGATACAGTATAGTCCAGTAAATGGTTGCATGTTAAAAGCACATACTGCCTCCACCTTGTGTCATTATGTGGCTCCAGACTTTGGTAACCCCATACCAGACTACATTGCATGTCACGAACGAATACAGGAGAGCAGAGGTGTAGTTCCACACATCCTTCACACAAGGTGCAGTTGAGAGCTCAGTGTCAGGTCCCAGCCACTTCTACCCCAGGCAATAGTCCCCTGGTATCCACTATGTTCAATTTTCATTACATTTGTTGTGGCTGGTAGCTGGAATACAGTAGTTGGTATGATGTCTAGGCTACAGGCTGCACTACCAACAGACCGTGGATCAATTCCTGGCAGGGCAAGAGACTTTTTTTCCTTCTTTATCAGTCAGAAAGTCTCTGGGCCCACACAGCCTCCTTTTCACTATCACAGAACTCAATGATTAACTTCCAAATTAAAACCATCAACTACTGGTACTTTTTTTTTTAAGTTAGTCATCTCATTGTGTTACAAGATAAACGAATGAAGTACCATCAGCATGACTAAAGTGTCTGTATTACTTATTGTGGCAACATATTTCAACCACATTGGGTCATCCTCAGCCTAAAAATTGTTTTAAAAATACATAAAAAGTTGTACACAATTGCATTGTAGTTACTACTGGTACAATGATGTTGCTCAGAAAAACGGTCTTATGATTAATTATGCCGTGGTGCACAGTTCTTTAAGATCTAAGTATGTTCAGCTAGATAGTTTCTTCTACTGGAACTTTTATTTCCTCTAATTTCATGTTGTTGGAAAATTTATTTGTATGGGTACACATAACAGTTATAGTTCTGAAACAAACTAACCATTGCTGTTTGTGAACACTGGTCTAGTTACTGATAAAATAGTGGCATTTCTGACATACAGTATTTATTCTCATTTTTTGGAGAATTTTCAATGTGATCCTTTCATTTTTACTGACAATCAGTATATTTCAGCAGTCATACGACCATGGAATATTAATCCAAGGCAAAGTGTAGGAGCCCCGAAGCGATGTGACCCAGTTAAGCTCTATCATCACTACCAGGATATATGGAGACAGCAGAAAGTCCCTGGTGAAGACAATCACTATGACCTACGATGGAGTATACGAGAGAGAATGCTCAGTGAAGATCCACATCCTCGCGTGAGTATGATTCCATAGCACAGAGTCACTTAATAATTTTGTAGTTAAGTGTGCTTGGAGAAAAACTTAAATCTGCATTGAAAGAATTACAATTAACTTAAAACAGTAGCAGTCAAAACTGTTACCTGAACTTGTACTGTTTTTGGATGTAGATTTATTCAACACTTTGTTTGAATTCTTAAATCAAAAAAGATTCCATCTCTTAATTCCAAAGCCCATCATCACTGGGCATTCCAGAGCCACTTCTTTCCATTTCCTCTGAAGATCCATTGTAATTTATCCTCCTATTTCCTCCTTGGTTTTCCAAGTAGTTTCCTTACCAAAATGCCTTATGCATTTGTTATCTCCCCATCCAAGGCACACAAGAGTGAGGAAGCAGGAGGAGGAGGAGGACAATCATTACTTACTGATTCATTCAGTCATTTACCTGCTGACATACAGTTTATTTGCATAACCTGCTCATGTGACTAAATAAGTGTTGCTTAAAAATAAAAAAAAAATAATTGTTCCTGTTATGTCACTGTCTGTACACTTTTAATTTAAACTGGTAGTTCATAATTTCTTGTGTACATTCAACATGTTTACATGGGCTAAATGAATATTTCTGTTGTTTTACTTTTCAGCCCATGTCACGAGCTTCATCCACTAGGACACTCGGCAAGCAGCATAGGGTAGTGTGAACTTTTACTATTTATGTGCTTTCGTTCTTATGGTTGCATATGGTGTCAAAAGACAATACATGTAAATACTTCTTCCTAATTAGATGTGCATTAATTTTTTGTGAATTATCTTACATGTTGCAAATACATAATTACAGGATAGTAATGAAGGTGTGAAATGTCTTTTGAAGCCTTCCTTTGCAGGTGTGTGTGCCCTTTTGCAGATGCTGAATGTTGATAGTGCTAGTTGGTAGAGAACTTTAAGTCCACATGGAGGTAAAGAAACAAAATGGACAATTTAAAGGAGAATAGACTTTAAAATATGGAATTAAACATATGAAGCATTTGGAATGTAAATGTCATCCAGTTTTTCCATAAAGTTGTACACATAAGAATCTACCTCTGGGGGTCCCTGCAGAAGGTTAAACAGTTTCCATTCCTGTGTTTGTTAATGCATCACCATATTGCCCACTGAATGCAACAGTGCAACAACCCCAAAACTGGTATTTGCAGTTAATATTGCGATTGAGCTAAAAAATATAATTACATCCAACAATACTGGCACAATTGTAATTTGAAACATACCCTACTGGATGCCATTGTTGTCGGATGTATTATATTTTTGAGCTCAATTGTAATATTAACTCCGAATGGGCAATTTTTTTATTGTGCCAATATTGCATTCAGTGAGCGATAAGTTCTAGCATCTAACACCATCTGTATAGCATCTTTCCTTTCTTCTGTTCCCAGTTGCCTTCTTAGCCTTTAGGGCTTGGCAAGTGGTTGGCCTCTTGATAGTCTAAACATTTTGTGGCTTTGTGACTGTTTCTCTACTCATTCAGTGGGGATTTTTCATCAAAATTACAAGCAAACATAAGCGCTGGTTGTTGTGAAAGCTGTAAATCCTTAGCTCATAGAACGTGTGCATGCACAGAGTGTGTTCTCTGCACACTGTACAGGAGAAGAATACTTGTATGAATGGTCAGATCTGTCCGGCTAGCTATCGTCTGTCTGCTTGGGTCTATTACCAATGGAAGGACCCTGACAAAATTTTAAATGAACACTTTACCATTCAGGTCTTCTCAGTTTCATGTTTTAATTTGCTGCACCCATAAAGTGTAACGTGAGAGATGCATAAATGTGCAAGGTTGAAGAAAATGTAGCACATTGAAATGTAACCATAGGAAGCATATTAGGCATAGTTATAATAGATTCTGTGATAAAAAAGTAAAGTAATCACTAACAAATTTTAAAGCAAATATTCAATCTCACTTCAGGATTCCAAGGTACAAAGAACATGTAGCAACTGCATGCCCCATAAAAACTGCACCCTTCCAATCTTGTACTGTTTTGAATGAGCAAACAGCTGATGATAAGCTCTCCATCTGAGTGTGTCTTTTGGCTGAGAAGCTTTCTTCCACCTCAGTCTGTGTCTTGAATGATGAGAGTTTCTCTCCATATGTCAGATCAGTGTTTTGAATTAGATTACGGTTTATATGTCCAGTTTGTCAGGCTTGTCAAGAATGCAGCTCAATGTGTTGTCAAAGTGATTCACCAAAACAGGTTTCATAAACTGTACCCTTACATGCAGTTAATGCCAGCATAATATCAAGCAGTTATCACTCTTCCTGCCTTTTCAGTCCAGCTGTCTCCTCAGTACCCATCTTAAACACCGTCAGTCTGTGTTCTTCCCCTTGAGATGGGGATCAAGTTTCAAACTCATATAATCAAAGGTAAAATTAGTTTTGTACATTTCAATCTTTGTATTTTTAGACAAACGGGTAGACAAAAGATTTTTTATGTTTAATTTTTTCTGTACATTTACATCTAGACCAACTGCCTCATCATTTAGAACAGCTCTGTTTCTTTTTATGGTATTTGTTTTTGCTCAATAACTTAACACTTTCACAGGCTAGAAGGTGGCTGTAAAATAACCTTCAGGTGTGTTCACTTTCTTATGACAGATGTATACATGTCACAGAAAATCCACTGGAAGTATTGACTTATGATGAAATGCATGTATGACACTTCAGTTTACACAGGACAAACCAAAACTACTGTCTAACCACTCTGATTTAACCGGAACTTCTTTGTAACAATTGAGATGTCAGGCCTGTGTAGTTGATATAACAGTTTCTCTTCGATGTAATTCACTGCTGCTGTAGTAAGTACCAGAGTGTCGTGTTTCAACATGCTGTATACATTCAACCCTGCAAAAAGTAATACAAGTCAAAATGTACGACATGACTTTATACGGTGATCCATTTACATTTACAGCCAAACAGAAAACATTTTTTAGCTCAGTGAACACAAATCTGATACTTTAAAACTGCAACAAGGAGGTACTTAGGGTTGTTACATCCAAAATGCATACAATGACTCACATTTTTAATCATGGTATGGTTTGAAATAGATCACTGTGCTAATTACCCAAGCAGAGGCTTAGGAAGCCATCACAGAATGTTTGGTTTTGTATATTATATTTAAGACAGGTGTAATGTTTAGAGCACGGCTGTAAAATTAACATCTGACATACATCACATGCAGACCACTGTGAGATGACTTTTGAACTCTTTGGTAGGGTTTAAAATCTGTCTTAATTGGCAATGCTGATCGAGATAGCGGAATGTAAGGGAATGAGGTAATTTAATTTTTACATGCACAATACTGACAGCAGAAACAATCATTTCAAAATTGCTGTCTTATGAACAGCTAGGTTCTGACACTCCTTGCCCTCTTCGCTTCATCTTATATGTTAACCCTCTGTCACACGCTTTAAATTTATTGTAAAGCCAGTTAATGAAATGATCTTTGTGCACCACATTTTAATATGTGTGTGTGTATGTATGTGTACATATAACTTAATCTGATTGCATTATATCGTTTCGTGTAGAAAAGGGTTAATGTAAAACTATGAGAGTTAATTAGTCATCCAATATAACAGATGTCACAGAACAATTATGGGAGAATGCAACTGATTGTTGGGTGCCATCATGAACTCTGCCATCTACTTGTACAAGATTAAATTAAATGATACATCAAACATGGTTACTGTTTCATAAAACTAATTCCCCAGCAGAAGCTAACAGGCACTCAGCAAGACAAATTTTCCCCACCTCTCATGGAATACAATGACCCTTACAATGTGCCATAAGTCTGCCACTGAAATCTATCCTAAGCCAGATAATTATGGTATACACCCTCACACTGCATTTCTTTATGATAAATTGTAATACTGTCATTACAACTATACAACTGTTCCTGCCCTCAGGTTTTCAGACCAATTCTGTATTAATTTATTCCCAAGCATGACATCTTGCCCACATCTTCCCCATACTGATGATAATACAAAGACTACGCACCATAAGCAGGCATCAAGTTGATATGTAATATGGAATCAGTGGCAGCAGTGATGTTTCTTGGCATTATGTCCATCCTGAAATATAAGTGGTGTGTTATACATTAATACACATAATAACACTACTGTTTATATGTCAACAATGAAACCAGAGCTTAATGTTAAAGAGATACTTTGAACTGTTGTCTACAGAACCTTTCATAATAAAGAAACTGACACAAATCAGGTTAATAAAAATGGCCACCAACTTGTAAATATGTTATAACTGACTGCAAACTATGATTAACTGATGAAATTAGCACTTACTCATCCACAAGGAGAACAGATGGCCCCCAGCTCCGATTCTCCACAAGGTCCTCAACATATTTTGGATCATCTGTTGGAATTTCTAAAGAATTCACAATATGCAAATCATCCTGGAACAAAAATAGTGATGTGCACAAATTTGAGCTTTGGCTTACAGAGATAATAAGAAATACTTGGCCATATGCATACTATGCAGAGTAAACTGAAATGTCTAACGTAACCACTGTATATTTTACTAGGTGTGACCAGTTAGTTTTCAGATTGCCTGCAATATGACACTACTGCACTTAAAATTCCTTTGCTTAGCAGTGGTGGAGACCAGAATCATTTACGTTGTTTAATTTATGATACAGTCAGTATCTCAGACTATATAGTGTCCAATGGAATAATGACTGGTGAATGAACTGGAAAGGATTTGGAACTGTTAATGTTCTAATCAAATTATGAACAGCCATTCACAGTTTAGTATTCTGAACAAGATTTGAACCAGGCACCTCCAGCATATGACTCTGCAGCATTTCTGCTGCACCATCCTGCTCCAGTTGTCTCTTGCATCACTCAGAAGTAACCTGTGTATAGTGAAGTTAGGAGTTGTACACTCTGTAATTTGTGTTGGGCGAAAAACAGCATGTTTCAAAGAACACACAATGCATTAAACTGTAACTTAAACTTATGATGGTATTAGACCTAGTGTTGAAGAGATAATGACCAGGACAAAATCATTTGGTTTTCCTAGTAGAAAAATGGAGTGACATCAGTTAATGACTGTTTGCCACGGACACGCATCTGCAAGCACATCAGATGAAAGCAGGGCACAAATCAGGAACTTGTGTGTGAAAATTGTGCATCACTACCCACAACTTGCGTAACAAAATAGGAATCTCATCCAGATCAAGCCTCTGTTGCTGACCAATGACCAAAAATAGCTGTGTGAGTCTTTGTGAGGACCTTCATGAAACGCTAATCACAACCCATAATTCCTTTCAGTCATCACAACTAACAGAACTCAAGCTGTCACTGGCAGGGAAGAGATATGACATCATGATTCAAGAACAATCACAGGCTACATTTGCAGAGTACAAAACACAGATTTATACATATGCTTCTAAAATGGTTCAATTACTGTATCTTTCACCACTGTGTTGCACAGGAAGTACTCTGCAAGGGACAGCATGGAATATAGGATATATTCAGTTATCACAGAGAAAAGAATACAGCACAGAAACTGTATGATCAAGCTGCATACACTACTACTCCATTGGCATGCAGATGCTTATGAAAGCTATGACAACCAGCCAGAATACTTCCAAAGTTTGCCCTTTTTATTTATTTTGATTCATCACCATCAATATCACAGGTCAGCTACCTATTGATCTGAAACAGAAGTATCAGTTTCCACTCTAACCTGAGTGGCTAATGTTGGGAACAAGAACATCAGTGCAAAAAATTCAAAACTGAAATGAACCTTTAACCACCACCTATACTACATATAATGCAAGTACCACTACTGCCCTAAGACCACATTTTATATATCTATTCAACAAACATACTTAGAGAAATTTGCCACATGCTGCATGTCCATTTTTTTTTTTCCACACAAATGCAGTGTATATCATAATGCTATCTCTTTTGGTTCACAAAATATTCACATTTTGAATAGCAGGTGCACTAAAATTGTAATGTCAAACACAAGACCAAAATGGTTATTCAGTGTGGGGTTAAGAATGTCATAGCAAGGGATAACAGGCTAGTTATTCTCTACTTTATAAGAACTATGGTTCTTTACTATAGCATAGAAGACATTAAAACAACACTGCTAAACAGATCTATGAATGTTCTGCATCCACAACCTCATATTATTATCCTCCAGCACAAACTGCATGTTTCTACCAACCACTTACAAACACTAAGTCACTCTGCATACAGAAACAAATCCTTTTCTTCTAGGAGTTTATAATTCTTTGTACTCCCTGATAATAGTCTACACACACACACACACCCCCCCAAAAAAAAAAAATATTTGTGTACATCCACTTTTACAGACTTGTGTAAATAAATATGTGTGGGAATGTGAAAAAAAAAAAAAAAAA
>Ga0123353_10010222_pt1 | contig 13059 bp, 10 predicted proteins | sample TergutLab28metaG_3_FD_92763 | JGI IMG/M metagenome (GOLD analysis project Ga0123353, IMG submission 92763) | Labiotermes labralis P3 segment gut microbial communities from Petit-Saut dam, French Guiana - Lab288 P3 | ecosystem: Host-associated > Arthropoda: Insects > Digestive system > Gut ...
ACAAAAATATAAGGAAAATTTTTTTTTGTAATATTTTTTTTTTTATAATAAATAAGTGATTTTGTTTTTTTTTTTTTGGGGGGGGGGGGGGAGGATAATACTTAGAATTTAACCCTGATCACCCTGCAAGACACATATTTTACTGATCTAACAGAGGTCACATACATTTACTCCAATGAACATGCATCACGCCAAAAACACACAAGTGGGAATGCAGACACAGCTTCACATATCTTAGGCCTCTGCTCAATTCATGCTCTAGTAATTCTAGCCCTTGCACCTTCTGTGCTGGATTGATTCCAGAAGCATTCTGGATATGGTGTTCAAGAACTGGAATTACTGTAAACCCTGCAGGGAACACCAAACATGGTAATGTATTGAGGAGCCTTATTTACTCATTACAAACAGCAGATGCCTTGCTAAGCTAACAGTTGTTCAGCTGGTCAAGATATTTTCCAGTGCTTTACAGAACCCTTAGTTTCAATACTGAGTGCAAAAAAGTCTACCACTGGATCCCACCTTGACCCATAAGAATCCAGTCCACAACACTACATTTTAATTCATTACAATTTTTAATATTACCCTCCTATCCACATACCGGTCTCCAAAATGGTCTCTTCCTATCACATATTTTAATGAAATTTTTTAATGCATTTTTCACACTTCTCATCTTCCATGTGTGCTTCATGCCCTGCTAGCTGAATCTTCTTGATTCTGTCCTAGCAGAAAATATTTACGAAACTGGTTGCTACAAGTAAGCAAGAAGTGATACGACACTTTATTGCAGCGCAGTAAGAAGCTGTATGCACAGTGGGGATGACAATGCTTGAAGCTTCCCCGTTTCTAGCCTGCTCCCTAGGTCAAGCGGCACAAAGCGTTCATTGCTATTAAAGGTCATCACTTGGTTATCACTAGCTGCATCCTTTTAAGAGAAGAGCCAGATGAAAGGAGAGAAATGTAAGGAAGTACACTGAGGCCAAAAATGTAAGAACTCAAGGGAGACGTACATGATGTCGATCCACAGGAATTCTTTCCATACTTATAAAATAGAAGTTTTTCCAGCTATAGTAAAATATTGATATAATTACAACACCAACCACAATCCAAAGCAGACTGAGAAATAATGCAAGACCACATTCTTGATGAGTATCCAACCTCAGGAAAACAAGATCCTTTATAATCATACGGGAATGCATAGCCAGTTAGCCATAAGGAAAACAAAATGGTTTACAATCATGCTATAAGGCACTGATGGTTGGCCTAAGTGACACAAAAAAAGGCCTGTAATCAAACTGGAGTCCATAGATGGCCATCCATAAGGAATGCAAGTAAAATGGTCTACAATTGTACTTGGATGTGCAGCCAGCTAGCCAGCCATGAGAAACAAAAATAAATGCATATCATGCCTTCCCACAGACACAAAGCAATCCAATGTACAGTAAAGAGCAAGAAATTTTTACCTCCCCTTCTTCTGTTGCAATATCCAAGGAGGAGCTTGGCTACAGACAGAACAAGTGATGGGAGAGAAACTGTGTCACTAAATGTAATATATGGCATGACATTTTCCCATCAGGGAATAACACTTTGAAACAAGAAGTTCATATAAATAATAATTAAAAATTCAATTTCTGTCTCACACTTAACACAAAATGGGCAAAATGCAGAACTTCAAAACAGGTGGTACAGCAGAGTGGTGTCATAATATCTTATGACATGCCTCTCTGTGCAGCAACCTTAGTGTTACATGATATGAAAATGAGAACAAAAGGAACACTATATCCAAAAGAGAATTCCCATGAGATTTCAGGTTCTCAGACTGGTGAGCATAAAGACTCCTGGAATGTAACACTGTGAAGTGTCAATAGGCACTGATGCCTCAGAGGAGACTGGTACCTCCATGTTCAGGATGGAAGAAGATGAGCAGGAAAGAAGGGGTTCCTCAACAATACAGGTATCTATCTACCAAACTTCATTGCCTCACATCCCAGAAGAACACAATGTTAAAAATCCCCATATTGATACTTCTTGTACAGGAACAAACTCCCACAATAGTGGATCTTCCTAAACAGCTGGCAGTTATTCACTTAGAGAACTCACCTCTTTCTGTAAATCGAAAGGTTCGTCACCATCAAGAGAAAAGCTCACCAGTGGGCTCTATCCTGAGAACTAAAGTCCATGATTTTAGAACTAATTTCTTTCAAATTTAGTTTAATATTATTTTACAATATATACCTAGCTCTGCCAACCTACTTTCAACATTGAAGTTTATACATAATAAGTTGGGAAATGCCCACAGAGAAAAAAATTCAGGGCCTTCACTTGCTGCTGTCTCTGAACTTGTAAATTTATTAATAATTTCACAGAAAACACTAAATACACAACAATTTTTCTCCATATCTCAGCAACAAATTTACACCTGAACTAAATGAAATCATGTCTTTGTGTGTGTGTGTGTGTGTGTGTGTGTGGATGTGTGCGTGTGCACGCATGCGTTTGTGTGGAATGGGATGTGAAAGAATATTATGTTTAGATTATGAACTACTTCTCTGGCTTCTCAGTGTTCCGTATGTTTGTCTCTGTTTCATGAATGGTAAGATATTATCACAAACATACCTAGGTCTTCATGCAAAATACCTGTTATTTTTGTCCAATTTCAACCAAAAGTTCGCAATCTTTGACAAATATTAATAAAAATTCCAAATAAAAAATCTTTCCAATAGGAGCTGAGTTCTGTGCAGATACTTGGACAAACATCTCCAGAAATTGCTTTGCAAACACACCTAACACTGGGAAGACAGAGGTGGCGAATTCCCCTCAAACACTGGCATCTTTCTATGAAACTATGCATCACATCCTTGAATACCACATCCTTAACCTGTTCACATCTCTCTCCAAGTCAAGTGTGTTGTGGTTAGCACCATACTCACTTGCAGCTTTCGAGCAATCTCCTGATCCCCCTCCTCTAGAGCTTGCCGTTTTTCCAGCTCTTCACGTTCAATTTTATCTGCTAGTTGCTTAGCTACCTGGGCATCAATCTGCTCCCTGGATGACACAAAACAGTCATACATCATTAATTATCATACACCACCACCACCACCACCACCACTGCAGCTGCACACACATTGCTGAAATTGCAAAATCAGAACATACAGTAGTTGTGAAAACAGGGACATAACAGTACGTCTTCAAGGAGACAGCAGGGCACACTGTTCTGAGGCCACCCCCTTAATATCTCAACCTGAATTTAACAGAATGGAATAAGGTTACAGGTTACATTGCCAGGCAAAGTACTTCTTTCAGACCTGCTTATAACAGCAGTACAGAACATAGTGGCAGACAAGTGACCAAACTGTGTACATCATGCAATGCAAGAAGATTTACTGTGGGAACTGGATGGTCAAACTAATACGCTGTTGATCTCTGACTGCAGGTCGTGTGGTGATGAGTATAGTGAAGAAGGAAGCGAAGGTCATACATGAGACATAAAACATCAGTAGGACCCTGAATACAGATATGCATAATAAAAACAAGCACAGTTCCTGACTACAGTATGTAGGATGTCTCTGTGTATACTGCACTTCCTGGACCATAACATGCACGACGATTTTAGATGCCAAATTTATGTACACCAAATGGAAAATATAAGCAAATGCAACTTCCTTTCCACCAATCGTGTGGCTAGGCTAAACAGCAAATACTGGAATGATAAAAGGAATACTACTGAAAAGACAAAATGCTTGCCAGACAGACCACATACACATCATTAAAGAATGGAATTCACGGCCAGTGAAGGTTACATTAAGAAAGGGTAAAATATCAAACAAAAAAATGCTACTCACTGTTGCTGGACCATCTGATGGTACACTGTCCGAAGAGCAACAGCCTCTTCCTCTTCACGACGCTGCTCATCCAAAGCATGAGGGAAGTCCTGACGCACCAGAGCATTCCGAGACTTGTTGCCTGTGTAGTGGTCTTTGACTAAAATTAAAATAAAGAACTTAAGGAAATGGGAAAAGTCACTGGCACACTTTGTGAAAGGCTGGGATTATTGTACTTATCTTCTGGTCCATAAGAACAAAATATTATCCACAATATTTTCACTAACTGCCTACATCTGGCGCACAGTTATGCAAGTTGTATAGCCCAGTGTTAATGACAGCTACATCTGCAAAAAATCCTGCTTTTTTGTGACAATCCTTGCACAAGACTTGGGGCACAGTGGTGCAAAATAATAAACAAGCATAGCTATATCAATTAACATCATCAACTTCAGAATGTCATTGTAAAGTACATACATATTTTCAAACAAATGAAATTCAAGTGTCTGCTGCTATTTACTCTCAGTGGGATCATGAAGCACCACCATGAAATAAGTCATTCATGTTGTACCAGCTCCTTAAATTGCTTTCCTACAGTCTGTTCCATCATCCTTCTCTGGAAATATGAACTTCCACATAGTACCATACCGTCAAAGACACAGTACTTCATCAACAGTACTATGATGATAATGATGATGATGATAATCACCACTACCACCACAACCATATAAGCTGTGTGTTTCCACCCGAGCATCCTTATGAGTCTGATTATCACACAAACTCAACTACCAGTTCAGGGTAAGTATCATTATATGACATGACCTTTCCCTACTCTTACAGATCAGCCTTCTAGATTGTTGTAAAGCCACTTTTTGGTCTTTTATTTTTTTACATCAACAGTTTGTATCTTTTCTAGGGTGCTGGTGCAAATTCTTTATTCCCTTTCACCACTTCTTCCAGCTTAATTCCCTCTATGTAGCTTTTGAATAGGGCCTTCTCCTCTTCATAACAGAGTATCTTCTACATGTACTTGGTGTGATTGAAGATGTTGAGACATAAGGAATTTTATCACAAAAATAAGAGGGTGTGTGGTCCTGTGGTTCTTGTGTGTTATCAAAGAAATCTGTTACAAATGAAGACACATAAATATCACTAATTGCCATTCTTGTGAGAAGCAAAATACTGGGCCAGGAAAATCCATCAGTTATACTCTTTACAATAACTCAAGACATGCCTCAATTGAAAGACTGGGTGTATCAAGACACTTATGATTCTGGAAGCATATGTGGCAAACCAATCACTAAACAGAACGGAAAGTTGGGGTTTAAAAGGAGCAATGACTGAAACATAGGAGGCTGTAATTTATAGTTTGTGTGCAGTGGAAAGGACAGAAGTACAACTGCAATCCTATAGCAAAAAACAGCAGCTTCTATAGACAAATTAGAATCATTAGTGTCAGCTGGAGGAAAAGATTTTCTACTGCTGTGAAAGAATGTGTATTTACATATGTTTCAGCCTTGAACACAGCACTCATATGTCGTCCAACCAGACTTGAACAGGCCACACACATACTATCCATACCCGAGCTCCCCTGTGAAAGTGGTCCTTGTGTTAAATACTTTGCAAAATGAATACCAGTGGAATGCTGTTCTCAGTTGCTTAATTATACCAATGAATGTGACAACTTCTCTCTCACCTGATGCTATTTGACCCACATGCTATGCCACCTTTTTATGTAATAATGTCTACTGTCATTATGACAATAGTAATACCTGTCTCAACAATGTCAGGGTGTTTAGGTACAAAGTTAAAATTCATTCAGGACCCTTTTGTGCCATAAAATTCATGGCTGTGGGTCTATTAAAAGTGGCTTTTCCTGAATGATTACTATTTTCTGTGGCTAAATGAATGATATCTTTTCATAAACCTTTCAACCAATTCAGCAAATCAGTTGCAGATTAATTATCACAAAAAGCTCTTTAGAGAAGCATGAAAAATTAATTTTGAGGCACAAAAACAAACTCAGGTTCATTAAACCACTAATAAACAAAGAGCTACCAAACACGTAAATGTAAAATAATGGAGCTCTCTTAAAAGTGTGACCAAAAGGATGTTATTGAATTTTTTTTTTCCTGCCAGTGGCAGGAAATCTGAAATATAACTACAAGCACCAAGTAGCAACGATTCTCCCTCTTCCAGAAATGTCCTTTAATTTTGATATTACTTTTAGGCTGCACCACAACACTGCCTTGCAGGTGAATAGTGTTCCATATGAACCTTCTGCCTCCATCTTCACAGCAAAGTAGACCCTAAGGAAGGAGACATCAGGTTTGTCAAACACATTTGTAACCTCACACAACAGTACAAAATATCACAACAAAAAGGACCAGTTTGAACATTCACTACTGTGAAAACCTCAACCTCTCGTAACTACAAGAAATTTTGGTGGTACAGGCATGTGTTATACATAGATAACAATTGATTTAAGAATAGAAGAAATAAATAAATAAAAACTGTGGAGACCAAAAAACCAAATGCAGAGACCCAACTGTAGCATATAAACAATGAAAACACTAACATGCCTAACAGGTAAGCTTATGGTGGTGACCCATTCAGTTGGAAACACAAACACATTCAGCAGACATAATACATGGACTATCACAAGCTGCCAGATTTAAAAAAGTAGAATACGCTTTAATTCATATTTGTCTTACTTAGTAACACTTAATCTCACCCCACTCCTAAAATAACAAGGAGCTATTTATCTGGATTAAGGAAGCATGTAAAACCTGCCAGCATAGCCAGCAAAACAGCTGAAATCCAATCATAGTGCCACTCAAATACAGACTACAATATTACCAATACATCAAATACCCACAGTAGAAAAAGTGACCACAGCCTTCCTGAACACTGCTGACACACATGACAAAGTGAGACCCCAGATCTCATACAGATGCAAGATATATATATATGTGGTGTAAAAGAATAACACTGACCAAAATTTCAGGAATGGCAGGAGTGACCACATTAAGGATTCTGAAATAAGAAACTAAGTCCATAACTGCCTTGGTTCAACGCATTCACGTCAGACATTTGTTGGGAGTGGGGAGAAATAACACAAACAACACTGACAAATTATCAGAGATTGTAGAGGGGACCAAAATGATTCTAACGAACTTTATGTCCAAAATCCCCCTGGTTCGATGCAGCAGAGTACCAAAATCGTGCCACGAGTAAGTATGACAACCCATGAAGGTACGGCACAAATACGAAGCTCCACGGCTTTGAACTAAGACATTTCGAGACATAAGTTCCTTTCCCTGAAATCCTTGATGTGGTACCCACTACCATCCCTGAAAGTGTCAGTACTATTCTGTTCCACTCTGTATGAGTGCATGTGTGTAACCAGTAAAATTAATTCCCGGTAGTGCACTGACCAATGGGGCTATGTCTTGCAAAATCCATCTTCTGAAGCTGTAACGCAATTCTTTCTACTGCTGCTGTTAGGACTCGCAGCTCAACACAGACTGTATCCTCCAACTGATGAGCTATCACAGGACCAGGCAAGCAGTAGCTCACATCAGTTTCAGTGGCCTGTGCAGTGCATTCCAGAGCACAGTAATCCACATCACTTGATGCTGCAATGTGATGTCCTGTAGAGGTATTAATGTTATGCGATGATTGCAATGAAAATGGTAAGCATGTAACTTCTGCCGCAGCTGTTGGAGCATTAAGAGGAGAACTACTCTGCTCCATTCCTGTCATGCTTACGACTGCGGTATCCTTGCATAAAAATGTGCTGTGTTTTGAAGATGTCTCCTTAATATTAAACAACTCACTATTAGAAGCACTTCCAGGGCTTGCTGAGAAGCCTGGAGCCATGCAGCCAAAACTAGAGCAACATTCAACTTTATTTTCAACATCCTCTGTACTCCCAAGATGATAACAACTTCTCTTCTGAAAAAAATCTACTCCAATTTTCTGCATTCCAGAGTCACTAAAGGCTCGAGGGCATCTGTGTAAAAACGAACGTTGAGAGGCTTCACACACTTCCACTGGCCTCACAAATTTCCATTCAGCAGCTGAATGTTGGCTGTGAAACCTATTTGCCTGAACTTCATTTCTTTCAAGTCCCGACAGGCACCGTTTAACTGGTGCCTGGAGAACTGTCTGCTTCAGTGTGTGGATCTGATTGGTGATTGCGATGTGGAATTTCTGAAGTTCAGAATGAATGCGATGCAATTCTGAACTGATTGCCACTATACCATCTGGAGGCAGATTTCGTGATTTCGTCTCAGCTGACTGCCACATGTTCGTACTGCACACTCACACCTTTTAAACACAGTTGCCTCAAATGATTTCTTAGTGCCAATTATTCAGACCATAAAACACACTTTAATGTACTGTCAAACAGTTACACGTTACAAGTATCCACCTCTATCCAAACACCGTAACATGTACATACATTAATTTCCCTGATTTCAGTTTCAGTCTGTGGACCCAGAAACAGGTAGATCAACTTGAGCACTTTGACTGGAAGAGGTTAAGACATGAGTCAATGGCATTTCCAAAAGATATTCTAATTTGTTACATCTCATACTGTAAACTTTGAATGTTCTGTGGCTTGTCAACAAAAAATAAAATGTTTCAGACTAGCTGTCCCTAACAATGCAGCAGTACGTTTCCTTGAGAGAAAATGCAGTCTTTCACAGTTAACATATCAACATATGTATAACACACACCTCATTACAAGCAAAAATTTGTTATTTAACAAATAACACAAATTATGCTAATAACTATCTGCATGTCAGGTTTTAATGTTACACCAATACTTCCTGTACAGGCACAAATCTGGTTCTTGCCTGAACCATAAAAAATACTGCATCTGCATCTTGACAGACACACTGTGTTGTATAACCGTCACATCAGCTACCTGCACATCACAACACAAAATGCAGACTGAGTACAATGCATCACAGCCTCATGTGGGCACCCTCAACAGCCTCATGCAAAAGTGGCATAGTTTTCTTTTCAAACAACCGTAAACCACAAGCCGCACACACACACACACACGCACGCACGCACACAAATTCCATGAATAATATGTGCTTCAGGGATGCAACACAATATAGTCTTTTAGAAAATGATCCATATTTCAGAGAAACCTTTTGCCTCCATTTCATGGGTACTCTTACACCCAGATGACAGAGGTAGTTGATTCCAGTGAAATGCCACATCCCAGAAGACACATTCTTCATATTCACTTCCATGAAACCTGAGACTTACACCTAATTCCATACAACAATATCCTTCGCAAGCAAGCATCAGATTCACATTGGTTATGGCGCTGGGTTGCAGTCTGGTAGGTGGGCATATGTACAGAACCAGGACTGACCCTGATGATCCATGCCTTATGTTCCTACAAAATGTTGGTAACCACCTAGCAGACAGCAGTGTCATAACCCACAGAACACAATGTGAATATTCACTGCTCTGAATACATCCAAGTCCCATAGTTAATACATGTTTAAGACACAAACAATAAGCTTCAAGTAAGCCTGGCACTTCCCTCCCCCCCCCCCCCCCCCCACATGACAACATAACAAAGTGCCTTGAGTCAAGAACAAATGCTTGCCCAACACAATAATCTTCACAACACACTATACTCAAACCCTTTTGATATTATCATCCCTCTTTACAGACTAACTACAAACATCTTTTGGGATTTTAAGTTGCCATGGCAATGAGGATTCAGACTGTGGTATACCACGTCATGACAGCGTGTAATGTTGCAGGTTGTTACAAGTTTTGGAAGAACATCACTACGTTCATCTAGAATATGACACCACAAGTGTGGCAAGTAGTTACAAAATCTTCGAAGGAACATTCAAATTTACGTGGTGTAGAAAAACACCACTGACACTGCCAATGTGATGTTCTCTACTAATGGGTGTTTGATTCACTACTTAAAACTGGCAGACAAGAAAGAACACATACCAGTAGCAATAAAATATGTGGATTTTACTTGTGCCACTCTGGCAAGCATACAGAGCAGAGTGTAAGATGATACTGCCCATGATGAGAGAGGGTGCACACAGCACAGGCACTTTCACAAATGTCCTTCACAAATAAAACGGTGGCATTAAAATGTGAGATCGCCAACCATCCACAGAAATGTCTTCCAACCAATAACCAAAAGTAGGAGAAGAAGCTACTATTTCAATTAAATTACAATCATCAATCTGTACTCTTCAAATTATTTTACTATGATCAAACCAAAGAGGATGAGATGGGCAAGATAAGAAATGCACATCAATTTTGGTTCAAAAACCTAAATGGAAAAGACAATTGGAACAACTAGGCACAGACGGATTGCTAATACTAAAATGAATCCCTTTCACTTTTTATCTCAGCGGTATTGTAGACTGATTTCCCTCGTATTACAGCTGCTAAATTACCAACTGTAACAGTCCCCGATGTTTTATGTTAGATGAGTATGGCAAATTGGTGGAAAGATGAGTGGCAGGAGAAACCAAACTGCTGAGTGAAAAACCTGTGCCAGTGCCACTGTGTACACATCCCACGTGGACTTCCCTGTGACCAAGTTAATACAAAATATTGGACTTGTAAGCAAAAAATAAGAAATAATCTTTCACAACTTCAGGTAAATCAGTCCCGTTACAGGACTGGAGTGGCCCAGAGGGTTCCAGGAAGTTAAGGTTACCAGATTTCGTGACAACGGCACATGATGGTGGTAGGTTGTCAGCCTTACGCACCGGCCGCCTTTACCCCCAGGAAATGCTCCTGGTACTCATTTCTGTTAGAGGCTGAGTCGACCCCAGGGCCATAGTGCGATCGGAAAGATTATGTCAATTAAAATCCAATGACACCATCTGGGATCGAACCGGCGACCCTCCTATTTGTAGCACAGCACCTTAACCACTGTGCTGCCGCGGTCCCCAGAAAGGCAAATACCATTTCATTAATCCCCAAAACTTAACTTTTACGTACAATACCCCCTGATATAACATGGTGAGATATTAATAACTGAACACCTGAACTGCTCCATTCCCCGCTCCCCCCCCCCCCCTTCCCCAAACACAGTACATGTGAAATACAGTTTTATGCGTGAAATGGATGCATCCGGCTCAGGACAGAGTCAAGTGGTAAATTTTGGGCGATCTGACATTCTTAAAGCAGTGGCCGTAAAGATTACTGCCAACGGGGCGGGGGAGGGGGAGGGGTGCAATACGGCCTGGTAAAAATTTGCCGACATTTCGGCAGCATATATTGCCACCATCTTCAGGGGAGAAGAAATAGGCAGTACCAGATTATACTGTACCACATCCCAGAGAATGACAGTATTCAAACAGCTGGCTTCTGCAAATCGTTAGGGTCAATAAAAAGCAAGGAATTTTCTGAACAGCTGAGTATCTACTAGCTTCTCAAGGTCTCTGGTCCAAGTAGTGAAGAAATGTGTGAGTAGACTAAATTCCAATTATTTTGACGCTTCAACACAAATGTGACCAAATTAATGGCAACTTCTTAAATTTTCTTAAAGCCTTTGTACAGTACCTGTAAATTCACAACACGCAGTCTGGCTGGTAGGAACAAATGTTTTGGAGAAGAATACAGCCCCCTTTCGAAAATGCTGGCATATATATAACAAACCATGGCACTATAACCTGCAAGGCCATAATATGGGGGTTCAATCTACGTTCTTCCCCCACAAAGAACAAGAAATCACATACAACAGCTTCTGTGCACAAGCTTGTACACCCCTACTCTATATTTCAATCGCCCCACGTGTCCGTAATACAACACCCACTCGAACCTCGCAGCTCAAAAGGGACGGAATTCAGACGGGAAATGTGCGTACACCGTTAACTGTGGCGTCTTCGGAACTTCCTACTTTTGCCTCAATTACTCTCACGCAAAACGCATGCCTACTTCAGAGTTTTATCCGATCGAAAGCAGTAAGTATTAAATACTGCTACTATATGTACTTTTATCTTAATTACCTGGCTTGAAAATCGAAGGTCTTTGTGCCATATTATGTTCGATCATCTACGGCCCGTCTGGCTCTGTCGTATTTTTCGCTATCATCGCGTAAACGGCACGACGTTCGGTGAAATGTGTGTTTTGATTTCAACTTCTATATGCAACCTTTCTCCCTCCAGAAAGAATTCTGACACATTATCACATACGTACTGAAGTATTTGTGTAAATTGCCCGATATTTTTCACCGATTGTAAACAAACTCGAATTTTCTCCACAGATTTTAATAAAGCCCCCAATATCAAATTTCAGAATAATCCGTCCATTTGGTCTCGAGCTGTTACACGCCAACAAACGCCTAGACATGACGACGGTTACAGTCGCTCTTCAAACTGCAAGAACGCGGCTAACAAAACAGCAGCAATGGCCCAGGGCAAATCACTCACTACCTACCGACTAATTCCAAACAACGCTGCAACAAAATCTGGCAGTTCAACACCGCTATCATCAAAGCCAGGCACCGAACAAGTTCAAGTGTCAGTTCCATCAATCTCCTATCCTTACAAACCACGCCCCAAAGAACAATCGCAGGACATCTTTCCAAAACACCATCCAAAACGTCTGCACTTATAGGTTGAAGAAATCCAACAAGATGCAACTGTATGCAGATATTTATTTACTGCTAAATTACTCTACGTGTTTCGGGCGTTTAACTGCATTCGCTCTAGTCTCTGCCTGTCAGGCCGACAGGCAGAGACTAGAGCGAATGCAGTTAAACGCGGTGGCACGAACCATCCAACTACCAGTATGATCTGTACCAGAGGCTGCAACTACGCTTTTATGTACTCCTGATGATGAGTGCGATGGACGCCCGAAACATGTAGAGTAATTTAACAGTAAATAAATATCGGCATACAGCTGCAGCTTGTTGGATTCCTTCAACCTAGAATTACGACGCACGGAACTACAATATAAAATTCTGTACTTAATCCTACCACACACCTCCAAACTACATGTTCAACCCATCATAACCTCCTACAATTTCGTATCTGGTGACCTGAACACATCATAAACTTCCACATCATGTAACATGCCGAAATTTCCATTTGTTTTATACACCTTAGGCCCAAATACTGTCCTCAAGACTTTCATTTCACACATACATAATACTGTTGTTGCTAATTACTCCTCTTTCTTCTTTTCCTGTATACGTTCCCAAGCCTCCTGCCCCCCCCCCCCCCAC
>Ga0123353_10010223_pt1 | contig 13058 bp, 8 predicted proteins | sample TergutLab28metaG_3_FD_92763 | JGI IMG/M metagenome (GOLD analysis project Ga0123353, IMG submission 92763) | Labiotermes labralis P3 segment gut microbial communities from Petit-Saut dam, French Guiana - Lab288 P3 | ecosystem: Host-associated > Arthropoda: Insects > Digestive system > Gut ...
ACAGTTTTGTGTACTCCTGATGATGGGTGTGGTTGATACCCGAAACATGTAGAGTGAACTTGCAGAATAATAAATAGACTGCTTTGTGTTGCATCTCGTTGGACAATTATTAATATAGATCAGCGATGCACGGAACCATAAACATAAAATTCTTCTATTCAGTGGTTACGGGCGGTTCCTCTCCGGGGATCAAGTGACAGGAACCTGAAGCTGACCGCTCATTTCCATTTTGTACCGAGATTAAGAATGAAAGTATTTGTTGTTCCACCCCATGTCTTAAAGACGTACACTGGGATAGCGTTACGTTTTTTACTTTGCAACAAATGGAATTGAAATTTTGAATCGCGCTTTGCCTTCGTCTTGGAAAGTGTTGTAGACCTACTAGATTATTTTCCAGCATTTGGGTCATAATACTTTGTTCGAATTTAAACAATAATAATAATAATAATAATAACAATAATTTCTCTCATTAGGTGTGGATTTCGTACAAAATCCCAGAGCTCGCCTCGAAACGCTTGTTGGTGATACGCATATTTCTTGTTGCAATTTGTGTCGTAACGACTGTGTCAACAGTTCTTACAGCAGGCCTTGCTTTCTTATTGCATAAAGGTAAGTCATGTTAGATGTGCTGCACTGTGTTGGTCATATCTTGATGGCGTATCAATTACAGTCTCACCGACACAACACTTACTGCAGTAGGCATTGACTAATTCTATAGAAAAGAAACATTTGAAACCTGACCACATTTCTGCAGGTAAATAAATTCCCCGCGTCTCATGAAACCCGAAATCTGAACACCATTTTTCACAATGACCTGCCACTGGATCCCATCCCCAGCCAGTTTAATCCATTTCGTTCCCTACCACACTATGTTTTGTTATCCTATTTAACACCAGACCCACATACACGTCTAGACATACAAAGCAGTCTCTTGTTCCACGACTGGCAACTAAAATCTTGTATAAATCTCTCGTCTTCCCAATGTGTATTACAGTCTTTTATCCCACTCAAGGCATGAAACTTTTAATATGATCATTGAGCAATATTTTTCTGACGAACACAAAATAATCACTCACTCGTACTTTGTTCTTCATCGGATCCTCCCTCTTAGGACCACACACTCTCCCTAGCTTTCTCAATTGATGTTCTTACTGTTGGGGTCCGATAAAAAAAAGTGCAACACACAAAACCATACAATTCTGCAGGATTCTGATGATGCTATAGCACATTTTGAGTCACTTTATATACGGATATTGTCCTTCATTCCATATTAAAATTAAAACCATTTTGTTTCGGTCACACAATGATTCCCTTCCTCAGGCTTGAACAAGTTAGAACCTTCTCAGATATGCCCGATAAGGAAAGCAGCTCTCAATAGCTCTGCTCAACAAACTTACCTACTGGGCATATAGACACTCCCCGACTTATGCAAGAGTTACATTCCTGAAGATCCGCCACATTTAGAAATGTTGCGAAGTTCGGGATTGACTTTAGCTTATATGTGGTCAACTATGTACGTATATATGAGTTAATCCAGTTCAAATCCAAACTCCAGCACACTGGAACATGTTCGGCCAGAGCATGACCGCGCCGCTGCCTGTGTTGTCGCCCAGCAGTAGTCTTCCACCACCTTCTTCTCACTGTGTTTTCAGTCGCGCAAGGAACAATTCGACACACTTTTCAAGAATGATGTTAATTCGGGTTTTTACTTCTCAAAAATTGCGCGTGTTTGAAATGATGTAACTTGTAATCTACAAGTCGGACTGACTGAAACTGAATAGGTTCCAGACTTAATCTTAGCATGACGGGGAATGATCCTATACTCATAGTATAGCGCTTCTAATTGTACCACAGGACAAAGGGCACAGTCCACAAATTAAATGATTTCAAATTAATCAATATTTTATCCAAGGCACATAGTATTATATTCAATAACAATGAAAGGTCTGGACAGGCCCTTCGGGTTCCAGGAGGTTGAGGCTCATGAGAGTGGCAAGGTTGTCAGCCCTACGCACCGGCCGCCTTTAACCGAACCCGCCTCATTCCAGGAGATACCCCTGGTTCTCATTTTTCTTTGAGGTTGAGTCGACCCCAGGGCCATAGTGCGGCAGGAATGATTAATTCAATGAAAATTCTCAACGACTCCATCGGGAATAGAACCTGCGAACTTTCGGCTCGTGGCGCAGTGTCTCAAGTAACTGTGCCACAGTAAGAATAACGCTTTTTCCTTTTTTATGTTGCAACAGCCCCTAGGGTTCAGGGTTTTTTCAAAATCGAGGCTTCACGATCACACTCAGACACACCACACTCCGGACGAGTGATCGGTCCGTCGCAGAGACCTCTTACCTGACAACACTCAACACTCACAAGAGACAGACATCCGTGCCCACCTCGGGATTCGAAACCGCAATTACAGGAATCGAGCGACTGCAGACCAACGCCCTAGACCGCTCTGGTTCTGGTATCGGCAGGACTTGTTCCTGTGAATACATTATTGTGTTGACTGGCGGCAACATTAATTTCTGTTTCATAACGCATTTGAGATGTGCCACCTTAAAGAAATACCAAACATAAAATATTTTTCAAGAATCGCAGCTGTTAGCCTTACACATCTTACTTCTGCCTTGATTATACTTGATTAATTAACCGATTCTGGTTGCATTTTAATAGGTTCAAGCAACATACACAAGTGGGGACCTGATGACGAAGGCTGGGGAATTCACCTCGGAAGCACCATCTCCGAGTGGGTCCTCTGCATCGCCTACTGCGCCCTGGTTCTTTCTTTCGTTCCCGAATTTTACAATCTGGAACTGGAGGTGTCTGTGGTAAAATTTAAAAGTTAAAAGACATGAATGAAAATATAAGTCACTTCTGAACAACAGGGCTATTTGGGTTCGCTGTACAACTGGAATTTCACGCAGAGGAAGTTGGTAGTTGGCTTCCGACGTACGCCACGCTAACACCCCAGAAGAGCGAAGATCTAACCTACACAGCAGCCGAAGCCTGAAAGCTCGAACAGTAAAGCTGACTTATATAAACAGTTGAATTCCTTCTTCGTCAGACACTTAAATGTTCGTGACTCGTGGGTTTGGAAATTATGGTGAGTGCTGAGGGGCGGGTATGAAATACGTGTCGCATTTGTCAGTCGATAATTTTCTGTAGGACCCACAGGCCTCCGTTCTATTCACGGTAGCCATAGACTGTAATATCAACTGTAGAGGAAGAAGGGAGTGCGTGAGTGTGAGTGGACAGTGCATCAACATCCGACATAAGAATGATCACCATTGCTGTACCATAAATATCTAATGAAAATACGGCTGCCGTATACAAACAGTATTAATATTACAATATGGAAAGATCTACACTCTGTATCTGACGTTTGTAAATCAGTAGCTAAGAGGTGTGAATGAATTGCTGAAATAACAGTTTTGCGCCTTCCTGACAAGGACAGATCCACGATATTCATTAGTATTTTTCCCATGCTCGTGCTTCCAAAGAGGGGCTTAAGGTCGTTCATACACACACACACACACACACACACACACACACACACACACACACACACACAGTACGATCTATAAGTTTTAGGACTGATTTTAACGAAACTGGAGCGATCTATCGGCAAACCCACTAAGTACTATCAACCAACATCCGTTCACACACCGAGTTCCGTTGGTTTATCTTCGACAGTTTACGAGTTATAACTTGTCTTTTAAAGTCAGTTTTCTTTAAATATCATGGATGGCGGAAATGAACAGCGAGTTGCCCTAAAATTGTGTTTCAAAGCCGGTCTATCTGCGACAGAAACACTAGTAATGGTGCAACAGCCATACGAAAATGAGGCTGTGAACCGATCAAAAGTTTTTGGGTGGTATTCTAGATTTCGAGACGGAAGGGAGCTGGTAGAAGATGACGAGAGAGGTGGCCGTCCAAAATCGACTCGAACTGAGGTAAACATTGCTGCTGCTATTACTGATCTGGCAAAATATGACCGTCGAATCGCATCAAGAATTATAGCAGAATTTTTGAACATCCCTAAGACTAGTTCTTAGGATTCTGAAAGAGGATTTGGGAAAGAGAAAGTTGTGTGCACGTTTTGTTCCACGCTCCTTGACACCTGAGCAAAGGGAAGATCGAGTCACATCTTGCCAAGACATTATCGCGATGATCGATTGAGATAATTTTTTTAACAAAATTATTACGGGGGGTATTTTGCCTATGACTCCAAAACAAAGCGACAGAGTTCTAAATGGGTTGGTGAGACATCCCGTCGGGCGAAGAAACTGAAATTCCAAAGGTCCCTCATCAAGGCCACGTTGATAAACTTTTTCAACTCTCAAGGCGTAGGGCACAAATAATTCGTACAGGAGGGAAAAACAGTAAATGCAGAATTTTATAAAGGAGTAATGGATCGCCTTCTGAAGCACTTTTAACGGGTTCGTCCAGCTGCGTTTTGCTGTCGAGATTGTTTCTTGTTGCACGATAATGCGCCCGCCAACAAAGCTGCAAATGTTTGCCAATTTTTGAGCCCAAAAAATGTTACAACGCATTATCACCCCAGTACTCTCCAATTTATCTCCGCCAGACTATTTTCTGTTCCCCAATTTGAAAATAAAGTTCAAAGGACTCCATTTTGCAGATGTTGCTGAGATCCAAGAATCCGTAACTGATTAACGTCCAAAAAGAAGACTTTTCGGCAACTTTTCAGAAAATGTACGATCCCACAAAAGAATATATATATGCCAATGGAGATCATTTTGAATTTTAAAAAAAGGTATGTGTCTTCCTCGTGTGTCTTCGATTTTAAAAAATCAGCCCTAAAAATTTGGACCGCACTGTATATACATATATACACTTCTTTACTCTAATGTTCCTAGACCGAACCCAGTGGCCGTGCGGTCTAAGGCTTGGAGTGCTGTCGTTCGCTTGCTGGGATTGCGGGTTCGAATGCCGCCTAGGGCATGGACGTCTGTCTTTTGTGAGTGTTGTGCGTTGACAGGTAGACATCCCTGAGTCTAGCTGATCACCCGTCCAGAGGAGTCCTACCGAGTGTGGTTTATCTTAGTGTGGTCGTGAAGCCTCGATTTTGAGGAAGCCCTGGTCCACTAAGAGTTGTTGCGCCATGGGGGAAAAAAATAATATGCATATTTTACACGATTCTCCTTTTCATTCTGCAAGTGAACGCAACTTGTTTTGCTTCATATGCGTGGGAAAGCTTCACACTAGACCTATTCAAGTTCTATTGGTGTCGCCTCCAAGTGTCCACAACTATCCGCTAGCCACTCGTCTAATAGACCAAGACAGTACAGTCATGCGTCGCTTAACGACGGGGAAACATTCTGAGAAATGCGTCGTTAGGCGATTTCGTCGCTCTGCGAACATCATAGAGCGTACTTACACAAAACTAGGTAGTATAGCCTACTACACACCTAGGCTATATGGTATAGCCTACTGCTCCTATTCTACAAACCTGTAGAGTATGTTACTGTACTGAATACTGTGGGCAATTGTAACACAGTGGGTAAGTATTATAATATGGTATTATAATATTACATTATAATATTACAATCTTATGGGACCACCGTCGTATATACGGTTCGTCGTTGACCGAGACGCCGTTATGCGGTGCATGACTACAGTTCCCACTCTGTACGTGTTCCTCATACGTGTGTCCAGTTGAACTAATCTTGCTACGTTGGCACGGATAACTACATGAACTTGCTCAACGATACAGAAGCTTACTCGCACGCAACACATTGTTCGTATTATCTAGAAAAATACTAATAGTCATTACTCGGCAAGTGCAATGTTCGACCTTCTAAATCCAAGGTTATAACTCGATAATTTTGGCACAAATTTTGGTACGAATTGGATCCCCCCCCCCCTCTTCTTTATGCATTTTGGGAGCACAGATTAATAACTTCGTACGTCTTTGCTGTTTATATTTCAGTGAAATACGAAATCATCTCTCCAATATACACAGCTTTCAATTACATACACTATGTTAGCACCAATTTGCCATAGGACAACGTCTTTGATTCCAAATGAATGTGTCTCAACCGCAAATTAGCGGTTATTGGTATTTGCATGCTAATTGTGCAGTATGGAAACTTAGTTTTAATGGGAAATGTGGGTGATTTTATTCACATAATTGGGAGATCTGAATGAGTAAGAGGGAGAAAAGTATGTTCTATTTAATCCGAAACTAAAAAGGTAATAAAATCTTAAACAATTCATCGCATTCAATTACACATATTTAAATCGTAATCTGTAATGGCTCCTCTTCTTTTGACTAACAGACAAGTACATTAGAACAAAATTTTTGCATTATTGCACAAAGAGTGATTATTTTTCGATGCGGGCTTATATTTTGCATAATAATGTTCTTATGATGGGTGTGACTTCAGTAGCGGTCATGTTTCCTGCGATTTTACATGTCGACTGGTAAACTGTTACCGACGTTTCGAAGAAGTACGCAGCCTTCATCTTAGGGTCCAACATTCTGTAACTACTTACCCGCTGACATGGCTAGCATCCCCAAAGCCTTAAACTTTCTTCCAGTAATGCACTTAAGAGCAAGAATGATATGGTATTGACTGAAGATTACATTTTTAAGTAATGCTATTTTTAAGTATTAATTTATTATTTTCGGCCTACTTTCCTTTGTAAATACATGTTATTGATCTCCACTCGTGACTCATCACCTCAACGCAGGTACTGACTACTCCATAAAGAGAAGCTGATTATAAGGCCGATAGTAAATACAGTAAAACTGTGACAGTTCCTACTACAGCCTGAATAAATATTTCCAGTTTCTGTTAGGCCTACATGTTCGAAGAATACTGTTTTGTTAGCTAGGCTAATAAAGGGCGAAAGATAATTAATTTACTCATTTCACCAAAACGAACTTCCACGAATATTTCAATGGGGGTGTAATGAGATCAGGATGACAATGGTGGTAGTTATGGCAGTGGTAATAATAACTTGGTGGGGTATAAAATGGAGGAAGAAGAAATGCACTAGAAATTCTCTAAAGATGCTTCCCAGATTACAACTTCCACATCTCCCCACACCGCAACAGCCCCAGAGGGCCAGGGTCTCCTCATTATTGAGGCTTCGCGCCGACACTCAGACACAACACACTCGGTAGAGCTCCTCTGGACGAGTGATCAGCCCGACTCAGAGAACACTACCTGACAACACACAACACATACAACAGACAGCCATTCATGCCCCCGGCGGGATTCGAACCAGCAATCCCAGCAAGCGAGCGGCCGCAAACCCACGCCTTAGACCGCGTGGCCACTGGGATTGGCTCCAGATTACAGCTACTATTATTATTTACCGTTAAATATACTACTACGGATTGTACTTCAATTTATGTGCTGCATGTAACAGGAACTAGAAATTACTAATCCTACATTTCGTATTGGACTATTTAGTCCTTGAAGATAGGACCAATAGGCTACCCGAATCGCCAGTAAATAATTATCAATCAACGCTGCTTAAAATTCCAGAAGAGCGAACACCTCTCAACATAAATGCTCAATAGTGATTTACTAAGAGACTAATTTTACGAGATCTGAGTTTCTTACAACAGCGTTGAAGATTTAAGTCGCCTGGGATTTGTCGCCTCATCGACGGGACGTACTTACCTACGAACTGTTTACCAGTCGACAAGGCGTTGCACTCCAGAATACTTAAATCTTCGGGTTAATTTTAGTCAGTGTAAATACAGTAAATTGCATGATTTACCACAAACATCAATTTACTCAGTGTAAACAATAATGACAATTAGAACGTCAAACTGAGTTCGCAAAACTGCGAAAAGAAACTGTTAGCTTTGTCATGTTTGTCTATCCGTTCGTTCGTTCGCTCCCACTGGACGGATTTGCGCAAAGTTTGAACTATTTTCCGAAAATCTGTTGATAGTGGCTTACCGAGGGGGGGTTGGGGTTGGGGCTGGGGGGCTCAAACCCCCTGAAACTCCGAAAACCCTCCAAAATCGTGCCAAACTTAACCCAATTGTGAAAACTGTTAAAAATTGCTGAATTTAGGACGTCAAAACCCCAAGATGTTCGGAAAAAAGGCAGTAAAATTCTAAAACTACCCGGGTTCTCAGTTGTTTTACATTAGCAATGACAAATAAATTGGTTGTCATCATAAATAGTCTTAAAGTACCAAAAATTAAGAAAATTTTACTACATGAAATGAGATTTCTTGTACCAAATTACAACTGTCTCCAGAAACCCTGACTAGGGCGCTAACGTCCCCAAATCCCTGTTCTATCTGTATTCTGTCCTCAACTGAATTTGTTGAACCCCCTCCCCCCAAACAAAATCCCTGGGTACGCCACTGTCTGTTAAGAAAATTCTAGTTTTATCAAAATCTGACAAGAGTAACAGGTACTTTACATGAAGATTAATTTACATTTCTGGTCACATCTCACTTCATTTTTCTTAGATTGGGAATTGTTTCGGACAAAAGTTGTAGAGAAAATCAAAACACACGTTATGTTCTATAACTTTTTTTTTTTTTTTTTTTTCGAAAATCGTGCCGTTTATGAGACGTGGAAAAATATTTTGCAGTCGAACCGGCCACAGATGACAATATGGCGTTGCGCATTGCTTGCTGGATAACTAGGGTTACAAACACAATTTCATAATGTTCCACTACAACTATGGTTGCACGAACGCGCCAAAACCTTACATTTATACGTACATTGCCTGTTTTGTTTTTGTGTGCTTCAGTGTACTGATCATTTTCGTGGTACATATCTGCGAACAGCCGCCAGCAAACGTTCGTAATCCGTGCACCACAGATGACAGAAAGGTGCGCAAGGTGGAACCTTGGCATTGCTATGATGCAACGTAATGTGATAGTGCCGCTAGAAGGAAGGGTGAATTACCGGGGTGATGACGTGATGTATAAATCTTTGTAGTTGACTAATGTACGATTTTTGTGTTTGACTGAATTTAAGGTAAGTACAAAATTAGTACCTGAACAGAGTAATGTAGGATGTGGAGGCAGATTACCGGGAAAGTACCTAACCTTGCATCTCCATACATTTGTGCATATGACGCAACAGTCACTCGTGGAAGACTTGATTCTAGCTGAATCACATTTAAACAGTTTGGGCGTATGTGTAGAGAGAGGGCCACGTATTGTGTAAACCGACAAAGTACAAGTGTAGCTAAATATCCATTCAAGAATAGAACTTCGAATTATACGTAAAAGGAGAGGAAGAAATGTTGCAGTAAGGGAACGCAGATTTTTAGGGTTTCGTGCTGGACAGTCACAGCGTTCATTGTAGCTATAATAATGACAGTTCATTGTTGTAGACGTTAATAGCATTCTCAAATTTATTTCGTTTTGCAGTGTCTGCCAATAATGGAGACAGTTATAAGCTTAACGTGACGTCACAAAAGAATAACATGACTTTCAGAGCACACCTTCTGACAGCTGAATCCACTCTTAATAATCCATGACATTGTGATGCCATGCACTTTGACATGTTTGTTGCAATGAAGGCAGCCTGTTTAAAATATAATTGGAAGTTGTGCATTGTGGTTCTTTTCCACATCCAGCTAGCTTCGAAGTATTTCACTCATGGCATTTTCACAATAGGTCTTCATTTAGTGATTTACACAGCTTCTGAAAGTGTTTGTTACTCCTCTTTATGCTTTTCATTTATTAGGTGATGCATTCTTGCTATATGTGGCAATGGATATTACTTTGCTATTGAGTACCCAATCAGTTGTTTGTTCAAATGTGAAATTGCACCTCTGTTTATATATTGGAACATTGAGCTCTCTCTTTTGCTGCTTTCATTTCTTTCCTTTAAACTTGAGGTTATTAAAATGTACTCACTGCACATTCTTAGTGAATTGGATTTGCCTGTCTCATCGGGCTGATGGCCAGGGACTGTAATTGTTGTACTGCAAGAACACATACAAATTATTGTGTTACTTATATGTGCATTTATTTATTTGTCTTAAAAATGTTCTTATCATACTGTGAAAGTAAAGTGAAAGAAAACTTTTAAAATCTGTATTTGGTTCTTCATCCTGACACTGCATTGTTCAACACTGTGTGCGGAATCTTCTGTGTTCCCTTCATTTCCTTCATACAGGATTTAAGTGGTTTTCCTTAGTCCCTGCTGGTAGATTCCTGTGTAATACCTCATATTAGACCATGACCACTTCCTTCTACAGGGTGTTTCTTTTATTATTTCCCACAGCACAGCAGCTGTATTGTATTGAAAGTCAACGTGCTCTGGTATATCCCATGAGAGCTGTTGTGCCATGCTCAAGGAAACAATAAAATAAGACTGTGCATCCTTTGTAGTTATTTATTTGGTACTGTTTGATGCTGTGTTGTTTGACCTGTTAACATAATTAAGAAAGAGTAAATAAAAATATTTGCCACTTGGAGTCTGTTTACATTAATGTCTGACATTTTCTTTCGTGTCTCTGTATATATTGCTAATTCGTCCAACTGTAGTAGTAACATTATCAGAAAACTTGGACAAGTAAAGAGTTCTGAACTCAGGAACACATCTATCTGTAATATGGCAAACTGGGCACCTTGTGTTGAGTCAACCCAATTATGTATACATTTTCCTCTAGCCTGCGTTCATATACTGCATTAGTAACCAAACCTAACTTAATTGGTCTTTGTTGTTCTGGGATATTAACACAGTGTTGTTTGGTAGTTAGTTACCGATGTTTTGTGATGACCTGTCAGCCCCATCTTCAAGGGACTTGCAGTCCAACAACAAAGCGTACAATTTAATTAATTTTTCATTGAGTACTGGGGATTTTGTCCAGGAGGGTAAAGTGGCCAGGGTATGAAGCTGCCCACTCATCTCCATCTAGTGCTGAGTTAAGAATGAATAGAGCTATACCTCTGCTTCCCATATACTCCTTCATGGCTTGGACAGGGAAAACTTTGCCTTTTTTAACTGAATTTGTCTGTGTCATATGCAGGGTGTCTCACGTATTTTGCTCCTGGCTGTAACAGCTCGCACAGGTTGTCCTGAGAGATGCACACTTTCTGTGTCAAAGTTGCCATGCCCACACAAAATAAAGAGACACTCTGCACTGTTGTAATGCCTTCTTATATTTTCAGAAAGCACCATGGTTTATGAAAGAGTGTACCTATTGCCTCTTGCCATATTTGTGATCTTCCCATGCACATTTTTAGGAACGTAAGTAAGACTGTGTAAAACATTACTGTTTGACAGCGGTAAATAATCCCTGGCTTAAATTAATTATATGGGCCGTGGCTTGTAAATGACATGACACAACATATCCTGGTGCTGAACACACAAATTTTTTTAATTCTCTGATAGACTATATAGTAAGTTCAGTTCCTCTCATTCAGGGATGTTTTGAAAGACTTCATAGAAAGGACAAAGATTTGAATTGACATTCTGTAGTGTAATTTAGAAGGAACAATTTACAAAGTGTGTTTAGTGGCTTTTGTTGTGTATTATCTTCCTTGATCTGTGAAAAAATTGCACATGCATTTTATTAATGTTTATCCTGTATGTATTTCATCATAAATTGCTGATTATTTTGTGCAAGAAGTTTTCCTTCAGTATTTGAATTTACACTTTTGTATTTCCAGATACATAGCAGCAGTGTTGCTAGGACATGTTGAACCAGATTTTCCTTACATAAGTGATGCAGCCACGCATTCTCCAGAGAGTTGTGTCTTTGGTCAGCTGATGAATTGTGGGACAGTTTTATGTGAGTTCACATGGTTAATACTCTCATGTACCTGAAATGCAAATGACTGTTCTTACTTGGCTTTTCAGCATTTCTTTCCCTCTGCTTTGTACCCCATCCCTGTCCCTGTCTGTCAATTAATAACACTGATGAAGTGTGAATATCTAATATGTTAAAAGTTTGGTGGTGTGGGGATAAACTGAGAGTTAAATTTTGAGACATTCTACAACATCCTGCTATTAAGGCTAGCTCCATGTGCCGAGGAAATTATTTGGTGATCATCAGTGCGGATTTGGACACAACAGATTAACTGCTGATCATATATTCTGCTTTTGTCAAATACTTCAGAAACAATGGGAATACAGTGAAGCAGTGCATAATCTATTTATAAGCTTCAAGAAGGCTTATGATTCAGTTAGGAGGGAGGGCTAGTATAATATTCTCATTGAGTTTGGTATCCCCATGAAACTGGTGAGGCTAATAAAAATGTGTGTGAATGAAACCTAAGCAGAGTCCGGGTAGGCAAGCATTGCCTGATGTGTTTCCTATTAGGAATGGTTTGAAACAAGGAGATGCTTTATCGCCATTGCTTTTCAGCCTTGATTAAGAGTATACCATTAGGAGGGTTCAGGTAAACCAGGATCGCTTAAATTTAAATGGTACATAATAGCTTTTGACATATGCTGATGTTAATGTATTGGGTGGAAGCATACTTACTGTAAAGAAAAACACAGAAGCATTCTTAGTCAGTAGTAAGGAGATTGGTCTAGAAGTGAAGCTGCAAAAACTAAGTATGTGGTCATGTCTCATGATGAGAGTGTGGGGTGAAGTCATAATATAAAGACTGATAATAGTTCCTTTGAAAAGGTGGAAGATTTCAAATATTCAGGAAGAAATTAACAGCAGATTGAAGTGAGTGAATGCTTGCTGTCATTCAGTACAGAATCTTTTGTCTTCCAATGTGCTATTCAAAAAATTAAAGATTCAGGCATACAGAACTATAATTTTGCCTCTTGTTTTGTGTGGGTGTGAAACTTAGTCGCTCACACTGGGGGAGGAATGTAGGCTGAGGGTGTTTGAGAATAGGGTGGTGAGGAGAATATTTGGGCCTAAGAAGGATAAGGTAACAGGGGAATGGAGAAAACTACATAATGAGGAGCTTAATGATCTGTACTGCTCACTCAATATGTTCGCGTGATCAAATTGAGAAGAATAAGGTGGGTGGGGCATGTAGCACGTATGGGGGAGAGTAGAGGTGTACACAGGGTTTTGGTGGGGAAACCTGAGGGAAAGAGAACACTTGGAAGACCCAGGCGTAGATGGGAG
>Ga0123353_10010224_pt1 | contig 13057 bp, 11 predicted proteins | sample TergutLab28metaG_3_FD_92763 | JGI IMG/M metagenome (GOLD analysis project Ga0123353, IMG submission 92763) | Labiotermes labralis P3 segment gut microbial communities from Petit-Saut dam, French Guiana - Lab288 P3 | ecosystem: Host-associated > Arthropoda: Insects > Digestive system > Gut ...
ATCGGCGATTTACGTGCTGTGCGGCCATTACCTGATCGGCCAGGCGATGCAATGCGACCGCAAAAAACGGGTGGCCAAACTGTACATCGAAAAGAAACGCCCGGCGATCACCGCCCACTGCACCGTCGTCAAAAACGGCAACGCCCAGGAAATTGAAGATTACATTTTGATCGCCGGCCCGGTGCCCGCCGTTGTATGATTTTGCGAAAGTTGCAATAAAAGCCGGAATGGATCGCAGCGTAATGACGGGATGTGGTAACCGATCATCCATCGGAAATCCCGTCACTGCGCTATGCTCCGTTCCGGCTTTTATTGTGCTTGTTCGTGCTTTTCGTGTTGTTCGTGGATTAAAAATTCCGTCCGACGCTCAGGTTTGCGGCGAGACCTTCACGGATGCCGGTGTAGCCGTGGATACCCAGATCGACGAAACAACCGCGATACGTTGACGGTTTCCAGGAAACACCAAGCTCACCGATGCCGGTGCCGCCGCGCAGGGTCGGAACATCAAGTGCATAACCATACGTCGTGGCACGGGCGTCGCCGGCGAATTCGTACTCCCAGGCTGCGCCGATGTAGGGTCGAAACGTTCTGCGCGAGACGTCGGAATAACGCGCCCCCAGTCGTGTGCGGTGCGAGTTGACACATTGAAAATCCACCGGATCACCGGTCGAGAGCGTGACAGCATCACCGCCCAGACCGGTCCACAGGTATTTGGCATAGAGATCAAGCGTTGACTTGTTCGTGATGTCCCAAATTTTTCCGCCGCCGAGATGCACGCCGTAATACGGTGCCGACGCATCATAACTCGCCGCAACTCCTTTATTGTCGCGTATGTCGCGGTTGTAATAACCATTCGTCAACCCGCCGACACGGACGCTGGTTTCGGCATAAGAACGCCACCGCCCGACGGCGTTGAAATCCATGCGTCCCAGAACACCTCCTCCGTAATAACGAATATGCCCGCTGCCACGAACGGGACCGAAATCGTCAAACACGGTATCGGTGTCGTAGGAGCCGGTTCCGTATTCGAAAAACGCACCAAGCGTCAGGAAACCGGGGTTGAATTTTCTATATTTTGCGACACCGGCAATGAGCGACAAGCTGGACATATCGACGTGGCAGCCGGTGTCAAAACGCGACCAGCCGCCGGACATGTCGAAGAACATTTCGTAACCGCAACAACACGCCTCCCGCGCAGCACGGTCGGCTTCGTTCAAGCCATGCCAGGAAATCAGGTCGTTCCAGGAGATCAGATCAAGCCCCTGACTCAACAGTGACATGCCTGCGAGATATCCCTTGCTAAAGTCCTCCGTTTCGGGATTGACGGTGGGATCAATCGGCAGATAAGCCCAAAGTTGATTGAGATTGCTGGTCGGAATGAGGATGTCGAAATCGTAGGACAGCGTCACACCGGCATTGGCACGGGCTTTGTCATTGACGGGATGTTCTTTCAACTCGCCCGGATTAACATTGATGAGTACCAAATGATCCCCTGCCTGAAGTTTGTCATGCGCAGGATCAACAGTCAGGCTGACCGTGGCGCCGGTGATGTGCGTCGTGCCGATTTTATTGACATACAGCATGGCGTCATTTCCACCGGCTCCTCCGTTTGTTGCCAGATCGGCGGGGACGTAAAAGCCGATGTGCTGGAAATTTTGCACACCGGCGACGGTTGAGCGGGCGGAGTGGATGTTCAGCCGGTTTTCGATGGAGATGTGGTTGACCGGACTGCGTGCATATCCGCCGATGCCGTCAACGATGACGCTGTTGCCCGTGGCGGTGAGCGATGCAAAATCGCACAATTCATTGGAATAAGAAAATCCACCGTAGAACGAAGCGTAGCGCAGTGACCGGATCGAGCACCGAATGATCAGGTCACTTACGTTCACAGCGGAGAATTTTATGCGGAAGTATCTTGGCTCTCAAGGCATTACCACCCTCCGCATTTTGCCTGTTTTGCCAAAAATCCACTTGTACAGCTTGGCAACAACGAAGAAACCATCGTTTTGATTTTTGTGCATAGCAAGTTCTCCTTTAAAAAGTTGCCAAATAACAATACACACCCCTCGCCGCATATTGTAGCAGAACAGCCAACCAAATGCACGCGGTTTTGTGGAGTTTGGAGGATTGTGAAAGAATGAAACTCAAGGCGTCAAACTACAAAACGATCACGAAATATAGCCGCTTTTCAAACGTTACAAAATCGATATAATATTATCAGATATAGGTGTTTTGTGCACCGGGCTGGCAGGCAGATAGAATAAGGTATATTGATTAAGCAAACAATTCCATTTGAAAGGAAAAATCACATGGCCAAACTTACGATTCAAGACATCGATGTTGCGGGAAAAACGGTGTTAATGAGGGTGGATTTCAACGTTCCGCTGGACGATCAGGGGCAAATCACCGATGACCGCCGCATCCAGATGGCTCTTCCTTCCATTAAATCGGTGCTGGGCCGCGGCGGCAAGCTGATTTTGATGAGCCACCTCGGTCGCCCGAAAGACGCTCCCGATCCCAAATACACGATGAAACCGACCGCCGTTCGCTTGGCGGAACTGCTCGGCAAGCCGGTTGAATTTGCCACCGATACGGTCGGTCCCGACGCAAAGGCGAAAGTCGCCAAACTCGGTACCGGCGGTGTGCTCGTGCTCGAAAACGTCCGCTTCCAGCCCGGCGAAAAGAAAGGCGACGCAACGTTCGCGTCCGAACTCGCCGCGATGGCCGATATTTATTGCAACGACGCGTTCGGAACCTGTCACCGAACGGATGCCTCGATGGTGGCCGTTCCCAAAGCGATGGGCGGCAAGCCGAAAGTCGTCGGTTTCCTCGTCGCGAAAGAAATCGAGTACCTGACCGACGCGATTAGTTCACCGAAACGACCGTTCGTCGCAATTCTCGGCGGTGCAAAAGTTTCGGACAAGATTCTCGTCATCAAAAACCTACTCGACATTTGCGACAAAGTGCTCATCGGCGGGGCGATGGCCTATACGTTTTCGCTGGCTCAAGGCGGCAAAGTGGGCGATTCGCTGGTCGAAAAGGACAAAGTCGATCTCGCGAAAGAACTGCTCGCGGCGGGCGGCGACAAACTGGTTCTGCCGATTGACAACCACTGCGGCGATGCGTTTCAGGCCGATTGTCACAAGAAAATGGTCAAATCCGGCGAAATTGAGGACGGCTGGGAAGGCCTCGACATCGGCCCCGAAACGGCGAAGTTGTATGCTGACATCGTCAAATCGGCCAAAACGGTCGTCTGGAACGGTCCGATGGGCGTTTGCGAAATGCCGCCCTTCGACGAAGGCACCAAAGTCGTCGCCCAAGCGATTGCGGACAGCGATTCAATCAGCATCATCGGCGGCGGCGACAGTGCGGCGGCGATTCAGCAGCTTGGTTTTGCCGACAAGGTGTCGCACGTCAGCACCGGCGGCGGAGCAAGTCTTTCCATGCTCGAAGGCCAAAAATTCGAGGCCGTCGAAATCCTCGACAATAAATCCTGCGGTTGCCGTTGCGGTTGCGGATGACGTGAAATTTTCAGTATGAATATCAGCCGGAATGGAGCGTTAGCGGATGCCTCATGTTGCCATGTTATTTTTGTGAACGAAATTTCCGTTGGTACGGTTCCCACGGCCACGGGAAAACATTGGCATCATTCGCCCAGGTTTCCCACTGCCCGGCCATTTTGTCGGCAATGACGGGAAACACTCCGGACATGTCGATCATTTCGCTGCGGTCGGCTTCCATGTCGTACAATTCCCAGATCGCGGTGGGACCTTTGGCGACGAGCTTCCATTTACCGTCACGCACGAAGGCAGCAAATCGCCCGTATAGCCGGGCAGCTTGCGGTCGTCCACCATGTGCCCGATGCCCGCCTGATGCGGATGCAAACCCGTCAGGAGCGAAGCCCGTGTCGGGCAGCATCGCGCGGTGTTGTAAAACTGCGTGAACCGAACGCCGCCCGACGCAAGGGCGTCCAACTGCGGCGTTTGGATTTCGCCGCCGTAACAGCCGATGTCGGAATAACCCATGTCATCGGTCATAATCAAGATGATGTTCGGACGACCGGGACGGGTTTCCGCCGCCGCAACGGACGGCAAAAAGATAGAAACGCAAAGCAAGGACAACAATGAAGTGCAGAGAGCAGAGTTCAGAGAGCAGAGTTCAGAGAGCAGAGTAATTTGTATTTTTCACTCCGAACTCTACACTCTGATCTCTGAACTGCATCAAATCTTTGTGATGAAAAATAACCATGTGAACTGTACATTTCTCCTTGATCTCCTTGATCTCAATATCCTTATATTTGATTCGCAGTTCGTCGCCGGAGTGCAATTGCAGGGCGAAGTGTCCTTTTTGCCCGACGTTGTGCTTGATGTGCGTTTCATTGTCGAACACACCCGTCGCGTCCCAATCAGCGCGAACGATTCCGTTGACGATGGTTTTGATTTGCATCCCCTTGCAGATCAGTGTCAGTTCGTTCCAGCCGTCTTCGGCGTATTTCATGACGTGTTCTTTGGGTTCGTATTCGCCCGGCATCCCCGAGTCCTTGAGGCTCGGAAACACCCAACGCTGTTCCCCGCGGGTTTCGTCATAGATCAACCCCGTTCGCCAAGACTGGGACTTGGGCGGATGAATGTCAATCTGCGGCCCGTTCAACCAACCGCCGCCGTCGGTCTTGTCGTAACGACTGCGAAATTGCAGACCGCTGTTGCCCGGCGAATCGGAAAACACCTGGAATTTGAGGCGAATCTCAAAATCCGCAAATTCCCGGTCGGTCATCAGCCACACGTAATTATGATCTTTCCTGCCGATCGAATCGCAGGAAATCGCCCCGGCTTCAACGGTCCAGAACGTTTTTTCCGCATCCTGCGGCATACAGGCGACATGCCAGCCCGAAAGGTCTTTGCCGTTGAACAGCGGCTCCCATTCGTTCCCCTGGACCGGCTCGTCCGGCGCAAAACATAGACTTGTCAATAATACTGCGATCACTTGTAACATGGAATTCCTTTCGTGAAAAGTTGGTTGGATTGGGGTTGTGAAGTAATCAGAACAAGAAGTATCAGCGAGTGCCCGGGAAGGACGACCACGCCGAAACTGCCATAACAATATCATTTATACCTGATTTGCAATAACAAATCAACATCCGTCACTTGGCGCGGTTGAGAACGGTGAAGCGACCAGGGTCGGAGTGGGAAGCGCAAAATTCAGAGTTCAGAATTCAGAATAAAGACGGAATGGAGTACCGGCATTATTGTCTTGGAGTACCAGGCATAATTGTATGGAGTACCAAAAGCACGAACGGGTCAAAATATTCGTGTCCGTTCATGCCGTCCGTGGAAGAAAAAAGAGGGATTTGCCTCGCGCAGAGGGGCGAAAATACTTGTTGTGGTTGCTTTCTTGGGAAAATGAGTTAAAATAAGAGTGCAAAGAGCAAAGTGGAGAAGATCAAGGTCACTTTGAACGATTCACCAGCCACTCACCAGAGGTATCCATGCAGAACGAATTTGACAAAACACTGACCGGCGTTGGTTACAAGGGTTTGAAAACGAAGGCCGGGCTTCGGCGGTATATTGAGGTGAACGCCGTTGCGCTGATTTCGATCACGCTTGGGCTGGTCGGTGTCACGACGTTTTTCGCGTGGCAGACGGTGTTCCTGCCCGGGCTTGGGCTTTTGGTCGGGCTTTGGGCTTTGTACCGCCACTTGGATTCGCCGGGCGAAGTGGGCGGCTATTATCTCGCCGTGGCAGGCATCGCCGTTTCGCTGGTCATGGGGCTGGGCGGTTCCGGGCTGGAAATCTGGCGGCATTATTACTCCGTGCCGCGCGGCTACACAGTCGTTGATTTCGCCGATCTGGCACTGGACAAAAACAGAAAAGTCCCGGAACACATCGCCAAACTCGGTCGCGAAAACAAGAAGATTTTCCTCAAGGGTTACATGTACCAGTCGAAACAACGTAGCGGGTTGACCAATTTCGTTCTCGTGCGTTTGCTGGAACACTGCAAATTCTGCTCGGCCTTCGACAATCCGGCGGATATGATTGATGTTTATTGCGTCGGTGGTCTGAAAGTCAACTACCGCACCACACCCATCAAAGTGGGCGGCACGTTTTTCGTCAACGAGGATTTCCAACACGGCGAAATGCCCTACGCGATCGCGGCGGACCAGTTTCGGTGATTTCATGAATTTTGAGCGGAGGTTTGGAGATGAAAAACGCGAATGTCTTGATTGCAGCCGTGTTGTTTTGCGCGGGAATTTATGGAGCGGGTTCATCTTTGCCGCTTCATGCCGCATGGCATCAGGTCGAGGTTCCGGGTGCCGTGCCGGTGTTTCCGGGTCAGCAGGCCATTTTTTCCGCTTTTCCCCCGAATTGGCCGGTGAAAGACGAACTCGGTTTTGAAAATCTCGCGTTGCGCGACTCGGCCGTTCCGAAAGCGTCGTCTTCGCTGAGGGGATACGACATCCACAAAGTCGAACATCTCAACGACGCGCAAAGCGGGAACAACCACAGTTGGGTCGCGGCGACCAACCCCGCCTGGGCGGAAATTGATCTTGGCGAAACCTGTTGGATTTATCGCGTCGCGTTCGGGAACGATTCCGGCGGGGTCTATTCCGATCGGGCGGCGTCGCAGTTTTCCATTCTCGTCGCCACGGAATACGATCGCGACAGTGCGGCGGCCACTTGGAAAAAGGTGGCACCGTCCCGCCAAGCCATGCCCATCCTTTCGCGGACGGATTTCTGTTTCGAGCCGGTTCAGGCACGTTATGTCCGCATTAATATTGAAGCGACCAATGGCGGTTCCGCCCGTATTGATGAATTGGAGATTTATGGCCGCACGACGCAAATCGCATTGAGCGAAATCCCTCAAGAATTGTTGGTCGCACAAGAGACCAAGACGGAAAATTCCCAAGCGATATCAACAAAAATCGACGCCGCGAAACTTCACGACGAATGGATCACCACGCTCGTGGACGAGGAATACGCATGGTTTAAGGCTTACGGTCGTGCGGACATTGATCCGGGTTTGACCCATACGCCTTACCCGGAAACGAAGCACCCGATCAAGATTGCCAATGACGAAACGACGCTCGTGACGTTGCAAACGGCTCCCCGAATTGAGAAACCGCTTGACGATCCGATGTGGGAGCAAATTTCCTCTGGGACGGTGCGGGTTGCCGTGCCGGGAACGTTTTCCCAAGGAGCGGCGGTGGAATACCAATGCCGGGCCGCGATTTCCGGGGAATATCTTTATGGACGGATCACGACGAACCGCTTGCTTAGTCCTCATGTTGCGATTTTGCAGACCCAGCAAGCCTCCGGTGTTCTTTTTCTCGGCGAACAAAATGAACTTCTTTGGCGGAATTATCAAACCGATACCCAGTGGACCGACACGAAATTGGATTCCTTCGTCAACGAAACGCGAACATGCCTTGCGTTTCGTATTCCGCTGACGCTTCTTCCGGATGCAAATTCCGGGTTATTCGTTCGCATGGGGATCGGCGGACGTTATACGGACAGGCTTGGCCACCCGGTCGCGTTTTATCCGGGGAATATTGCTGTGTGTGATTCAGGTTTCAAGCAGGGTGAATTCCGTTTGACGTTGACCAATCACGGAGCAACTACCGTTTCCGTTGACAATCTTTTCGGAGTAGAAAACGATGCCGGTCGGCTTCAACCCGGCGTTCCGCACACGTTGCTGCTTTCCGCCATGCAAGACCCGATCGGGTTCAGGCATGACTTGGCCCTGAATTTGCCGAATTGTACCCGACAGGTTCAACTGCATCTGTTCCGCTATGATCCCGTCGGTCGGGCTTTGATGCTTTTGGAAAGCATGACGGATCGTGCCAAAACCACGGATTGCATCACATACACGGTGCAACGAATGATCGCATTGAAGGCACTCGAAGAACTCAAGCAAAGACATCAGCAATTGGCTGATGAACCGTTTTACGCGAAATCCGTTCGTAATCTGTTCCGTGAGGTGCGCCAAGCAAAACGGACGTTGTTCTTTGCCGATCCGGAAATGGGGGATATTGCCCGCGTTCTGTTTGAAAAACGCCATCCGCTCCATCCGTCGCATAACTACAGCGATGTTTACGACTCGCAGTGGCGCGAAGGGGGCGGCATTTATGTTTTGGACATTCCCCGCGAAAACGGCGTTTTCCTCCCGGAAAAAGCGAACCTCACCGAATTGTTCCGCTCCACCGGCATGGCACGTCATCCGGTGGCGAATTTCAACGTTTCCAAAATTTACTTCACCGACCGGCCTTCGTTCCAGGACTACTGGCACATCATGGAAGTCAACCCCGACGGAACCGCTTTGCGGCAACTCACGGACGGACCGTTCCACGATCTTTGGCCCTGCCCGTTGCCCGACGGCGATCTTGCGTTCATCACGACACGTTGCATCCAGCGATACCTCTGCTGGGAACCGCAAGCCTCGGTCTTGTACCGTATGGATGTCAACGGGGAAAACATGCAACGGCTCTCGTTTGCCAACCTGACGGAATTCGCACCGTCGGTGTCGCGGGACGGGCGGATTCTCTGGACGCGGAGTGAGTACCTCGACAAAGGGTCTGATTACGGGCACACGCTCTGGTATATCCACCCCGACGGAACGTTGCCCGACCTGACGTTCGGGAATACGATTGTCCTGCCGCAGGGTTATGCCAACGGACGCGAGGTTCCCGACAGCAACGAAGTCAGTTGCGTCATGATTTCCCATTTCGGCGATTTGAACGGGCCGCTGACCTTGCTCGACATCGATAACGGACGCTTCAATCCCGATTCGATTCATTCGCTGACACCGGAAGTCCCCTGGCCGGGATTCTGGGCACGTAGCGAAACGTTCCGGGAGCCCTATCCGATTGCGAAAAATCTGTTTCTGGTCAGTCATTCGCCGCGCGACCGGTTCGCGCTTTACGTGCTGGACCGGTTCGGCAATCGCGAAATGCTCTACATCGACGATGTTTACGGTTCGATGTGTCCGACGCCCTTGAAACCGCAGCCCGTGCCGCCGGTGATTCCTTCGGCGATTGATCCGATTCTGGTGGAAACGAAGACGGGCGTTTTCACCGTGGAGGATGTTTACAAGGGGATCGACCATCTGGTTCCGCGCGGTTCGGCCAAATATCTCCGCGTTTCGCAGGAAATGCCCCATTTTCTCGACCAAAATGAAGACGGTTCTTATCGGGCGAGTTATCAGCCGTTCATGGAATTTTACGCATCGCCGGTCGACTTGATTCCCGGTCATTACGGCTGGAGTTCCTACGTCGCCAAGGGGGATTTGGGATTGGTCGCAATTGAAGACGATGGTTCCGTCAGCTTCGAGGCACCGGCGGAATCCGTTCTGTTTTTCCAGCTTTTGGACAAGGATTTCAACGAAATCCAGCGGATGCGGAGCGTCGTCCAGCTTCAGGCGGGTGAAAGTCGAAGCTGCATTGGCTGCCATCAGGATCGCCGGACAACGACACCGCCGCGCCAGACGATTGCCTTCAATTCGGCTCCTCAAAAACTGATTCCCTCTCCGTGGGGAGCCGGGCCGTTCGATTATGCGCAAGTGGTGCAACCTGTCCTGGACAGGAATTGCATTTCCTGCCACAACGAAAATGACAAAGACGGTTACGACCTGACCGGTCGGCTCGACGAAAACAGCATTCCTGCGTCCTTCAGGACGATCCTCCAAAACGGTTGGGTTCACTACTTCAACTGGCAGTGGCAGGCGGGCGTTCCTTCCAAAGCGGAACCCTATACCTTCGGAACGTTCCAGAGCAAACTTTGGGGCATTCTCGAAGATCACCACGAAGTCAGACTTTCGCAAGACGAAGAACGGGCGATCAAATGCTGGGTTGACCTTTCGTGCCCGCTTTGGCCCGACTACATCCAGCGATCACACAGAAATTTATCGGCAATCCGTCCCAAGTAATGATGACGGGACTTGCCGGTTTTTTTCTAACGCCCGAACAACGCTGTCAGGCAAATGGCAGACCAAGTTTCGAATCCGGCGAGATCGGCCAACAATTCCCGAATGGGAACGAAACCGGATTCGATCAGATCGGTTTCACGCGAAATCAGATCGGGGCGTTCCAGCCGGAAATGATGCACGATGCCCAGGTGAACCTTGCCGACTTCGGTTTCGTCGTCGTTGATCAACCCGACGCACTGCTCCGCATAAGGCGAGCGGAGATCGACTTCTTCGTGTAGCTCGCGAAGCATTCCGGTGCGGTACAGGTCATGCGATTGTTCGCCGCCGAGATCATCGGACGAAATATGCCCGCCGACGCCGATGCTTCGCTTGCTATGCAGGCGGCTTTCACCCATACCGCGCCCGCGAACGTAATGAAAAATCGACATTTCGCCGTTCGCATCGGTGTGGGAGAAAAACATGTACGGAATCAACTGCTTGAAGCCGGGATCGGTTTCCACTTCCGCCCGGGGGCGAAATGACGTTTGCTCCGGCGCGAACAATGCCGGAACGTATCGTGACACGTCGGCGGTGAAACCCTGAAAATATCCCAGCGAACGAAACAACGCCGTGGGAACGACCAAGACTTTTTCTTCGGATGTTGACATGATGTAAGGCAATGGTGAAGTTGTATCAATCAAAGTATTATAACCAGATCACGACGCGTAAGCTAGTGGCAGGCAATAGCAGCCGGGAACGTAAGTGACCGGTTTACCATTTAACCGGTCACTTACGTTCCCGGTTGCTGTTGGAAAATCGTGAGATCATGATCCCGCCATTTCACTGTGTTCCACGCCTGTACTTGTGCTGTAGTGATGCGGTTCCATGGAAATGTGCGAGCGATCAAAATAGAAATCGTTGGCGTTGATTCCGTCATCATTGAAATCATCGTAAGAACAGACATAGCCCGGGAGCAGGGAACGCTCCTTTTCCTCCTGCCATGCAATAAGCACGGCATTTTGGATCATCTCCCGACACATCGAGTTGATTGGATGAGCGATGTCGGCATACAATTTGATTCGTTCCGTCCCCATTTGACGGTGAAGCGTATGGTCGAATCGATAACCGCACTGGTTGCAGTAGTTTGCCTTGACGTGGTTTTTGACCCGGCATTTGGGGCAATGGACCGTCAGTTTCCGACTTGGCATTGCGACAAACGCCCCATGAAGACCTTCGATGATTTTCAAGTCACGGACAACAAAACAATTGTCGAACGTGATACAGCAAAACGCCTTGAGACGATCCGTCGGGTCATCCATTAATTTGATTTTAACATCGGTGATTACCATAATTTGTTTCCTCCATTGTTGTTGTTTTACCGCACAAAACCGCAGATGTCACGGAATGTGCGACAAAAACCTCTCCTATGTTCTCCAACCGCAATCGCGCGGCCAGTTGACGTGCGTGTTGCCGATGACGACATAACGCGAAATATGTCGTGCCGCTACCCGTCATCTGGTGTGCCGGGCAATCGAGTTTCTCAAACTGTTCGCGAATCTGCCTGATTTTGGGGCAAAGCAAACGTGCCGTTGTTTCAAGCCGGTTGAACATCCCGGAACGAATTTCCAGGCGATTTCCACTTCGCAGACCTTTGAGCAGTTGCTCAGGGGATCGATGATCCGTAATATGATCTGCGGAACACGCCCGGTAGGCATCGGAGGTCGAAATATTTTCTGGTGGTTTGACGATGACAAAATCCATCCTCGGACTCAAGCCAACCGGTTCGATCAGTTCTCCACGACCACGACCGAGCGTGAGGTCGTCAAAAAAGAACAAAGGAACATCACTTCCGAGTTCCGTTCCGAGTACCACCATTTCGTCCTGTGTGAGTCGCAGGTTCCACATCTTGCAAGCCAAACGAATGGCCATGGCCGCATCGCTGGAACCGCCGCCCATTCCGGCCTGGCTCGGAATTCGTTTGATGAGCCGAATGCGGCAACCACTTTGGATGTTGTATCGCCCTCGGACATGTTCCACCGCTTTGACGACGAGGTTCTCCGCACCTGTTGGAATATCCTTTGCTGTTTGCGTAAAATTCACATATTCACAAGAAAATACAATTTCCGACGATTCTATAGAACTGATGACGAGTGTATCAAATACGCTGACCTGGCAGCATAGCGAACATACATTATGATAGCCATCCGGTCGTTTTCCGTGGATTTCAAAGAATAGATTCAGTTTCGCAGGAGCGAAGCCGACAAAGCCCCGAGGCGTTGTGCAGGTAATCATGTTGGTTTCATGGTTTCGATGTCAAAGGTGTATTGATAGACCAAGCCACAACATAGATGAATTTTAACATCTATGTTGCTTTTTTGTCAATACCAGTACGGTACTTTTGTCCAGTAAATTCGTTTTTTTGTGCGTTTCGGTTCTTCTTCCCCGAACTTCACGAACAGACACGAACTGTTTGATTGTTCGTGCTTTTCATGCCGTTCGTGGAAGAAAAACTGTTTGATTGTTCGTGCTTTTCGTGCCGTTCGCGGAAGAAAATACACAAAGATCGTAAAATATTACGACATCTTATCAAATATAACGTTTATTATTGGATTCAGGGACGGCATCGAGGCACTTTTTAACGTGAATGAGGTACTTCCGAAGTACCCCACGACGTATTATTTTTGACGTAACCAATGATTTTAACAGGAGTTATCAGTTTTTTGTGTCCGATGGCGGGTTACGAGTGGCGAATGATGAGAATTTGCATCATTGACCGGAAGGCGGCGAGTGGCGGATTGCGGAAAATGTGGCGAGTGGACGGATATTAATTCTCGCCACCCACTACTCACCAATAGTATCTACACAGAATCATTGTTAAAATCATCAACAGATGTAACAGATACAACAGATAGGTAAAATAGCAAAAGTCATTATATAGATAATAGATAAAACAGGTAGCTATTTATTCTATTAATTGTCATGTAGTTTAATTAACATGTTTTTTTATTTTATCTATTTTCTAATGCAACTTCATAACTGCACTTTCCAAGAATTATATGAACAACTATCAAAAAGTTTCGCAAATTACGCTGTTTTCCATTTGAGCGATCTATTTCACGCTGCTTTGCTCAAAAAGCAAAGAAAGATATAAATAAAACGC
>Ga0123353_10010225_pt1 | contig 13057 bp, 13 predicted proteins | sample TergutLab28metaG_3_FD_92763 | JGI IMG/M metagenome (GOLD analysis project Ga0123353, IMG submission 92763) | Labiotermes labralis P3 segment gut microbial communities from Petit-Saut dam, French Guiana - Lab288 P3 | ecosystem: Host-associated > Arthropoda: Insects > Digestive system > Gut ...
CACTTCAAGACCGAGCGGCATATGGATCGCCAGAATCAGGAGACCGGCGACCAGCGCCGGTAAAATAATAGAAAATTCGGATAACATGAATGTTTACCTCTTTGACAGTAAAATCTGGATGGTTCTTTCAAACAGTTGGAAAAGGTCTTCTGTTCCTCCTCCTCCGACAGTAAAAGGCATTTCAACATATGGAATACCAGTTTTGTCAGACAGCCATTTGGCAGCGGTTGAGTTTTCAAAAGGTACATAATCAATCAAAGTGACATTTCGATTTTGAGCAATGGTTACCAGTTGGGATAAATGCCGCGATGTTGGTGGTACGCCGGGCAAAGGCTCCAGCGTACCAGCGCAAACGATGCCCAACCAGTTATACAGGTAGGCCATGTTTGGGTGGTTTGAAATAACAACCATTCCTCTCAGCGGCTCCGCCTGTTTGGTCCATGCTTTTATCTGGCTTTGCAGTTTTGATCTGAATTCCTTGTGACGTTCTTCAAAGAAAGATTTATTTGCCGGATCAAGAGCGGAAAGCTGCTCCAAAATAGCATCCGATACGGGCAGCAGGTTATTCGGGTTCAAATGGACGTGGGGATTGCCTTCAGGGTGCACGTCACCCATACTACGGTCGATTTTCTCCGGAACCTCCAAGAGCCTGGCAAGCCGGGCAGCCATGATGACATTTTCGCCGCTCGCCTGGACGGATCGTTTTCCCGCTGTTTGCTGCAAAACAGGAAGCCAGCCGGCTTCGAGACCCGCGCCCGTACAGACAAGCAGGTCCGTACCGCGCATTTTCGCAATCAGGCTTGGTCGTGCCGTAATGGTATGTGGATCCTGCTGTACCGTGGTAGCGGTAAAAATTGTTACTTTGTCGCCCGCGATTTCACGGGTTAGAGAAGCCCACTCTGGTGTGCAGGCGAAGACGTTAACCTTCGCCTCAGCCGAAGGAACAAATAGAACCATTATTGAAAATATTAGCAGATATTTTTTCATGTCTGATTCCCTTTCCTAGAACCCATGAGCGCCATGAGCGCCAAGGGTGAGTGTGTATTGAAAAATGACTTGATGGTGTGTTTTGCTGAAGGTTCTGTCGTTATTGTATTGCATACGAAAACGCCCGTATTCGCTGGTGTTGTATTCGGCCATCATGCTGTGCGTCATTGGATTACGCCCGCCCGCATTCAATGATGTGTTTTCAAATCCCATTGGTGTTCGTGGCGCGTCTAAAAACGCGTAACGGTATCCCAGGCGATAGTTTTTCCTGAACTTGTAGACGGCTTGCGCGTAAAACCCAGAGCTCTTCGCATTGATGTCGGCGGATGCCATGCCGTTGTCGAAATCACCTTTTTCGTTCCGGAATATATATTCGGCCTGCAAGGCAAACTCTGTAACTCTGTTGTTGCCTGCGGGTGAATAGGTGTATCTGAAATCGGCGCAGTATAAATCGTTATTGCCGTTGAAAACGACGCCATCGGCGTCTCTTCCTTCACCGTCGCTTTTAGCATGCATATAGTAAACGCCCAGGCGCCAGGCATTGCTTATCCCGATATCTCCGCCAACACGGGCGTATGTTGTAATCAGACCGGGAGAATTGCCTTTGGGGTTTGCCGGAAAGTCACGTCCGCGAAAAACGCCGGCGCCGATTTCGCTGTAAAAAACAGTTGGCAGAACAATCGACGTCTGAACGCCGTCATCGCTGAATCCGGTGTTTAAGTACACGCGATAAGGCAATGGTCGGTCGACGAAATCATCCGTGTGTTTGTGTTTTTCATTCATGTAGCCGAATGTCACAAGTTTGCGGCCTGCCGTGATTGTAAAACCAAACGGCAGACCAAGAGTTTTGAAGAAAGCTTCTTCCAGATCAACTTTGTCCACGCCATCTTCGTTGATAATAGATACTGTGAGCGCACTGTAAAGCTTATGATCCACATTGGCTTTAAGAGTGATCGAAGTTTCTTCAAGAGAAAAACCTTTGCCAATGCGCATACCTTCATTGCCAGTCTGAAATCCCGGAATGTTCGCTTTGTCTTGCGAAAAGTAACCGTATTTGCCACTCAAAATTACATCCATAGCTGGATTGAAAACCGATTCCCCTAAAGCAGCCGATTGGTTTCGGTGCGCAAACTGCGCGGAAGCCTCCAGCTTTTGAACCTTTTCTTCGAGTTCTTCAATGCGCTTATCTGTTGAGGTGTCTAAAGTGTTTTCGGTTTTATGAATCTTTTCTTCCATAGATTCAGTGTGCTGGTCTATTGAAGCGTCTAAAGCGTCCTCGGCAAAAGAGGTGGATGATAACAACAGAAAACAGAATGCCGCTGCAAGACATAACTTATCCAATTGAATATATGTAATCGTATGACGCGCTTTCATTTCTCCTGTCCCCTATGGAGTAAATGTTGATTACATGCACAACCAATATCGGACACATATATCCGTATTGTGTGCAGTAACACTTCCCTTTCCGGAGACAGCGCTTTGGAGCTAATTAGAGCGCGAAACCGGAAACTTTGATTAGGGAGACAAAAATCGAGGGTTTAGGACAAGGGAGGCGCGCGCGAACTAAAATTGCTTATTAGTTTGGGGTCTCGATAAATGGCGTCGTCGGAAATGAAAAGAAACTCTTTATGCTGAAAAAGCTGAGCAATATCAGTAACAGCTCCTGGGTCTAGCAACGGTACATGCTGGATAAGCCGACAGATTATGCAATGTTCATTGGATTCATGCCAAGCCAGGTGCTCTGGAACAACGACCGCAGAAAAGGTGAACATTCCCGCAAGAAGCAATGCCGCGACAACTTGTACGGCGCCTGTTTTTATATGATGAGGCATCTTCATATCAGATTATGCATCGCCTTAGCTGAAACCAGAGTATATGGGTTCAGCAATTAGTACACGTTCAGGACTAAATGTCAATAACTGTTTCCGCCTGCATCGGGTTATTGGGGGGTATTCTTATTACAATGTTTGATTTGAGTTCCACCTTTTTCGAATGGCGCCCCCGGGGCGACTCGAACACCCGGCCAAAGGTTTAGGAAACCTCTGCTCTATCCGCCTGAGCTACGGGGGCGTTTTGCTTTTTGGAATCAATCGTCAAATTGTATCAGCGAAAATACCTTTTGTCCTTCAAACTGCTTCCGGCCGTTCAACGCGGTGAGTTCCACCAGGAAGCAGCATTCCGCGACATCGGCTCCCATTGTCTTCAGTATTTTGAGCACCGCGGATATTGTTCCTCCAGTAGCGAGAACATCGTCAACCACCAGAACTTTCATGCCCGGACGAATGGCGTCTTCGTGGATTTCGAGACAGTCCGTGCCATACTCGAGTTCATATGAAGCGGAAATAGTCTTGCCTGGGAGCTTGCCCGCTTTACGGACAAGGATGACGCCTGTCCCCAACTTGTGCGCCAGCGCTGCCCCTACTACAAAACCACGCGCTTCTACTCCAATAATGGCATCGATCCCATCGGTAAGGTATCGGTGCGACATCAGGTCGATTGCCTGCTGGAAGGCAATCGAATCGGAAAGGAGCGTGGTGATATCTTTGAACTGTATTCCTTTCTTTGGAAAATCAGGGATATTGCGGATTATGTTTTTAAGATTGTTTGTCGGCATGTTGGTCTTCCTTGTGGTTTCAGGTGGTATTCGATGGGCTACAGCGCCCTTCCGGTCTTCGCAACTTCGTGCTGATTCTACATGAATCGCGTCTAAATGTCCGTAGAGTTGAGATGACCGTCAGTTCAAAAAACCGGTGAAACCGTGCTTGCCGATCATGGGAACGAAGATGCAGGATCCGAGATAATCGGTGACCGCTTTTCCTTCACGCTTTGTCACCTGCAGCAGTTCCTGGCTTAGCCGTCCGCCTACCGGGAGAACGAGGATTCCTCCTTCCGCGAGTTGTTCAATCCAGGGCTGCGGAATGGACGGCGATGCGGCTGCCGCCAGGATGCGATCGTAAGGCGCCAGGGGCGGCCAACCAAGGGTTCCGTCATCGACAAAAAAATCTATGTTTTCGCATCCAAGTTCGCCGAGAAGGCGCTTGGCTTTCGCCGCAAGGGATGGTATGCGTTCCACTGTTACGACCCGTTGCGCCAGCTTCGACAGGATCGCCGTGTGGTATCCCGATCCGGTGCCGATCTCCAGAACCTTTTCTGTCCCGGTCAACTTGAGGGCCGCCGTCATCTCCGCGACTATGAAAGGCTGCGAGATAGTCTGCCCTTCCCCGATGGAGACCGGCTCGTCCGAATATGCTCTGTGGCGCAGGTCAGGAGGGATAAACAGATGGCGTGGGATTTCTTCCATGGACGCAAGTAACCGCTTGTCGCGTACTCCTCTGCGCTTGATCTGTTCTTCGATCATTTTTCGACGAAGCGTTTCTTCCATCACCAGATCCATTTCCGCAACGTTCTCAAAGCGGAATAATTCGTCATGTCGAGGTGAAGTGGAGTGACGGAAATACAGTTATCTTCTACTGCCTCGATGTCGGATCCGGGAACCTCTTCGGTGGAAAGGTAGTCGCCTCCTATCCAGTAATATTTGCGCCCTCTGGGATCTTTTTTCTCCACGATGATGTCCCCGTAGAGCCGTTTCCCCATCCGGGTTATACGGACTCCGGAGATCCGATCTTGCGGAAGGTTCGGTACGTTTATGTTGAGGAGAGTGTCGTCCGGCAGTTTGTTTTCCCAAACCTTTTTCACCAGGGTCACGGCGAATTGCGAAGCGACATCGAATCGGAACTTGCTGCGCGTGACAACGGAAAAGGCGATAGACGGGATTCCAAGAATGGTGCCTTCCATGGCCGCGGCTACGGTGCCCGAATAGGTTATGTCGTCTCCCAGATTGGCTCCCTTGTTGATGCCGGAAACGAGTACGGATATCTTTTTCCCTTTCAAAATGCTGTTGACTCCGAGGTTGACGCAGTCGGTCGGGGTTCCATCTATGCTGTATGTGCGTGGACCAAGTTTCTCGATCCGCAGCGGGTGCGTCAATGTCAAAGAGTGGCTGGACGCGCTTCGCTCCCGGTCCGGGGCCACGACGTATACCGTGCCGATACTCTCCATTGCTTCCGCCAACGCGGCAATTCCTTCGGATTGCACACCGTCGTCGTTGCTTACGAGGATGATCGGTTTGTTGCCTTCCAATTGAGTCTCCTTTTTGAATCGTTGGCGGTTGGTTTTTAAAGAATTAAAAAAAAGGGGTTGGGCTTGATTTTGCCCAACCCCTCATTATTTTTTGGTCGGGACGACTGGACTTGAACCAGCGACCCCTTGCACCCCATGCAAGTGCGCTACCAGGCTGCGCTACGTCCCGAGCAGGAATGAACAAATATAATCCGAACAGATAGGGGTTGTCATCTGATTTCTTACACGTTTCAGGTATTCTTTATGCCTTTGTCCTGCCGTAATCGTCTTTGATCCTTATAATGTCGTCTTCGCCGACATATTCCCCCATCTGGACTTCGATGATGATCAGGTCTTCGGCTCCCGTGTTCTCCACCCGATGGTATGCTTCAAGCGGGATGTGGATGTGCTCGCCCATGGCAAGAGACACAGAAGTAAGCTTGTCCAGATCGCTCCCAACAGTTACCAGGGCTTCCCCGCGGACCACCTGCCAATGTTCAGAGCGTTTCAAATGTTTCTGAAGGCTTAGACGCTTGCCGGGCCGGACGACGAATTGCTTGACCTTGTAGTTGTTTTCTTCGATCAGGACCAGGTAGTAGCCCCAGGGGCGATCCCCTCGCTCGTTCTTCATGAGATTCCCTTTTCCCTGTACCGCAAAATCAAAATAACGTTGGAGGAAATTCCTTCGTGACTCTCAAGACGCAAGATGATTATTTAAGTATTGCCTGGATCTTGGTGATATCTTTTTTGATTCTCTTGAGCTCTGCCTTGAACTGGTTTTCTGTCAACTCCAGCGATAGCTGCTGCTGCCGGCTCTTTGTGTGTGTTTTCAGCTTTTCGCGTGCGCCTTCAATCGTAAACCTCTCCTCGTAGAGAAGACGCTTGATCTCGATCAGCGTCTCCACATCCTGACGCCTGTACACGCGATGCTGGGATTTATTTTTCGTCGGCGAAATCCGAAATTCTGATTCCCAGAAACGGAGTACGTAAGGTTTTACTCCCAAAATTCGGCTCACTTCCCCGATTTTGAAGTAGAACTTGTCGGGAATTTCTTGAGCCGTCACACAATTCTCTTATGATGCTTTATGAAGGTTTTTCGTTGTTGATGTGGATCTTCAGGATCTGACTGGGTCGAAACGTAAGCACACGTCGCGCGGTGATCTGGATGTCGTCGCCAGTCTGGGGATTGCGCCCTTTTCTGGGACGTTTGTCACGGAGGGTGAAGTTGCCAAAACCTGAAATTTTGATTTTTTCACCTTGTTTCAGGCATGTCTTCATTGTCTCAAAGATCGCTTCTACTATATCCTGAGATTCTTTTTTCGAAAGCCCGCCGATCTTCTCGTATACAATTTCGACCAGGTCAGCTTTCGTCATGACGCGTCCTCCGAGCCTTCATTTATGTGGTTCGTATCTTTCCGCCGAACCGATTCTCTAATAAATCTATGACTTTGGTATGTATACTATGTACGTCGGTGTCCGTCAAGGTTTTGTCCGAAGGTTGTAGTTTCAAGCGAATGCCAACGCTTTTGAGTCCCGCTCCGATTTTTTCTCCCGTGAAAATATCGAACACGGTCGCTTCTTCAATCTCTTTTGAAGATTCACGCACGAGCGCCAGCACATCTCCTACCGGAACCTCCATAGGGAAAACGCAAGCCAGATCGCGGAAAACCGGGGGAAACTTCGCCAACGGCCTGAAAATACCGACAGGCGGCGGCTCCGCGGTAGCCGTCTGTAAACGGATTTCTCCATAGAAAACGGAGCTTGTGATTTCGTATTCCGCCAAAAGCTCCCTGTGGATCGCGCCGAGCCAGCCGATGCATTCGCCGCGCGCGATGAGGTCGGCGCATTTGCCTTCTTCAAAAAACGGATGTTTTTTTGTTGGAACCGCGTGAACCGGACCGGCGCCAAGGTGCGACAGGAGCCCTTCCACAACTCCCTTGATGTCGTAGAAGTCTACGGGGACAGCGCCGCCCGACCATGCCGCTGCGGGAAGCCGTCTGCCGCAGAGGATTACCGCAAGGCGCGGCTCCTCGAAATGTCCGGTCTCCTCAAAAGATTTTCCGAACGCCTTACCTATTTCATAAAGGCGAATGTCTTCGATGAATCGCCGCGCGTTGTCAGCCACGTTTTGCAACAGTCCTGTCACAAGACATGGGCGCATCAGGGTTGTTTCTTCCGAGATCGGGTTCTTCACGCGGATGGCGTCGGCCGGGTTGAAGCCAAGCAGATCCGCCATGCGTTCCCATTTTCTGCCTGAGGTAAAAGAAAAATTCACTGCCTGATGAAAACCGTTGGCCTGAAGAAAGTCGCGCGTTTTTTCCGTCAGGTCGATGTAGCGGTCGTCGGATGAGAATTCCGGGGCGTCTGATTCGGGATACGTCGTCGGGATTTTTTCGTACCCGGAAAGCCGGGCGATTTCTTCGATCAGGTCGATCTCCCGCTCGATGTCGAATCGATAAGTGGGAACAGTAACGCTCCACTTCTCTGCTTGAGTCGTGTCAAGCGGGAAGGAAAGCCGCTCGAAGACCTCTTTGCATTCTTTAGGCGAATAGTCCATTCCTACGATCCGGGCCGCGCGCGCCGGCCGGAAAAAGATCTTGCGAGGCGGTATATTTCCGCCCACATCGATGCTCCCCTTCGCTGCGGATAGGGATGTGATCCTGGCCAGCAGCGAGACTGCCAGATCCGCCGCGAACCGGGTTCCGCCGGGATCCACGCCGCGCTCGAACCGATAGGAGGATTCGCTGGACAACCCCAGCCGACGCCCTGTGCGACGGACTGAAGCGGGATCAAAATGCGCGCTTTCAAAGAGAACGCGAGTAGTGCTTTCCGTGACCTCGCTGTTGATGCCGCCCATAACGCCGGCGACAGCTACGGGGGCGGCCCCGTCCCAAATGAGCAGCATGTCGGGATCGATATTACGTTGCGTACCATCAAGTGTCGTGAAAGGTATTGTTTTTTCCGGAACCCGAACATCGATCCGTGCGCCGCTCAATTTGTCGAGGTCAAAGGCGTGCATCGGTTGCCCGAGTTCTAGCAATATGTAATTGGTGACATCCACCACATTGTTTATAGGGCGGATCCCGCAAGCAAGGAGTCGGCGCTGCATCCATTCCGGAGAAGGAGCCACCTTCAACCCGGTGACGGCGCGCGCGCTATATCTGGGACAAAGGAGTAAATCCGCGACTGTGATAGAGGCCAACTCCTCTATCGGCGGACCATCTTCGGAGATAGTGACTTCCGGGAGGCGGACCTTTTCTCCGGTTATGGAGCCAATTTCTCTTGCAACGCCAAGCACACTGAGGCAATCGCCGCGGTTTGGCGTGATCTCTATTTCGAGAAGCCAGTCTGAAAGCCCCAAGGTGTCAGCCAGCGGTTGCCCCAGGGGAGTTTCCGCTGGAAGGATAATGATTCCGGCGGACTCCTCGGACAACTTTAGTTCCTGTTCCGAGCAGAGCATTCCTTCGGAGTCACATCCCCGGATCGTCGTTTTTTTGATCTCAAGGCCGTTTGGAAGCGTCGCGCCGGTTTTGGCAAGCGCCACGATATCTCCGGCAACCATGTTTTTTGCGCCGCAAACGATGTTGTATTCAGTCGAGCCGTCGGTCACCCGGCAGTAGGACAACCGGTCCGCTTTTGGGTGCTGCGACTTGTCCAGTATCTTCGCAGTGACGACATTTTCAAACCCTTCGCCCAGAAACCGGCAGGAGGATACTTCGACGCCCGCCATTGTGAGCGCTTCCTGTATCTGCTGGGGAGATAGCCGGGTGTCAATAAGTTCCTTTAGCCAGGAATACAAGATCTTCAATAGAGCAGTCTCCCTCCTCTCACGGCTTTAGAACTGCGAGAGGAACCGGATGTCGTTTTCGAAGAAAAGGCGAATATCGGAGATTCCGTGCCGTAGCATTGCAATTCGCTCAATGCCCATGCCGAACGCGAATCCTGAATACTCTTCGGGGTCGTAATCAACGAAACCGAAAACCGTGGGGTCGACCATGCCGGCGCCAAGGATCTCCAGCCATCCGGAGTCCTTGCATACCCTGCATCCGCTTCCTCCGCAGATGACGCACTGGATATCGATTTCGGCGGACGGTTCCGTGAAAGGGAAAAAGCTTGGGCGAAACCGAAGCGGCTTGTTCGGACCGAATGTTATCCGGCAAAACTCTGTAAGCAACCCTTTCAGATCGGCCATGGTGATGTTCCGGTCAACGGCAAGTCCTTCAATCTGGTGGAACATCGGCGAGTGGGTGATGTCGGAATCGGATCGGTAGACGGCTCCCGGAGCTATAATGCGGACGGGCGGGCGTGTCTTTTCCATAGTCCGGATCTGGATCGGGGAAGTATGCGTGCGCAGAATGAGGTTTCCCGTTTCGGATTCGACGTAGAACGTGTCCTGCATGTCGCGGGCGGGGTGTTCCGGCGGAAAGTTGAGCGCCTCGAAGTTGTAGTAGTCCTTCTCCACATCGGGACCGCATTGCACCGAGAAGCCAAGGCGTCGAAAAACGGAGATGATATCCGCCATTGTCTGCGCTATGGGATGAGGGTGTCCCGGTGCCTGAGCCCTGCCGGGCAAGGTTACGTCCAGCCGGTCCATGCCCTCTTTCGCGATGCGTTCCTGCTCACGGATCGCGGCGAGCCGCTCTTCAAAAACGGACTCAAGCTCCGCTCTGGCGCTGTTTGCCTCGGAGCCCACAACCTTTCGCTCTTCCGCCGCAAGGGAGCCGACCCCTTTGAGAATCTCAGAGATCGCTCCCTTTTTGCCGAAGAACCTGCCTTTGACTTCGAGTAGATCGCTTTCGTTTCTAGCCGCAGCGAGAGCTTCGAGTCCTTCCGCCCGGAGACGGTTTATCTGGTCGAAGGTTTCTGCCAAATGTCTGCTCTGGCGTTTTTGCTACGCTGCCAACGCGGCTTTGGCCTGCTCGGCGAGGTTCCGGAAGCCGGAGGTGTCGTTGATTGCGAGATCCGCCAGTATCTTGCGGTCGATCTCGACGCCGGCTTTCTTCAATCCGAACATAAACTGGCTGTAAGAGAGACCATTTTCACGGGCAGCCGCGTTTACGCGGATAACCCAGAGAGACCGGAACTCACGTTTTTTATTCCGCCGGTCGCGGTAAGCATACCGCAGGGCGCGGGCGATGGCTTCCTTGGCGGAGCGCAACAGGTTGCCATGGCCGCCCCTGAAACCTTTTACCGCCTTTAATACTTTCCTGCGCTTCTTCTGAGAATGAACTGATCTTTTTACGCGAGGCATATCGTTTCCCTTCTATCCTGATCTTCGTTTGTTGTTAAAGGTACGGTAACAGGCGACGGATCGAATGCTCCATCGCGGGGTTTACAAGCGCCGACTGGCGGAGATGACGCTTCCGCTTGCGGTTCTTGTTCGAAAGGATATGTCTTTTCCCGGCTTTGGCGCGCTTTATGCTGCCGCCGCCGGTGGCCTTGAAGCGTTTGGCGGCTCCACGGCTTGACTTCATTTTGGGCATGACGCTATTCCTCCTCCTCTTTCTCCACTGCGACGGCCTGGGCATCCGACCTGGTTGCCACTCCCGCGGGTTTCTTCTTGCTGAACGACGGGGCAACGATAGTCATCATCGTTTTCCCTTCCATCTTCGGCGGAGATTCCACCTTCGCGATATCCGCGATGGAATCCACGATGCTCTTTAGGACCTCGAACCCGCTTTGGGAAGCGTATGCCAGTTCCCTTCCACGGAATCTGACGGTCACTTTCACTTTATCGCCATCTTCAAGGAACCGCCGGATATGCTTGAGCTTGGTGTTGATGTCGTGTTCTTCGGTCTTGGGCCGTACCTTGATTTCCTTGACCTGGATCACGGTCTGCTTCTTCTTGGCCTCCTGCTCACGCTTGCTGGTTATGTACTTGAACTTCCCGTAGTCCATAATCCGGCAGACAGGCGGAACGGCCATTGGAGCGATTTCCACCAAATCGAGTTCGGCGGAATGCGCCTGTTGAAGCGCCTCAGCAATGGAGACTACACCAAGCTGCTCTCCTTCGAAGCCCACGAGGCGCACTTCCTGGACCTGAATTTGCTCGTTTATTCGCGATTCCTTGGCTATGGCTTCCCTCCTTCACTTGTAGTGGTTACGGTTTCATTCTTTAAAACATCAATGAATTCTTCTATTCCAATGGAGGCGAGCTGCTCCCCTCCGCGTCGTCTCGGGGTGACTTGCCGCTGTGACGCTTCGCGCTCTCCGATCACAAGCGCGTAGGGCACTTTCGAGAGTTGGGACTCACGGATCTTGAACCCCAGTTTTTCGTTTCGGAAATCACCTTCCGCGCGGAAGCCTGCCGATACAAGCCGGGCTACGACCTCACGCGCATAGTCGTTCTGGCGGTCCGTAACGGGAAGCACATCCACCTGCACGGGCGCAAGCCATGTCGGGAAAGCTCCCGCGTAATGCTCAACCAGGACACCGAAAAACCGCTCCAGCGATCCCATAAGCGCCCGGTGAATCATGATTACCTGGTGAGCCGCGCCGTCTTCCGCAATATAAGACGCGTCGAACCGCTCGGGGTTGTTAAAGTCAACCTGGATCGTGGAGCATTGCCATGACCTGCCGAGCATATCCTTGATTTTTATGTCGATTTTGGGGCCGTAGAAGACGCCTTCGCCCGGATCTACAATGAACGGAAGCCCTTTTCGTTCCAGCGCGTTACGAAGGGCCGTCTCCGAAAGTTCCCAGTTTTCCAGCGTGCCGACATACTTCTCCGGACGTGTCGACAGGCAGATGTCGTACTTCTCGAATCCAAACGCCTGCAGTACGTACAGGGTGAAATCGAGCAGCGAAAAAATTTCGTCGTCGAGCTGGTCCGGCCGAAGGAACAGGTGGGCGTCGTCCTGAGTGAATCCCCGGACCCGCAAAAGCCCGTGAAGGGTTCCGGATGGCTCATATCGGTAGACCGTTCCAAGCTCCGCGTATCTGATTGGCAGATCGCGGTACGAACGCATCCGCGATTTGTATATCTGGATGTGGAACGGGCAGTTCATCGGCTTGAGCTGGTATTCCTGTCCTTCGATGTCGATCGGACTGAACATCGATTGCCGATAGTAATCGGCGTGGCCGCTGATCTTCCACATATCCAGCCGCGCGACATGCGGGGAGAATACAAGGTCGTACCCGGCGCGGGTATGCTCCGCCCGCCAGAAATCTTCCATGATCTTTCGGATGGTTGCGCCTTTGGGGTGCCAAAGGATGAATCCGGGGCCGATGTCGTCCGTTGTGCTGAACAGGTCGAGATCCTTGCCGATCTTGCGGTGGTCCCGCTTTTTGATCTCTTCGAGGATCCGCAGATGTTCGTCGAGATCTTTCTTTGCCTGGAATGCGACTCCGTAGATCCGCGTGAGCATCTTGTTGGCGGAGTCTCCGCGCCAGTATGCGCCCGCTGTGTTCATCAGTTTGAAAACGCCAAGTTTTCCGGAGTGCGGGACATGGGGGCCGCGGCAAAGGTCGAGGAAGTCGCCGGTGCGGTACAGGGAAACCGTATCATCGGGGATGTCGGCAAGTAGTTCTTCTTTGTATGGCTCTCCGGGGAAAAATTCCAGCGCCTTTGCCTTGGACACTTCTTCGCGGGCAAAAGGTGTTTCCCTCTTTATGATTTCCCGCATCCGCTCTTCGATTCGGACGAGGTCATCGGGAGTGAAAGGGACATCGACATCGAAATCGTAGTAGAAGCCGTTTTCGATGGAAGGACCAATGGTTATAAGAGTTTCAGGGAAAAGTTCTTTTACAGCGGCGGCCATCACATGGGCCGTGCTGTGTCGCACGATTTCCAGGCCTTCCGGGTCCGTTGCCGTGATCCATTCAACGGCTTTGCCCTCGGGCGCCGGCTGCCCAAGGTCAACCACTGAGCCATCGATCTTAGCGGCGATGGCTACTTTGGCCTTACCGTCCTTTTTCGCCAATTCAAGCAGCGTCATTAAGACATTGACCG
>Ga0123353_10010226_pt1 | contig 13057 bp, 12 predicted proteins | sample TergutLab28metaG_3_FD_92763 | JGI IMG/M metagenome (GOLD analysis project Ga0123353, IMG submission 92763) | Labiotermes labralis P3 segment gut microbial communities from Petit-Saut dam, French Guiana - Lab288 P3 | ecosystem: Host-associated > Arthropoda: Insects > Digestive system > Gut ...
AATTCGTTCTTGAACGCGGTGTTTGCTTCGCCCTCCCACATTGCGCTCAGTTCCGCCTGGTTCTCAATCAATCGTCCGACCTGTTGCTGGAACTGCCCGTTGAGTTGCGTGAGGTTTGTTGCTGCTGCCTGCAGCTGGGATGCTGTTACTGTAAAGCTTGCCATTTTTCCTTCTCCTTTTCTGTTTTTTTAGTTTGTTAATACGATTTCCAAGGCTTTTTTGTCTGCCTCATAGGCTTTCTTTGCCACTTTGTGGATAGCCTCCGCAATGCTGCGTAATTCCTTCGCCGTTTTTGCAATGTCCTCCTTTAGCACAAGTTCTTTTGCGATAAACCTTTGCGCGTTTTCCCCGCGCCATCCGCACGACAACTCCTGAACGCCTTGGTTTATGTCTGTCTTTGCGATGCGCTCCAGCTTTGCCGCCGCTTCATCGAGCTTATCCGCTTGTTTCTGTGTCTTATGAAAATCCACATAAATGCTGTTCAGCGTTTTTGACATAACTCAAATCCCCCTTTCTCTCAATATTTGATAATGTCACTGGGCAAGGGGCTTACAGATCCTGTCACCGCCTCTTCGACTTGCTCGTAGACTTGGGCAATCTGCTCCAGCTTGGTGACAATTTCACTGAGTTCTGCTGTCATTTGCTCAATAGACGGGTCATATTGGCTGAACTCCTTCCGGCAGGCATCCGCAGCGTCGCCATTCCAATAGGCCTTCGTTCCGTCCGCCAGGCGTTTAATTTCCGCCCAGGCTGTCGCAAATTCGGCGATCTGCCTTCTAACCTCTCCAGCCTGCACTTTCAGAACATCGGAGTCTACTCTCACCTTGACCGTGGTAGCGTTCATTGCCGCACTCGCGGCGCCCGCTGCACCAACGGCAGCGCCAGTCACGCCGCCTGTCGAATCTCCAACCTTCATATTTATGAGTTCACTCAATCTCTCTGGGTCCGCTTCAACAAACTTTGCCATCTCTCTGCCCTCCCTACACTTTGATTGCTCGGATGATCGCTTCCACATCATCCTCGCAGCGGCAGTACTCTGTGTTCGCCGCTCGCATTTCCTCAATCATGCCGCCGATCTGCTTTTGCATTTCAGCAAGCATCTCCTGATCGATAAGCACTTGCTGGTCAAAGGCTTGCTTGGCCGGGCCTTCCCACATAGCGTTGAGAACGGCAACTGCGTCAAACAGTTTCGTGTTCCCTCCCGCAAGATGCTGAAGTTTTTGTTCCAACAGCTGAATGTCCCGGCGGAGCAAGTTCGTGTCCACCTCAATCAGACGGTTTGCCATATCTGTTCCTCCTTAATGAATGATAAAGTCCTTAGTGACGCTTCGTAACCGGTCAAATGTATTGACGGTCGCGCCGATAACTGCTCTGTGTTGTATGCCGTCTTGAAAGATATCAAGGTTCCTTTGCTCACATAGTTCGTAGTTTTGCGCGATTCTTTCAACGGCCCCTGCAAACACAGCTGTAATCAAATTCTCCGCATAAATTCTCTCGCGTGCAGCTCCCAATCTGTTCCGTGCACTATCCATGCCCGAAATCCCCGTTATCTCTCTGGAAACGGTTTCCACCATTTCGCCACATGCCTGCAAGTTGACACGTTGTTTGTTCAGGCTTTCCTGATGCGCTTTTAGCAGAACTGTGTTTGTCGTTACCATGTCTGCCGCCTTTCTTTTTCTGTTGCCATTGTAGCATGGCTATCTGTCAATCTTAAATAATGTGATAAACGACACGTGAAATCGGTCAAGCGGTATGCGCTACACCAAAATCAGCTTTGCCGCCGTTTTGATCCCATACTGAGCAAGCGTTTCTGAGGATTTCAAAATTTTGTTTTCAGTGGCATCGCAAAGAATAAAGGACGCTTTGTTTTCAGCTTGGGGCAAGCGTTCGCTCTGACTGATCATCTCCGCCATTTCATCAATCAGAACACTGATCGGCATAGTCTCCGATAATGAAAACTCATAACTCCGATTCAATGCGGGGAAATGCACCTCAACTGTGACCATGGGAAACCCTCCTTAAAATGTTCTCAAGTTCTATTGCAAGCTCTATGACCGCATAATGCTTGCGCTCAACAACCTCCGCAGCAGATATGTTCATGCAGTAAGCCGCCAGCAGGTCATCTATCTCAATAGCCGCATATACGCTTGCGTCGCAAGGATTAATGATTTGCAAACGCGCAAGATGGCGGGCGACTTCAAGCGTTTCAACTGCAAGCTGCTTTTCCGTCTCTTCCTGTGGCAGCATACCTGCGGCATACAACTTATCAACAAACCCCGCAATAGACGACTGCGATAGTCGAAAGTTGTTGTCGTCATAGGCGAAAGGCTCAACTGCCACAACTCGCTCTCCATCGAAGTAACCGAACACAGCGGGCATATCATCACTGAATGATCTTGTTTCAATAACGCATACGGCCTCCGACATGGTTTTTAGACAACTGCGCAAATCTTGATCCAAAGATAGATTGCTTTCTTTTATATCAATCAGACCGCGCTGGAACAGCTGATAAAACGCATATACGGATTGTGCGCGATCCATCTCCGCTCCGAGCTTTTCGGGACCATACAATGCGGTTGCTCCCCCTTGTGCCAGCAGAAAGGCAAGCTGATCCGAATCCAGACTAAAAGCCCGCTCCATCATTTGTTTCATAGCGCCACCTCCTTTATCGCGGATTTATAACTCCTTGAAAAAGGAATGGCTCTGCCACTCGTCAAACAAACGCTGTTTTCCGCATATACAATGCGCGAGATATTATAGACGTTCACAATAAAACTCTTATGGCATCGGACGAACTGTTTTGGAAGCGTTTCAGCTAATCTGTCCAAGGTTGCGTAGAAGGGGCTGTCCGACTTTGCGGTGGATAGAAAGATTTTCTTCTCTCGTGCCTCGAAAAACTCAATGTCCGCATAGGATACACTTTGCTTTCCTTGTTTCGTTTCCAGAACAAAGCGTTCGTTTGCATCAAGCAATTGTCTGATCTTACGTCGATAGTGCCGAAAGCTGTCCAAGATAGCAGCTCTGATAATCCGATCAGAAAAGGGGCGCAGTAGAAGTGATGCAGCCATGATGCCCGGCTTGACATAGGTCATAGGCGAAATGTCCGCATCCGCCATCAGCATCAGCAGCACATCAGGAAATGCCTGCCTACTGACCTCTGCCAAGCTCAATGCCCTGTTCCTTTGAATGTCCACACAGCACAGGTCTAGGTTCGGCAAGCAACCTACTTCTGAGAGATACTCATTCTGTTGTTGTGTCAATTTGAAATGTGAAACAAAGTCATCCTCAAACTGCGCCGCAACATTAACGAAATGCTCTTGGAGCATGATCACTTCATTCTCTTGTGGCACAAATCCAAGAAACTGCATACTATCCCCTCACCAAAGGAAGAATGACTTTTGACGGTTCCGCATTGCCTGTTCCGGGAATTAAAGCAATGCCCGCTCTATATGTCTTGGTTTGTTCCTGATAGGACATACCGGAGAAGTTAAATAGTTTCTGTTCCGCAGCGTTGCCTCCAAGTAGCAACCCAAGCCGGTAGGAAGCGATAATGTCAAACAGGCGCTTTCCGGCAACCTTGCCGTAATCCTCCGTAGAATAGCAAGCAATGATGTATATATTGTGCAAGCTCCCTTTCTCAGCAAAGTTTTCCAAGAAACCGGAGATGTCTTGTACTCCCTCCTTCTTTGTATAGATTCGTTGGACAAACTCTGTCAAATTATCAATGAAGATGAAATAGGGTTCAAACTGTTCTTGCATTTTTTCAAAAATAGCATTATCGTCCAACCCCTCCTCTTTGCATGCACCCTTCGCCTGGTTGCGCTTTACAACTTCCTGCATCAGCGTGTTTCCGAAGGCGGTATAATCCTCATCAGTGGTCACATATGTCGCGTTCAGTTTCTGTGACAACACTTTCAGTGATTGCGCGTTTGAATCAACAATGGTGAGCTTGCCTTTCATTTCCGCTGCAGATAGCAACGCTATTTTCAGCGCATTGCTTTTTCCTGTGCGCATCTTTCCAGCGATTAGGTATGAGAAGCAGTTTTTCAAGGAAATTCCACAAATATCCGCGTCCTTTTCCCTGTAGCCGAGGGGCAATATCTGTCCGGCAGAGATGGTTTGCCGGAACGCATCTTCTTTTGCAAACAGCTCCCATGTGGGGTCGGCGGGAATCTCAGGAATCCGCGCCGCTGCTTTCTGGCTCCATACAGAACGCATTTTTTTGAATATACCCTTCACCATCTCTGCGCGTGCGAAGTCATTGTCCGCTGCCATCGGCAAGGCTGTTTGAAATTCCAAAATGCTGCCGCTTTGGTTCATCAGACCGCGCCCCTTGATATTGGCCTCAGGCAACACATCGATGTGCATGGTGTGCATGACATCCGCATACTTGAACTTGTCGCCCATCTCCATGCAGAATACCGATTTGATGTTGTCGGCAATACGGTTTTGAATATCAGGGCCGCCAAAGCCTGCGGAGGAGAGGATCAGGTACATACCATAGGCCGCGCCCTCACGGGACAGCGTGATTAAATCACTTTCAAAGTTATTATCGGTTTTCTCCCTAAAGTTGGCGTAACCGTCAATCACATAAATGATTGCAGGTTCGCGAGTGTCATGCGCTCGGACATATTGCGCATAGCCGCCACCCTGATAACGTTGCTTTCTCCGATTCAGTTCCTTTGCAATCATGACAAAAAGCTTGGATAACTTCTCCTCGTTTTCTTCCGTCACCACGCCGCCAGTATGCGGCGCTTCCGCAAAGGGCAACAACAACTTATTGCTGAAGTCAACGCAATAGAGATTGAGTTCGTCTGGCGAATACTTCATGCACAGCGCATACAGCAAGGTCTGCAAGAATGTACTCTTGCCAGATAACACTGTGCCGCATAATGCTAGATGACCATCCTTCGCAAAGTCCACAATCGCCGGAAATTGCGCCTGGTTCACGGGATCGTCGCATTGGCCGATTGGTACAGACAGTTCCCAGCTCCCACGTTTCTTTGTCCATGCCTGTTTGCTGAAATCGCCCGCGAAGGCGCCGTCCAGCTCCTCCCAGTAGAGCAGTTCGGGCAGTAACGGTTTCCATAGGGGCAATATTTTATCAGCACCCGCACCCTTCGCAACTTTGCTTATATGCTCTACAAGCGCATTCAGTTGTGTGCGCTCTTTTTCTTCCGGCAGGCGAAGTCCCATTTTCTCTGCCTGCGCCACAAGCGCTACCGCAATCTGTACTGTTGACAGGCTTTCATCCGCAGCCTTGATGGACAGCACCAACCGTACAATCTCCGCAAGCTGGGCAAGACTCGCCGTTGTTTTCGGATAATCAATCCCTCTTTGCTCGTAGATGGTTATAGCATCATCTGCAAGCTGTTGGCAGTATGAAACATTAGGAGACGAAGAAATCGGAGCCGTACTCTCTTGTTCTGCAGCCAGTATCCCACCTACTATGCCCGCAAGCCATTGTTTGCGTTTCCCTGCCTTGATGGTGTGTTTATGTTTCTTGCCCTCGGTCAGCTTACCGGTCGTGGTCACGATATAGGCTGTTTCTGTGCGCATATTCTGAGCATCGTCATCATATGCCGCGCCGCTCCAGCCGGATTGAAACAGTTCGAAGATTTCATCGTTTCCCACTTGCAGGTAGCAGCGTCCGGCCTGTGTAAGAAAGGCGGCATCGGGCTTTCTCAACATATCGTTACTGTCCTGCTTGTCCTGCACACGCAGACACAGCTTGAACTTTGAGTTCGACCAAATGTTATCGTCCACAACGCCCGCCGGTTTTTGCGTGGCAAGGATTAAATGAATGCCGCCAGCTCGCCCAACTTGCGCGACACTAATAAGCTGTTGCATGAAATCGGGCTCCTCACGCTTCAACTCCGCGAACTCATCAATGATGATTAGGAGGTGCGGAATGGGGATGCTCGCCTCTTTTGCCTTAACTAACCGCGTGTACTGGTCAATGTGGTTCACGCCAAATTGGTTAAAAATCTGCTGCCTACGATTGATTTCGCTCTTGATAGAAACCATAGCCCTACGAACCTGATTGCCGGACAGGTTGGTAATCTGTCCAAGCATATGCGGCAGGGAGTCAAAGAGATTTGCCATACCGCCGCCCTTAAAGTCAATAACACAGAAACCAAGGTCTTGCGGGCTGTAATTCATTGCAAGGGAAAGCATGAACGTTTGCAGTGTTTCTGATTTGCCCGACCCTGTGGTGCCGGCCACCAGTCCATGAGGACCGTGATACTTTTCGTGGATATCCAAGTACACATCATTGCCGCCTGCGCCCTGGCCAACAAGGGCTTTCATGCTCTCATAAGTTCGGTTCTTCCGCCAGCGCTCCAGGACATTGAGTTCAGACAGGGAATCTGCGCTATACATATCCATGAAAGTCAATGAAACTGGAATCTCTCCACCGCTTTCCGTTTCTTTCACACGCAGATTGGAGAGTTTGCGGGCAAATTTGTCAATATGCTTCAGGCTGATTGTGTCAAATGCAATCTTGCCGCGTTCTTCATCCATCATGCTCACATCGTACATTCCAGCAAATTGATTGTCACATTCAATCAAGTCAACACAGTCATTTGGCAGTTCTTCATAGGATTCGCTCAACACAATGGTTGAGATGCCAAGAACTTGCTCCGCATGGTAGAGGTATTTGGTAACAGCTTCGTTTTCAAGCAACTCCGGTGCGGCAACAAACACGATAAAATGCGGTAGCAGGCGAGGCGCATCGGCGGTGATACTCCGCAATGCTTCTGTCCTCTCCCGCAAAATCCCTGTCAACGAGTACAAAACATCCCGCGCCTCACTTTTGTTTGAGGCTACAAAACGAACCTGATTCCCTTCCGCCCAAACATGAGGTAGCCACTTTGCAAACTCCCAAACTTCCTGCTCCTCCTCGTTATAGAGAAAGACCATTTTTACATCAGTATAACAATTGTTTGCAGCAAGCTGGACGGCCATGCTGCGTGCGATGCCGACAATACGCTCTCTGCTGTCCGTCCCGAATATCCCCACCAATTTCTTTTCGAGCAAATCAATCCCGACAGGCACATCCTGCAATCGTTCATACCGTTCTTTCAACTCGCGTGGGCGGTTCGCAAGTTCGTCATTCAGCAAGGAGAACCGCTCTTTGGGTATCATGATGGGCGCTTGAAACAGGACAGAGCCAATACCTAAGCGCGTAAATAAGAAATCAGAGTGCGTAACATTTCTATTCCACAGTTTATGGCGCTTGCCGATATAGCCGCTGCACACTTCCGCATCGGGGTAACGCTCGTGCAAAACTGTAGCATTATACTTCGTTTGCTTTTGTAGCTCCTGTTCGTTTTTATCCAAGTAGATTCGATATTGCTCCACGCGGTAAAGCTCGTCTGCCGCCAGTTCCTTCTTGGCGTGATTCACCCGCAACAATGCCCAAACCACAGCGAAAACGGCGGCTCCGCCGGAAACCCAAAGCCCCTGCGTGGAAAAGCTTGCGCTATTTGACATGACAACGCCCAAAAGCATGGGGATTACCATTGTGAACGCCGGGCCAATCGTTAAGATGAGCGGCTGTTTCTTTTGCTTTTGGGGCGGTGGCGGCGCTTCTATTTCGAAAGGTTCGGTCAGCAACTTTCCGATGGTTCTTGGCGAGCGCTTGAAATAGGAAAAGCTCTCTGTCTTGCTACCCCGCTTTGACTGCGATTCTGCCGGTGCGTCATTGGGCATGAGCGTACTGAATCGCTGACGATTGACAGATACATCTTCTGTCAATGTATCCACCGCGATACGATCTTCCAAATAGAGCAATCGCAAGCCAAAGATGTTGATAACATCCCCAAAGCGCAAAACATAGTTCCCGGTCACACGTTTGTTTCCAACAAAAGTGCCATTTCGGCTCTTGTCAATCAACTGCCAGTTGCCGCTACCCTTTTTGAGGATGGCGTGGTCAGAAGATATAAGGTTGAGATATTTATACTGAATGATATTTGCGGTATCGCTGCCAATGGTAATCTCGTCAATCCCTGCAAGACTAAACTTTTCAAATGCCCGAACGGAGTTCTTGCTTTCGGAAACAATCAGTGCAACTCGTGCTTCTTCACGATGTCCGCCCACCAAAAGGACATCCCCCTGTTTAAGTTCTTGACGCTCGAAACTTTTTTGGTTTAGTGAAATAAAAAAACTGTTGTCGTTTTTGACATACCATTGTGAGCCGATGGCTTCCAGTTGTATGCGCAAAGCGGCAGACAAACGGAATAGCTTGTCATCAATAACCAGCTCGAAATCCTCGTCTTCCAACGCAGGAAGGAAAAACTCCTTAAAGGCGTCCTTTGAATATGCGGTGATTACTATGCTCATCTGCTGTCCCTTTCTCTCCCTGCAAAGCAGGCACCCTGTCTATTTATTGCTCCGAATCAGCCATGCGGCTCTCTTCGACTGCTGTAAGAAACTGTAGGAATACCTGACGGGTTTCACTTTCATAGCCAGTAAATACAGTTTCCTCAATATCCTGATGATTGAATGCGAAGCGGAGAATCTCGTTTATCAATCCCTCGGGATAAGGCACAGCCAAGTAATCAACCGATTTCGCACTACCATCTTCAGCCTTAGCCGTTTGCCTTACGCCATAGATCATGACAAGGTTGTCTGTGCCCGATAATCGCACTACGCTCCCAATTGGCAATAGATATGAATACATAGCTCCCTCCAAATAATTATGATTTAGGCCACCACGAGGCCACCCATGTTGATGAAGAATCCCAAATAAAAGTTCCGATTTCGGAAAGCGCGCCTTTCATGCCGCCCCAGCTAAACTCATAACCATGTTTTTCATAGGCAGCTGCCAGCGAGCCTTTTCCTCCATAAAGCAAGTCCCCCAAAAATCTAGAAATGTTTTTGCCAGTATCGAATACAGTTTCTCCAAAAGAGTCAGCTAATGCAGTTGTTGTCACTCCCGCCATCTGCCAAGTGGTGATGCCCGCACCATACTTCGCATTCGCTTCAGAGTAAGCCTTATTTATCCAATTCGCAAACCAGCTTATAACAAATTTTGTGCCAAACGCTGAGGCCCCTTTTATTCCTTGAGTTTTCGTAATGAATTTCCCGAAAAGGCTGGTAAGTTCTTTATATGTTTCCGTTGAGAATCCTTTCTCAAGTATTTTCATGAGTTTAGCGAAATCGCTAGTATCAGAAAAGAAAGAGTAAGATGCAGAATCGATATTAAGACTTGGAATGATACTTAGCAGTGTTAAAATGGTAGATATGATCCCAGCATTTTGCCCAGAATCTTGGATAGAGTCCAAGAGAGAAACAATCGTGTTCTCTATGTCTTCTTGCTTAATCCTGCCCCCGCCACCATTGAAACCATCGCCGCCGCCAAAGGTGCTTGGCCCTCCAAAGCCGCCGCCATTTCTGAGAGAGGAGATTTTTTGATCAGCAGACCAATATGCTGTTGCTATTGCTCTTGCTGCATTACTTAGAGAAACAGTTTTCTCCTCAATATCTTGCATAGAATATGTTACACTTTGGATTCTATTGTTGATGTTTCCCGCTGATTTAATTGAAGAAGATAATGCTCTCGAAACAGACAGTGTTTCTTGGCGCACCTGTTGTGTCTGGGACTTTATGCGCGACAGTTTATCCGGATGCGTATCCAGCGCATTGCCCTGTATCCAAAAGTAAGACATATCTTTGTCCTCCCATCGTATTGCTCTGTTTACATTGTAGCGAGATCTCATCAAGTACATCTGAAACTCGACAACCTGCACAGATAATGCGACAAACAACTGTTTCCTGCAAATGAATGCATATTATAATTCTTTATTTTATCAATGGAACGCAGAAAAAGCAAATAATTTGATGAAAAACGGCGAGCATTTGATGAAAAACGGCGGGCGAATTGTGAACGAACCATGCCGGTTAAGGCATGAGTCCTTTTATAAATAGAATTTGATGGGGAGAGAACCTGCGAGAGAAGTGAAAGGATGGCAGTCCCGTCCATGATACTTTATCGAGCTTACCATATTCGCTTTTCATATTATTTTCATTTCTCCAAATCCCACTCCGGAAAAACCGTTATCATTTACAATTTTCAACTGCATTACTCCAGTAATATCAATTGAAAGTTTCTGGGGCAGGTTATCCCAATTAATTTCTATTTCATTAACAAGCTCTCCATCATAATAAATCTTCAGTGTTGTATTTTCTTTAGCTGTCCCATCAACATGTCCAACCATCCCAGATATTTCACTGAATTTCCCGCTGAGATTAAATAGAACAAATGGTTGCCATACAAATGTTTTAAGGTAAAACCCGTTATTGTATTTAACTCCTCCCATTGAAAAAGAATCATTCCAGTAACTCTCATAGTCATAAGGGGGACACTTATCTAAAAGATAGGATGCATTACCTGCTTGTGGGGCTGTTACTTCAATAGACCTCTCTCTTGATGTTAAATTTTCCTCAGTAGTTTCACGGTTCATATTATATCCGGAATCGGGGTCGTTCTTTAATTCTGATAAAACTTCGGGTAAGTTTTCTAAAACTACCCTTTGAGATGCATTTTGCCTTTTTTCATATTCAAGTAAGAATATGCCAACCACAAGCGGTGCAACAACCGCCCCAATAACAAAAACTTTCCAATTAAAATTCTTCGAGGATTCATTCATGACAATGCTCTCCTTTACCACGCAAACTCTGACATTATTATACAATACATTTGAGTCTTTGCATACAAGCACATTGAAGTGTTTACCCACGCAACAAAGCATAACACATGGAAAGGGCGTCAAATCTGCCGCCCTTGCGATCCCTCAGTTCACTACACGCCCAAATCCCAGCCAGCTCCACAATGTAAAAGGCGGCGTTGGCCGCCTAAAGGTGTCGGTTTTCTGCCTGTTTAATTGACTACACGACCAAAGCCCAGCCATGACCACTCCGAACCGTTTTTACCCCAGTGCTTGCGAATCTGGACGCTGTTTTTGCCGCCCGTGCTGTCTATCAAGAATTCTTCGTTGATATAAATCGCCACATGATGCACCTGGTTCCAGCGTTTGCATTTGCCCGTGCCGCAACGCCGGGTGTCTGTGCAGTAGCCGGGGCCGCGCTTGGCATCCTTTCTCACGAAGAAAATGAGGTCGCCTGCTTGGAGTTTGGAAGCGTCCGTAAAGAAAATCCCAAGCTCTTGGCACCGCTTTGCCATGCCCGTGGAGGACAAGCCATTCATAGAGGTCAACCCGCAATCCTTGAGCGCGGCGCGAACAAGAGCGGAACAGTCCATGCTCGAATAGCTACGCCCGATATACTTCTTGGCGGCTTGGACAATCAATGCGCCGAGTTCATTCGGCGGGAGGTTGGGGTTGATGTCCAAACCAAAGCCATATAAGCCGCCGTCACCAATGATGTCACCTGTCAATGCGGCAAACAGCGGGTAGTATTCCGGTTGCATTAGTTCGTCCAACAGATTCCGTTGCGTGTCGTCGAAGGCATAAAGCGCCGCGCCGTCCCGATAGTCCTGACTGCTCACGTCAATATAGACATAGAGCGTGACAATAGTGGCCATTACAGGGTTGCCGTCCTCGTCCAACACGGATTTTCCGTTTGCGTCAGTCTGCGGCTCCTCCCTTGTTTCAGTTTCCGTGCGGTAGGACACCGAGTTCATGTCATTGAAGATAGAACGTAGTTGCTCCACCTTCTTCGGCGTGACCGTTAGCACTTCGGCTTGTTCATCATCGCCCGTGGCGGTATTCACAGCATAGACGGCCAAGACATCAGCCCAATTCCCGACAGAGCCGTCCTCGTCCATGTCACCGTCATAGATAAGCTCAACTTCATCTGCTCCGTGGCTTGCTTTCAGACCGGCGACTTTGCTTTGAATGGCAGAATTGAATTCGTCGTTGATAGACACTACGGCCTCCGTCATGGGCTGGCTGTCATCCGTTCCTGTTTCGTTGGAATAGAAGATACCGAACACAGAACCGAGTATCGCACTGACTATGCAGATGATAAGGATTATCACTACCGCAACCCAGCCGCCTGCTGCAATAGCAGCCACCAACCCTTTGATAGCGGCGATAATCGCCTTGACTGTGGCAACCAGCACTTTGGCTGCAACCTTTGCGGCTTTCGCGGCAGCTTTGGCAGCGGCGCGGGCGGCCTGTTCAGCCCGTTTCGCCGCTTTCGCCGCCTGTTTGGCGGTTTTGGTGGCTGTTTTTGCAGTCTTTTGGGCTGTTTTGACTGCCCTTTTTGCGGTCTTGATGCTGCTTTTTCCTGTGGCCTTGACTGTTTTTGCGGAGTGCTTAATTCCCTTTTGGGCACGTCCGCTTGTCTTGATGGTTTTCTTAACCGTTTCTTTTGTGCGAATTAGGGTCTGTTTGGCCTCGCGCACAGATTTCTGCGCTTTATCGACGGTCTGCCGTGCTTGGTCGGCTTTGCCTTTCAAGCCTTTGGCGGTTTGCTGTGTCCGCTGCGCGGTCTGCTTGGCTTGCTCCGCCACCTGCTTGCGGGCTTGGGGAAGTTGCTGCTTTGCGTTCTCAAAATGCTGTTTTGCCTTATCCGCGCTGGTCGCCGCTTTCTGACGCGGATTTCTGAACGTATGCGCCGCCTGCTCCGCCGTGGTGCGCGCCCCACTTGAAATGTGGTCGCTGGCATACTCAGCGGGAGAACTATATCCCGCGTCCTGTGTCTGCTCGGCCTGCCTGTCAGCGGACTCTACCGCAGCTTTGGATTTGATAAAAGCGTCCTTCATGTGCCTGCCCGCATCGGCAGCACGGTCAAACACCCTGATGTCCCTTACTGTGGTTCGGGTTTTAATATCAGGCACCGGGCTCACCTCCCATCTTCTTCGCCACTACCACAAGGCGGCTGTTCTGGTCGGCATTTTCGCAGGTGGACAGGGTGATCAGCTTGTCGCCGAATTTTGCGGTCACACCCGTATCATAGAAAGACAGCGTCTTGCATTGGCGCACAAATGCTCCGAAAACCATTTCATTATGGGCGTTCACAAACAGGTGATAGGGAAAATCGGCGGGGTTCACTTTGAATACAGCAAGGATTTCATATCGCCCAAACCCTG